>Ga0210384_10007715_pt1 | contig 11314 bp, 6 predicted proteins | sample IncBWH2MmetaG_FD_160574 | JGI IMG/M metagenome (GOLD analysis project Ga0210384, IMG submission 160574) | Forest soil microbial communities from Barre Woods Harvard Forest LTER site, Petersham, Massachusetts, United States - Inc-BW-H-2-M | ecosystem: Environmental > Terrestrial > Soil >...
GATCCCGGTAGTAGCCCCAATCCCGAGCATCAAGCACAAGACTGCCGCCGCAGTGAAGCCGAGGTTCTTCCGCATCATCCGCAGCGCAAATTGCAAATCCTGGCCAAAGGTGCCCATGTTCCCCCCACTCTAGTTACGTACGTGCCGTAAACCGATTAAGTTCCAGGAACGGATTCGATACAAACTCGGCATCCTCGCACACTTCGGCTTGGGACGCGGTCCGGCCCGGCAGAGGGACCAAAAACTGGCAGGTCGCCGCGTTTGCCCCTTCCCCGGATCACTCGCTTCAAAGCGTACGGAACAGGAAATGCCAGAACAAGTCGACCAGCGCATGCACGATCGCCGAAGCGAAAATCGATCCCGTCTTACGCCAGGTCCAGCCATAAAACAAACCGGCAATCGACGCCAGAATCACATACCGCCAGTTCGGGAAGCCCATGTTGGTGATATGCGAGAAACCAAACAACACCGACGCCGTCCCCCAGCCCGCAAGGTCGCTCTTGGTCGAGCGCGCCAGAATGTTTTGCAGCAAGCCACGAAACAGGAACTCTTCAGGCCAGGCGGTGAAACACAAGATGGCGGGTGCCAGAAAAGGAAGCGTTTTCCACGCTCCCCAGTGCGGAGCAAACTGAATGAAATGCATCACCGTGCCAAGCGGAATGGCAATCGCGCTGAACGCCAGAAAGCTTCCAACGACATAGATGCCCCAGCGATGGCCCCAACCGATGGTGTAACCGGCTCCGCCCAGCCGCCGCACCAGCAAGAAGGACCCGAGTGCCACGTTGACACACAGCAATACGGTGAACACGTAGGCCAGCCGCCCACCTGGATAAGGCCACAGCCAATGCGAAGGCGAAAACTTCACCGCCACCCACACCCCGGCAACCGTGACATAGTCCTGCCACGCGCCGGGCGGTTGGCTCTCTGCCGACGCCGCCAGAGCCAGTGGGATGAAAACCAAAGCGGTAATGGCGGCGGCACGCGAGAACGCAAAAGTATTTGTTCCGAAAGCGTAAATCAGGTATCCAAGAATGACCGCCAGGCCCAGGAGGTAGCCGCCGCCAGTTGCGAAACGCGCCGAAAGAAATTCCCGCACGCCGGCCGCGGCAAAGAGCAACAACACGGCGAAATAAAAGGCAAAGGCGGTGAGCGTAGCCGCGAATTCCCGGCCGCCATAGCCGAGCCAGGAAGCGTACAAGCCGCCGCCAAAGCAGAGAGCGGCCCATATTCCGAGCATGGCAAGCGGCCCGATCTGTCGCGTAGCGGCCAAGCGGGAATTGTAACGCAGGGCCCTGGGATGGACAGGCGGCGGTTTCGAAGGGAGAGGAAAAGTAGGTGGCGTTCGTTGTGAGTAGCCCGTGTTTGGTCTAGACCGAGGTCTCGAAGACCGCGGTTACAGGGTTTGAATCAAGGAAGCTTGTGCCACGCTCCAAATGGTGCCCGCCTTAACCCAACCTGAACGTCGGCTCGCGTACGTTGATTGGATGCGCGGGTTGGCGTGCGTCTTGATGTTCCAGACGCACTGCTACAGCTCCTGGCTGACGCCTGAGGCACGCAAAACGGCGCTGTATGCGTGGTCGCAACTGGGAGGAACACTCCCCGCGCCACTCTTCATTTTTCTCTCCGGAATTTCTTTTGCGCTAGTGTCGGAGAAACTTCGGGAAAAGGGGGCCGGCCGCGCCGCGATTGCGAAGAAGACGATTCTGCGCGGCGCCGAGATTTATGGGCTCGGAATCCTGTTCCGCATACAGGAATACGTTCTGGGCTATCCGCTCTCCCCTTGGACCGATCTGTTCCGCGTCGACGTTTTAAATATCCTGGGCATTTCCATGATGCTCATGGGCGTTGTTTGCGGGCTGACGGCGTCAAGATCACGCGCGCAATTGCAATCCGCTTCCGGGACTTCCTCGACGGTAGCTGCCGCGCCAGCCAAGGAGACAGGGACTTGGCGGAGTCGTGCCGTCCTCAGTGTGCTCGGTGTTGCCGCAAGCATCGTATTGGTTACGCCACTTGTGTGGACGACCAGCCGCCTCAGTTGGGTTCCGTGGCCGCTCGAATCCTATCTCAATGGCGTCCACGTCTTCGGAAGACCGCAACCTTGGCTTTTCCCCATTTTCCCGTGGGTTGCGTTCGCGTTCGCCGGTCTGGCGGTAGGTTTGTTTCTACTCTCAGACTTCACGAAGCGAAAGGAAGTTTCCGCTTTTATCGTTCTGGGTAGCGCGGGCGCGCTTGCTTGTGTGCTTTCGCTGCTTAGCGATGCCGCTCCCATTCGGCTGTACGATCCGGCGATTTACGACTACTGGCACACGAGCCCAAGTTTCTTCCTGCTGCGCTGCGGCATACTGCTCATGATTTTGTTTTTGACCTACGCGTGGTGCCGGTGGGGATTCGCCCACCGAGGTTTCAGCCCGATGATCCAGCTTGGACAAACTTCTCTGCTGGTGTACTGGGTACACATCGAGTTCGTGTACGGACGACTTTCGATTCTGCCGAAAGGGCGATGCACTATGGTCACGGCGACCGTGGGACTACTGATCATTTTTGTGGCGATGCTCGCGCTATCGATCTGGCGAACCCGATGGAAGAAACGGGCGATCAGGGTTTCGCGGGAGGGTCCTGCGGTTGCGGCAACTGCGGAATCCGTATGATGACCTCGCCAGGTTTCGCACGCTGAAGTTCTTCGCGCGCGATCTGCTCGATGGCATGCGGATCGGTCTTCAGCGCTTTTACTTTTTGGCCGAGCTGAATGTTTTCGGAGTTGAGGCGGTCGATGTCTTTGCGCACCCGCTCGATTTCGTTCTGCGTCCGGCGCATGGCGATAAATCCATGAGCGCCGAAAACATCGTGTACGACCAGCGCGAGCACAAACAAGCCCAGGATGGTGCGTCCGTGCTGCCTGAGAAATTCATTAAACCCGTTCTCCGTGCTTTCGTTCGCTATGCGAGTACCCACTTGGTTGCCTCTTCGGTCAAACGTTTGGAAGCCTTCGGGCTGTCCGCTTCAACGTAAAGGCGGAGAAGCGGCTCGGTGCCCGAAAGCCGCAGCAGCATCCAGCTCCCATCGTCGAAAACGAATTTTGCGCCGTCGGTGCGATCCACGGAAACAACTTTTCGTCCGAGCAGTGTCGAAGCGTCCACCGCAACTTTATTGATAGCGTTTGCCTTTTGTTCGTCGCTAAGGTGCAGATTCTCGCGCACCGGCCAGAATTCGCGGCCGAGCTTCTTGAACAGCGCTTTGATCTGGTCGGCGATCGAGCCGCCGCGCGCGGCGAGCATTTCCGCCACCAGCAGGCAGGCGAGGATTCCGTCTTTTTCAGGCACGTGACCGCGGATGGTCAGGCCGGCACTTTCTTCGCCGCCGAGGGCAATTTTATCTTCGCGGATGAGTTGGCCGATGTATTTGAAGCCCACGGGCGTCTGGTAGGTGGTTTGGCCGTTTGCCTTGGCTGCAGCATCTATCATTTGAGAAGTGGCGACGCTGCGGGCGGCGGGCATTTTCCAGCCGCGGGACTCGACGAGATAGTCGTAGACCAGAGCGAGAACGTGGTTGGGAGACACCCAAGTGCCATCGCGGTCGATCACGCCGAAGCGGTCGGCGTCGCCGTCGGTGGCGAGTCCGGCGGTGGCGCCGGAATCCGTGACGGTTCGACGGAGAGGCGCGAGATTCTCCTCGGAGACATCAGGTCCGGTGCCGTCGAACAGGCAATCGCGATTGGTGCGCATCGCCTGAATAGAAACGCCGTGATCGGTCAGGACGCGATCGAGGTAGCCGGCGCCGCAACCGTGAAGTGCGTCGATGACAAATTTTTCTTTGCCTTTGCTGAGGACGTCAAAGCGAAGCAGCTCCGCAAGACGCTGCAGGTAGGTGTCGCGGAGGTTGACGGTTTCACTCTTGGTGCTTTCGTGATGGACAGGCTTGGGCCATGAGCCGTCTTTCTCGGCCAGCTTTGCGGCGCGGGCTTCGATATCTTTGGTGACTTCCGGGAGCGCGGGCCCGGCGTCCGCGGAAGAAAACTTCAGGCCGTGATACTGAGCAGGATTGTGGCTGGCGGTGAAATTGATGGCGCCGTCGAGTTTGCGCCGCGTGATTTCATAGGCGATGGCCGGCGTGGGCGTGAAGGTTTCGCACAGCAAGGTGCGGATGTGGTTCTGCTGGAGGATATCCACTGCCAGCTGCGAGAACTCTTCGGAATAGAAGCGGGTGTCGTAGCCGACGAGGATCGTGGAATTTTTCTTGTGGTCGTTCACGTGTCCGGCGATGGCGGTGACGGCGAGGCGCACGTTGGCGAAGGTGAAGTCGTCGGCGATCAGGCCGCGCCAGCCAGAAGTGCCGAACTTGATCGGAGAGGAATTCATGGGGTTGTATTCTAGCCCGGAGTGCCGGAAGAAAAAAGAAGGGCGTAAGGGCGGGTCACGTCGATGGCGCAGGACGGCTCCCAGGGAGCGGTCAGGAAGGGCAGAGGAAGACGCCGATGGTTACAGGAAAGGGAAGCCGACTCGTGCTGGTGACGTGCGGTTCCATCACGGAAGCGCGGAGAATCGCGACGCGTGTCGTACGGAAGCGGCTCGCAGCGTGTGTGAACATCGTGCTGGGACCAGTGCAATCGATCTACCGGTGGAAAGGTAAGGTGCAAAGCGTGCGTGAAGTCTTGATGGTGATCAAGACCACGGAGAAGCGTTTGGCTGGGTTGGAAAAGGAAGTGAGGTGTTGGCACGGTTACGACGTCCCGGAGTTTGTGGTGATTCCGGTCGCGGCGGGTTCCCGGGAATATCTTGCGTGGTTGGAAGAGAGCGTGAAGGACGCTGGGAAGTAAGAGACAGCTTATGTAGGCGCCGGGCGTAAGCCCGGCGCCTACAATTGCGGTGATCGCTACGCCGCTACCAGATGAGTCGGAGGCCCAGTTCCAGTGTGCGGCTGCCGCCGTCGAACGAGAATTTGTTCAGGAATGTCGGCGACGTCACGAAGATATAGCCAGCATTCAGCGGGTTGGCGTTGGTATTGGAGTCGATACTGCCATTGTTGGTGGGCAGACCGATGCTGGGATTGCGATGGTTGAAGACGTTATAGGTCTGGAATCGGAACTGCAGCGAGGCACGCTCGGTGAGTTTGTTGGTCTTGAACACGCTCATGTTCCAGATATTCAGCCCCGGACTGCTAACGGTATTGCGGCCGGTGGTGGCAATGGCACCCACGCCAGCTTGGATGAATCGGGCCGTGGGGTTCGCGGCAACGTACCCTACGGTGTTGCCAGCGGCGCAAGGAGCTGCAGCACCGGTGACCACGCGGGTGGCGCCGCCAGTTCCGTCGTTGCAAACGGCGTTGACGACCGAGCCGGTGAGTCCAACGCCCGCCGGATTGAAGACGGTCCGATCACCGGCAGTGTCCCCGTTGTCGTTGGCGTCGACGCCGGATAGCGGGGTGACCGGCTGGCCGGACTGCGCCAGGTAGGTACCACTCCACTCCCATCCGTTGGCAGCGCCGCGCAAGAAGCGGTTTTCATTTCTGACGTTCGGCAGGTCGTAGACCCAAGTCATCGCGAATTTCTGCGGTAAATCGAGCGCCGAGCGTCCCCGCTCGTTCGGGAAGTCGAAGCCGTCCTGCGAGCGGCGCGGATTCACGTAGCTGCTGAACAGCTCGTTGGTGGAGTTGTCGATATTCTTCGAGAAGGTGTAATTCGCACGGAAATAAAGTCCCTTCGCGAATCGGTGAATGAAGTCCACGGAACCGGCGTGATAGATGCCCGAACCCGCGGGCGGAAAGGTTGTAACGCTGCCCAAGAACCCGTCCGCAGACAACCTTCGGCAGGGCGCCACGGGCTGCACCGAGGCAGGCGGGCAGAACGCATTAAAGTTCGCGAGGGTGTCCACGGGCGCCGCCACGGTGGTTGGAATATCGCTGGGGTTGATGTAGGTCGGTAACGGCGCAAGGGGGCTGCCGACGAGCGGGTTAAACGCCGAAGCAGAATTGAGGCGTTGCTGAACGGGCAAGCTGATACTGCGGGTGCCCACGTAACGGACTTCGATGCTGCTGTCTTTTAGAAGTTGATGTTGAACGCCGAGCGACCAGGTAATGACTTTTGGATCGACCTGATCCGGAATTAAACTGCCGGTCGCAGCGCGAGCGTCCGCTTGGGTAGCAGGGGGTACGTTCACTTGCAAGAGTCCACCGCCGGCCAGAAAGCCAGTGCCAGTGCTGCACCATGCGGGAGCACCTGGCAACGAGCAAGTAATGGCAGGATTCTGCTCGGTCTGTAGCTGTGGAGGCAGGCTGTTGATGGCGAAGTTGTTGGGGATGACGTCATATGAAATTTGCGCACCACCACGAACCGCCCATCGTCCGCGGCCCGTCGGATCCCAGGCAAATCCCAAGTGTGGCCCGAAGTTGTTGGTGTCGGATTTCGGCTTGCGGAAGAACAATCCGGCGGCAGGATCGTCGGCGATGGCGTTGAGAGCTTGTTTGGCCTCATCGCGCGGCACTCCAGACCATTCGTAGCGGAGGCCGAGATTGAGGGTAAGGCGGTTGGTGAGTTTCCAATCGTCTTGCACGAACCAGTACAACGCGTGGTAGTTGTCGGCGGTGCTGCCAGTGCCGGCTCCGCGAAGCGCCCCGTTGGCGCCGTCCGGGACAAGGTCATTGATGAAGGAGTTGAGGGTCGCGTAGTCCCATTCACCGCGGGCTCTGGGCAAATTGTTCGTCGGGGAGATGTAGTTGCGGCCTTCGACTCCGAATTTGAAGGTGTGCTTGCCGCGGATGTAGCTCAGGTTGTCGATGACCTGGTAGATGTTCTGCGTGTAGCCTTGCGGAGCGAGGCTGTATGGCCCTACGTTGCTGCCGAATTCGTCGATCTCGACGTTCGGAAAATTCGAAAATTGGGTGGGCGTGAGATCGTTTGGGCCGTTCAGGCGGGAGTAGGATGCCCGAAAGTCGTTGATGAAGCGACTGCTGATGGTCCATGAATCGGTAAAAATAGCCTTGCGCGCGTCGGAGGCCTGCGTCCCGGTGAACTGGGATTGCGGCTGAATAGGATTTACTTGGGGGGCGCGAAAACGATCGTAGAGAAAGCGCCCGCGAAGCTGATGGGCGCCGAGACTCAGATCGGTGTTGACCGTGAAGTCGTGCTGATTGGAAAAAGCCGGGGCGACTCCGGCGTATTGGCCGACATCGATGGGGAGACCATCCACCATGGTCGTGCCACTCTTGCCCGGGGCCGCGGGAAACTGCTTCAAGACCGCTAGTACAGCGGCGTTGGGATTTAGAGCCTCCAACTGGCTGATGCCGTTGGCCGTAGGCATGGTGACGGTGGCGCCCTGCGAGCCCAAACCTTCGTTTTGAAATTCGTACGCGCCGTAGATGAAAAGCTTGTTTCGCAGGATCGGGCCGCCCGTACTGGCGCCAGCACGATTGTAGTCAAAGCGGTTTTTCAGATCCCCGGAGCCGGGGACAAAGGCAGTCTTTTCCTGGTTGGTGGCAGCGTCGAAGTCGCGGTTACGGTTGTACCACCAGCCAGCGCCATGCCAATCGTTGGTGCCCGACTTTGTAACGATATTGAATTGTCCGCCCGAAGAGTGACCGTACTCGGCGCCAAACTGGTTGGTGAGCAGCGTGAACTCCGCTACCGACTCCTGAATGACGGGTTGCGTAGGGCCGTTGACGTCCAGCCGATTGTCATCCACGCCGTCGATCGAAAAACCGTTGAACCGCGGGCGAGTGCCGCCAATCGATCCACCCGAACCCTGTACTCCGCCTTGCTGGGTGGTGGTCCCCGGCGCGAACACGGCGAATTCCTTGACGTCGCCGCCGAGTGTGTTGACCGGCAAATCGTTGACGACCCTGCCGCTGAATGTTGCGCCCAGCTCGGAAGATTCGGTCTTCACCAGTTCCGCTCCGGCTTCCACTTCGACAACGGAAGAGACGTCTCCGATTTCCAAGACGGAGGTAGCCTCCGCCACCTGGTTGGATTCAACCTGAACTCCTTTGGAGATGGACTTGCGAAATCCGGACTTCTCAACGGTCACCGTATAGTTGCCGACCAGCAAGTCAGGAAATACATAAGTGCCGGCGCTCGAGGCCGTCGCTGATTTCGAAATACCATTGGCTTCGTTGATGACTGTAACTTTGGCGTCTTCGATCACCGCACCGGTCTTGTCCGTTACGGTAACGCGAAGGGTTCCGTCTAACCGCTGGCCGCGAAGTGCATGCGCTGTGAAGATGCCACAAAACAGTACAAACAGCGCAATTCTGGTGAACCTGAGCATAAAGTGCATTCTCCTTGGAAGGAATTGCTGTGCGGGAAAGCGTGCGGCCTCTATGATTTAATTCCCCCGGCGATAAGCCGTTCCGCCCACCCGATACGCTGAGCAGAGGTGAGGCAGATAGAAGTCCAAATTGGCATCTTTCTATCTCATTTCTTTGTAACTTGTTTGTAAGGAGCTAAATGCAGGCGTTTAAAGCAGAGCGCGGTGACCGCATTGAGATATGCGGTCGGAAGACTTTAGAACCAAAGAGATAGGTAACTATAAAATTCTACAGTTTCTTCAAGGAACCTTTCGTGTTTTGTAGTCTCCGTTGTTTTGTAGGTTCTGAATTGTATGAGCCGTGGTGATTTCGGCGGCTCGGCGAAGGCCGGATGGGGACGAGAAGCTGCCCCGGCAAAGCTCCGGGGCAACATTGGCTCCGCGAACTACGCCCTACGCTACAGGGCGTTGTGCTACTGCAGCTTGGCGTATTCGGCTTTGGCTTGTTGCAGGACAGGAAGACTGGCATCGGCATCTTTCCAGAGAGCCAGAAAGTCCTGGTAGTTCGTGCGAGCCTTCGCGTTGTTGCCGGAGAGAACATAGGAACGGGCGAGACCGAGGTGGGCGAGCGTGCCCGTCCAGCAATTAGACACCAGCCCACGGTGATCGAGAATTTTCTGGAACTCAGAGGTTGCGGCACTGCCCTGTTTCGCACCGAGATAGGCTTCCCCTCGGATGTAGGCCGGCAGGACGCAAACGAAATTCAGGCTGCCGATGCCTTCACCCAATTCATAGGATGCGGCGGGTTGCAGCAGGTCGACGGCTTTCGCCGCATTGCCGCGGCTAAGCTCCACTTGTGCGCGAATCGCGGGAAGCCAGACCGATTGGATGATGGAATTGACCGGGAAGCGGCGGTTTAAATCTTCGACAATGGCTTGAGCGCGGGCAGATTCTCCATCGCGAGCGAGGGCAAGAGCGACCAGAATCTGGGCGTCGCGGCTGCTGGGCGCGATTTTCCCGGATTCGGTAACAAACTGATGGGCTTGCTCGCGGTAGCCGAAGGCCGCTTCGCGCAAACCTGCGTCGGCGAGCCAGAGGGCTGCAGGCTCCTTCAGATCGGCTCGCATCGCGGCGCTGGCGGCGCGCCGCGAAAGGGAGCGCGCGTCGTTGATGCGGCCGTGGAAAGCGGCGGTATTGGAGTGCAGGAAGAGGATGAGATCCTCCCATCCGGGTTTTCCGGCGCTCCCGGAGATCTCCTGTTCGATCTTGGCGGTATCGGCGTGTAAGAAAGCCAGGGTATAGACATCTTCGTGGATGACGGGATCATCCAGCTTTCGAGCAAACGCGTCGTCGATGGCGCGTTGAGCTTCGTCGAAACGATTGAGCCCGATGTAACTGGCCGCGAGGTTCAGGTAATCCACCACGTTTGGATCACCCGCCAAGGCAGATCTTTCCGCTTCGACGGCATCCTGGTATTTACCGGCGACCATGAACTCGTTCGCGAGGTTTCCATGGACCGTCGCATCTCTGGGGTAAATCTGGAGCCATTGCTTGTAGCCTTCGGTGGCTTTTTCAAGTTCGCCGGTAGCGATGTCGTAGTAGAGGGTGGTGATGTGCGAGCGTTCGCGTTCCGTGACACGGTCGCGCAACTCGAAGGCCTTCTTGATGGCGGCGATGGAGAGATCGATCTGGTTCAGGTTGTAATAGGAGGTGGCCAGGGAAGTGTAGGCCATCGCGAAATTGGGGTCCAGCTCGACGGCACGTTTCATGAACGGGATAGACTCGCTTGTGCCCTTCGCGCGAGAAGTTCGTTGGCCGATACTGAACGTCTTCAGTGCTTCGAGTGACGTGGTCGTGGCGTCGACCAGAGGCACGTCGTACTTCTGCACGGAGCTGAGCGATTCCCCCAAATCCGAGCGTAATTTCGAAGCCGCATCGCTGAGAGCATCTAGTATATGTTCCTTGTTCGGGGCCTCCGCCTGTCGCCTAGCAAGGGTATCGCCGGTGGCGCAGTTTACGGCGCTCAAGGAGATCACATATTGGGTGCCGAGACCGGAAATGGAGCCGTCGATGGAAGCTTTTGCGCCGGCGCGCTGACAAATCTCTCTCGCTAAATCGTTCGAGATGTGTTGCACCGTTTGTTGCCCCATGGTTTCCAGTGTGTGGTGGACTTTGTCCTCGGAAACAATGTTCAGGAAGGGAGATTGGCCAAGATTCACGGCGAGGGCTTGCTTCAGGGTGTCGTCGAAGACAGCGTCGCCGGTCGAGTTGGCGAAATCGGCCAGCACGATCGTGTCTTTTTCGGTGAGCTTGGCGGACGCGCTCGAGCGCCAGTAGTACGCGCCGCCCACGACAAGCAGGGCCGCGAGGAGGACGCCGCCAGCAATGAGCAATTTTGACGATCGCGGCGGGCCGGATTCCGCAGTTGCGACCGGAGCTGCGCTCGCGGGTTTCCGACGGCCGCTGGAGATTTTTTTGTGCGGGGTCCATTGTTCCTGGCTGTCGGGTTCGGCGGTGGGCTGAACGACGGAGCGGCCGAAAGTTTCGCGCTTGAGGCGTTTGAGATCGGCGCGAAGGTCCGAGGCGTGCTGGTAGCGCAGGTCGCGGTCTTTCTCCAGGGCTTTGTTAATGATGCGCTCGAGTTCTTCGGGAATTTCGGTGTTGAAGCGCACCGGCGCAACGGGAGCCCTGTGCAGGATGCCGTCGAAAATTGCGGCCGAGGTGTCGCCCTTGAACGGGAGAGCACCGGTGGCCATTTCATAGAGTACCGCGCCGAAGGAGAAGAGATCGCTGCGAGAATCTAGCTGTTTGCCGAGGGCTTGTTCGGGAGACATGTAGGCGACCGTGCCGACGGTGCTGCCCGCGCCAGTGAGATGCTCTTCGGTGAGATTGCCTGCGGTGGTGGTTGCGGTATCTCCCGATGGAGCGCTGGCGAGGGTGAGCTTGGCGAGGCCGAAGTCGAGAATCTTGGCGTGGCCTCGCGTGGTCACGAAAACATTGGCGGGCTTGATGTCGCGATGAATGATGCCTTTGGCGTGAGCGGCTTCGAGGGCGTCCGAAACGTCGATACCGATTTCCAA
>Ga0210384_10007716_pt1 | contig 11314 bp, 7 predicted proteins | sample IncBWH2MmetaG_FD_160574 | JGI IMG/M metagenome (GOLD analysis project Ga0210384, IMG submission 160574) | Forest soil microbial communities from Barre Woods Harvard Forest LTER site, Petersham, Massachusetts, United States - Inc-BW-H-2-M | ecosystem: Environmental > Terrestrial > Soil >...
CGGTTGGGAACGCGGCCGTCACTCTCCGCTGCCTGCTTCTGCTCTAACAGCGCTTCGGCGGGTAAGTAGCGAACTTTCGATTCACCTCTCCGCATTTCGCGGTGTCTGGGTGGAGGACAAACGCTTCAGCTTGTCGGTCCATTTTCTTGGTGTGTCCCCGCGAGTCGAACGCCGTGCCCGGCATAAGCTGCATTCTCTGCTGCTCCCTTTTGAGAAGACTCTACACGTGATTGAAAATCTTCGGGACGCGGAGATTGTTCCGCGCCATATCTCTGGAAAAGGAGCCGCGGTCGAGGAATTTCTTGCGAAACCAGCGCTTTCCGGCGCCCTCGCCTTTTATTTCGGAGATGATCTTTCAGACGAGTCTGCATTCGAGGCATTGCGGTCAGGTGTTTCAGTTCGAGTCGGAGCTGCACGGCCAACCCGAGCGCGGTACTCGATAGGTAGCCCCACCGAAGTCGCTTCTGCTTTGGCGAGGCTCGAATTAGCCGTGCGCTAAAGCCTTTCTGAAAGTAGCACTGCGCCCAGCACCCATTTCATACGGGTCACTGCTGTCGCAAGCGAGGGCCTGGCTGGCTGGCCATGTTCGAATGGGCAACATAGAAATTTGTTTTCCACCAGCACGGATCCGGAATGTTGCAGAATGTGTTGCGAGAGGGAGTGGAGTACACGGAAATACCGCCCTCTACCCACGGCACCTACCCAGCCTGGTACACCGGACAGCTGCGCACTAACGCCGAATATTCGGTGATGTTCGCAGGAGTACGAAACGCGAAAGCTAATCTCAAACGAAAAATAGATCGTTCCCAGGAAAAATCGAACTCGAGTTCTATGGCAAGAGGCTGCAACTAGCACTCAGGAAGCTGTAGGAGGGCCAGATGACTGAAACCGCCACAGAATTGTTGGGCCAAGTCGTTGGCGGAAAATTTCGCCTCGGCCAGCTCGTGGGTGCGAATGAACACAGTGCCGTATTCCTGACGGAGTACGATGGACAGGAAGTTCACAAAGCCGCAATCAAGATTATCCCGGAGGATTCGGTGGATGCCGCAGGCCAGCTCGCCCGATGGAGAGAGGCTGCGAAGCTTTCTCATCCTCACTTGATCCGGCTTCTGGAAATGGGACGCTGCGAGTTGAATCACACGGCGGTGCTCTACGTCGTGATGGAATATGCCGAAGAGAACCTGTCCGAGGTGGTTGCGCGCAGACCGCTCGCGGCCGCGGAGGCACGCGGCATTCTCAGCTCTGTAGTGAATGCGCTTGCCTATGTGCACGCGATGGGGTTCGTTCATTGCCGCCTAAAACCCGCCAATATCATGGCAGATGATGATCTTCTGAAAATCTCAAGTGATGGACTCTGCCGTATCGGCGAATCCAGTGGAAGTCCGGGGAAGCCTGGAGCCTATGATCCGCCCGAAGCATCCGGCGGGAGAATTTCACCGGCGGGCGACGTTTGGTCGCTGGGCATGACACTGGTCGAAGTGTTGACCCAGCGCTTGCCGTCATGGGAGAGAACCAACCAAGCCGAGCCAGGGCTGCCTCCAACACTTCCGGCGGATTTTATAGATTTGGCCCGTCATTGCTTGCGCCGTGACCCACAATTGCGCTGGACCGTTTCAGACATCATCGCTCGGTTACAACAGAATTCTTCCACGCCGCCACGACAGATGATTCCAAGCCGCACAAATCCTCTGGTAAGTCGGCGTGCAATTAGTGCGGCTATGCTGGCAGGTCTGGCGCTCGTTGCGATCGTGGCAGGTGGGCGATTATTCAGGCACCGTGCGCAAAATCCACCGGCCTCTGCGCTTGCGGTCGAAAAATCTCCATTTCAGTCATCAGCTCAGCCGACAGTTCAGCCAAAATCGGAGACGAAGACGGTGCAGCCCGCCAAGCCTTCTTCCCACGTTCAGATTCCAGCGCAACAGACTTTGCCGCCGCCGATGCCTCGGTCCGTGGAGAAACCCAGCGAGAAAAAGCCTGCCGCGAGCAATCCAATTCCGTTGCCAACGCCGGTGCGTTCCGAAACGAAGGCTACCACATCCAGCAGCGGTGTTGTGCATGGCAACGTCGTGCAGCAGATATTGCCCGACACACCGCAGAAGGCGAGAGATACGATTCGAGGCAAGGTAAGGGTCAGCGTCAAACTTCACGTGGATGAATCAGGCCGCGTGTCGGATGCAATGTTTGATTCTCCCGGGCCGAGTAAATATTTTGCCGAGCGTGTACTGAAAGCCGCACAGCTTTGGAAGTTTACGCCCGCGAAAATAAGTGGCCGCAACGTGCCGAGCGAATGGATCCTGCGATTCGAGATTGACCCCGCCGTCATCAACGTCTATCCATCGGAAACGACTCCATAGCGGCGCGCCGTCTAGCATTAAGCCAGGATTTGATAATTCTCAATTGAGAATGCGGAATACAATCCGGAAATCCTTTTCAATGTGAGTCCCGCGGAATTGGCGCGCCACTGCATCCAACGAGGAAATCCAGATCTGCTCCGTCATGCGCCTGAAGCACGTGGTCGAAATAAAGTTTTGCGTACCCACGTTTCGGACCGGGCGGCGGCGTCCACTTCTTGCGGCGTTCACTCAAAGTTGCATCGTCCACGTTCAGTTGAATCAGCCGGCCCGGCACGTCGAGCGTAATCATGTCGCCGGATTGCACCAGCGCCAGTGGTCCGCCTACTGTAGCCTCAGGAGATACGTGCAGCACCACGGTTCCGTACGCCGTTCCACTCATACGGGCATCGGAAACCCGGACCATGTCGGTAACGCCTTTGCGCAGCAGCTTGGCCGGTATCGGCATGTTCCCGACTTCCGCCATGCCGGGGTACCCGCGCGGGCCGCAGTTTTTCAGCACCATCACGCAATTCTCATCAATGTCCAAAGTGTCGTCATTGACTCGGGCGCGGAATTCTTCGATGTTTTCGAAAACCACCGCACGGCCGCTATGCTGAAGCAAGTGTGGACCCGCTGCCGAAGGCTTGATCACAGCGCCATTCGGTGCGAGATTCCCTCGCAGGACGGCTATGCCGGCATTTGATTTGAAGGGCTCCGCGAATCGTCGAATTACTTCCCGATTCCAGCACTCCGCACTCGCCACATTTTCCCAAATCGTTTTTCCATTCGCCGTCAAAGCGTCGCGATGCAACACCCCTGCCTCGCCCAATTCCCGAAGCACTACAGGAAGTCCTCCCGCATAGTAGAAATCTTCCATCAAATGTTTGCCAGAAGGCTGCAAATCAAGCAGGCAAGGAAGACTGGATCCCAGGCGATCCCAATCATCGAGATCGAGTGGCACGCCGACTCGCCGCGCAATTGCTATCAGGTGAATCACTGCGTTCGTGGACCCGCCGATCGCTGCGTTATTGAAAATGGCATTTTCCATCGCAGCTCGCGTCAATATTTTGGAAATGCGAAGGTCTTCGTGCACCATCTGCACGATTCGCCGCCCCGTCAATTGAGCGATCGTGTTGCGACGGGCGTCAACCGCGGGAATAGCAGCGTTGCCGGGCAGGCTCATGCCCAGCGCTTCAACCATACTCGCCATGGTGGAAGCCGTTCCCATGGTCATGCAATGCCCCTTCGATCGGTTCATACAGCTTTCGGCTTCAAAAAATTCGCTGAGCGGCATCTTGCCCGCACCAACTTTCTCAATCATCTGGAAGACGCCGGTGCCGGAACCAAGTTCGCGGCCATGGAATTTCCCGTTCAGCATGGGGCCGCCGGATAAACCAATCGTAGGTAAGTCGCACGAAGCAGCGCCCATGAGCAGGGACGGTGTGGTCTTATCGCATCCCATCAGCAGAACGACGCCGTCAATTGGGTTTCCGCGGATTGATTCTTCGACGTCCATGCTCGCAAGATTGCGAAAAAGCATGGCCGTTGGGCGCAGTTGCGATTCGCCAAGCGACATTACTGGAAATTCCAGCGGGAAACCGCCTGCTTCCCACACGCCCTTCTTCACCCATTCCGCGAGTTCGCGAAAATGCGCATTGCAGGGGTTCAGCTCACTCCATGTGTTGCAGATCCCAATGACCGGCTTGCTGAATTCGTCGTGAGGCCACCCCTGGTTCTTCATCCAGCTGCGATGAGAAAACCCATCGCGATCATTTCTCCCATACCAGCCACGACTGCGTAAATTACTCATCCACGTTTCTCCGTTTTTCGACGCGTTTATCTACCGAAGCGAGAAGGGATTTGATTCGCCGCGCCCACGTGCTTCGCATTTCGTGAATCCGCAATCCTTACCAAAGGCGCCAATACAAGACAACCGTGATCGCGGTCAGAACGGCCAACTGCAAGCGCCAATCGTATATCCCGCGAAAGCTTTCTCGCTGACCTTTCCAATTGATTGTAAGGCGCTCAAGCATGGCCGGATCCGTTTTCTTGGTAAACGCGGACACTGCAAACAGCGTCACAACTCCGGCAAGTGATCCCCATAGTCCGCGGTACGTGTAGTTAAGAGTCAGTGGACTGGCATGTAGCAACGGAAAAATCCGACTGCCGGCTTGAGGTCCGATCAATTGGTCCGTCACGAATACTATGCTGAATACGGATCCGACTAACACCGAGGCAAGCGCGCCCGCTGCCGTTACTCGCTTGCTCAGAATTCCAAAGACGATTGCGGGAACAACCGGTATTTGGAGGTAGAGACTGACCGCCTGCAGGTATTTATACAGACCATCGGGCGTTTTGTAGATGGCGTAAGTTGCCATCACGCCAAGCAGCGTTGCAGCCACAATTGCAAATCGTCCGAGCAACACTTGAGCTCGCTCGCCGGTCCGCGGGCGAAAATGCAGAACGAAGTCGCGCACCACCAGCGTGGAAACTGAATTCATCACCGACAGCGTCGAACCGATCAGGGACGCGAGCAGCGCAGCCAGGAGCAGCCCGCGCAATCCGGTGGGTAGCAATTCGGTAAGCAGTGTCACAAACGTTGTTTTGCTGTCTCGTCCGGGGAAAAGTGCCAAAGCGATAACACCGGGCAGCGCGAAGATGAAGACGGGTGTAAGTTTCAAGAGAACAGTGAACATTGCTCCCCAACGCGCCTGGTCAATGTTCCGCGCGCCCAGCACGCGTTGGACATTCACCTGGTCTACGCCCCAATAGAACGTGCCGCCATATATCGCTGTAATCAGAACGCCCCAGAACGGGTAATTCGGATCGGTATACGGCTTCGCGATGTGCACAGCTAGTGGGACTTTCAGGGCAAGCGCGTGCCATCCTCCAACGCGATGCAGCCCTGTAAACGTCATGATTGAGCAGCCAAGAATAATAATTCCGGTCTGGATGGAATCGGTGTACGCGACCGCCGTAAATCCGCCGATAATAGTTACGCAACCCGCAATCGCTCCCATTACCCAGACTACCGTCATCACATCCCAGCCAATCAGTCCGTGCAATACCAGCGCGCCTGCGAAAAGGTGGAACGCCAGCTTTGTTATGATCGAGATGGCCAGCATCAATCCGGAGAATAGAACTCGAGCGGCAGGATGATAGCGGGTCTCAAGGAATTCGGGCGTGGTGAACACTCGGTTGCGAATGTAGAACGGATACAGGAACGCTGCAGCAAATCCGAGGCACCAAAACATCGTGAGCTCGACTGTTCCGGCCGATAGTCCGTACCTGTTGGCATCGCCTGAGAGCCCCACCAGGTGTTCTGCTCCGATGTTAGTCGCAAACAATGAAGCGCCCACGAGTGGCCACGAGAGGCTGCGGTCGGCCAGAAAAAAGCCAGTACTGTTCGCCGACGATTTCTTTCGAATAGCAAGATACAGTCCAAAAAAAATACTTGCGCTTAGGACGACGAGGCAGACGGACCAGTCAATTAAATTGAGAGAAAAAGACATTTATTGATCTTTATAAGCTCGAATCGCTTCACTGCGCGGTAAGACCCCCGTCAATAATCCAGTTGCAGCCGGTGATTGATGTAGCCGACGGGCCGAACAAAAAGGCGACCAGGTCTGCAACTTCTTCGACGGTAATAAATCTCTTTACCAGAAAACGGCTGAACATCGGCTGGACAACAATCTGCCCTTCGGCGATCAGGTCTTCGGTATTCTTCGTAAGAACTGCACCTGGCGAAATCGTGACCACTCGAATGCGCGGCGCCAGCTCCACGGCCATCGCTCGTCCCATCGCAACCAGCGCACCTTTGGTGGACGCGTACGCAATCAAATTCGCATTTCCTACCAGTGCATTTACGGAAGCGATGTTCACGATGCAGGGATCCGGAGTGTCGTCGCGAATCGCACTGGCGAACTCCTGGCTAAGGAAAAACGGCGCCCGCTGATTGATCGCGACGACGCGATCGAATTCTGCGACTGTCGTTTCGGAGAACGGCTTGTGGAAACTCCAAGCCGCGCAGTTCACCAGACCATCAAGAACGCCAATTTTTTCGGAGGCCCAGCGAATCGCTGCGCGCGCTGCATCTGGCTCGACCAAATCCTTCACTAATGCAATCGCCGAATTGGCGAAAAGAGGATCGGCAAGGTGCTCTTTGACGGCCGGATCCTGATCGACCAGAAGCACATTGGCTCCCGCGCCAGCAAGCCTGCGCGCAATTCCAAGACCTAAGCCTTGGGCGGCTCCGGTAACAAGAATTTTACGGCTTTTCAGATTGAGATCCATATCTCACACGAAAACGTCACCCGAATGGCGAAGCATGCTAATTACAGAACAGGAATTCTCTTAAATCTCACCCAAACCTACAAGCAGTTCCCGCAACTGCTCAGCATGTCCGCGAGAAATTGCTGAAAGAGGTTTTCGGCTTATCCCCACCGGGATTCCGCGCAAAAGTGCTGACTCCCGGGTCACAGCAAGCCAATGCGGGTCATTATTTGGCAGCGAAGACGCACGGAACACGAGTCGTATCAAAGGCACAAGGGGGTAAAAAAGCTCGCGCGCTGCGCTTAAGTTTTTTTCCACGGCGAGTAATCTATACAACTTCACAGCTCGACTGGGCACAATCATCGGCAAACAACTGATCCAGCCGTCGGCGCCGACCGCCAGCCCTTCGAAAGCAATCAAATCATTGCCTACAAATACATTAAATGAAGGTCCGCAAAGAAACTTGGTGTCGCGGATCCTGCTGACTTCGCCGGTTGACCACTTCACTGACTGCACTACCCCTTCTTCCGCCAACTGTTGAACTTCTTCCGGCGTAAGGTCAATTCCGCTAGTGCCGGGTACGTTGTAAAGCATTACGGGAAGGCCCACCGCTTCCTGCACTCTCCGGAAATGGTCGAAAACGTCGCGCCTCGGCGGCCTGAAACCGTAAGGCGGCATGACCATAAGCCCCAGGCACCCCGCGGACTTGGCATGCTGACCCAACTCAATTGCAGCCTTCGTACTGTATTCAACTATTCCGGCGATGATCGGAACTTTGCCACCCGCTTCAGCGATCACCGCATCGAGGACGGCTTTCCGCTCGTCCATTGTCAGCGCGAGGGGCTCGCCAGAGCTGCCCAGCGGAACCAGGCCGTTAATACCTTGTGCCAGCAGGAATTTTACAAATGCGCGGGTTCCTTTCAGGCTGAGGCTTTCATCCTTCTCAAATGCAGTTATGGTGGGGGCAAATGCGCCCTTAGGAGAAAAGTCATTTGAAGCAATCGGACACAATTTAGCCTCCTCAGCCAATCACCGTGGCTTCCGCCCAGTTTTTGGTTTCTTGATAACAGCCATCACGACGATCATTCGCAGTTACGCATCACAGAACGGCAAATGTCATTGTCACTGCGTTTACCATTTTGAGCTGCCGCTTCGCACGAAAGGCTAGCCTCCCTGCTCGATTGTGTCAAACGAGATTCGCCCTGGACGCAACCACGAGGCGTCGGCAATACGATTACGCCATCGTAGCCTATGATCAACTGAGAAAGATTATGTGGCGTGGGCCTGCGCGGACAGATCTGCGAGATTATGTTTATTGCGGGTCAGAACAAACTACGAAAATCAAGATAGATTGCCTGACGCCTTCGCATCTCGCCTCAGGACTAGACCGAAATGGTGAAGAACAGGATAGGTGCGGAGCGGCTCCGCGCCCATCCTGATCCATCGTAATTCAAATCTACGACTTGTTACGCGTCTAGCGTTGCGCCTAATCCACGATACCCGCTGCAAACCAGGGTTGAGCTCCTGCTGTGGTGCGGATAAGAAGCACGGGTGTTGCGCATGCATTGGCCGGCAACGGAGTCAAATAATCATCAATCGTAAAGTCTCCGTCGGAATCGAGTGCCACACCGGCCAGATTTGTGCTAGACGCGGTGGCGCCGTTCGCAGCTCCGCAGAACAGTGTTGCAAAAACGCTCTGTCCGCCATTTGTTCCGATCCCGTTGCCGCCGCCCAATAGAAGGCCGCGTCCATGAACACGAATATGTCCATCAACGCTCACGTCCGCATTGAGATCGGCGATCCTCCAGATTTGCCCCGACGGCGAGATGCCACGCACAGCATTCGGAGAAACCGTAGTCGCTCCGGTAGCTGCATTAACAACAACATTCGAAATAGGATCCACGCCGATGCCGCCGCGAAATCGTACGAGTGAGTTTTCGCTCTCGCCATTTCCAAACGCCGCGAGCGGCATTATGGCCATCAGCACGAGCCCGAAACTTAACAGCTTGTTCTTCATTACACTTCTCCTTGTTGGGGGACTCCACGATTTCTGCTCGAATGGCGCTGAGCGTTGCGTAGAATCAATCCCTCGGTCACAGTCAGATGCCACCTGTGGGATTTGGTTGACTTTTTCCGGACCCGCCCACGCAATTTCCAGAGGCGAGCCAGTACTTCGCGAGCTTAACCAGTGAGGCCGTTCTGAAGCGAGACATGGCTCGGATCTTGCGCTAAGATGTCGTAATAAGCTGAGTCGCAATGGCGCCAGGCCGCGCTCGCAGCAAACAACCGCAGCTATTAACACTACAGAAATAATTCACATGCAGAGTTTTGAGATGAAGGCGAACGTCCTGGGAAGTGCGGAGCGCTATCGCACGCTCCTTGAAATCAACAATGCGATCATCACTAATTTAACGCAGGAAAGCCTGTTGGCCGCGATCTGCAGTGCGATTCAGCGTGTGCTGCCGGTTTATCGGGCAGCGCTCACCATCTACGATCCTGATACGGACACAATTCGCATTCACGCTATTTCAACGGACTGGAATTCTGAATATTTTAAGGTCGGGGTTGTGGCGAACCGGGAGGACAGCATTTCCGGACGGGTTCTGGGCGATCAGCAGCCTTTTATCTGCCGAGACGTCGAAGCGAACTTGAAACGTCCCATTGATCGGCGAGTTTTGGACGAGGGCATCCAATCCTATTGCACGGTCCCGTTGGTATTAGAGGGAAAGAGCATCGGCGCGCTCAACATAGGAAGCGATACAAAAGGCACGTATTCCGAGGCGGATGGCGAGTTCCTTCTTCAAATAGCAAACCAAGTCGCGCTTGCAGTCGCAAACATGAAGTCTTATGAGGAAATCGCCGCCCTCAAGACCAATGTGGAACGCACCGCCGAACGATATCGCACGCTTCTTGAAATCAACAATGCCATTATCACTAACCTTAATCAGGAGAATTTGCTTCACGCGATCGCGGATGCATTGCGCCCCGTGATCGCCTTCGACCGGGCTGCTTTCACCCTCTATCTCCCGAAAAAAGATAAGTTTCGCTTTCTCGCTTTCGAAGGAATCGTGCCTCCATCGCACTTTCGAGCTGGGATGGAATTTAACTGTCACGAAAGCGTCTCGTCCTGGGTTTTCGAACATCAACTTCCGGCGCTGCGTCATGATCTTCGGAAGGAACAGGAGTATCCGAACGACCGCCGCCTTCTTGCCGAGGGCATGAATTCCTATTGCGTGGTACCCATGATTGTCGGCGGCCAAAGCATCGGCACGCTCAATGTCGCGAGCCAGCACGTGAATCAGTATTCTGAAGCAGATGCCGAATTTCTGGGCCAGTTGGCGAGTCAGGTGGCGCTCGCTGTCTTCAATATGACATCGTTCGAGAATATAGCTGCGCTGAACTTCAAAGTGGAGGCAATTGCCGATCGCTATCGCCATCTTCTGGAAACTAACAACGCCATTATCACCAACCTTACTCCCGACGCGCTGTTGCGGTCGCTCTCAGACATCCTCTGCCGCGTAGTTCCTTATAGCGGAGCGGCGCTCACGATCTATGACGCAACGACCCAGGCCTTCAGCTATTTCGCGATGGACGGAGCGGTCCCTTCGGAGTACTTCAAAGCGGGCGTCGCGCTCGGCCGTGACGACACGATCTCAGGTTGGGTATTCGATCACCAGCGCCCCGCGGTGCGCGGCGATATCGAAAAGGAACAAAGGTATCCAAATGACCGGCGCCTGGTCGCCCATGGCATATATTCCGACTGCGTTGTTCCGATGATGGTCGGCGGTAAAAGCATCGGGACTCTGAACGTCGGCAGTGTGCAACGAAATCAGTACACCGACGCCCACATTGAAACCCTGCAGGGAATCGCGAACCAAGTCGCGCTCGCCGTCCGAAACATGATGTCTTATCAGGAAATCGCGGCCCTCAATGGGAAGGTAGAACGCAGCGCCGAACGATACCGCACGCTTCTTGAAATCAACAATGCCATTATTACTAATTTGACGCAGGAGAGCTTGCTCGTCGCGATCTGCGACGCAATCCAACATGTGCTGCCGGTCTATCGGGCTGCACTCAACATTTACGATCCCGATACGGACACGATACGCATCCACGCGCTTTCGACGCAATGGAATTCGGATTATTTTAAGGTCGGAGTCGTGATGAGCCGCACGGACAGCCACTCTGGTTGGGTCTTGGATCATCAACGGCCTCTTATATGCCGAGACATCGAAGCGGACATGCAATACCCCATCGAGCGACGGCTCCTGGAAGAAGGCATCCAGTCGTATTGCGTAGTCCCCCTAATACTCGGGGGAAAGAGTATCGGCACCCTCAACATTGGAAGCGATGTCAAAGGCCGGTATTCAGATGCGGAAGGGGATTTTTTGCAGGAAGTAGCAAGCCAGGTAGCGATCGCGGTCGGAAACATGAAGTCTTACCAGGAAATCGCCAGGCTCAAGGATAAGGAGGAGCGAACGGCGGAGCGTTATCGCACGCTTCTCGAAATCAACAACGCCATCATTACGAACCTTACCCAACCGGCCCTTTTGCGCGCCATTTCCGAGGCCTTGAAACCTGTTATCTCCTTCGGCCGGTGCGCGATTACTCTTTATCAGCCGGAGAATAATACTTTCCGTTTCCTCGCCGTGGAGGGAGAACTGCTCTCTGACTATTTTCGAGCGGGATTGGAGCTAAGCCGCGACCAG
>Ga0210384_10007717_pt1 | contig 11313 bp, 7 predicted proteins | sample IncBWH2MmetaG_FD_160574 | JGI IMG/M metagenome (GOLD analysis project Ga0210384, IMG submission 160574) | Forest soil microbial communities from Barre Woods Harvard Forest LTER site, Petersham, Massachusetts, United States - Inc-BW-H-2-M | ecosystem: Environmental > Terrestrial > Soil >...
GAGGATCTTCAAGATCGCGTCGCGCTTCGCTTGCAGTGTCGGGTAGAGGTCGGGGCGGGCCAGGATGTCGTCGAAGTTGTCGTGCAGCATGTGGAGGTTGTCGAAGATCGCGGCGGCCTCCGGGAACCGCCGGGCGAACTCCGGGGCGACCTCCGGCATCATGGGCATGTACTGCCACGCCTCCGGCGGCCGGCGCAGGTAGCGGTGATAGAAGCCGATGACCTTCGGCATCAACTCCTGCTGCTGCTTCACGTCGCCCATGAGCTGCACGTCGTAGACCGCCGCCTGCAGCCAGTGGTACGCCCAGATCTGGGTATTGAACGTCCGGAATCGGTCTCGGAACGACTTCGATTCGGGGAAGCTCCACAGGGCCCCGTGGTGATCGAGGCGGTGCGGTGTGATCGCTTCGGGCTTCTCGAGATAGTCGGCCAGCAGCTTCCGGTACACGGCCTCCTTGTCCGTGACCGTGTCGCTGGCGAAGAGATCGTAGAGGCTCCGGTGGAAGAGGTGGGCCCAGTCGAACGTCTTCGCGACTTCCCAGGCCATCCGATTGAATGTCGGGGCGACCTGCTCCTCGTCCGGCGGGACGGACGGGGAGCTGAAGATGAAGGCCAGCACCTCGAGCCGTGCCGTTTCGACCGCCTGGGGATTCTGCGTGCGGAGAAGCGTCTCCGCGAGGTGCGCATGGCCGAAGTCGATCCCGTTGAATTCTCGGTAGAGCTGGGGCAGCGCATGCATCACGGCCCACTTCCACGGCCCGCGCGGCTGCGATCGGTGGTCGCGCGTCACCCACTGGTTGCCGAAGCCGATGCCGCGTGGCTCCGGGTGAGACCGGGGTCCGGCCTCCATCTCCGGATGCTCGCTCGCGATATGGGGCCCGGCGTGTTCGGACTGTGCGTGCTGATAGGCGATCACGGCCCAGCGGTCCTCTACGGACAGCGCGTCCTTGTAGGCGGGCATGACCGACCCCATCGACCGGTACGGCTCGGCGAGGCCGCCTTCACTGACGCGCCAGAACCAGTAAGCGTCGGTCATTTCAGCGACCATCGCCCGATCGCGAAACGACCCCATCTTCGGCCCCAGCCACGTCGCGTCGGGACCATCACCCGCGCCCTCTTTGCCGTGGCAGACGGCACACTTGGCCACATAGATCGCCTGTCCTCTGACGAGAACAGCCGGGTCAGTCCAGATGTGAGAGGGGGCCTTTACCGTGGCGTAGTCCGCGGAAACCGGCGCATGGATATGCTCACTCTCGCTCTTGGCCGCATCCGGCCTGTCGTCGTGGGCTCCGCTCGGCGAGACGGACAGGAGCCGGAGCATTGCCGCCATCCCGACGAGCAACACACCGAGAAGTCGCCAACCTTTGAAGCGCAATTGGGGTGCCCTCCCGTCCTTCGACCTCCTTGGCAGGACACCCGGCGGCGGCCAGCCTTCGGAGGGAGTGAAATCGTGACGCTTGGCCAAACAGAGCTTGGCCAAGCGACGAGCGAGATAGGTGGAGAGGGGGCGAAGGACTAAATCAGGAGGGCGGCGTGAAGCAGGAAGAGCGGTGGCGATGGAGTCGGCAGTGACGTGATGCTTCTGCGGCCCACCAATTGCCTCAGGGGTTCAACGGGGGCCGCCACGACGAATGCTGAGAGCGCCAGCACGGCTGGGCAGGCGATCCCTGACGACGGCAGTGCTTCGCAAGAACCCGTGTGGACTGCTTCGTCGGCGTCGTGTGGCTGCGCCTCATCCACGTGCCCCGGTGCCGTTTCGACATGACCGTGTGTCGGCAGGACGCAGATGTGGCCCATCAGCATCACTCCGGCGAGAAGAAGAACACTCAACCGGGCCACTACGAAGCAGTTAGTCGGCAGCCTCATTGGGAGGAACTCTACACGGTTCGCTATCGCCGTCAAGCGAAGAGCCTAGGCGCCGCCCCGCTCCCGCTAGAATCCATCGGCAGCGCGGGACTATATGTGGCCCTCGGCTCCAAGGCATCATTGGTTCATCCGCGCCCGCCACGACCGAAAGCGCGCATCTGCCCGCATAGCGCCAAGGTGTTATCTAGGCGGTCGATCGGCGCTAGCACCACACGCTTCCCGGTACGTCGACTTCGGACTCGGCGTGCGTCCGGGACTGGAAGTCCTCACCCCTCTCGTGCAAGTCGCCCGCCGTGCTCTTCTTTCCCGGCGCTGATCGGCGCGATTTCGGCTGCTCGGATGATAAGAGGCGACCGGCTTGCCGACTTTCGCTGAAGGTAGCAATCACATTGACATTCCCGCAAGCAATCCGCATGGATGCGGTCGTATCCGTGGGGTGCGGCAACGCTCGGGTGGCGGTCGGGACGGGGTACTGGCTTGTTATGATTCTCAGGGTGAGCAGATCACGCAGCAGTCGACTAGGCCGCAATGACCCATGCCCCTGTGGCAGCGGCAAGAAGTTCAAGCGCTGCCACGGCGCGCAGCCCGCTGCGCCGCCTCGGGTCAGGCCGCTTCCTCCAGAGGTATTGCGAGCTGTCGAGGAACACAAGACGCGGGAACTCCAGCGGGAGCAGCAGCAGGGCTTGGGAAGGCCGATCATCTCAACCGACTTGCAGGGCTATAAGATCGTTGCCGTCGGAAGCGCGGTTCATTGGGGGAAGTGGAAGACATTCTTCGACTTCCTCTCTGACTACATAAGGTCAGTCCTGGGTAGTGACTGGGGCAACGCCGAGATCGCCAAGCCCCTCAACGAGCGGCACCCGATCATGCAGTGGTACGACGCGGTCTGTCATTACCAGCAGAAGACGAGTCCCGAGCCGGGCAAGGTCCATACCGCGCCGATGACCGGTGCTACGGCCGCTTATTTCGGCCTCGCCTATAACCTCTACCTTATCGCTCACAACGTCGAGCTTCAGCGGACATTGGTTGCGCGGCTCAAGAATCCTGATCAATTCCAAGGCGCCTACTACGAAACGCTGGTGGCCGCCTGGTTTATCTTGAGCGGCTTCGAGCTGACGTTGGAGAACGAGTCCTCCGTTTCGGAGTCTCACTGCGAGTTCAGCGCCAAGAGCACGCGGACCGGCGCAATGTATTCTGTCGAGGCGAAGTCACGAGGGCCGAACAAGGATCATCTCGACGTCGGGATGCAGCTCGCCAAGGCGCTCCACAAGACCGCCGCCCATCAGCGGATCGTGATGATCGACGTGAATGTGCCGAATGATCCACCGCGACCTGCGGACGTTTGGCTGAGCGAGGTAATGGGCGGTTTACAGCGCCGTGAGTCGACGTTGACGGTGAATGGGCAAGGGGCACCGCCGGCATCCGTCGTCGTTACTAACCACCCGTACCACTACGATCTCGAAGGACCGATTGGCGGGATGGCGGTCCTCGCGGGGGGATTCAAGATTCCGGACTTCGGTCTTGGAGGCCGACTCACTACGGTGAGGCAAGCGTTCGAGACGAAGCAGAAGTATGCCGACATCTTTGCCCTTGTAGACGCGATCCGGAACTACCGAATTCCCTCGACGTTCGACGGCGAGGTGGCCGAGTTCGCGTTCGGTGAAGCCGAGCGCAAGTGGAAGATCGGCGAGCGGTACGATCTGCGGGATAGCGAGCCTCGGGCGACGGGAGTGCTGACGACCGCGACGGTTTCGACAGCAGAGAAGGTCGCGTACCTTGCATTCCAGCTGGACGACGGCCGGAGCATCATCATGACTGCACCAATGAGCGATGCTGAGATCTCGGCATACAACGCTCATCCAGACACATTCTTCGGGTTGGTTAGACCGGTCGGCAAACGATTGGACAACCCCTTGGAACTCTTCGAGTGGCTCTACGAGAACTTCCGGAACACGCCGCGCGAGAGACTGCTCGAACACGTGGCAAGCTGGCCTGATGTCGACGGGCTGACGAAGTTGTCAGACGAGGATTTGCTCCGCGCTTACGTTGATCGCATGGTCAGCGCAGCTCTTGCCCGCGGCTCTTCCTAGCGTCGGGAACCGAGACACTAGGACCACGAGACCCTGGGTAGCCGCCCGCGCGCAGGCTCCGCTTCAAACCCTAGATAAAATACCTGGGTATAGTATATTGGAATTTGTATGGCTCACACCATCCGTGACAAGAAGAGGCTCCTGAACCGGCTCCGACGGATCCGCGGCCAGGTCGAGGCGATCGAGCGGTTGGTCGAGCAGGAAGAAGACTGCTCGGCCATCCTCCAAACGATTGCCGCCTGCCGGGGGGCCGTGAACGGTCTCATGGCCGAGGTGATCGAGGGGCATATCCGCTTCCACATCGTCGACCCGAACCACCAGCCCACCTCGCCACGGGCGCGGGCCGCGCAGGAATTGATCGAGGTCGTGCAAACGTATCTGAAGTAGCGGCCAGGAACTGCCGTCATCGGAAGGAGCGGGGTATGCCGCAAGACCGTGAACGCACCGCAGAACTGATCACCAGCGCGCCGCCCCCGCACCCTGGACTCGAAACGCCGCCCTCAGTGTCGGCCCCCCCACACGCCGACACGGCCTCTCCCGTCCATGAGCCTGGCCTGGGCTGGGTGGACGGTGCCCGCATCGCCTTCGTCGGGGTCTGCATCCTCCTGAGCTGGGTCCGGCTTGGGAGTGCCTGGTTTGGCTTCGATGTCGTGGGGCTCGTGGGCGTGATCGTCGGGGCCTATCCCATCCTCCGAGAAGCCGTGACGGCGCTCGCGGCCCGGCGGATGACGATGGAACTGTCGATGAGCATCGCCCTGGTGGCCGCGCTGGCCATCGGGGAAGTGTTTACGGCCCTCGTCATTGTCTTCTTTGTGTTGATCGCCGAGGCGTTGGAACACCTCACGGTTGAGCGGGTCCGGGGGTCAGTCCGGGATCTCGTCGATCTGCTGCCGAGCCGCGTCGCCGTGCGCCGGGACGGGCAGGTCCGCGACCTCCCCATCGACCAGCTTCAACTCGGCGACCAGATCATCACGAAACCGGGGGGTCGGATCCCCGTGGACGGCGTGGTCACGACGGGGCACTCCTTCGTGGACCAATCCTCGATTACGGGGGAGTCCATGCCGGCCGAGAAGGTACCCGGGAGTCAGGTCTATGCGGGGACGATCAATCAGTCCGGCGCGCTGGAGATTCGGGCCGTCAAGCTCGGCCGCGAGACCACGTTCGGGAAGATCATCCAGGCGATCGAGCAGGCCGAGCACAGCCAGGCACCCGTCCAGAAGCTGGCTGATCGCCTCGCCGGGTATCTCGTCTACTGTGCCTTGGCGGCCGCCGCGGTCACCTTCCTGGTGACCCGTGATCTCCGGTCCACCATCTCGGTGGTCATCGTGGCGGGAGCCTGTGGGGTGGCGGTCGGGACCCCACTTGCGATCTTTGCCGCGATCAGCCGGGCCGCTCGCCAGCGCGCGATTGTGAAGGGGGGCCGCTACATGGAGGCCCTCGGGACGGTCGACACGGTCGTGCTCGACAAGACGGGGACGGTCACCTTCGGCAACCCGGAGGTCACCGCCCTCCTGCCGGTCCCGGGGGTCGCCCCCCACGATCTGCTGCAAGCCGCGGCGATCGCCGAACGGCCCTCGGAGCACCCGCTGGCGAGGGCGGTGCTGAGAAAGGCCCGGGACCGCGCACTTCCAGCCCAAGAGCCCGATGAGTTCAACTCGTTCCCGGGCAAGGGGGTGCGCGGCGTGGTCGGATCCGAGGCGATCCTGGTCGGCAGCCGCGCCTTCCTCGAGGAACACGGTCTTCAGATTGGCCCCAACGGCGTAGCGGGCACCAGGGGCTCGGAGGTGTTCGTGGCGCGCGGGCCGCACTTTCTCGGAACACTGACGGTTGAGGACACCCTACGGCCCGAGGCGATCCAGGCGGTATCGGCACTGCGACGGATGGGCCTACGGACCATTCTCTTGACCGGTGACACGCCGGAGATTGCGCAGCCGATCGCGACGGCCCTCGGGGTCGATGAATTCGCGGCGGAACTGCTTCCCGACCAAAAGCTCGCTCGAGTCAGAACACTCCTGGGTCAGGGGAAGACCGTGGCCATGGTGGGCGACGGGGTCAACGATGCGCCCGCCTTGATGCAGGCCAGCGTCGGGATCGCCATGGGGTCCGGGACGGATGTGGCGCAAGAGAGCGCCACGGTGGTCCTGCTGGGAGACAACCTCGGGACGCTGGTCGAGATCTTCCACATTGCTCGACGGTGTCGCCGCATCATCCTGACCAACTTCGTCGGCACACTGGCAGTGGACGGGCTCGGGATGGGGTTGGCTGCCGTGGGCCTGCTCAACCCGCTGCTCGCCGCCGTCATTCACGTCTCCTCGGAACTGGTGTTCATCCTCAACTCGACGCGGTTGCTGTCCTCGGGCTATCGTCGTCGTGTCGAGCGTCAACGCTCATAGCCCCCCGGGCGCGCTCGCCATGCGCGATGTCGTCAATCGCCCTGATGGCCGTCGCATCCGGGTCACGCGTACCCTGGGCCAGCTGTTCGTCTGCGCCGACGCCTGCTGCTGCGGGCGTCTCCAAGACGGCCATCTGCCCGTCCCGCGCGACCTCTATCACCGGGAGTGGGAGCGGCGGCGTCTACGGAACCGCGTGCATCTGACCATTGGCGGTTGCCTCGGCCCATGTGCGTTGGCGAACGTTGTCATGGTCCTCTTCGATGGCCGTCAGGCCTGGTTCCATTCCATGGCGACCGACACGCAGGTGGTGACACTCTACGACTGGATCGAGACATTGGTACGCGCGGGTGAGTTCTCACCACCGCCAGCGGCGTTGGCCGCGTATCGGTTCACAGGTTCAACCTGGGGAGAGCGGGCCTAACGCTTCGTCGCAATTCTCCCGGTGGGTCTCCTCCTACACCCCTAGGAGCAGCTGGGCAAAAGGTAGCGGGGCGGCCCCAATTGGGCGGTACCGCCCCCGACGCAGGCCAGGACCCGGGATTCGACTCGGCTTTCCTCACGCTTGCTAGCCGCCGCTACGAATCCGAGCCTGGAGCCCACCTCCTAGTCGACTCGAACTCTACTCGAACCGAATCATGCGTCGGCATCCGTCCTGCTCCGAAGGCACAAATGCTGGCCGGTGACCTGAAGGCTGCGGATCATAACGGATAGCAACAGACTAGTCGTCCGTGCCGGGGGATGCTGGCGGGTCTGAAAACCCGCTGCGCTTCTTGTTGGTCGGCGCGATCACAGTAGCTACCGCAATCCTGGCCGGCCGGCCTCGATGCACCCTCCGTGTTTTAATCGCGCCGACTCCGAGGGCCGTTCTGTACTGCAAGCATGGGAGAAACGTGGCGAAAACGTGGTCGTAGCTGAAACACGGGTTCGAATCCCGTTGGGGCCACCACTCCGAAATTGCTGGAGTGTTCGTCCCGGAGTTTAGGTGCCGTGGGGGGCGGGACGCGAATCCCTATTTCCATCCCCATTGTTCTTGTCGAACTCGCTGATCACCTTCTGGAGGTCAGACTGCGTGAGCCTCGTGTAGATCGTCGTCGTCTGGATGTCAGCATGCCGGAGGTGTTCCTGCACGGCCCGAAGATTCCCCCCGCTCCGCCGGAGCAACTCGACCCCGCATGAGTGACGGAACGCGTGCGGATGGAGCTCCGGGACGCCCGCCCGCGCGCCGATCGCCTTCGTAATCTTCCAGACGCGGTGCCCCTTCATCCGTCCCATGACCGCCTGCCCGCCCTTCGTCTTGAAGCGTGAGACGAACAGCGGATGGGCCAGAGCCGCGCCCGCCCGCTCGCTGGCCATGTAGTTGGTGAGGATTCGCTGCGCCACCTCGGGCAGCGGCACCGCCGCTTCAACCCCGCCCTTTCCCTGAACCCGCCGGAGGCCTAAGCCGGGTGCTACATCGCCCATGTCGAGGGCGACGATCTCCGCCCGGCGGAGCCCGCCGTAGCACATGAGTGCCACGAGGGCCTTCTCGCGGAGGTCGGTGCATTGCGTGAGCACCCGCTCGACGGTTCCCCAGCGCGGCACCCGCGGCAGCCGCGCCTTGCGGCGCGGCCGCGTCAGGACATCGATGGGATTCCGCACGAGCTTGTCCCGCCGGACCGCCCACTTGCCGAAGCTGCCCAGCGTGGCCAGCCGCACGCGAATGCTGCTGGTCTGGAGCGCGCGCGCGGCCAGGTCGTACTGGTAGGCTCGACAGGTCTCCGCGGTGAAGTGCGTCACCAGCACGGTCCCTCCGATCTGCTTCATTACGAATGATTCGTAGTCCCCGAAGCACCAGCGGTACGTCTCGATGGTTCGTGGGGCCGCCTCCTTTTCGACCCGGAGAAAGTGACAGAACTCCTCGAACAAGGCGGACAAGCGCATAGGCTGCCTCCGCGTATCCGCCACGCGCTGGGGGGCAGTATCCGGCGGCACCAGCCATGCGTCAACGGGGGGGTCGGTGCTCTCGGTTGCCCGTGCTGCGCCCGGGCCTCCTGCGTGACCGGCTCGCCCGCCCGAAGGTTCTGGTGACTCCATCGGTGGCTACCCGTTGGCTGGCGTGTCCGCCGCGCCGGGCCGCGTGGGGGGCGGCTGATTCGGCGTGGCGCTGATGCGCACCAAGAATTCCCAGATCCGCTTGCGGACCGACTCCGCGAGGATGTGCTCGAGCACGACGAGCCGTCCCGGATGCTTCTGCCGGATCTCCGCGATTTTGGCCACGTGAGCGAGGAGTCGATCGCCGGCGTCCAGCCCGCGGAAGAAGGCCTCGAGGGTCTGCGCCGTCGCTATGCCATCTTCCAATTCGTTCGCGGTCGCCTGGAGGGTTCCGACCCGCTCCCGGGCGTCAGCTTCCTCCTGCTGGAGTCGGGACCGCTCGGCGCGGGCCGCGGCCACGGCGCCCTGGAGCTGGGCGCGTTCATCCCGGAGCTGCTGGACCTCGAGGCGGAGCGCGTCGCGCTCGGCATGCAGCGCGAGGAGGCTGAGGTGGACGACGCCCTTCTCCACCATCTCCGCCAGCACGCCGGCCCGCTGGGCCGCCGGGATACCGGCCAACTCCACGGCCGTGGCGAGCGCCTCGGCTGCCGGCGGATCCAGACCGAGCGTCCGGAGGCGTTGCATCTGAGCCACGAGGTCCGCCACCTCATCGAGGGGAATGCCCAGGTGCTGGAGGCGATCCGATAGCTCCGCCAGCCGCGTGATCCGCTCCGGCGTGTAGCCCAGGGCCGCGTACCGCGCCAAGGCGGTCTGGATCTGCTCGGGCACGGTGGCGTCGATTCCCGCCTCCTCCAGCGCCTTCATCACGGCCGCCACGGCGACGGCGTCTTCGAGGTATAAGCCCGCGTTGCTGAGATCCTCTGCCACCTTCAGCGTCGTCCGGATATCGTCGAGGGTGAGGCCGCGTTCCTGCAGACTGGCGAAGAGCGACAGGGCCTCCCGCACCTCGCTCACCGCCACCCCCGAGGCCTCGCACGCCTTCCGCAGGTACAGGATGGTCTCGAGGTCCCAGAAGTCATTCCCGTTGGCCTGCTGCAGGCGGTAGAGCTCGACGAGGATCTGGAGGGCGCGGTCTACGGAGACATCAGCGTCGCGAGCCAACCAGATGACGTCGGCCTTGGTCCGGTCCGAGATCGTGAAAGTCGGCAGCATGGAATACCCGGCGCTCATGGCGGGCTTCTCCTTTGGGGAACTGGTCTCGCGATCAGCCGGAACGAGGTGGATCCGAGCCTCCGACCGGGACGGGACGGCGATGGCGCGGCCCTGTTCGCCTGGCGCGGGGAGGGCGGACCCGCCGCTCTCGCGGCCATCGCCAGGGAATGTGCGCAGCGCCTCCGTCCAGCCCGCCTGAGTCCACCCGAGGGTGTCGACGATGAGGAGGAAGTCGGACAGGGTCTGCCGTACCGCGACCGCCGCCGGCAGCCAGGCGGTCATGCCGGTGGCCAGGCCCAGGAGCAGGTCCACGTCCACCAAGCCGAGTACGTCACCCTGGAGCACCAGCGGGAGCAGGCGCACGACGGCCGGCCGGAACCGCTCGGCGGAATCCTGAGGCGGGCGGAGGGGCAGGGGGCCTGCGTCGGCGGCGGCCTCCAGCGCCCGTCCACCCACCAGGACCAAGTTGGGCATCTCGACCCTGCCGAGATCACACACGATCATCCGTCTGAGCTGGGGTGCCGCCAGGCTGGTCCGTTCGGTGAGGGTCTTCCCCGCGCCCGGGTTCATGGTGAGGAGCGCCACGGGCGCGATGCGCACGACCTCGTTCTCCACGGGGACACGGCGGCGGCCACTGAGGAAGGGGGCCAGCGCGCGGCGGACGCCGGGGTCGGCTAGCTGCAGCTCGTCGAAGACCACGACGGGCGCCTCGAGCAGGCGGCGCCGCGAGGCGATCTCCCCATCGGGCCCCCGGCGGATCCACAGGCTGCGCCCGCTCTCGCTGGCCAGATCCACGATGTGGGTCGTGGGGTCGACGCCCGCGGCCAAGCAAAGAAATCTCCCCGCCGAGGTCTTCCAGGCCATGGTGGGCCCCAGCAGGAGGAAGCTCGGATGCCGCTCCTCTTGCGGGGTGAGCTGACGGACGACTAGGCTCGCCAAGGCCAGCTCGAGCACCGCGCGAAGGCAGGGACTCGGCACCAGCGTGAGCGGGGCGTAGACGGTGCCCAAGCCGCCCAAGCAGGCGGCCGCTTCCCGCTCCGCCTTGACCTGCTGACCGGCCGCCGTCAGGGCATAGCCGTGACGCCGCTTGATGACCCAGCCCTCAGCCTGGAGCCGCTTGAGACGGCGGTAGACGGATCCCCGCGGCTGCGCCTCGACCAGCTCCCGGATAGGCCGTGGCGTCTCGCTCAGGAAGTTGAGAATGGTGAAATCCAAGGGTGTCAGCTCACACATGGATGGCCTCCAAGACGATCGAGGGCCGAGCCGTTCGGGTGGCGTGGGTTCCGGACGCCAGAACCAGCCTGAGATGCTGGCCCGGACTGTGGGAGGGGACCGCCCCAGCGTGGCCTTCGGGACGCGCCAACTGGATGCGCGCCCATGATTCCAAGCGCGCATGACAGGTCTGGTTGTCCGGGCGTACAGTGCCCATGAGTATGGGCGGCGCAAACAGTGGCGTCAGTCATCTCGATTCCCGAGCCTCCGCGGTCGCGTTTCCCCCTACGATCGGGGCGGAGGTGGACCGTGCCTAGAGACAGAACGCGAGCTTCTGGTCTCGCCGAAATGTCCCCCCTGGTGACCTACCTCAGGGAAGAGGTGGACGCCCAAGAGAAGGGCGCCGGGACGGAGTTCGACCAGGCTCTAGCGCGAGCGAAGGTGATGCTCGAGACGCTACAGGCGCACGGGGGAGATCCGCGGTTTGTTCTCTGTGTGCTGACGTCCGCCCGCTGGCGGCGCCTCCGTCCCCTCGGCGCCGAGTTCGGGCGATGGACGCGCCTGCTGGGC
>Ga0210384_10007718_pt1 | contig 11313 bp, 11 predicted proteins | sample IncBWH2MmetaG_FD_160574 | JGI IMG/M metagenome (GOLD analysis project Ga0210384, IMG submission 160574) | Forest soil microbial communities from Barre Woods Harvard Forest LTER site, Petersham, Massachusetts, United States - Inc-BW-H-2-M | ecosystem: Environmental > Terrestrial > Soil >...
GTTTTTCTTCTTCATAGCGAGAACTGCTGGCGCCATAGCCGACGGCCAGATCCTGCAATTGGCATTCGCCACCCTGGTCGCAGATAGGACAATCCAGCGGATGGTTAATCAGCAGGAACTCCATCACGCCTTTTTGCGCCTTCACGGCCTTGTCGCTGTTTGACCTGACGATCATGCCGGCGGTAACCGGCGTGGCGCAAGCGGGCAAAGGCTTGGGAGCCTTCTCCACTTCCACCAGACACATGCGGCAGTTTGCCGCGATGGACAATTTCTTGTGATAGCAAAAATGCGGTATGTACGTGCCAAGCTTGTTGGCAGCATCCATTACCATACTGCCTTCTTGCACTTCGACTTTTTTGCCGTCTATTTCTATTTCAACCATGGTCTACTCTGACTGTGCGCTAACCTAAGCTGGCTTAAATGTAAGCGGGAACCAAGCAATGCTTATGCTCGATGTGATATTCAAATTCTTCGCGGAAATTCTTGACGAAAGCACGAACCGGCATCGCCGCCGCATCGCCCAGCGCGCAAATAGTGCGGCCCTGGATGTTGTCGGCGATAGAGTTCAGCATATCCAGATCTTCAGGACGGCCTTGACCGTTTTCTATCCTGTTGACCATGCGATACATCCAGCCTGTGCCCTCACGGCAAGGCGTACATTGACCGCAGGATTCTTCAAAATAGAAGTAGGCCAGGCGCTGCAGCGCCTTGACCATGCAGCGCGTCTCGTCCATCACGATCACGGCGCCCGAACCCAACATCGAGCCGGCCTTGGCGATGGAATCGTAATCCAGGTCGGTATTCATCATTACGTCGCCGACGATGACCGGAGCCGACGAGCCGCCTGGGATGACTGCCTTGATCTTCTTGCCGCCACGCATGCCGCCAGCCAATTCCAGCAGGGTCGCAAACGGCGTGCCCAGAGGAATTTCATAATTGCCTGGCCTCTCTACGTCGCCGGATATTGAGAAAATCTTGGTGCCGCCGTTGTTCGGCTTGCCCATTGCAGCATAGTTCTCGCCGCCCACCGCAAAGATGAAAGGCACTGCGGCAAAAGTTTCGGTGTTATTGATCGTAGTCGGCTTGCCGTACAGGCCGAAGCTTGCAGGAAAAGGCGGCTTGAAGCGCGGCTGCCCTTTCTTGCCTTCCAGGGATTCCAGCAAGGCTGTCTCTTCACCGCAAATATAAGCGCCGTAACCGTGAAAAGCGTGCAACTGGAACGAGAACTCGGAGCCGGCAATATTATCACCCAGCATGCCGGCAGCACGCGCTTCTTCCAGCGCTTCTTCAAAGCGGTCGTATTCGGCAAAAATTTCACCGTGGATATAGTTGTAGCCTACCGTAATGCCCATCGCGTAGGCACCTATCGCCATGCCTTCAATCAAGGCGTGCGGATTGTAGCGAATGATGTCGCGATCCTTGAATGTGCCCGGCTCGCCTTCGTCTGTATTGCAGACCAGGTATTTTTGGCCAGGGAACTGGCGCGGCATGAAGCTCCACTTCAAGCCGGTCGGAAAACCCGCGCCGCCGCGTCCACGCAGGGAGGATGCCTTCAATTCTGCGATCACCTGTTCCGGCGTAATCTTTTCGGACAGGATGCGCTTCAGCGACTGGTAGCCGCCGCGCTTGACGTAGTCTTCCAGGTGCCAGTTCTTGCCGTCCAGGCCGGCCAGAATCAGGGGCCTGATATGGCGATCATGCAAGCTCGTCATTACGCCCCCGCCGTTGTTGATTGGGTCTTGAGTTCGGTGACGAGCTCATCAATTTTTTCATTCGACATAAAGCTGCACATACGCTTGTTATTCACCAGCATTACCGGAGCATCTCCGCAGGCGCCCATGCATTCGCCCTCCACCAGCGTGAACATGCCGTCCGGGCTGGTGTCCTTGTAATCCAGGCCGAGCTTTTGCTTCAGGTGATGCGCCGCGCGCTCACCGCCGGACAAGGCGCAAGGCAAATTGGTGCAGACAGAAATCTTGAACTTGCCAACCGGCTTGGTGTTGTACATGTTGTAGAAGGTTGCCACTTCCTGTACCGCCACCGCAGGCATGCCTATGTAATCGGCCAAGGTCTGCATCACTTCCGGCGACACCCAGCCGGTTTCGTCCTGCGCAATAGCCAGCGCGGCCATCACGGCCGATTGCCTTTGATCGGCGGGAAACTTTGCCAGTTCCCGGTCAATCTTCTTAAATGCTTGCTCTGATAACACCATAGCTAATGCCTCTAAAATCGCCGCCCAATGGGCAGTCAATCATCTATCAATTTCACCAAACACGATATCCTGCGTACCAATAATGGTCACAGCATCGGCAATCATATGGCCCTTGGCCATCTCATCCAGACCCTGCAAGTGCGGGAAGCCGGGAGCGCGTATCTTCAGGCGATACGGCTTGTTGGCACCGTCGGAGATCAGGTAGATGCCAAACTCGCCCTTAGGATGCTCCACTGCCGCATATGCCTCGCCTGCCGGCACATGGAAGCCTTCGGTGAACAGTTTGAAGTGATGGATCAGTTCTTCCATGTTCGACTTCATGTTCACGCGGTGCGGCGGCGCAACCTTGTGGTTGTCGGTGATCACCGGCCCCTGGTTATTGCGCAGCCATTCTATACATTGTTTGATGATGCGGTTGGACTGGCGCATTTCTTCCACGCGCACCAGGTAGCGATCGTAGCTGTCGCCATTGACGCCGACAGGAATATCGAAATCCAGCAGGTCGTACACTTCGTAAGGCTGCTTCTTGCGCAAATCCCATTCGACGCCGGAACCGCGCAACATGGCGCCGGTAAAGCCCATCGCCTTGGCCCGCTCAGGCGAGACCACGCCGATGCCGACCAGACGCTGTTTCCAGATGCGGTTATCGGTCAGCAGGGTTTCGTATTCGTCCACATACTTGGGGAAACGATTGGTGAAGTCTTCAATGAAATCGAGCAGGGAACCCTGGCGATTTTCATTCAGCATGCGCATCGCCTTTTCGTTCTTCAGTTGCGATACCTTGAACTGCGGCATTTGCTCAGGCAGGTCGCGATATACGCCGCCCGGACGATAGTAAGCCGCGTGCATGCGCGCGCCGGACACTGCTTCGTAGCAGTCCATCAAGTCTTCACGCTCACGGAAAGCGTACAAAAACACCGCCATCGCGCCGACGTCCAGCGCGTGCGCGCCGATCCACAGCAGGTGGTTCAGGATACGCGTGATTTCATCGAACATGACGCGGATATACTGAGCGCGCAAAGGCACTTCCAGACCCATCATCTTCTCGATCGCCATCACATAGGCGTGCTCATTGGACATCATCGACACATAGTCGAGCCTGTCCATATAAGGAACGGATTGAAGGTAAGTCTTTTGTTCAGCGAGTTTTTCGGTCGCACGGTGCAGCAGGCCGATATGCGGATCGGCACGCTGGATGACTTCGCCATCCAGTTCCAGAACCAGGCGCAGCACGCCGTGAGCAGCAGGATGCTGCGGACCAAAGTTCAGGGTGTAATTCTTAATCTCAGCCATTATTTCATCCCGTAATGTTCTTCACGAATGACGCGCGGCGTGATCTCACGCGGCTCTACAGTCACAGGCTGGTAAATGACGCGCTTCTGCTCCGGGTCGTAACGCATTTCCACGTAACCGGAAACAGGGAAATCCTTGCGGAAAGGATGGCCGATAAAACCGTAATCCGTCAGGATGCGACGCAAGTCATTGTGGCCGTCAAACAGGATGCCGAAGAAGTCGAAAGCTTCGCGCTCATACCAGTTTGCCGTAGACCAGATATCGATCAGGGAAGGCAGGACCGGCATCTCATCGTCGCCGGCAAACACGCGCACGCGCAAACGCCAGTTGTGCTTCATCGACAGCAGATGGGACACAGCGGCAAAACGGGCGCCATCCCAGGCACCGTCGCCGTAAGTGGAGTAATCCACGCCGCACAGGTCGATCAATTCTTCAAATTGGGTGTCGGCGTGATCACGCAAATCGCGCATTACGCCCAGATAGGCAGCCGGACTGACAACGATCGTCAATTCGCCGAGTGCCGTGGTGGACTGAAGGAGTCTATCGCCCAAGACATTTTTCACTGCCGTCTCAAGGATTTCCAGTTTGGTAGTCATAATTTTAAAAGCCGCTCTAAGAGTCGCCGGATGTGCGAGCAACATGCGCGCACGATTTACGCAAGCACCAGTATCAGCGCGCTATTGTATTGGTACGCTTAATCTTGTTTTGCAATTGAATGATGCCGTACAACAAAGCTTCTGCTGTCGGCGGGCAGCCGGGAACATAAATATCAACCGGCACAATGCGATCGCATCCGCGCACCACGGAATAGGAATAGTGATAATAGCCGCCGCCGTTTGCGCAAGAACCCATGGAAATAACCCAGCGCGGCTCAGCCATCTGGTCATACACCTTGCGCAGCGCCGGAGCCATCTTGTTGCACAGGGTGCCGGCCACGATCATCACGTCGGACTGACGCGGAGACGGACGAAACACCACGCCGAAACGATCCATATCGTAACGGGATGCACCGGCATGCATCATCTCCACCGCACAGCAGGCCAGACCGAACGTCATAGGCCACATGGAGCCCGTGCGCGTCCAGTTGATCAGCTTATCCGCTGTCGTGGTTACAAAACCTTCGTTTAATACGCCTTCAATTGCCATAATATATTCCTTCGATCACTCCCAATCCAGGGCGCCTTTTTTCCAGATATACCAAAAGCCTACCGCGAATTCGGCAATGAAACCGAGCATGATAAGGAAACCGTACCAACCCAGGTCACGCATTGCGACGCCCCACGGGAAGAAGAAAGCAGTTTCCAGATCAAACAAGATGAACAGGATTGCCACCAAATAATAACGAACGTCAAACTTCATGCGCGCGTCTTCAAAAGCTTCGAAGCCGCACTCATAAGGAGACAATTTTTGATCGTCGGGCCTGAAGGGCGCCAAAACGCGCCCCAGCACCTGCGGCACAACGCCGACCGCAATACCGACCAGAATAAATAAGAGAACAGGGAAATAATTTTCGAGGTTCACGTTAGGCTACCTGTAATTGAACGATACGTTGAGGGCGTCCCGCAAATCGACTGCTTGATGCAGCCTTAAGAACGACCCTTGAATGATTCGTCGAATCAAAACGACCACTTCCTCGACAAAGCCAGCAGAAGAGCCGCTGACCATATTTTTTGTTGGTGCCGACGACGAGACTCGAACTCGTACAGCTTTCGCCACTACCCCCTCAAGATAGCGTGTCTACCAATTTCACCACGTCGGCATAAGCCCTGTATTCTACTATGAGCGGCGTCATTGTTCAACGCACAAATTGCACCAATTCAACGCTTTTTACAGAGCGAAACAAATTTATTTAGGAATCTGATTTGCCTGACCCGCAGCACTGGCAGGCGCCGCTGTCACCGGAGCAACCGGCGCTCCTGCTGCTGGCACGGAAGCGCCGGCAGCAGGAGCAGTTTTTACAGCAGGCAGATTATCCATCACGCCGACAGATGGGGCGCCGCGATTAGCACCCATGTATGCCAGGGCTAGGGTTGCAGCGAAAAAGATCGCTGCAGCAACGCCGGTGGACTTGGACAAGAAATTCGAAGAGCCGGTTGCGCCAAACAAACTACCGGATGCGCCGGAACCGAATGAGGCCCCCATATCAGCACCTTTACCGTGCTGCAAAAGAACCAGACCAATGATCGTCAACGCCGCCAGAACCTGAACAACCACCACCAAAGTGAACATAGTTTGCATTCAATACACCCAATTTAAATTAATCACTACCACTACACAAAAACATAACCGAAACAAAATCCTGCCAAGGCCCCGCACAACAACTCAGGCAGCGCGAATAATCGCGAGGAAATCAGCGGACTTCAATGCCGCGCCGCCAATCAGGCCGCCGTCTATATCCACCATCGCCAGCAAGTCTTTTGCATTATCCGGCTTCATGCTGCCGCCATACAAAATCTGGACCTGCTCCGCCGCGGCCGCATCTTTGGCAGCGAGCTGGCGACGCAGCACTGCGTGCACATCCTGCGCCATTTGCGGCGTCGCGGTCTTGCCGGTACCGATTGCCCACACCGGCTCATACGCAACCACAATCTTGAGCAAATCCACTGCATCCAACACGTCCAGCACTGCCTGAAGCTGCGCAGTGACCACATTGTCGGTTTGACCCAATTCGCGCTGCTGCAAGGTCTCGCCAACACAGACGATAGGCGTCAATCCGGCGCGCAACGCCTGCTGCACCTTTTGCGCAACCATTTCATCACTTTCGAGATGATAGGCCCTGCGCTCGGAATGCCCGACGATGACATACTGGCAGGCACAATCGGCCAGCATCGCCGCAGACACCTCGCCGGTATACGCACCCACCTCATGCGCGGAAACATCCTGCGCACCCCAGGCGACAGCGCTGCCGGCCAGCACTTCCGCAGCCTGCAACAAGTACGGGGCCGGCGGACACACCAGCACATCACAGCCCGTGTGCCCGGCCAATCCTGCCTTGATTTCAGCCAGCAAGGCGGCATTGGCCGCAAAACCGCCATTCATCTTCCAATTACCGGCTATTAAAGTGCGTCGCATAGCTACCCAAAATTCAATTAACCCTCTATTGTAGCCCGTGCATTATATAGGGTCAAACAAGCTGGCACGCAAAACATCACAAATCATGCAAAAAAGACCAGATCCCGGCGAATTATTCATGGACCAAACGGAGCGACATCACAAAAAGCACACTCTCGCGCCGGCAACATCACGCCACTTGCAGCACAATCTTGCCAATGTGATTACTACTCTCCATCAGCACGTGCGCCTGATCCGCCCGCTCCAGAGGAAAAACCTGGTGGATCACCGGCTTGATCTGGCCCGACGCCAGCAGCGGCCAGACCCGGGTTTGCAATTGCTGCGCAATCGCCGCTTTGAAGGCCACAGGGCGAGGCCTCAAGGTAGAGCCGGTGATAGTCAGGCGCCTGCGCAAGACCTGGGACAAATCGACATCGGCCCGCGCACCGCCAAGCAATGCAATCAGGGCCAGGCGCCCATCGTCCGCCAGGCAATCGATCTCGCGCGGCACATAGTCGCCGGCCACCATGTCCAGGATCACGTCTACCCCCTTACCATTGGTCAGTGATTTGACGACTTCCCTGAAATCTTCGGTTTTATAGTTGATGCCGCGCTCCGCACCCAGGCGCTCGGCGGCCCGGCACTTATCCTCGGAGCCCGCGGTCGCAAACACCCTATGGCCCAGCGCCGCTGCAATCTGGATTGCAGTGACGCCTATCCCTGAAGTGCCGCCCTGCACCATCAAGGTCTCACCGGCAGACAGCCTGGCTCGGTCAAAAACATTACTCCATACCGTGAAATAGGTCTCCGGCAATGACGCGGCTTCGATTGCCGTCAAGCCTGCGGGCACAGGCAGGCATTGCCCCAAGGGGGCAGCGCAGTATTCCGCATACCCGCCACCCTGCACCAGCGCGCATACCAGGTCGCCTTTTTTGAAGCTGCTGCCGGCCAAATCGCCGTCAACAATTTCACCGGCAACCTCCAGGCCGGGCAAATCCGAAGCTCCGGGCGGCACCGGATAGTGACCGAGACGCTGCAATACATCGGGGCGATTGATGCCGGCGGCCAGTACACGAATCAATACCTCGCCGGCTCTTATCTGCGGAATATCCCGCTCGCATAATTTCAATACTTCCGGCTTGCCGTACTGGGAAATTTCTACTGCTCGCATGATATTCACACCCCTGACAAAAAAACCGATTTTAGCCGATAAAAAAAACGCCCGTTGAACACGGGCGTTTTTACCAATCAGACCGGCTCGCGCCGCTCAGATCATTATTGCTGCTGTTGCTGCTGAGGCTCAGCTTCCAACGCTGCTTTCATGGACAGCTTGAAGCGGCCGCGATCGTCTGTTTCCAGCACTTTCACGCGAACTTGCTGGCCTTCTTTCAGGTAGTCGGCGACCGCATTGACGCGCTCATTGGCGATCTGGCTGATATGCAGCAAGCCGTCTTTGCCCGGCATGATTTGCACAATCGCGCCGAAATCCAGCAACTTCAATACGGTACCGTCGTAAGTTTTGCCAACTTCAACTTCAGCAGTCAATTCCTCGATACGACGCTTGGCTTCTTGGCCGGCGGCAGCATCAACGGAAGCGATGGTTACAACGCCCTCGTCGCTGATGTCGATCTGCGTGCCGGTTTCTTCGGTCAGCGCGCGAATTACCGCACCGCCCTTGCCGATCACGTCGCGGATTTTTTCAGGATTGATCTTGACGGTGATCAGGCGCGGAGCAAAATCGGACAATTCAGTTTTACCGTGCGGCACGGCTTCCTGCATTTTTGCCAGAATATGCACACGGCCCTCTTTAGCTTGCGCCAAAGCGACCTGCATGATTTCCTTGGTGATGCCCTGGATTTTGATATCCATTTGCAGTGCGGTGATGCCTGGTGCAGTACCGGCCACCTTGAAATCCATATCGCCCAGGTGATCTTCATCACCCAGGATGTCGGTCAGCACGGCAAACTTGTTGCCATCCTTGATCAAGCCCATCGCGATACCGGCGACGTGCGCCTTCATAGGCACGCCGGCATCCATCAACGCCAGGCAGCCGCCACAGACGGAAGCCATCGACGAGGAACCATTGGATTCCGTGATTTCGGAAACCAGGCGCACCGAGTAGCTGAAATCCTCAGGGGATGGCAATGCAGCCTGCAAGGCACGCTTGGCCAGGCGGCCATGACCGATTTCGCGGCGCTTAGGCGTACCTACGCGGCCGGTTTCGCCGGTTGCAAACGGAGGCATGTTGTAATGCAGCATGAAGCGATCGGAATACTCGCCCATCAACGCATCAATTTTTTGCTCGTCGCGGGCAGTGCCCAGGGTCGCAATCACCAGCGCCTGCGTTTCACCGCGGGTGAACAAGGCAGTGCCGTGAGTACGCGGCAATACGCCGGTACGGATGGAGATAGGACGCACGGTCCGGGTGTCGCGGCCATCGATGCGGGGCTCGCCTTCCAGGATCTGCGAGCGGACAATCTTCGCTTCCAGATCAAACAGGATATTACCCACTTCGGTGGAGTCAGGAGCGGATTCGCCCTTGGCAACAGCCTGCTCGGCCAATGCGGCGCCTACCGCAGCAGTCGCGTCTTTCAACAACTGGGTACGGGCTTGCTTTTCTTTAGTCTGATAGGCAGCGCGCAACAAAGGCTCGGCCACTGCTGTCACAGCGGAGATCAAGACTTCATTCTTCGGCGCCGGCGCCCATTGCACTTCAGGCTTGCCGCCATCGCGCACCAGTTCGTGGATCGCATCGATCACGGCCTTCATCTGCTCGTGACCGTAGACAACCGCACCCAGCATGACTTCTTCAGACAATTGCTGCGCTTCGGATTCCACCATCAACACAGCTTGCTCGGTACCCGCAACAACCAGGTCCATCACGGAAGATTTCAACTGGGTCGTGGTAGGGTTCAGCACGTACTGGCCGTCGATGTAGCCGACGCGAGCAGCACCGACCGGGCCGTTAAACGGAACGCCGGAGACGCACAATGCAGCGGAAGCACCGATCATCGCAGCGATATCCGGATCGATTTCCGGGTTGACCGACAATACGTGCACGATGACCTGCACTTCGTTCATGTATCCCTCAGGGAACAATGGACGGATAGGACGGTCGATCAGGCGCGAAGTCAAAGTTTCTTTTTCGGAAGGACGGCCCTCACGCTTGAAGAAGCCGCCAGGGATGCGCCCGGCAGCATAAGTTTTCTCAAGGTAATCGACGGTCAGAGGGAAAAAATCCTGGCCTGGCTTGGCATCTTTACGGGCAACTACCGTTGCCAGCACAACCGTATCCTCGATGGAAACGAGTACCGCGCCAGAGGCTTGGCGAGCAATCTCGCCGGTTTCCAGGGTAACTTGATGTTGACCATACTGGAAAGTTTTCGTAACTTTATTAAACACAATGCGTCCTTTCTATTTTGCCGACAGATTTTCAGGCGCTGTCGTTCACCTCACCACGGACGACCCCAAGAGTAAGTTCGTCTTACTACAAACTACAAACCACAAATTACACGCAAACTACAGACTGCAAACAATATAAACGACAAAAAGCCCGCGACAGTAAACTGGCGCAGGCTTTTCTGCTATAAACCTTTTGCTGTAAAAAGCAATGAATTACTTACGCAAGCCGAGTTTTTCGATCAGGGAGCGATAGCGATTCAGGTCTTTACCTTTCAGGTAAGACAACAGGCTCTTACGGCGATTAACCATCATGATCAAACCACGACGGGAGTGATGATCTTTAGCGTGAGCTTTGAAGTGACCGTTCAGGTCGTTGATACGTGCAGTCAGCAAAGCAACTTGCACTTCCGGAGAGCCAGTGTCATTTTGACCACGGGCATTGTCCGCAACGATCGCGGCCTTAGCGTTTTTTTCGATAGACATAATATTCCTTAACATGCGATAACTAGAGTCTGAACCCTTGCTATCGTGATAACAACTCATCAATAAGATCTCGCCGGGATGGCAAGACGCGTGAATATAGCATAAAACTGATAGCGAATCAATTCAAGCGCCCCAACCTCTTTTATACGCCCAAGTTGACTAGATTTGCGGATTCAGTTTTTCCACTTTGGAATGCAGCTTGTTCAATGCCGACAAATAAGCCTTGGCGGAGGCAACCACGATGTCAGGATCGGCGCCGACGCCGTTCACGATACGGCCCGCCTTGGAAAGACGCATGGTGACCTCGCCCTGGGACTGGGTGCCGGTGGTGATCGCATTCACCGAAAACAGCAATAATTCGGAACCGCTCTGGGTCCTGGACTCAATCGCATTAACGATCGCATCCACCGGCCCGTTGCCATGCCCGTCGCAAGTGACCTCTTTGGAATCTATCGTGAAAACGATTTTTGCCGCCGGCTTTTCGCCGGTTTCCGAATGCTGCGCCAGCGAGACGAAGCGATAGTATTCATTTTCATGCGCATGCTCTTCGTCGGAGACCAGCGCCATGATGTCCTCATCGAAGATCTCGGACTTACGGTCCGCCAGTTCCTTGAAGCGCGCAAACGCGGCATTGACCTCCCCTTCGGACTCCAGCTTGATGCCCAACTCATCCAGGCGCTGCTTGAATGCATTGCGGCCGGACAATTTGCCGAGGACGATCTTGTTCGCACTCCAGCCCACGTCTTCGGCGCGCATGATTTCATAGGTGTCGCGCGCCTTCAGAATGCCGTCCTGGTGGATGCCTGATGCATGCGCAAACGCATTGGCGCCTACCACAGCCTTGTTCGGCTGCACGGCAAAGCCGGTAATCT
>Ga0210384_10007720_pt1 | contig 11312 bp, 3 predicted proteins | sample IncBWH2MmetaG_FD_160574 | JGI IMG/M metagenome (GOLD analysis project Ga0210384, IMG submission 160574) | Forest soil microbial communities from Barre Woods Harvard Forest LTER site, Petersham, Massachusetts, United States - Inc-BW-H-2-M | ecosystem: Environmental > Terrestrial > Soil >...
CGAGAATGGCACACCCATCCCCGAGCAAGCCAAGCACATGGCTCGCATGGCGTTTCTGACCTCGCGCGCCAATGCATATCTGAGCATCCCACTCTTGTTTTTCATGGGCGCCGCCAGCCACTACCCGATGTTCGGAAAATAATCGCGCGTTTGGACTTGATGCATCGGCCCAGTAATCGTGGGGAACACACAACCCTCCCCCTCATCTGTCATCCTGAGCGGAGTGAGGCGGCAGCCGAACGCACTCGAAAGCCTGCCCTGAGCGGAGCCGAAGAGGACCCCGCGTACCCAACGACCGCAGCAGGCTCTTAGAAGAATTTCAACCACGAGCCCGTGCAAAATAAAGGCCGCCGGCGCTTTGGTTGCGCAGGCGGCTTTGCTAGAGACTGAAGACTAACGACTGGCGACTGTTTCTAGAACAACAGCTTCAACCCAAACTGCATTTGCCGCGCCGAGGTCGTCCCGTCGGGCTGGCTCAGAGTCGCAGTGGAGAAACCAAAAGTACCGGGGCTCTGATAGAGGTTACCCGGTTGATCAAACTGCGCCCGGTTGAACAGGTTGAAGACCTCCGTGCGGAACTGCAGTTTCACCCGCTCAGTGATCGATGTGTCCTTCGACATCACCATGTCCCAGTTGTTGTAGCCGGGGCCGTAGTACCGGTTCTTGCTGACATTGCCAGCAAATCCGTAATCCGGCATCTGGAACGCATTGATGTTCAGGCCGGTCTCATTCACCGGGTGCCCTGACGGCAGCGCCGGATTCCCAATCAAATTGAGCCGCGACGACAAGCCGGTGTGTTCCGAATCCCGGTTCCCAAACAAATCGAATGGATGACCGCTCTGAATCGTCGTGATACCGGCCAATTGCCAGCCCTCGAGCACCCTTCCCAAGAAGCCCGAGTTTAGAGAACCACGTCCCCGGCCCACTGGCAGATCCCAGGCGTAGTTCACGACCAGGCGGTGACGGATGTCGAACCCGGAATTTCCGAACTCGTTATAGAGTTCGAAACTATCGCGCGGGAACGATCGGTTCGTTTTCTCCGAGGCGATCAGCGGGTCAGCCGCGTCGTCAATGGCGTGCGAGAACGTGTACGCCCCCTGGATCTGGAATCCCTTCGAGAAGCGCTTGTTCAGATTCACCTGTAACCCGTGATACCACGAGTTCCCCGAAGCCTGGTTCAACGCAGCCTGGAAGAATGCCGTGTTATTCACCGAGAGGAGCCTCGGCCCGCCAAACCAGAGATTATTGAACGTGAGGGCTGAAGCCTGAGTTCCGGCCGCAAGGTTGGCGGCCACCAGCGCCGGTTGCGGCGGGTTGCCATCCACAGCGCGGAACTCGTGGAACCCGCGGTTGCCAACATAGTTGACATCAATCGTCAGGTCACGCACCAGCTCGCGCTGAATCCCGAAATTCCAGCTCGACGTATATGGCATTGGGAAGTGCTTCGAAATGATCGTCGGGAAAAATTCCGAACCGCAGGTCGGGTTGCAGTTCCCGTCGATGGAATGAATCGTAGTCGGCACCGTCGTGGGAAGCGGTACGTTTTCCGGCTGATCAAACGGTTCCGTGAAGGGCGTTTGCTGAAATGGCGGATTGCTGGTCGCGTTGCCGAAGAGGTTGCCAAACACGCGGTCATGGAAAATTCCAAATGCACCGCGCACCGCGGTTTTTCCATTGCGGAAAGGATCCCAGGCAAATCCAAGCCGCGGCTCAAAATTATTGTAGTTGTTGTCGTAGAGAAGATGCCCCGTGCCCGGTCCGACCACGGTAAAGGTGAAGCCGGTGCAAGTCGCCGACGAGCAACCCGGTGTGCTCGGATCCAGCGTGTCTGGCGCCGTTCCCGAAGAGTTCTCGAACAGGTTCGAGAGGTTGTTGTCCACTTCATACGGCACGCCGTTGAACTGGTAGCGTACCCCGAGGTTTAACGTTAAATTCGGCCGAATCTTCCAACTGTCCTGCACGTAAAAATCGTATTCGTGCTGCCGGAAGCGGCGCAGATCATTACCCGTTCGAACCCCGCTCTTATTGAAAAACTGGCTCTGTTGTTCCGTGTCCATCACTCCCAGCAGCATGTTGGCCATGTCTTGGAAGACGAAATCCAAATTGCCCGTTGAGGTAGTGCCGCAATTTTGGTTGGGGTCCGCCGGATTCGGAGGATTGAACTGACCGCTCGGGTCGAATAACCCGAAGGGGTCACAGCCCGGCAGGCTGGGATTCACTCTAATTGTCGAATACCCGAAGTCGCCAAACGGCGCCAGCGTCACCAGGCTGCGCGATGTGAACGAGTTGAATCCATTCTCATAAACCCAACGGAAATCGCCGCCCATCTTCATCGTGTGCGCGCCATGCACCCAGCTCAGGCTATCGCCCCAGCTCCAGGTCCCGGTCTTGCGCCACTGCCCGTTGCTGTCAAACAACGCCAGACAGCCGAAGCCCGCAACATCGGGCAGGGAAAAATCGCGCGGCCTGCCGTACTGGTCCGCCGCGCCCACGTTCAGGATGTTCTGGCTCCCGCAGTTGTAAGGATTGTCGTTCTTGTTGTAGGCGATCTTGGCCTGGTTCACCAGGGTCGAACTAAATGTCGAGGTCAACGTAGCTCCCGCCAGTAGCACGTGCGACTGCGTGGCCGTCGCTCCAATTCCTGGGAGGAAATCGTCATGGCTCCCGTTCGGATCCTTGTACTGATCGTAAGCCGCGTGAATCGATAACAGCTGCTTGTCACTGATATGTTGATCCAGCTTCGCCGTAATGTTGCGAGCATCAAAGCGTGACGTCGACGGATAAAACAAGTCGCCGCGGAACTGGTCCACCGCCGGCCCGTTCGGGTCCGGGTACAAGCTTAGAATCTGCTTCATCAGCGGGTCGATCGGGACGCCAAACGTGCTGTTGGCCCCACCAGCATTGATTTGCAGCGTGCAAGGCTGAGGGTTCGGCGCGCAGTCGTAGGGATCATAGTCCGTATAAGCAAACGGCTGGCCGTTCAGCATGGCCTTGAAAGCCGCGTTCGGTACCGTCGACTTGTTCGTGAGGGTCGTGCGAAAACGCTGCCACTCGGTATCCACAAAGAAGAACGTTTTGTTCTTCACAATCGGACCGCCAACGTTGAACCCGAACTGGTTGCGCACATACGGATTCTGCGCTTCCATCCCGCCTGTCTGCGGATCGATATTGTGATTGAAGTAATCGCGCGCCCCTAGCGCGTTGTAGCGCCCGAACCAGCGCGCACCGCCGTGATAGTCGTTGCTTCCGCTCTTGGTGACCACGTCAATGATCGCGCCATTGTTGCGCCCGAATTCCGGCATGAAATTGTTCGTGATCACGCGGAACTCTTCGGTCGCGTCCGGATTCAACGAAGCCAACCCCTGCGGGATACCCGGCACTGACGTGTCGTTGTTGTCCGACCCGTCGAGCAGAAAATTATTGTTGCGTTCCCGGGTTCCGTTGACCGAAAACCCTCCCAGACTGCTGTTCGACTGAATGGTGCCCGGCGACAGCAGTACCAGCGAATAGGGATCGCGGGTCAACAGCGGAAGATCCAGCATGCGCTGCGAGTCGACGATGTTGCTCACTTCCGACGTCTCGAGGCTCACCGGAGGAACGTCGCTGGCGCGCACCATCACTTCCTCTGATACCGTGCCCGGCTCGAGCAGGATGTCGAGTCCCAGCGTCTGCGCCACCGTGAGCTCGATCTTGTCGAGGTGATAGGCCTTGAAGCTGTCTTTCTTGGCAGTGATCTCGTAGTGCCCAACCGGCAGATTGGGAAGGCTGTACACGCCGGTCGTCCGCGTGGTGGCCGTGCGCGTGGCATTCGTCTCAATGCTGCGGACAATCACCTCGGCGCCCTGAATCACAGCGCCCGAGTTGTCCGTCACCGTTCCCTGTATCGAACCGCTCTGCGCAAATGCCGCTGTGACCATTCCCGCGGCGAGTACTGCGACAGCGAACCCTTTCAGCTTCAACATAGCTCCTCCACCAAATCGCGGACACATCACGCGACCCTTCGCAAACTTGTGCAACTGAGAATTTTTTCCCGGGACCCGGGAAAGACGCAGCAACGTTCACCCGGTCTAGCCAGCCCTAGTGATATGTCATTTTTTGGTAATCGAGTAGGTTACGATGGTCACATTCGTGAGGGGCAGCTTCCGCGGGGACGCACTTGATGTTGGTGGAAGGTAGAGACCTTCAATAGATCAGCTGATAGGATCAGAAGATCCTGCATCGGCCGTGGGCGCCACAGAAATAAACGAATCCGGCCAGGCACGAGCTCTAGCCGGAACAGACCTCGCACTTGTCGCGAGCCGCAACCTTCGCTAGGTGTGGGGGGTGCTACTTCTTCTGGCTGGCCTCGATCTTTTCAATCATCTGCTTGACTCCGCCGGACATTGGACCGTTGGGGTCGATCACCAGGTACTGCTTGAATTCCTTCACCGCACCCATGGGATCCTGATGTCGTAGCGCAATGTTTCCCAACAGCACGTGCACCGGCGCCATATCGGGAGCCAGCGCTGCTGCCTTCTGCGCATGAGGTTCGGCATCTTGCCATTTCCCTGTGGCCCAGTACGTCTTGGCGAGCTCATATTGCCCTTCAGCAACATCCGGTTTGAGTTCAAGGCCATGACTCAATGTCTTCTCGGCATCCTCGTACTTCTTCTGTCGGTTGAACATCGTCCCCAGCGCAAGATAGCCGCCCGGTGCGTCGGGATTGAGCTCGTTAGCTCTTTGCAGGCTTTTCTGCGCTTCGTCGTACTTCCCTAGATCTAGATAGACAAGGCCGAGCGCCAGTTGTGCTTCGGAATACTTGTCGTATAGCTGGATCGCCTTCAAAAAGTGCTTGATGCTGCCGTCGGCGTCTTTCTTTTCCGCCAGCAGTTTCTGGCCAGCGTTGTATTCCTTGCGTGCAGCCGCCGGAATCTCGGCCTCGCGCGCGTTGATGCCGGCGCTGGCGCCTTCCGGTGGGACGTTTTTCGTGTCAAGTGGATGCTCAGGCTGCAACGTGATGTATTCGTTCGACATCTTCGACATGCTGATGTCGATGAACTTGCTGTAAGGCTTAAAGCCCTGCCCTTCGATGCTCAGAACATAGATGCTCGGGGTCAAGCCGTCGAAATCGAACTTCCCGGTGGGATCGGTGTTTTGCTCGTCCGTGAAAGCGAGCTTGTCGCTTCGCAGACGAATCACAATGTGATCGGCCGCGCGTCCATCAGGCCAGAAAACCTGGCCCTTGATAAACGCGCCCCAGGCGGCGGTGGAGGCGAGAACGGCGGATGTGACAAATAATGTGCGCAAGAGTCGAAGCATTGCATTTCCTCAGGGCCGTAGCGGGCTCGTCCGCTCCACAGCATGAACCCGCGCCCGGTCACCGATCAATGGCTAAATGAAAAGGGGAGGGCGTGAGGCCCTCCCCAAGAGAACTCTAGCGAATCCTAGAATTCAATCTTCGCGCTGAATCGGGCGTAGAACGGACGCTGATACCCGGGGTTCGTGTTGCCGTTGACCGAAGAAGGGCCGATTCCAAGCGGCTTCAGGAAGTCAGCATTCGGCACGCCGGCCGAGCGCTGCGCATTCTGATCCACCCGGAGCAGGGTCTTGCTGTCGGTGATGTTGAACAGATCCATTCCGAAACGCAAACGCACGTTTTCCGAAATCTTGAACGGATAGTCGGAGTGGAAGTCGACGCTGCCCCAGTCGTTGGTGCGGCCAAGCGCGCCACGAGCCGAAGTGCAGTTCGTTGTATTGTCGGCGCAGAACGGGATTTCGCCGGCGTTCTGATACGCCGGGTGCGCAAACAGATTGTTGATTGGAACGCCGGTTTGGAAGTGCACCGAGCTTCCCAAGGTGAGGCCGCTTGCGTGGTTCCCGTGCAACGTATAGCTCACAAAGCCGTTGGCCAGGTACCGCACATCGGTGTTCAACACGCCAGGCACGAACTGCTGCCCCAGCAGGCTGAAATCACCCTGGGTGAAGTCGAACAGCGAACTGATGTTGGGATCGTTCTGCCCGTTGTCGTTACGGAACGAGCCTTCGTAGTTGCCGAACAGCTTGGCAATGCGGAAGTTTGCCCGCGCTTGCCAGCCTTTCGACATCGCCTTGTTGACTTCGAACTCGACTGACCGATAGGTGCGAACTGGGTCAACGAACCCGTCGGGGATCCCGTCAGAGCCGGGAATACCCACAAGTTGGTTGGTCCCAGTCGCGTCAACCGCGTTTGGAACGCAGAACGCGTTGTTTCCATTTGCCAGCGAAACTGGATTGCCGTTGCTGTCATACGGCGCGTGGCTTCCAGCGAACGTCGATGCCAGAGTTGAATAAAGGGTCTGGTTGGTTCCGCTTGATTTACAGCCTCCCGGTGCGTCGCCGATCGGGTTCACACTGGTGTAATCGTGATGGTAGGCAATCTCAACTGGGTTGACAAACAAGTCCTGCTTCTTATTGACGTTGCTGATGAAGTAGAGTTGGTTCAGCGCAAAGTTCTGCGCCTTCGTCGGTCCAGCTTGATAGATTTCAGGCGAGATCGCGGCGTTATCTTCGATGATTCGCTTGATACGCCGGTCGGTATAGCGAGCGCTGAAGACGATGCCCGAATTGAATTCATGCTCGAAGCCGAGCACGTATTCATCCAGGTACTCGCTGCGCGTTCCCTTGCCGAAAGCCTCGCCCGTCTGGGCCGAAGCAGCCCCTTCCGGGAAGAAGTGGGCACCGTCCACAATCAGAGGAGCGGTGAGTGTTCCGTCAGGATTTTCGAGGACGTGGCCCGTGTTGTCGGCGGCAGGGATCCAGACCGAAGTTGGGAAATCCAGTTCCGTGCTCAACGACCGGATCGCGATGTCCAAAGGCAAGGATTCCGTGTAACGACCGAAGTTCACATACGCCTTGCTCTTGCGGTTGCCCCACGGGTCTACGCTGATGCCAATGCGGGGCGACCAGTTGTCGACAAAGGTGTACTTCGCGGTCAGACCTTCCACGTGCTGTTGTTCCCAGCGCAGGCCGGCATTGATCGTGACGTACTTGCTGGGGCTCCACTGGTCCTGCGCGAAGAGGGTGTGGTAGAACGACTTCGTCTTGAAGGTCAAGTCCCCAAACTCACCACGCGTCTGCAAAAGGTAAACTGAAGTGTTGCCATCCGCGCATTCAGCAAGCCCTGGAATGTTCATTTCGGAGGCCAACGAGGGAAAGCCGGGGTTGTTCTCGAGACAGTTCCCTGCGCCGGCACGAAGCTGGAATGCAGCGTTGGTCCCGTTCTGGATCAAATCCGCCTGCAACGTCGGATCGTTGGTCACAAGCGCTGCCGAGGTTGCGTCGAATGGGATGCTAGCACCGGACCGGAACTTCGATCCATCATAGTGATTGATGTCGTAGCGATACCCAACGCTAAGCGCGTGCTCCCCAAGGAAATTGAAGGTTTTCTGGGTATCGAAGTTCAGGCCGTAATTGTCCCCATTGGTGTTTTCGTAGTACCCCAACCCCTGGCGGGTGTACTGGCCGCGCAAAGTGTTGGTCGTCGAAGTACAAAGAGCATAAAACAGCGGCGCACCGCAGGTGCTGCGCTGCGTATAGTCAACGATCTGGTAGTCGTTTCGAGCGAAGGGATTATCCGACAGGTTGTTGTGGCCCCAAGACCACGACGCGTTGAACAACCAGGTCGGGCTCCAGGTGCCGTTATACCGCGCGACGAAATTGCGGGTCCCGTACTGGAGTTTGTCCCAGGTCGTCTTCGAAGCCGTCTGCAGCCCAGTGTTGCCATTCGGATTGTTGTCACCATAGGTTGGATCGCCGAAAATCGATGCCTCAACCTGATGATGATCATTTATGCGATAGGTGAGCTTCCCGGCGTAGGAGTAGACCCGAACACCTACATTGACGTTGCCGAGGCTGGTTTGCGTAGGAACGCCGCCTATCAGGTCGGACGGATTCCGGTATTGCGCGAATTGGTTGTAGTCCGTGTTCCACTGCGGATTGAACGACCCAAAGAAGAACAGGTGGTTCTTGAACCCCGGCACGTGTCCGCCGAGTTCGGCATCCACATCATATTGACCTTGATGCAGGATTTTGCCGTATAGGTTGAACCGCTCCTGTTGCGAGCCCGCGCCAAAAGCATCTGGCTGCAAACGCGACATTTCGAGTTGCTGCGGCCCGAAGAACCCAGCAACCTGACCATGGAACGCGTTGCTGCCCGACTTGGTCACGATCTGCACGATACCGCCGGTCGACTTGCCGTACTGGGCCTCAAAGCCGGCCGTCTTTACCTGAACTTCCTTCACGAACGACAAGTTGATACCAGTAGACAGAGAACCATACACGCGCGAATACACACCGATGCCGCCGAAGCCTCCATCGGTGATGCTCACGCCGTCTGCGATGTAATTGTTCTCAAGACCCGTTCCGCCAGCGATTGACGGATTCGCTGTTCCAGTTCCACCACCCGAGGTCACACCCGGGGCCGCATAGAAGAGACCCGTAACGTTGCGCGGAACAGGAACCGACTCGTAAAACGTATCGGTAAGGTTGGAAGCGACTGAAGTCGACGTCGTGTCTACCGCAACCGCAGCAGCGCTTACTTCTACGGTTGTGGCCGAGGTGCCCAGTTCCAGTTTGAGCGTGATCGTCGAGGTTCGGCCGGTCTGCACTTCGACCTGCCGCGCTTCCGTCGTCTTGAAACCTTCCTTTGAGATTTTGACCGAGTAGAAACCCGGAATCAGAAGCTGAAAGATGAAGTGACCCTCGGCGTCGGTGTTCATGGTGCGATCGCCAGTGGGCCCGCCGATATCCACTTTGGCGCCCGGCACGACTGCGCCCGATGGATCGGTTACCACACCACCGATGTTTCCCTTCACAGATGCCTCTGCGCCTTGCCCAAAACTTAGGGCCGAGAGGCTCAGAAGCAACGCAAACAGCGTAAAGCCCGTAAGTAGCTTTCTCGCCATAGGTTTAACTCCTCCTGAAGTTGATTCGAATGTCGCTTTGGCTCGATGAGACTGCTGGTGCCCGTTGGAAGACAGGGTGAAACACAGAGACGTGCATACCAATGCACACTCCGGGCCAAAGACATCGTCAATTCACAGTCCCGTGACTAGTGTCGTGTTTTGTGCATGTTGCAGTAGAGCCGAAAGGAAAGAAGACTGCCGGAGGAATACGGTATTCTTCCTATATTCGTAGAGAGCCGACCCTAAGACTATGGGTTTTCATAGGGATAAGGTCTTAGTTACGCCATCGAGGAGCGCGTTCGTTCGCTGTAGAAGTGAGGGAAGGTTTGGGCCCTTGATCGCTAGCGGTCGCTGTCCGGTGCGGGTTCCGTCATCAGTGCGCGGCCTTTCCGCTGAAACGCTTCGGCCTGGGTCGGATTACCCGCTTGCTGGTAGGAATCGCTTAGAGCCAGATAGAGCGGACCGCTGGGATCTTTCACCTTGAGCGCCGACTCAAGGAAGCTCACGGCTTTCGCCGGTTGCCCGGTTTTATCCAGGCTGGTCGCGACGTTGAGGATCGTGCTCTCGTCGGTTTGCTGCGTGATCTCAGCGCGCGCGAACAAATCCACGACCTTCGTGTACTGTTGCTGTCGGAAGTAGTATTCGCCAAGGTGCGTCCGCGCGCGGTCGTTTCCCTGGTTGTACTGCAGAGCCTGCGCGAAGCAATCGGCGGCAGACTGGCTTTTGCCCTGGCTCAGATATGTAAGCCCTCGGTCAACCTCCGCCTGCCCGGAGACGACGTAGTCCTTGAGTTCCTCGTCCTCGAGCCTCCACGTGTCCGACGGCGACGGTTCATCATTGACCATCTTGAAGGTAAGAGCAGTGAAGCGTTTTTGCTGGGTCGCTGGGTCGACCACCGTTACGATCAGCCTGTAGTCACCTGCACCGAGCGTGACGGTGTCAATCTTCTTGCCATTCACCATGGAGCCATGCGCGTCAAACTGATCGCTGGCCACTTCCTCGTGAATGGTCTGTGCAGTACCCGTCAAACTGGGCCGCCCGTACGCATAGTCGACCGATAATTTCGATCCTGCACCTGGCGTCGAATTTTCCGGTCGCCAGATCTGGTAAAAAAACTTCAGCTCTTGTCCCGGCACAAGTGCCAGTGCTTTGCCCGTGATGTACGGATCGAATCGCACCCCTCCCGCCGTGAACGGAGCGAACTCCGCCCGTGACGGGTCCAGAGCCGTTGCTTGCCCGAATGGAATAGGATCGCCGACAAAGAAGTCCCGGCCCGCTACCTCTGGCACCGTGACCATGCGATCCGCCGTGAAAGCAGTCCTGGTTATGAGATTGGTGAACAGAAAACTGATCTTGAATTTCCCCGGCGCAAGTGGGACCCAGCCTTCATAAGCAACGGGTTTGCCTTTAAGCGAGTCGAGATCGTCTTTGGTGAGGTACTTGCCGACCTTCCGACTCAGATTGTAGATCTCTTTTCCGTCGGCATCTTGCACGCGCACTAACGCTTCCACCGAGTAGTAGAATCCCTTGTCGGACTCCGCCACCGCGAAGTCTTCCGGTCTCGGCAAACGCAGTGCATAGTGCAAACGAACTTGTCCACGCGTGTCGCGCAAAGGCACTGTAACCACGTTTAGAAGGTCACCCGGCAAAATCACGCGATGCGTGACGTCTTCGTTCAACGAGCGTCGCAGCTTCAGTTGCTCTACGGTGAAAGGATTGTTGGCCAGATCGTGAATCGTGCCCAAGAGTAAATCGGAGAGCAGGGTGGAGTTTGCATCGTCGGGATTAACCGGTTCGTCCGGAAGCAGCGTGAGCGTGGTATGTGCCACTTCCCTCCCCAGAAGATGATCGATCTGGAGATAAGACTGCTGACGCCCCTGCTCCGCCTGAATGCCAGTAACTAACTTCTGCGGGCCATCCATGTACGGGCTGTAGAGGCGGAAGTCGCCGAAATCCTTTTCGTAGAATACGATATTGAAAAATGGCGGTAGCGCCGGGTGCGCGCTCTCGTAAAACCAGATCTCCATACCGCGCACACCCGACTGGGCGACGTAGCGCGCCTTCTGCGCAGGCGCACCCAGCGTGACGTAGATTCTCCCCATGTCCGTCGCCCAGCCATTCCCGTGACTGCCGAAATGATCACTCGCATACTGCAGTCTCTTGTAGTGCTCCTCGCGGTATTGGTTCGTAGGAGCTCCCGGATTTGGATTCCGAACCTCCCAGAAATGCTCGATGAACTTTTCCCGGGCTTCGTCGCTGGTTAAGGCACGAAAGGCGGTGCGCTCATCGTTCGTGATAATGTAAACAACGTCTTTCTTTAGCCATTCCGCATACTTCGGCGGAAGCTTTGTAGAATTGCTGGCCGAGCAACGTAAAGCAAACGTCGCCGAT
>Ga0210384_10007722_pt1 | contig 11310 bp, 10 predicted proteins | sample IncBWH2MmetaG_FD_160574 | JGI IMG/M metagenome (GOLD analysis project Ga0210384, IMG submission 160574) | Forest soil microbial communities from Barre Woods Harvard Forest LTER site, Petersham, Massachusetts, United States - Inc-BW-H-2-M | ecosystem: Environmental > Terrestrial > Soil >...
CATGTTTGACGCCGATGGTAAGGTCATCTACACCAGCGACAACAAACCAGTAATCAAGCCAGCCGCTGGGCACTAGGCCGTGGGCAACTTTCAGACCACGTTTCCCGTCCGTCTTTTTTTGCCACGCTAAGGCGAATACAAGCGGACGAGGAAGTTAGCTTCCGATAAGAGCACTTAACGGGGCCGTTCAGCAGCTGCTGAGGTCCACTTCTCACAGGACTTCCTGGGAGTTTGCGCGTTTAAAGCCGTTCCCTTGGGCATGACCTGGTACCCTACTCCCTCACGATCAGCGCGCCAGCGCCGGCGGGGCCGGCAAGTGCGGGCGGTCCTTTTCGTTTTCGTTGCAGAAATTCTCCAGAACATCACTGTCCGGAATCAGGAGCTCGGTGACCTTTACCGCGATGGGCTTCGTGTACATCTTGGGGTCGTCAACGGTCACTTGCACGTCCAGGTGGCCGAAGTCGCGGCGGCGAAAACGCTCCTCCACCTTCAGAGCCTCGCTGTGGGGATGTCCAGCGGCATCCAGCCAGCTCTTGTCGTTGAATCCCGCCGTATCCACGACCAACGTGTCGCCTTCCCAATGCCCAACCGAATAGCCTAGCCACGCCGGTTGAGGATCGGCGGGAAGCTTGCGCCCATCCGTGTATATCTGGCGGTGTGTGTTATCCACCTCGTACATGACCACGATTAATCCGCGTGCTTGAATGATCTTGAAGGGAGCAAAAGTGAAGATATCGGCACTCGGGATGCCGAGCGGCAGACAGTGGGAGACCGGGTTGTTACCGCCTCTTCCCGCGTTGTTCCGCGTCAATGCGGCGGCCTCGGGCCGGATGGGCGCTTCCCCGGGCTTGAAGTCCGCCAGGATGTTGAAGAAATATTTGGAGAAGGTGCTCGGATAATCTCCCGGCAGATCGAAAACGGTAGAATTTTCGCCAGGGGGCGCAGGCTCGGTCCGCCAGACTCCGGAGAGGTCGGGCTTGCCATCGGGGGCGCGCGGCGCCTTGGCGGAAAGGTCGGCCTTGCCGTCGCGCGTCCGGGGCGTTCCGGGCATGGGAAAGTTCAACCATTGCGCGTGCGCGCCGGTGGCGAGGAAAGCGACTAAGGCGAACAGCTGCAGAGGTGGGATCTTCAAGCCTCCAATCGTAGCTTAGCCGATTAGGGGTAGCAACAAATTCCGAATAAAGGTACGACTCGACGGCTAACGTGATTGTGGGTGAGTTGTCGGCATCCGGTGAACTGAATCGCTGGGGTCGTTCTCTCGGCCGCGGGGTGCGCCCCGACTCGTTGCCTATTGCGTTCCAGTGACGGGAGCTGATCGGCAAAGCAGAAGCGTTGGGTTGACCGAGATCCCGGTCTATAGGCAGCAGGAATAGAGCGCCTACAGCGGGCAGTTCGAATCCACCTGCTTTCACCCGCTGCTGCTATTCAACCGCGAGGGTGATTGTCTGGCGGCAAAGCTCCGTCGGGAGCCCAGCCAAAGGAAAAATATTGCGCTAGAATCCTTCGAAGGGTGTATAGCGCGGGCGATTGTCAGCTAGAACGGAAATTCCGTCTTATATGAAGCTCGTCTTTTTTTTGGCCGCTCTTTTTGCGTCCTGGTTTTCTTCAGCGGCAGCCTTCGGCGGGGAAATTCAGGGGCGGGTGCTGAACGCTCAAGGGGCCCCGGTGGCCGGAGCGACCGTCACGATCAGTGCCGGCCACGAGCCGCTTGGTGCGAAAGTCGTCACGGCGGCGGACGGTTCTTACACCATCCCGAACGTGGAGCCGGGTATGTATGCGATTAGCGTCTCCCTTCCGAACGGTCAGCAGGTGCTGCGGCGGGAGGTGGCCGTGGGCAGCGAGGCGGCTCCTGCCCGCGCCGACTTTCGTTTTACCGCCGCCGCCGCCGAAGTCGTGGCGGGCCTGGAGGAGCGGAATCCGAACATCTTCATTTACCGCATCGACCTGAACGACCTGCGGAACCTGCTCACGCTTTTCCGCGGCCCGAGCCCGACCTACACTCCTGAATTTCTGGCCGAGGACAATTATTTCGGCGCTGAATATGGAGCGCCCCTGTTGAGCTTCCAGCCCCTACGCCCCCGAACGCTGCTGCGGGACTGGCACGCCTCGGTTTCCGCCACACACCAAAACAGCGCCCTGAACGCCCGAAATTATTTTAACTTCGGGCCCTTGCTTCCTTCCCGAATCACCAGTTACGACCTGGCGGCGGGAGGACCGCTGATCTCCTCCAAGGCATCGCTGCTCCTTGACTTCGGCCAGATTTTCAATTCCGGAATGGTCAACGGAAACCTGCAGGCGCCTTTGGCGTCCGAACGAACGCCGCTCGCGGCGGACGCTCAAACCAATGCCATTATCTCCGCTTTGCTGAAGGCGTATCCGGCGCAGCTTCCCAATCTTCCCTACGTCAGCCTGCGGCAGCTCAATACCAACGCTCCGCGCAGCATTGTGACCGCTGACGGGCTGGCGCGGCTGGACGTAAAGCCGAACGACAAGACGTCGCTGGCCGGGTTTTACTCGGTGAACCAGTACAGCGAGGACCCGTTTCAGTTGGTGCTCGGACAGAATCCTCAGACGGATTTGAGAAACCAGGGCGCCTATACCGATCTCACCCAGATTTTCTCTCCGCGAACCGTCGGCCAGTTCGGTTTTCATTTCGACCGTGTTCGAGCGTCTCTGCTGCCTACGCGGGAGTTCAACGATCTGCTCGCTCCTCTGGGCTTCGCTACTCCCCTGATCTCTCAGACGGATCTGGCTCAGATCGGCCCCGGAATCCAGTTCCCGCGATTTAGGGCGGAGAATCGTTTCAAACTGTTCTCCAACCTCAGCCGCACTATGGGGCGGCACACGCTCAAAGTCGGCTGGAGCACCACCCGGGCCCAAGTGAACGATTTGCAAAGCAACAATAGCCGCGGGACCCTGAGCTTTCTTCCGGATTTCGGGCGCACGGCGGTACAGAATTTCCTACTGGGCACTCCCGAACTGTTTACGATTGCGATCGGGAATCTTTATCGTGGCTTCCGGAATTGGGAACACGTCCTTTACGTGGAGGACGAATTCCGTATCTTGCCCACATTGCGCATAAATATGGGGGTGCGGTACGAAGTGGAAACCTCGCCCACGGAAGTGAACCACCTCACCGATCCCAAAATGCCGACCGAGCGGGGCATAGGGCCGCGGTTTGGGTTGGCGTGGAACCCCGGGCGTGGACGGCTCACGATTCGCGCCGGCTACGGGATCTCCTACAGCTCCATTTTCCCAGTGACGTACCAAACCACGCGATTCAACCCCCCTTCCGTGCAGGTGCTGGAAATCAATACGCCGAATTTGGTGGACGCTCTTGCGCTGGCCAAAGCCGCGCCCACCATGAAGCCGATTCCGGGCGCTCAACAGAACTTGTATCTGTTGAGCCCGGACCTGGTCCTTCCTTACACACATATGTATAATTTGGGGCTCGAGTGGGCGCTGCCGGCGCAAACTCTAGTGCGCGTCGCCTACATGGGAAGCCGGTCGTTCCATCTGTTGACCTTGGGAGTCTACAACCGCCCCGTGGTGGTGCCGGGCATTCCAACCACATCGGCGACGATTAATAAGCGCCGTCCGGACCAGCGCTACGGAGCGATCAATATCGTTGAGAGCAACAGCATCGACTATTACGACGCCGCTCAAGCCAGCGTCGAAAAGAGATTGACGCGCGGCTTGACCCTGCGCGCCGCCTATACCTTCAGCAAGGACATCAATCTGGGCGGTGATTTTACCAACACGGCTTCCGGAGTTGAGGTTCCGCCGGAAGAGGGCACCTTGACCTGTGAAACCTGCAATCGCTTCGATCAAAAAGGGCTGGCGTTGTTTGATACCCCGCAGGTCTTCGCCATCAGCTACATCTATCGTCTGCCTTTTTTCGCCGGATCGACCCACTGGCCGGCGGCCGCACTCCAAGGATGGCAGATCTCGGGCGCAACTCTTTTCCAGTCCGGAGTTACTTTCCACTTACATACCGGATCGGACGCGGCTGGTTACGGCAACGTGGACGGCGACACTGGGGATCGTCCCAATATCTTGAACCCATCCCTGCTGGGAAAGACCTTCGACAACCCCGGTACCGCCGCCACATTATTGGGCGCGGATACATGCAGGCCCCCTGGCATGGACGGCCTCCCTTACCTGCACTGCAAGAATTTTGATACCAATATTCCGCCCGGAGGACGCGGCAATCTCGGCATGAATACGTTCCGAAAAGACGGGACCGCCAACTGGAATGTCGCGTTTGGCAGAAGCTTCCGTCTGCCGGGCGGGGAGCGCTCGCTCGACTTTCGGACCGAATTCATCAACTTTTTCAATACGCCGCAGTTCGATAAACCGGGGGTGATGCTGGCCCTCGCCACTTTCGGGAAGATCACCAACACCGTCAACAAGGGCCGGCAGGTGCAATTCACGTTGAAGCTGAATTTTTGACTGGCACTTCAAGCAGACCCGCGTACGAGCAGCTGATAGCGTTCTCGATCACGCAAAGCGGGCGATAGAGATTGAAGATATCGAAGTACGGGTGTCTGAATTGGAGCGGGCTGCTGAGGCTTCAACGACGCAGAAAAAGTAAACGATGCCGACTCGCTGGCGACGCATCAAGGTCTGTCAGGCGCGAAGCCTAAAAATTATCGACCGGTGCAAGGAGAGGGTGAATGCGGAACATCGAGAGGCGACTTAAAGACCTGAGCAAATCATTTCCACCATTGAAGGATACCGGCCCGGAGCTTTTGCGTGCGGCGGCGCGCACACACCTCTCGGAGGAGGAGCTACTCCTCCTCCTGGACGTCATCGAAAAGCTGGAAAGTTCGCCAGTTCCGCCGCTGAGTGAGCCCGAATCTTGGGCAGTGGAGGCGTACGACAAAGCCCTTGAGTTCGAATCCCAGCAGGCCCGCTTCAATTTGAAGTCAAAAGGCTGAAATCCCGGCGACAAGTGCCTCTTGCAATCTCAGGCATTTGGCTGACGGGTCGCTTTCAGCGATGGGAACTCAGGCGATCAAGCGGGGCCCATTGCAGAGATTATCGCCGCTGAAAGTTGGTTGGCGAACTAACCGTTGTGCAGGTAGCACTGCACATCGAACGCGATGAAGCGGCTGTCGGGCGACCAGAATTGCGGGCCTGTCACTCGTTCCGTGCCCGCAAGGGGACGCGGCTCCAGCTGGTCGAGCTTGCGAACCCAGAGACGGATGACGCCTTCCGTAACGGCCGGAAAAACCACTCGACGGCCGTCGGGTGAAATGGCCGGATTCGGGAAAGCCGGGAGGGCTCCTTTGTCGGGGACCGCTATGTTAAAGCGCGCTGGAGCCGGCGCGGGCGGCGGCTGTTCGCGGAAGTGAAGGAAGGAGAGCGCCGCCGCCGCGACGCCTAGCATCGCCGCTACCGCAGGCCACAAGAACCTTGTGAAGCGGGCGCCTCAAACCTGGCAAGACGCTCTGGGTCCTGCGCGAGAGCAGCGGGCAAAACCTTGATCGCCACTTCGCGATCCAACTTGGTGTCGCGGGCCTTGTAGACCTCTCCCATACCACCTGCACCGATGGCGTCAACGATTTCGTAGGGTCCGAGTTTGTCGCCGACACCGAGCGGCATAATGAGCGATTTAGCCCAGTTTACTCGATCAGGAAGCGAATAGCGCCTGAGGGTAGTGTCTGAAATGTGCGGCATGGGCCGGGTACGTAGTTGCTGTCGCGCGTCAGCAGGTACGTACCCTGGGGTCAACTGGGTTTTTCCGGCCCATTCCAGCTCCGGCTTCACGTCGGATGCCGATTGCCAGCGATTCTCGGGCTCGCTCTGCACGCAACGTTCAATCACATGCGCGGACTGCGGCGGGAGGCTCTCCATCGAAGGAGGTTGTCCCTGCTGTAGCCTCTTTCCGGTCGCCATCTCGTACAGCACCAGGCCCAGCGCATAAATATCGCTGCGGGCGTCGCACTCTTTGCCTTCCAGCTGCTCCGGCGCCATGTAGGCCGGCGTGCCCGTCACAACACGGGTCGCGGTAAGAGTCTGGTCTGTCGGCGATTTCGCCAGGCCGAAGTCCAGGACTTTGACTCCGGATTTGGTGATCATGATGTTTTGAGGTTTCAGATCGCGGTGAATGATGCCGAGCGCGTGAGCGGCGGCCAGCGCGTCGGCGATCTCGGCGGCATAGCGCAGCACCGCGGCCATCGGCAGCCGCCCTTTTTTCAGGCGTGCAGCGAGCGTTTCGCCCTCCACCAGTTCCATCACCAGATAGTTAGGACCAACGTCATACAGCGTGCAGACATGCGGATGGTTCAGTGAGGAGATCGCACGAGCTTCCCGCTCGAAGCGTCCACTGAACTGCTGGGCGCAAATCTTGATGGCGACCTTGCGGCCCAGGCGAGTGTCAACCGCCCGATAAACACTGCCCATGCCGCCCGCGCCGATGGGAGCTTCGATCTGGTAGGGCCCAAGCTGCGCGCCGGGGGTCAGCATGGTGACCGTCGAATCGCCGGCCGCGTCTCCCTGCGCCAGCAGCGCCTCAACCTCGCGGCGCAGCTCGACGTCGCCCTGGCATGCTTGGTCAAGAAACGCGCTCCGCCCGCCCGGCTCGCGTTCGAGGGTCGTGTGGTAAAGTTGCTCGATCTTCTGCCAGCGCTCAGGGCTTATGTCCAAATGAGTTTACCCTATGCGGTGTTCCGTGTACACGGATCGCGCCTGTGAAACACGCTTCCTGGAATGTGGCCTAAGGTCTCCATTTGGCTGCATCGGGATCGTATAGAAGCGACTCGCGCTGCCATCCGCTGGCGGTTAATCCTGTATTACGCGCTAACCGTCCACTACCTCGAACTATTGCATCATCGTTTGGCGGTCTAGGAGGACCGCTGACGATGGCAAAAAAGCGTTCCCCCAAGAAACGGCGGCCCGCCCCGAAGACGGTCCTGCGCCTGCCCGATCTCGACCAAGCTAAATCGGCTGTTCTGAATAGCCTGAGTTCTCGCGATGCACAGCGTGGCTACCGCCACGCCATGGATGAGTTTATAGAATGGTACTCCTCGGAGCCGAGACTATCGTTCAGCAGAACCGTTGTCGTTCGCTATCGCATGCACTTGGAGTCCCGGAAGCTGGCACCTGGAACTGTTAATCTACGCCTCGGCGCCGTGCGGCGGCTCGCCTATGAAGCCAGCGATTGCGGTCTTCTCAGTCCTGATCTTGCCGCTGGTATCCGGCGTGTGAAGGGCGTCAAGAAACTTGGATGCGGCTAGGGATTTGGTTAACCGCCGAACAGGGCGAGACGCTGTGGCAATCTCCCGACATTGAGCGACGAAAGGGCAAGCGCGACCGCGCGTTGCTCGCCGTGTTGCTTGCCTGTGGTTTGAGGCGGCATGAAGCCGTGGAACTGAACTTCACTCATTTGCAGCAACGGGAACAACACTGGGCCATTGTCGACCTCATGGGCAAGGCGGGTCACATGCGGACGATCCCGATGCCGCACTGGGTCAAAGCGATCCTCGACGTTTGGATTAAAGATGCGGGACTTACTTCGGGAAGAGTGTTTCGTCGCGTCAACAGAGCAGGGCGAGTCTGGGGTGAGAGTGTGACCGAAAAGGTCGTCTGGCACGTTGTCCGCGAGTTCGCTGCGAAAGCTGCCATCGAGAAACTGGCGCCGCACGACCTGCGCCGGACGTGCGCGAGGCTGTGCCACATAGCGGGAGGCGAACTGGAGCAGATCCAATTTTTGCTCGGCCATGTTTCGGTCCAGACTACGGAACGATATCTTGGCTGCAAGCAACGCATCCGATCAGCGGTGAATGATCGAATCGGGATCGAACCGAAGGGCGAACTGCCGCCCCTGGCGACGAGATAGGGGAAGGATGCCCGACCATCCATTCCCTATCGCCTCAATCCACCTCAAGACCTGGCGACGGCTGGCGCCCAAGCCGTTCGCCGCCTTCTACACCAAATTCATTTTCGCGAGCAGGGACTGGAAGCGCGGGTCGGCGCGGTAGGGGTCAAAGAACGGTAGGCTTTGAATATATACTAGGAACACGTCCCGCTGCTGGAAGGCCCCGTCGAGAGCTTCGAACATCGCATCTTTTTCTCCAGCGGCGGCGTAATAGGACGCGGCTCCGAGTGTGTGATTATGCGAGTCAGCGAGCTTCCGCGCTAATTGCTGGCTCCGCTCACGATCATTAGCCAGATAGCAGGCTGCGGCCAAGTACCCCCAACCCGCGCTCCACCACGGAGCCAGTTCTGTAACTCGTTGGATGCTGGCGATCGCTTCCTCTCGCTTGCGAGCGCCAAGTTGCGCGAGCCCCATTGTAAGCCAGTTCATGTAGTAGTTCGGATCGATTTCGAAGGATCTTTGGGCGCACTCAATGGATTCCGGGTACCGCCTGGCACAGTACATGCACCAGGCCATGCCGAAATGAAGGAGCATGGAAAGGGGGTCGGACTCCAGCGCCAACTGGCTTCGTTCCATCGCTTCGGGTACTCTTCCCAGGGGAAGCAGATAATATACGGCGTAGAGGTAGTGCGTCCTGGCCGAAGCCCCAGCCGCCGTGGCCTTTCGGAGATGATTCTCGGCCGCTTTCCAGTCGTAATCAAAGGCCGCCGCCATAACGGCTAAAGCGCTATCCGATTCGCTATTGGTAGGGTCTATGGTCAGCGCTTTAGCCGCGGCCGCTTTCGCTAAAGGCGCCATGTCGCCGATGGGTTTGATGCCCAATAAACCGAGCATGTAGTAGTACAGCGCCAGTCTGTTGTAAGCGTGAGCATAGTTCGGGTCGATGGCCAGCGCCTGTTCAAAATATTCTTTCGCTTTTGCCAGACTCTCTGGCGTGAAGCGCAGCCGGTGAAACTCTCCTTTCAGGCAAAGCTGCCAAGCCTCGATATTCACCACCGTCGCGCGGGGAGCCAGCCGTACTTGTAGCGCTTCCGAGATCGCCTGGCCGATTTCATCCTGAATGGCGAAGACGTCGGTCATGTCGCGGTCGTAGCGTTCCGACCAAAGATGAGTACCGTCGGCGGCATGGATCAACTGTGCGGTGATGCGGATGCGGCTCCCGGCCTTTCGAACGCTGCCTTCCAGGATGTTCTGCACGCGCAGGGCCTCGGCGATTTTGGTGATGTCCTGTTCCTTGCCGCGGAACGCAAATGAGGAAGTGCGGGCAATCACCTTCAGCCCCGGAATTTTGGCGAGCAAGTTCAGGATCTCTTCGGCTAGCCCGTCGCTGAAGTATTCGTTCTCCTTGTCCGCGCTCATGTTCACGAAAGGCAGGACCGCGATGGATGGTTGCTTCTCCGCAGGTTTGGTGGCGGCTTGTTCGAGTGCCGCGCGCACTTCGCCTATCGTCTCGAACCGGTGCGTTGGCGACTTGCGCAGGCAGCGAGTGACGATTGCCGAGACGTTCGCTGGCGCATCAAGCGGCACGGGCTCGTCGCGCAGAATTGCGGACATCGTTTCGATAGAAGAGTTGCGAGAGAACGCGCGGCGGCCGCTCAGCATTTCATACAGCACGACGCCAAAGGAGAAGATGTCGGAACGCGCGTCTACTTCCTCGCCTTTGGCTTGTTCAGGCGACATGTATGCCGCGGTGCCCATGATCGCGCCCGCTTCGGTGAGCGGCATGGTCTGTGTCACGCCGTCGGGAACCGGAGCCGTCGCCATTTTCGCAAGCCCAAAGTCCAGCAACTTTACGCCGGACGCGGTTACCAGAATATTGGCCGGTTTCAAATCGCGATGCGTGATGTTTTTCTTATGCGCCGCGTCGAGCGCACTGGCGATTTGCCTCGCGTACTCCAAGGCCTTCTCCAGCGGCAGAGGGCCTTTGAGCGGATCGCCCTCGATGAACTCCATCACCAGGTAATTGGGACCGACATCATAAACCTGGCAAATATGGGGATGGTTCAGCGCGGCGATTGCCTTGGCTTCGCGCTCGAAGCGTTCGCTGAACTGAGCGGCCGAGACTTTGACGGCTACGTCGCGATTCAAGCGCGGGTCTCTGGCGCGGTACACCTCGCCCATGCCACCCTTGCCGATGAGAGCGAGGATCTCGTAGGGGCCGAGCCGGTCACCTACAGAGGGAGGCATATGGGTGATGCAGCTAAGTTTACTCGATCAATCAGCGGGTTGTGCCCGGATGACGGCGCACACGGAAGGTATCGGTTTCAAGTCAGATGCTCCCGCCTTGTTTCGGAAAGGGTGGGTTCCAGCAATTTGTGGACCAGCGTCCCTTGGAAGCGACGGGCGGCCGCCGGAATTCTAGTAGCGGTCGCCCGGACCCTGCCTGGAAAACGTGTTATTGCGTACGCTTGAACAAACCGCCGTACACCGCTTTGCCCAGGATGTGGCCCTGGATCGCCTTCATCACATTCGCGCGCGTTTCGAACGCGTCGGCGGTGGGCTTCACGTCCAGCTTGATATCCAGCGCGTAGAGCTCAAACATGTAGTGATGCACGGGGCCGTTGGCCGGGGCTCCCGGGCCGCGATACACGGGGCCAGTGGCGCTGATCTGATAGCTACCGTCAGGGAGTTGCGATCCCTTCGGCACGCCTTCGGGCAAGCCGGGCAAGTTGCCGGGAATATTCCAAAAAACCCAGTGCGGCTGATCGTCGGTGGTCTTGTTCCGTGCGAGCTCCAGGTCATGCATGTGGAGGAAGAAGCTCTGGGTGCCGGCAGGCACGTTGGTCCAGGTGATGGCCGGGGACAAGCCTTCGCCAGCCGGAACATTGGGCGCGGACTGCGTGTATTTGATCGCAAACATGCCGCCGTCGGGGAATCCTGCAACGGTCATCGTCATGGGGGGCGCGGGCGCAGCTTTCCCGGCGGGAGGTTGCGCGGTGAGGAGCGCAGCGGTGGAAAAAAGAAGTGTGAATGGCAGAAGCAGTCGCATGGGTCTATACTAGCGCGGCGGATGCTGGATTCGGCGGACCAGAGCTACCCGCCGTTCCCAGCAGTAGCGTGCCCGCAATCAAGTCACGTCGCGTGACGCAGCCTGTCTGTCTGATGGTCGCCTCGTCTGTCACGACTACCTCCGCGTGTCGCCGAACACCTGCAGTGCCAGGATAAGATACGGTTCAGCGCGGACCAGAACGCGAGTAGCGCCCGCATGGCGCATCCGGACAGAACTGGTGAAAGGAAGGATGGCTCACGCACGTTCTTAACCTCGTACGTGACACGGCGAGGTGACGAGGGCCACTCTTGGAGCGGGCGTGACATGCTCGCTAGAACCGCTTGTTCGTCCAATCGCGGATGTAATCGAAAAGATTCTTCACCGTGTTCGAATATTGTCCCTTCGTCTTTTCGCAGGCGGTGCAGGGCCCAAAGCCGTG
>Ga0210384_10007724_pt1 | contig 11310 bp, 8 predicted proteins | sample IncBWH2MmetaG_FD_160574 | JGI IMG/M metagenome (GOLD analysis project Ga0210384, IMG submission 160574) | Forest soil microbial communities from Barre Woods Harvard Forest LTER site, Petersham, Massachusetts, United States - Inc-BW-H-2-M | ecosystem: Environmental > Terrestrial > Soil >...
TTGGGAATACGGCTTTTCAAGCAATGCGCACACGCATGCGCCGAGATCCAGATGGAGTTTTTCGAAGGCTGCCTGCGAGCCGGCGTCTGTGCGCTGGGCGGCCAATACAAAATGTTGGAATGTATCCCAGTTGCCCGCCAATTTTTCCACCATGATGCGGGCAAGCTCGTAGGACAGCAGGTTGCCTTCGTCTGCCCTGTGGAATGATGCGCCGGACCAGAATTCATGGATTGTCGCGACGTCCCACAAAGGTCATATCATGTACATGAGGATTCTGCGGCCTTGGCCAGTTCCGCCATTGCCTGCTTTACCGAACGAAGTTTTTCATCGCCCATATGACGTGTGAGTTCTGCCTTGGCCCAATTCCACACTGGGAGCGCATCGACCAAGAGTCGACGCCCCGATGTCGTCAGAGCTAGCCGCTTTCCAGCGCAGCCACGTCCGCCTTTAGCGCAGACCAAATCTCGGCTCTCCAGATTCTTAACATTTCGGCTGAGGGTGGTCGGATCGACCCCGGCCCTATCCGCAAGATCGACGAGCGTCGCTCCCTCGGCCGCACCGATCCCAACCAAGAGGCTGAATTGCTCGGCCGTCAGCCCGAGCGGCTTGAAGCAGGCATTGTAATATCGCGTGAGTGCCCGCGCCGTGGCACGAGCCTGGAAGCCCGGACACTCCGCTGCGACGCCCTTCAAAGATTCTGGATCAAAACCGTTCACGCCTACCTCCTTGACAATCCCATCCTCGTATAATACTGTATATACATTATTAATGGGAGACACAATGCCAGCATACGTACACGTCAATCTACGCGTCATCGACTCCGCCAAGCAGGCTGCGCTCGCTCCACGCTTTCAGGCGGCGCTAAAAGAGGCGGGCGGGCAGATTCTGCATTTCGGTCCCGTTGCGCAGATTCTAGAGGGCGATGAGGTGCCGCTGCCGATGGCCGGCGTGTTTGAGTTTCCGACTCTCGCCCAAGCGCTAGCCTTTTACAATTCCGAGAAGTATGCGCCGATCAAGGCCGAACGTCGGGAAGCCCAGCAAGCGCGGATGTTCATAGTCGAAACCGTGTGAAGCACCTGTCCTGACCTGCATCATCACAGATGCCATAGATGCCCTCCACAAGAGAGGTTAAAAGGTCGGTTTTGCCATATTCGTCGGCCCTTCCACGATGTGTAAATCTCTTATGTTTCGCAACGTCGGCATCCGCCTTTTGAGTGGGGTCGAAGTGCCATATCGTAAATCTCGGCGACATGGAAGGCGTCGATACGTTTGCGTTGGAAACGATTTCATTTGATGGCAAGGCGCTGCTTTAGGGTGGAGCCTATAAGAGCCTGTTCACGATCTTACTGCGCGGACGTGATCGGGGCTCATGCGCTGTTCACAATGCTCACCTACCTCTATGTACCTTCCGCTTGTTGCGTTGCTCTTCACCCGCTGACGCCCGCTCGCTACAGATCGTGAGCAGGTTATAAAAGGCATGATCCACTCACTCGCGATCAGCATGTCTTTTTAAACGGCGCTTCATCGCTGTGCGGGGCACGCCGGGTTGCCCTCACATTCACAACCAGAAGCAGTGCCAGAAAAACAAGAAAGATTATCATTGTCTTTGCTTAAGTAGTGGTGCTGGACTATCGAGCAAAATGCGAAAGCTGCGGATACCGGCTTCCCAGCTTCGCGGCGCCTATTTATTTTCAAAAAATAAATATTGCAAATTTTCAATAGATGTTATTATAATAATTAAATTGTGTCTTTATCTATTTTTTTAAGCAGGTGCGCCGCTGCTTGTGGGCTTTACCTGCTGCCGTCTTAAGCCGGCCCAAAGGCAGCGGGCCGGCCAGGCGGTGTCGACAACCCCAATCTCCAACTCATCAAGGTACATGGGGCAGTGTCCTGAACGTGGAGCGCTTCGAAGTAAATGAGCCGCACAGGGGGCGTGTCAACTCAAGTTCCGGTGCAAATCGACAGTCAGGATTTTTAATGCATTTATCAGGCCTCATTCAGGGCACGAATAATAATTTCAACCTTATACGTTTCATTGCAGCGTCCGCTGTGCTGGTTGGGCACAGTTTTGCCTTGCTTGGGCAACCGGAGCCGTTAGGGCAGAGCCTAGGCATGTCCATTGGCTCAATCGCGGTCGACCTGTTTTTTATTACAAGCGGCTTCCTGGTGGCCAGCAGTCTGCTGACAAGGCAAAGCACCGCCGACTATATTTTGGCGCGGGTACTAAGAATTTATCCTGCGCTGATTGTGATGTTGATGTTGACGGTTTTTGGCCTGGGAACATTTTTTACATCTGTGCCTTTAGGCCATTACTTTAGCAGTCCCGAGACCTATTCTTATCTATTGAAATGCGCAACGCTGGTAGGCGGCGTCGCATTTTACCTGCCCGGTGTGTTTGATGATAACCCGTACAAAGCGGCGGTGAATGGTTCGCTGTGGAGCATGGTGTGGGAAATAAAGATGTATATTCTTTTGCTTCTCTTTTGGGTCGCATGCGGCTCGAAAATTGGCAACAAGGTCAAACGTTTTGGCTACCTCATCATCTCGAATGCCTTGCTTGCGTGTACGCTGGTTCTCGCGCGCTCTTTTTTTGATTTGGAAGAGAGTCGATTTGTCAGGTTTGACTTCATGTTTTTCACCGGCGCAGCGTTTTCGGTGTTAAAAAAGCGCATCAGTCTTTCTTTTGGAATTTTCGTTACCTGCTGTATTGCGCTGACTGTGTCTGCCTTTATCAACAAGCAGGCGTTTTTTTGCATCTACCATCTAAGCATCGCGTACGTTCTATTTTATCTGGCCTACGTTCCCGCCGGCTTTCTCCGAAAATTTAATGCCTTTGGCGATAATTCTTATGGAATCTACATTTACGCCTTCCCTATACAGCAGTCCGTTATCGCCTTGTTGCCTGGCGTATCGGTCTCATTATTGACGATCATCTCTTTCCCGGTGACGCTGTGCTTCGCGCGCGCCTCCTGGTATCTGGTTGAGCAACCTGCTCTCAATTTGAAGAAATTCTTAAGCGCACGAGGGCAACGATCCAGTGTCCCTGGCACACCGGTTTAAGCCATGCCGAACATCGGTCGGCGGCAACTATGCAATCACATCTCCGGCCGCATTAGCGCGGATAGGTCGTGGGTAGCCAAGCCAGGATTAAATCTCGGCACTAGCTACGGTAGTGTCCGCCCCTGCGCATCAGTTCAGTAATTTTTTCCTGCGCCTGTTCCAGCGCCGCAGACGGCGACAGGATGCCGGCTACCGCATCGTGCAGCAGGGTGCCCAGGATCTGCTCGTCGATGACTGTCCACTCGGGGATGATCGGCCGCCAGTTGGGATTGGCGTGCTCCAGTTGCTTGCTGAGGATAGAATATTCCGGGTAGATGATTTGCAGCTCCGCGTCGCGCATCGTGCTGACCCGTGTCGGCGCGCCGCCTTTGCGGGCTATGGTCTTATCCTGCTGGGGCGCGGTGATCCAGCCCAGCAACTGCATCGCCCTGGCCGGGGACGGCGCATTTTTGGGCATCGCGAAAGCGAAGCCGCCGGTCTCGGAAGAGTGGACGGTGCCTTTGGGATGCAAGGCATAGGCCACATTGTCTTGTACCAGCGATTTGACGCTGTCGTTGACCAGCGCGAAGACGTTGGTGGAATCCAGGTACATCGCCGCGTCGCCGGAGATGAAGGCATTGCACATGTCCGCGTAGCTGTTCTTCAGTATGCCGCCGCTGGTCGTGGCATGGATTGCCTGCAACACTTCGATTGCCCGGATGCCGGCGGGGCTGTGTACTTTGCAATGCCAGCGCGCATCGAATACCTCTCCGCCAAAGGAGTTGAAGTGCAGCAGCCAGGCATGCGTCACATGATGGCCGCGCTGCCCCCTGCTGCACAAAGGCTGCATGCCGGGCTCTCGCAGCTTTATCGTATTTAACAGCGGCAGCAGTTCGTCATAAGTGGCCGGCGGTTTCAGGCCATGCCGATGGAAGATGTCTGCCCGGTAGGCCAGGATGCTGGTCTCCGACCCCACCGGCAATGCGAATAAATGCGCGGACGGTCCGTCCAGATATCCTCTTGCTCCGCCAACCTTGCCGGCCACCGTCAGATAGGCCGGCACCAGATCGCCCGCATCTTGCAGGTGCAGGCGTCCTGCCGATTGCTCCTTATCCAGGTCCGCCAGCATATTCTGGGACGCGTATTCGGTCTTCCACGCCGCCAGCATGGTGATCAGGTCGTATTTGCCCTTGCTTTGCCGCAGTTCCTTCAACTGCACCTGTCGCATGTCGAGATACGGAAAAACGTCAATTTCAATCCGTATCCCCGTGTTCTCCGAAAACTTTTTCAGCAAGGTCTTCAGCAGCTCGAAATACGGCAATTCCGGGAACATGATCCGCAGCGGCTTGCCGGCGGCCGGGCCGGCATGGATCGCCGGTGCTGCGGCCAGCATCGTGGACGGCAGCGCCATTGCCGCCAGCGAGGACTTCAGTATCTGGCGGCGCCGGATTGAAATGGGGAGAGGAACTTTGGATGTGCTCATGGCATGGTCGCGCTGATCTTCAGGCCTCTGCATTCTCGTGCTGGGGCAGGAGTTCTTCAATAGCGGACGCCGGCAGCGCGGTGGAACGCAGCCAGCCCTGGTACATGTCGCAGCCTATCAGCCCCAGCGAAGCCAGCTGTTCGTCGGTTTCCACGCCCTCGGCGATGACCTGCATGCCGAAATCATGGCCCAGCGTGGAAATAGCCTTGACGATCGCCTGGTCCTTGCTGTTGTTGGTATGGCCTTTGACAAAGCGCTGGTCTATCTTGATTCTTTGCACCGGGAAATCGCGCAGATAGGTCAGCGACGCATACCCGGTGCCGAAATCGTCGATGCTGATGCCGACGCCGTAGGCATTCAGCTGCTCCAGGCAGGTTTTGGCGATCTCGGTGTCTTGCATGATCATGGTTTCGGTGACTTCGATTTCCAGCCGGCGCGGGTCTATGCCGGCGTCATTGATGGTAGCGATGACGAAGTCGACAAAGCCGGCCTGGAAGAATTGCAGGCTGGAGACATTCACCCCCACTACAAAATCATCCGGCAAATTCCATGTGGCGATGGTCCTGCAGACGTCGATCAAGACCTGGTTGCCGATCTGGATGATCAGGCCCGATTCTTCCGCCACCTTGATGAAGTCCTTGGCTGGCAGCATGCCGCGCTTGCTGTGCTTCCAGCGCAGCAGGGTTTCCACGCCGCATAGCCGGTGCGTGCTGACGCGGAACTGCGGCTGGAAGTAGGGCACCAGCTGGCCCTCCGTAATCGCGACCCGGAGTTCGCGTTCCAGGCTGGTTTGCTTTTCCAGCACTTCGGCGATGTCGGTGGAGAAGATCGTATATTTATTCTTGCCTTTTTCCTTGCTGTGATACATCGCGATGTCCGCCTGTTTCATCAGGACGTCGGCATCCGGCTCGCCGCCGTTGGCGATCGCCACGCCTATGCTGGTGGTCAGGTAATAGGTGTGCTGGCCCAACTGCATCGGTGCGCACACCAGCGACAGGATGCGGTTTGCGATGGCGCGTATATCCTTGTCGTTGTCCAGCTCATCCACCAGGATCACAAATTCATCGCCTCCCAGCCTGGCGATGAAGTCGCGCGTCTTGACCGCGCTGCGCAAGCGCAGCGCGATTTCTATCAGTACCTGGTCGCCGACGTCATGGCCGACCGAATCGTTGATGAACTTGAAGCGGTCCAGGTCGAGGAACAGCAGCGCCAGCTTGCTTTTCTGCGCACGCGATCCGCTCAGCGCCTGTTCGGTGGCGATGCGCAGGCTGGCCCGGTTGGCCAGGCCGGTCAGGGCGTCCTGGTAAGCCAGTTGCTTGATCTTTTGCTCGGACAGGTATTTTTCGGTGACGTCCATGGCGATCACGCGCAGGGTGAAACCGGTTTCGGCGCCGCTGGAATCGATGATCAGGTTCAGCCAGCTCGGCATTTGTGCGCTGATCTGGACAATCAGGTGGGTGTGCAGCGAGGTCTCGAATGCCGCCGCCACGATATCGCCGAAGATGATCGCATCTTCGGCTTCCATGCTGGCCAGGATTTGCGTGAAATAGTCAATTTTCTGCGTGGCGGGCAGGCCGAATAGCTCCAGGATGTTGCCGGTCTGCGCACTGATCTGGTGGCTGGGAGTCAATTGGAAGCTGCCCATCTTTGCCAGCCGCTGGGTTTCCAGCAGCGAGCCTTCGCTATGGTGCAAGGCCCTGGTCATGTCTTTCGCCAGCCTGTGCGCGATCTTGCCCGTTCTTACCGTCACATACACAAAACCGGTGGCAAACGCCGTCAGCAGCAGGCCGATGAACAGGATGAACCAGATTGCATCCGTTTCGGCCAGGCCGTCGCTACTCAGCATCTCGTAGCGCACTGTCCATTTTTGCCCAGGCACGGTCAGCGGCAGTGCGAAGCTGGTGGTCTGGGTGGCTGAGCTGCCGGTCGCGGCAGGTTTGTTTCCGGCCAGCGTCACCGTCACCGGCCTGGTTTCCAGGTCGCTGCCGAATACCTGGATTTGCTTCAATTGCAAATTCGACCCGTTGAACAGGCTGGGCAACAGCTTGTCGATGGAAATGACGGTGGTAAACGCCCCGCTGAAGGCGATGCGTCTTTGCGCCTCAGTGCGTATGGGCAAGCCGGTTTCATAGACCGGCATGGAAATGACGATATTATTTCCACGCAGCAGCGGATGGGTATTGTTCAATACGAAGGAGGAGGCGTGCCCGCTGTCCCTCAGGCGCTTGCTGCCTTCCTGGAACCATTTTTCCAGGTTCAGGCCGTGCGCGCCTTGCAGTTTCTGCCTGGGCTCCAGGTACAGGGCCACCAAGGCATCCTGGCCGGGCACCTTATCGAGAATATGGAAGCCGGGATAGCCGCGCACGTCGACGGAGGTATCGGTCCTGACCAAGGCTTCGAACTGCGGCATGTCCCGCGGGCTGACCCTTTTGGAGAACAGTTTGGCCGCCAGCCAGGGCTGGTTTTCTATCTTTGCAAATGAATGGAAGGTATAGCGGTCGAAGTCGGGAGAGATGTGATACAGGCTGACGAAGGACTCCAGGCGCGACACCTCGTGTTCCAGTTCATTTTGCAAGCTGGCGTGGTGCTGGAACACGCTTTCCTGCAGACGCCTCTGCGCGTTTTCCCTGGTCACCTGCAGCGATAGCCAGGATAGCCAGGCTGTCACAGACAGGCAGACGAGGGCGGTGAGCAAGGCTGCCGGTATTGCTTTGATGTTGAAAAAAGTCAATCCGCGCGCCTGGCCCATGCTTATCCTTATGCCTGCGGCAATGGCTGGCGCGCGCTATCGGCGGCACTGCCGGCGCGAGCTTGCACGGCGCGTAAATACAGGAACAGGCCCAGCCCCACCAGCGCGATGCTGCAGCTATTGGCCATCCAGAAGCCCGATGCGCCCTTGAAGAAAGGAGGGCTGACGTGCAGCGGGTCCAGGCCCAGCGTGTATCCGCCGCACAGGCCTACGCCCCATAAGGCGACCGCGTAAATAATGGTGGGGATCACGGCAATTTTATACGCGCGCAGTATGAAGGCGACCGTGACCTGTATCGCATCGAAGAACTGGTAAAAGGAGATGAACAGGAACAAGGGCAGCGCCGCCGCGATGATGATCTCATTGGAGGTATACGCGTGCAGGATCAGGTGGCGCGCGAACCAGATCGTAATGCCGACCGGCACGGCCAGCATGGCCGCCAGCGCGATGCCGGCATTGCCTATCTGCTGCGCGCCATGCTGCTTGCCGGCGCCGATGGCCTGGGCGACCAGGGTGCCGGTGGCGCTGGCGATGGCCAGCGGCAGCATGTACAGGATGGTGCCAAGGTTGGCGGTCAACTGATGTCCGGAGACGGCAATTTCACCAAGGCGGGCGATGAACAGGGCCATGAAGGCAAACGCAGTCACCTCGATCAGGTAGCTGAGCCCCATCGGGATGCCCAGCTTCAGCAAAGACGCCAGTGTCGCCCAGTGCGGCAAGACGAAGCCGGTGCCGAACAGGCCGAACATGCGGTAAAACTTTACCTGGCGCAGTATCAGCCAGCCGGTCAGCAGCATCAGCCAGGCGATTACGGCGGTTGCCACCGCGCAGCCGGGACCGCCCAGCGCAGGGATGCCGAAGCCGCCGAAGATGAACAATTTATTCAGCGGGAACTTGAGCATCAGTGCGGAAACCTGGATCGCCATGACCATCTTGGGCCGGCCGACGGCATTGTTCAGCGCGCCGTAGATGCGAAAGCCCATGGTGGCCGGCAACGCCAGCGCCAGCACTTGCAAATACATCGAGGCTTTATGGTTCAGCTCCGGCGATGCCTGCGCAATAGACAGCAGGCTTTGCGGGAACAGCAGCACCAGGCAGCCTATGCAGGACAGGAAGAATCCCAGCCACACGCCTTGCTTTACTTCCACGCCGATCTGCTTGTAGTGTTGGGCGCCGAATAATTGGCTGACGGCGGGGGAGATTGCCTGCAAGACGCCGTTCAGGCCGACGAAGATGCTGACGTAAATTGAAATGCCGATGGACAGGGCTGCCAGGTCGGTCGCCGAAAAGCGCGAAGTCATCGCCGTGTCGATCACGCCGTTGCCGACCACGGCCAGCTGGCCTATCAGCATGGGCCAGGCCAAAGCGGCGATGCGCCGCATATGGACGCCCAGCCCGGCCTGGATCATGGCTGCTTCCGCATGTACAGTGAAAAGCTTTCATCCCTGTCGTACGCGCGGCGGCCTTGCCAGATGCGCTCCCACGGGCCGCGATAATTGCTGTCTTCCGGCATCATCTCTTTTGCGTTCTTTTCTTTCAGGTTGCGGCTGTCCTGCAATAGCAGCAGATCGCAATGCGGGTCTGAAAAACCGGAGAAACGCAGTCCGCCGAAATACGCAAACATCGCGCGCTGCGCAGGATCGACATTGCTGTCTATGCAATTGTAGGGCTTATGCACATTGCGTTGAATTTGCTGCGCGATATCTTTGGCCACCCCGGCATAGGTGATGCGGTGATTGATCAGCGGCAGGCACAGGGTCATCAGCAGCAGCCAGCACAGGATGACGCCGCCGGTGGACAAGACCACGGCCCGCCATAACACCGAAGGCTGGCGCGAGATGCGCCAGTACACCAGCCGGAACCAGGCGACGCTGACGGCCAGCGCGATCACAAAAGTGAACAGGTTGAATTCAGGGACAAAGCCGGGCGCCCAGCTCAGCACCTTCTTTGCAATCGGCGCCGGCCAGCCGCTTTGCATGGCGATCCAGGCAAACCAGATGATGCTGGCGAAACCGGTCATGATCATCACGGCAAACCAGTCTACCGCATTGATCGCGCTGCGCTTCATCGTCGGCAGGCCGAATGCGGCGAGCATCGCCAGCGGAGGCAGGATAGGCAACAGGATGCTTTGCTCTGGGAAGTGGTTCAGGAAGGCCAGTACGACCACGCACAATACGTAGGTCACGGGCAAAGCGATGTGCAAGGCTTTTTCCTGCTTGCGCCAGGCATACACCGCCCAGGCCGCAAACGGCCACGCGGGCCAGGCAAACCAGATACCGTATTTGAAGAAATAGGTCACGCTTTCCACGTCGGGAAAGTCTATCTGGCGGGAATTCCATTGCATCCAGGCCGCAAATGGAGAGCTGCTGAATGGATGGATGATGTTGATCGCGAAGACCCAGATGCCGGTAACCACCAGGGCCGCCGGCAGCGTCACCAGCAGCAGGATGCGGTGATATTTCTGCTTCAGGTAAAAAGACAGGCCGACCAGGCTGAGTATCAGCGCCCCAGGCAGCACCCAGCCGCGGGTCAGCGCCATCAGCCCCAGGCATATTCCAAGTTGCAAGGCCAAGCGCTTGGCCGGCGCCTCCAGCAAGCGCACGCACAGGTAGAGGGAGCACGCGACCAGCGAAATATGCAGCGACTCGGCGCTGGTTTCATGGCTGGGCAAGAGCAGGCCCAGGCAGCCCAGGTAGATCAGCAGGGCGCCGTCAGCCAGCGTGCGGCCGAAATCCCTGGGCTCGGGTTGCCCGCCAAATGCCAGCTTTAGCGGCTGGGCTTCCGAACGGCGCCCGAGCAGATAGGTGGCATACCAGACTGATACCGAACCCAGCAGGAAGAAAAATGCGGTGGACAGCCGTGCTGCAGTCGCATCGCCGACCAGCCAGCCGAACAGCTTGATGCAGAGCGCCCCCAGCCAGAATGCCAGCGGTCCTTCTTCCGGAGCCGGCAGGCCGACGATGTGCGGCCATAACCAGTCTTGCAAGCCGCCGTGCGCCATGGTCCACATGACGCCGAAGCTGGCGGCGTCATCGCCTTTCCAGGGGTCGCGTCCTAACAGGCCGGGCAGGATATACAGCAGGCACAAAGCAAAAATGACCCCGCGCGGGAGTGCGATTGTCGCAGCAGCAGGAAGGCGAACTGGCTTCATATCTCTCAGTACAGGGGATCGGGGTATTAATTATTTTTCGATTGCAATGCGGCAGTGATGAATAAGCGCTTCATTCGCATCGCAATATCAAGATTTCCACATGGAAACAATGAAGTGTAATCAAAAAAGGCAGCCTCAGCTGCCTTTTTCCAACAACACAGATGCCTAGGCTGATTAGCCTGCAACGGAAGTTTTGGAGCCGACAGTACCGAACTTCTGGCGGAATTTCTCAACGCGGCCAGCGGTGTCGACGATTTTGTGTTTGCCGGTGTAGAAAGGATGGGATTCCGCAGAAACCTCAATCTTCACCAGTGGATATTGTTTGCCTTCAAATTCGGTAGTTTCACGTGTCTGGATAGTGGAACGTGTGACGAATTTGAAATCGTTGGATACATCGTGGAACAGAACTTCACGATAGTTTGGGTGGATACCGTCTCTCATGCTTGCCTCAAATAGTTTTGGTAGCCAATCATCACTTCGGCGGTCGACTTGCCTCTTGACCCGATTGTTGATCACTTGCCGGTTAAAAATGCTGTGTGGCCTTATGCCAGCCCAAGATTGTACAATGAAATCATACATTTGCGCCATCCTGACGGTGGCCTGGAGCAACAGCTTATTGTGGGAAAACAGGTAAAATTTTTCAAAATATTGCATTATTGGCTAATAAATTGGCAATGCTTTGTAAAAAATAAAATAAAATCCGGGCCGGATAATAACAAGGAGAAACAATGGCAATTCCCATCCATTTTGAAATGAGCACTTTATTACATGTGGTGGAGGTCGGCGGCATCGTCGCATTTGCGCTGTCGGGCTTCATCGAGGCGCGCATGAAGAAAATGGATGCAGTAGGGGTATTTACGGTGGCCTTCATCACCGCTTTCGGCGGCG
>Ga0210384_10007725_pt1 | contig 11309 bp, 8 predicted proteins | sample IncBWH2MmetaG_FD_160574 | JGI IMG/M metagenome (GOLD analysis project Ga0210384, IMG submission 160574) | Forest soil microbial communities from Barre Woods Harvard Forest LTER site, Petersham, Massachusetts, United States - Inc-BW-H-2-M | ecosystem: Environmental > Terrestrial > Soil >...
GGCGAGCGGAAAAGTGGCGCCGGAAAGAAAGATCAGCGGCAGCCAGAGAAGCTGATTAAGGACCTGAGTTTCCTGCATGGTGTTGGTGACACTGGCGACGACCAACCCGAGCGAACCGAAGGCGATGATGCCGACGGAGATGAGCAAAAACATGGAAATGGGGTTGCCAAGGCTGGGGACGTGGAAGATGAATCGAGCAAAAAATATTTCAAGAAGGACGATGGGCAGGGTGAGGACGTAATTGGCGACGATGCTCGATGCGAGCATATCGCTGGCAGTCACCGGAGCAACATGAAAGCGCCGAAGGATGCCTTGTTCACGAAACATCACGAGAGTGGCGCTGAGGCCCCAGAAACTTCCCATGACGTTAAAAGCAAGGACCGGACCGAGATAAAAAGCCACGGTCCGCGGCACACCCTTGGCGAACACCCCCGCATAAAGAAAGAAAATGGCGAAGGGAAAAACAAGCACGAAGAAAAAGAACATCTTGTTGCGAAAAGCAAGCTGAACGCGCATGCGCGTCAAAGCAACGAAATTGTTCAATCGCGTAATCTCCTTCCGGTGAGCTCGATAAAGACGTCTTCAAGAGAAGGCGTGGCGATCTCGAGGCTGACCAGCTCGTTGCCGCGGGTTTCCAGATGTTTCACCAGCGAGACAATAGCCTGCGGCGGGCGCTGAGAGTGCATGACGTAGCCGCCGTCCATTTCGCGGGAGTCCAAGACGCCTTCGAGATTTTTCAGCGTGCCGCAGGACTCCGGCTTGGCCAGGCGCACTTCGATGCGAGTGGCATCGCCAGAACGGGCTTTCAGCTCGCGGGGCGTGCCGATAGCTATGACGCTTCCGTGATCGACGATGGCGACGCGGTCACAAAGGCGTTCGGCCTCTTCGATGTAGTGGGTGGTCAGCAAGAGCGTTTTTTTGTCGCGGCGCAGCTCTTCGATGACATCGTAGATTTCGCGGCGAACCTGGGGATCGAGTCCGGCGGTGGGTTCGTCAAAGAAACAGACGCGCGGGTCGTTGACCAGGGCCATGGCAAGCGCGAGGCGCTGTTTTTGACCTCCGGAAAGCTGGTTGTAGAAGGCATCGCGTTTTTCCTCAAGACCGAAACGCTTGAGGAGCTCTTCCGGATTACGATGGCGCTTATAAAAACTCGCGAAGAGGTTAAGCGCTTCCATCACGCGAATCTTATCGGGCAGGGAAGTCGCTTGCAGGGCGGCGCCAATCTCGTGCTTAAGCTGGCTGGAGTGAACCTGGGGATCGAGTCCGCAGACGCTCACCCGGCCGGAGTCCGCGGTGCGCAAACCTTCGAGAATTTCGACGGTAGTTGTCTTACCGGCGCCGTTGGGGCCGAGCAGGCCAAACACTTCGCCTTCCGACACGGTAAAGCTCACGCCACGCAACGCCTGAACTTCGCCGTAGTTCTTGACCAGGTTTTCGACCTGAAGAATGGGTTCTGGCATATTCGGTGGCCTTTAGGATACCGCAGAAGGGTTTTGGCGTCCTGAACGACGTAGGTCAAAAGGAAGCCGCGCTAGCGTTTAGCGAGCGGCCGAGCCGCAGTTCCTGTTCGTTTTGAGCGGGCGGGAGGAGACCAAAGGTGGCGCTTAAGGCTGAGGCGGGATTCGACAATTTCGATGCCTTCACTCGAGAGGAGTTTTTTCTGGAGCGAAGCATACGGCTCGCGAATGAGGATTTTGCCGTGATCTCCGACCACGCGGTGCCAGGGAATGCCTTTCCCGGAGGGTGTGGCCGCCATAGCGCGGCCGGCACTGCGAGCACCGCCGCGGAGGCGCAGGATTCGAGCTAACGCCCCATAGGTTAGAACCCGCCCGCGGGGGATTTGTTTCACAAGCCGGTAGACAGGATCCCAAGACATTGCGAATCACCCTCATAGGGAAATTGCTCTTTATCGTAAAGACGCAACGCCTCCACCACAAGACAAAAAAGCAAAACCCGGGTTTAACGGAGTGTGAGCCAGTTGAGTTCGTCAGGCGCCTTGCCCATAGAATATGAAACGGAAGGTTTAAGTTGGAATCTAATGAACAAGGAGCAGAAAATTTTGTTGCAATTGGGCCCGCTGCAATCGACGATTGAGGTTAAACTCACTCAGTTGAATCAGAGGCGTGGGCTTTCATAAGTGCCCGGCATTGCGGGCTCGGCAGGAGACGGCCATGAGCGACTACATCCTTCCACTAGATCCAAGTAAACGCAGCACTGAAACTATGGATTTTCAGGCGGCCCTGCGGGCGAAGATCGTAGGACAAGAGGAAGGGGTGCAGGCGGTGGTGGACCTGTACCAAGTGTTCTGCGCGGGGCTGAATTCGCCGGGGCGCCCGGTGGGGAATTTGCTGTTTTTGGGGCCGACGGGTTCGGGCAAGACACGCATTGTGGAAGCGGCGGCGGAGATATTGTTTGGAGATGCGCGGGCGGTGATCAAGGTGGACTGCGCGGAGTTCCAGCATTCGCATGAGATTGCCAAGCTGATCGGGTCGCCTCCGGGGTATTTGGGGCACCGGGAGACGCACCCGCTGATAACGCAGGAAGCCTTGGCGGCATGCCATACGGAGAAGCTGAAGCTGAGCTTTTTGCTGTTCGATGAGATCGAGAAGGCGTCGGATGCGCTGTGGCAGTTGTTGCTGGGGATGTTGGATAAGGCGACGTTGACGCTGGGGGATAACCGGCGGGTGGACCTATCGCAGACGGTGATCTATCTGACGTCGAACCTGGGTGGGGGAGAGATGAGGGAGATGATGACGGGGGGGATGGGGTTTGTGCAGCCGAGTGAGAAGCCGGCAGCGGATTTGGATCAGAAGGTGGAGCGGACGGCGGTGGAAGCGGCGCGGCGGAAGTTTTCGCCGGAGTTCATGAACCGGCTGGATAAGGTGGTGGTGTTCCATCCGCTGAAGCGGGAGCAATTGGAGGAAGTGCTGGAGATTGAGTTGGGGCAGGTGCAGCAGAGAGTGTTGGAGACGGCGAAGGGGCAGTTTTTGTTTCGGGTGACCAGCGCGGGGCGGGATTTTCTGTTGCGGGAAGGGACGGACCAGAGGTACGGGGCGAGACATTTGAAGAGGGCGATCGAGCGGCATGTGGTGTACCCGCTGGCGAACCTCTTGGCGACGGAGCAGGTGCACCTGGGCGACCTGGTCTGCATTGACTGGAACAAGAGCCAGGACCTGCTGACCTTCGTTCGAGAAGGAGAAGGCGCGCTGGTGGTTAAAGAGGCGCCGGAAACCGGGCGCGCGGCAGCTGCGGCGGAGGCCAAAGACGGGAAATCGGTGAATATTCCGACCGAAGTGGTCGCGGAGGAGAGGAAGCCGCATACGGCAGCGGCGACTCCAGGGCGGAAGAAACCCGAGAAGTCTTAGACCAGTCGTGCATTTCATTTTTCATAGGGGCGTATCGGCGTGCCGAAACGCCCCTTTTTGCCGTTTATGGCATGACACAAACTGTTCCAGCGCTCTCACTTTGCGCCTCGATGAAACGGTGTCTCAATACGTGAGACAGTTTCCATAATTGCAACTCGCGTATCTCGTTGAGATTGTGTTGGTTCACACCTGTCCCACTACCCTGGAAGATTGGCCATTCTCCTGCATCAATCATCCAAACGCGATTTTGGGAAGCGTTGCGTGTTCGGGGGAGCCGAACACCAAGAAGGACGCCCAGATGAGAGCCGCCGCCAGACAGCAATTGGATCCCAGCATCCGCAGCACAGATTCGCGCGATTTTCAGTCCTCCCTGACGGCCAAGATTGTGGGGCAAGAGGAAGGTGTGCAGGCGCTGGTGGACCTGTATCAGGTGTTCTGCGCGGGGCTGAATTCGCCGGGGCGCCCGGTGGGGAATTTGCTGTTTTTGGGGCCGACGGGTTCAGGCAAGACACGCATTGTGGAAGCGGCGGCGGAGATATTGTTTGGAGATGCGCGGGCGGTGATCAAGGTGGACTGCGCGGAGTTCCAGCATTCGCATGAGATCGCCAAGCTGATCGGGTCGCCTCCGGGGTATTTGGGGCACCGGGAGACGCATCCGTTGATTACGCAGGAAGCTTTGGCGGCGTGCCATACGGAGAAGCTGAAGCTGAGCTTTTTGCTGTTCGATGAGATCGAGAAGGCGTCGGATGCGCTTTGGCAGTTATTGCTGGGGATGCTGGATAAGGCGACGTTGACGCTGGGGGATAACCGGCGGGTGGACCTGTCGCAGACGGTGATTTATCTGACGTCGAACTTGGGCGGGGGAGAGATCACGGAGCTGATGACGGGGGGAATGGGATTTGTACAGCCGAGTGAGAAGCCGGCAGCGGATTTGGACCAGAAGGTGGAGCGGACGGCGGTGGAAGCGGCGCGGAGGAAGTTTTCGCCGGAGTTCATGAACCGGTTGGACAAGGTGGTGGTGTTTCATCCGCTGAAGCGGGAGCAATTGGAGGAAGTGCTGGAGATTGAGTTAGGGCAGGTGCAGCAGAGAGTGTTGGAGACGGCGAAGGGGCAGTTTTTGTTTCGGGTGACCAGCGCGGGACGGGATTTTCTGTTGCGGGAAGGGACAGACCAGAGGTATGGAGCGAGACATCTGAAGAGGGCGATCGAGCGGCACGTGGTGTACCCGCTGGCGAACCTATTGGCGACGGAGCAGGTGCACCTGGGCGACCTGGTCTGCATTGACTGGAACAAGAAAGAGGATCGGCTGACTTTCACGCGCGAGGGCGAGAACCTCGCCCTGCCGGCGCGCAAGCCGGAACCCGTTGTAACGACAAGGACAGCGCAGGCGCGCGGCAAGTCGGTGGAAGCACCAGCGTCGACCCCGGCGCCGGAAGCGACTCCGCGAGTGGCGCGGTAAACAAACTAGGAACGCAACAAAGATGTGTAAAACTGATTAGAGAACAGTTTTTCTCTCTCGGCTTCAGCCCGGGTGCACAGGCACCTGGGCTTTTTCATTTCGGCGCACGCCGGTGTAAAGTAACCACGAAGAGCGAGAGTTTTGTTCTCGACGCGGGTTGAGTCTCCACGGTCGAATGTGCCGTAAATAGGGGGAGCGCGCCGTTGGCAGAAGCAAGGGATTGGAGCCCGAGGGGGACGCCGACGAGAACCAGGAAAGACTTGAAAAACGATTCACAGATGTATCCTGCGCCTGGGGTACGTATGGCGCGCTATGTCCCGGTCTCGTTTGTCATTGCACTGTGCCTCGGACTCGCCCCGCTGGCGGATGCGCAACGCACCAGTTTGAAGCCTGGCTGGAATATGTTCACGCCGCAGCAGGACGTCGAACTTGGGAAACGGGTGGCAATGGACGCGCAGAGGCAACTGGCACTTTGCAACGCTCCAAGAGTAGACGCTTACCTCACGGCACTGGGAATGAAGCTCGCCGCGAAGCTACCCACGCAGGGAGTGCAGTACCCGTTCGAATTTCATTGCGTGAATGACAAAGCCATCAATGCGTTTGCTTTGCCCGGCGGATACGTGTTTATAAACCGGGGGGCGATCGAAGCGGCCGACAATGAAGCGCAGCTTGCCGCGGTGATGGCGCACGAGGTGTCACACGTGGCGCTGCGCCACGGAACAAATCAGGCGACTAAGGCGGAAGCGGCGCAGGGAATCCTGGGGATTGCCGGCGGGCTTTTCGGGGATACGGTGGGCGGCGCGTTAATGACGCAGCTTGGCGCGTTCGCCGCGGGCGGCGTGCTGCTGCGATATTCGCGCACCGCGGAATCGCAAGCCGACATTATGGGGACGCAAGTTCTGTACGATTCGGGCTACGATCCGCGGGCGATGGCGCAATTTTTTGAGAAATTGGGGGCGGAGGCAAAAGGCAAACTGCCGGCAGAGTTTTTCTCGGATCATCCGAATCCGGAGCACCGCGTCGAGCGAGTGGATGAGGAGATCGAAAAGCTGGGGGGAACACCATCCAGCATGAAGAGGGATTCGGTGGAGTTTGAATCCGTGAAGCGCGAGGTGCTGGCGCTGCCCGTGGTGAAGAAGAACGTGCCCGTGGCCCCGGGAAACGCACCGTCCGCCAGCGGACCGCCGGCCGCGCCTTCGAGGAATTTGATTGCGTACCAGGGAACTTCGTACACGCTGAGCTATCCGGACAATTGGAGGAAATACGGCGACGGGAAAGACGTCTCGTTCGCGCCGGACCGGGGAATCGTGCAAGCGAATACAACGCAAGGTGCGCTGGCCTATGGGATGGAGGTCAGCGTGACCTCCTATGCGGGGGACGCGAACGCGGCAGACGCTCAGGAGACGGCGACGCAGCAGTTTATCGCCGGGTTGCAGAAGACGAATCCCAACATGCGCGTCACGAAGGAATCACAGCGCGTGCACTTGAATGGGCACCCGGGGCTGTCCACTTACTTGAGCAATGATTCGCCGGTGGGCGGACAGGAAACAGATTGGATCATCACCGTGCTGCGGCCGGAAGGATTGCTCGCGTTTATTTGCGTGGCTCCGCTGAATGCTTATGCCGGTTACGAGAAAACGTATTCAGCGATATTGGATACGGTGCGGTTTCCGCAGTAACCTCGCGAGGCAAGACAACCTCTTGTGATCATGAAAAAGATAGTTTAGCAAGAAGTGAGAGAATCGACGGAGTTGTGTGTGCGCGGGGTAATGGGCCAGTTTCCGATTAGCCGAGTAATCCGGGGTTAGCCCACCGTCAGAGATTGGCTTTAAAGACGCTGTGGTAAGATGCAGCGATTATGTCGTATCCACGTTATTCCGCAGCACATGGTGCGTTGTTCTTCGCTCTCGGTATCGGAGCGGCGTGTTTCTTCCTCTCCCTTTTTATGCTCATTTGGCTGGGATTTGCTACGGGAATTGAGCATCTAGAGATTTCGTTTGCGCCTGTGCCAAAGAAGTCGATGAGTTGGTGGGAGATAGTTAGCCTTCTTGTTAGCCTTGGATTGTCGATTTTTGCAGCGGAAATTGTTCTTCGTTCTTTAAAGAAAAACTCATCTAAGAAAACAGGCTAGTCGAGACCCCCGACAGGAGCCAAATCCCGATAACCGCGATTACTCGACACTGGCTCAGCACTGCGCGGAGATGCGTCTGGAAACGTTCAACTTTGGAGTGGGATGAACAGGGTCACAATCAATCTGCGGAGTTGGACTTCACGGAGGGCTTCCAGCGCAGAACCGGCTTGCGGGCGGCGCCGACTTCATCGAGGCGGCGGACACGCGTGGTGTGCGGCGCGGTCTTCACAAGTTCGGGAGTGGCGGCGGATTCGGCGGCGATGGATTTCATGGCGTCGATGAAGAGGTCGCACTCTTCCTTGGATTCGGATTCGGTCGGCTCGATCATCAGCGCGCCGGGAACGATGAGCGGAAACGCGGTGGTATAGGGATGGAAGCCGTAGTCGATTAGCCGCTTGGCGATGTCCATGGTGTTCACGCCATTTTTCTTCTGGAGGGCGTCGCTGAAAACCACTTCGTGCATCGAGGGCAGCGAATAGGGAAGATCGTATGTTCCCTCGAGGTGTTTGCGGATGTAGTTCGCGTTGAGGACGGCGTCTTCCGTGGCTTGGCGCACTCCGGGACCATAAGCGAGGATGTAGGCGAGCGCACGCACCAGGACGCCGAAATTTCCCGAGAACGCTTTGACGCGGCCGATGGAGTCTGGGCGCACAGTTTCGAGTGCGAGCCGCCCGCCTTCTTTTTCCACCAAAATCGGCACCGGGCGGAACGGTTCGAGGAATTTTTTCATGGCGACTGGGCCGGCGCCGGGGCCGCCTCCGCCGTGAGGTGTCGAAAACGTCTTGTGCAGATTGAGGTGCATCACGTCCACGCCGAAATCGCCGGGGCGCGTCACACCGGTCAGCGCGTTCATGTTCGCTCCGTCCATGTAGAGCAGCGCGCCCTTGGCGTGGAGGATTTCCGCAATTCGGGGAATGTTTTGTTCGAAAATTCCGAGCGTGGAGGGATTCGTGATCATCAGCGCGGCGACATCGGATGTGACCTGATCGCGCAGCTTCTCGACGTCGATCTGCCCGTGCGATTCGGACTTGATGTTTTCCACTTCGTAGCCGGCAATCAAGGCCGTGGCGGGATTGGTGCCGTGCGCGGAGTCGGGGATGAGAACCTTTTTGCGAGGGGCACCCTTTTTTTCGTGGTAGGCGCGAATCAGGAGGAGTCCAGTGAGTTCTCCCTGCGCCCCGGCCGCGGGTTGCAGCGTGATGGCGTCCATGCCGGTGATTTCGAGCAAGCACTGTTCGAGCAGGCGCAGGATCTTGAAGCAGCCCTGCGACAAATCCTGCGGTTGATAGGGATGTTCGGTCGCAATGCCATCGAGCCGCGCGACAAATTCGTTGACGCGCGGGTTGTACTTCATGGTGCAGGAGCCCAGAGGATACATGCCTAGATCAATGGCGTAATTCCAGGTGGAAAGCCGCGTGAAATGCCGCAGCACTTCGATCTCGCTGACTTCGGGAAATCCTTCGACGCCTTCGCGGCGGTGATTTGCGCCAAGCGCCTTTGCCGGATCGACGGCAGGGACATCCAGCGGGGGTAGTTCGAACGCGCGCTTGCCGGGCGAGGATTTCTCGAAGATCAAGCCTTCGTTTTGGTTCGTGTGGCGGCTCGCTTTTTTGATTCGGTCGGTCATTTTTGCATCTTGCCTATAGGGGCGCAGCATGCTGCGCCCCTACAAAGCGATTCCTTCCGCTAGAGAGGCTGCTCCAACACGCGCCGCAGCGCAGTCGCGAATCGTTCGATTTCAGAACGCGTCGTTGTTTCCGTGACGCAGACCAGCGCGTGCTTGGTCAGCTCCGGATAGGCGGTGCCGAGGACGTACGGCCCGACAATTTTTTCGCGCATGAGTTGGGCGTTCACCAACTTCACAGAACGCGGCAACTCGACAGTGAATTCGTTGAAGAACGGAGCGGAGAAAGCGCGGCGCACGCCGGGAATTTTCTCTAGCTCGGCGAGAGCGAAGCGTGTCTTTGAAAGATTCTGCTGGGCCATTTCGCGCAAGCCCTCTTCGCCGAGGAGCGTGAGGTGCACGGTGACGGCCAGCGCGCAAAGCGCTTGATTGGTGCAAATATTCGAGGTTGCCTTTTCGCGGCGGATGTGTTGCTCGCGAGTGGCGAGCGTCAAGACGAATCCGCTACGGCCTTCGCTGTCGGTGGTTTGCCCCGCGAGACGTCCGGGCATTTGGCGGACGAATTTATCGCGTGAGGCAATCACACCGGCGAAAGGTCCGCCATAACTTGGCGGGAGACCGAAGCTCTGGCCTTCCATCGCGACAATATCCGCTTCGGCCGGCGGACGAAGCGCGCCGAGGGACACACCTTCGGTAATGGCGACAATCAACAAGGCGCCCGGCACGTGCGCGATATCCGCAAGAGCCGCCACCGGTTCGATCGCACCAAAAAAATTAGGCGACTGCACGACAACGGCCGCAACATCGTCTTTCAAGGCCGCGCGAAACACCGTGGCATCGAGCGTGCCGTCGGTGGCGTACGCGATTTCCTCGACCTGCAGGCCCGAGTTTTTAGCGTAGGTTTTCAGTACGTCGCGATATTCCGGATGCACGGAACGTGCGACCAGAATGCGGCGGCGGCCGGTCAGGCGCTCCGCCATCAGTACGGCTTCCGTTGTCGCGGTCGAGCCGTCATACATCGAAGCGTTTGCAACTTCTTGCCCGGTGAGCTGGCACATCAGCGTCTGAAATTCGAAGATGGCCTGGAGCGTGCCTTGCGAGATTTCGGCCTGATACGGCGTGTAGGAAGTGAGAAATTCGCCGCGTTGGAGAATGGCGTCGGTGATCACCGAGCGCAAGTGATTGTAAACGCCCGCGCCGAGAAAACTCGTATACCCGACGGAATTTTCCGCCGCGCGCTCTTTGAAATATTGAATGACCTCCGCTTCGGAGAATGGACCGGGAAGTTTGAGCGCATCGCGAAGGCGGTAGCGTTCGGGGATGCTGGAAAAAAGTTCTTCGATCGATTTCGCGCCGATGGCGGCGAGCATTTGCTGCCGCTCGGTGGGACTCTTCGGGAGGTAGCGCATCAGGCGGACGTTTCCTTGGCCTTGTCCGCGATGAAGGCCTCGTAGGCGGCCGCGTTCATCAGGCCGCTGATTTCCGCGGGATTCGCCAGCTTGATTTTGATGAGCCAGGCTGCGCCGTGCGGATCGGTATTGATAGTTTCCGGCTTATTCTGCAGGACGCTGTTGGCCTCCAGGACTTCGCCTGCCGCCGGCGCGTAAATTTCGCTGACCGCCTTCACGGATTCCACGGTGCCGAAAGATTTTCCGGTGGCCGTCTTGGCGCCCACCTTGGGAAGTTCGACGAAAACCACGTCGCCGAGTTCGTGCTGCGCGTAGTCCGTGATGCCGATGGTGGCGATGTCGCCCTTCACGTCAATCCATTCGTGCTCTTTCGTGTAGCGATACTGAGACGGATATGCCACGGGACCCCTCCTTGTTTCCTGCGTCAGACCGGTTTCGTTCCCTGCGGTGCAGCGGCTTTCTTCGCTCTCTTGTAAAACGGCGTTGGAACCACCTGAGCCTTGCACTTCTGAGCGCGAATTTCCACAAACAGACTCGTGCCTATCGCAGAAAGCGCCGGAGGCGCGTAGGCCAGCGCGATATTCTTGCCGAGCGTCGGAGAAGGCGAACCGCTCGTGACCACTCCGATTGGTTGGCCCGCTTCATTGCAAACGCGGTACTCGTCGCGCGCGATGCCGCGGTCAATCATCTCGAGGCCAACCAATGTGCGCGTCAAGCCCGCTGCTTTGGCGCGCTCGAGCGCGGCCCGGCCGATGAAATCGCCCTTCTCCATCTTGCAATAGCGGTCGAGGCCGGCTTCCCAGACGTTGATTTTGTCGCTGATTTCGTGGCCGTAGAGCGCCATCTTGGCTTCCAGGCGCAGGGTGTTGCGCGCGCCCAGTCCGCAGGGAACGATGCCGAACTCGCGGCCCGCTTCGATGACTTTGGCCCAGACCGCTTCGCTGGTCTCACGATCGCTCGGCACGTAGATTTCGAAGCCATCTTCGCCGGTGTAGCCCGTCCGGGCGATGAGAGTATTTTTCAGTCCGCAGACGGTGCCGTGGGTGAACCAGTAGTTCTTGATTCCAGCGAGATTTGCATCGGTGAGCTTTTGAACCACGTCCAGGGCACGCGGCCCCTGAATGGCGAGTTGCGTGTAGGCGTCGCTGAGATCTTCGACCATGCAATCAAACTCCCGCGTGTTCTGGCGCACCCAGGAGATGTCTTTTTCGCGAGTTCCGGCATTGATCACCAGCAGGTAATCGTCCGGGCCGAGACGGTGGACGATAACGTCGTCCACAAAGGTGCCTTCGGGATAGAGCATAGCGGAATAGTGAGCTTG
>Ga0210384_10007726_pt1 | contig 11309 bp, 14 predicted proteins | sample IncBWH2MmetaG_FD_160574 | JGI IMG/M metagenome (GOLD analysis project Ga0210384, IMG submission 160574) | Forest soil microbial communities from Barre Woods Harvard Forest LTER site, Petersham, Massachusetts, United States - Inc-BW-H-2-M | ecosystem: Environmental > Terrestrial > Soil >...
CTTCGGGATAAAACTTTACGGTTGGTTCTCTATGATAAATAGGCAACCTTATATTGAGGTCCTTATAAAATCTATTATATTTTATATTAACATGTAGTACATTATTATTCGGATGAACATATTGCAGTGGGATTGGAATAATAGCTTCACCAGATTTATTTGTTTTTAGTTTATGTGGTTGAGTCTGATTTGTTCCATCCCCAAGGATATAAACGATATGAGCGTTCGAAATTATGTGTAAATCATTGGTATAAGCATTTACCAGAATCCTCGCTGTATCTGATTTCGATTTAATCGAATCAAGCATCTTAATAGTAGCAGTAAACCCCGCATCTGTGGTTTTAATGGTAACAGGCTGGATAAACAGATCAATTGGATACCCGTTTGTTATCAGGTTTGTATAAACAATGAAACTGTAATTGCCTGGCGGAATGGAATCAGGAAGAAACATATTACCCGAGGAAATACCATATCGCATTACAAATTTATCTTCTGCCCAAATACTTCTGTCATCATTTTTTATTAAAGCTACAGATAAAGTATTGCGTGCATTGACATTTGTATCGGTTGATAATAGATACCCCGTAAACCAGACATTTTCATAGTTTGTATAAATGGTTTTGTCAAAATGAACAAAAAGGGATGAAGTTGATTTGTTTAAAGCATACCAGTTCATTTTTTCTGCAATCGAATCAATAGCATTTACACGTATCTGGGCTTGGCCAACCGAAAAGTTGCATAACAAGAAAGCCAGAATATAACAACTATTTTTCATTTTGAATATGGCTGTATTTGGAAAGTACAATGTGATTTTTAATATTAGAATCTCAACAATCATATTTTTATAACCAGACTTACAATTGATTCAGGAATTAGAGCAAAAATATGATTTGGGCAAAGAATTGTACTAGCTTTTAAAACTTTCACCCTTCACGGATTAACTTAATATAAATTACTACTATATGTAGAATTTAGCTGAACTTGAGGAAAACGAACTACAACGCGGACTTTTGACAATATTTGGATTTCATCGTTAGAACACCTGGAAGAAGTAAACAGAATTGCCAGGTCAGATGGCTGGTGGAGGACAATACTTGGTAAAAATAGAATGCCATCGGGTTTTCCACAAGTCTGGATGGGAACCAGGTATATTCTAGTCGTTTTTTTTTGAAAGGATCATTACAACATTTTGAACACCAGATTGAGTTCCATCCAAACCGTTTTGAACCTGTTAACGGGAAGGAATTCAAAAACCTTAACATCGATTTCTGCTTCGAGCTGCAATACAATTCGTTTGAATTTAGCGTATACTCGGAGCCAAAACCATTTATAAGTGAGTTCAATAAATAGGGGCTGAAACTATCAGGGAAAAATAATGAGTCTTCGGATATGTTGCCGGCAGGATTTGAAATTGAAAACCCCCGCACGAAGGAGATTCCCGGAATGGACTGGATTAAAAACCTGGATGAGCCCACGGCAATGGATGTACGTGATGACAGGATTAATTTATTTGTCAATGCCGGTTCCGGAGTCCAGCATTATTATTATGCGGTCCGTGCAGTGTCGCCAGGCATTTACAAAATGGGACCCGTAAGTACCGATGCGATGTATAAGGGCGAGTATCATTCTTACAATGGGGGAGGGACGATCAAGGTAACATTCTAACAGTCAAAAAAGAATTTTTGATATTTATGAAAAGTATTATCAATTTTTATATTTACATATTTTTCCGAATAGATGAAAATCGCAACATATAATGTGAATGGTGTAAATGGCCGCCTTCCGGTTTTATTGCGCTGGCTGAAAGAGTCCGTGCCGGATATCGTTTGTCTGCAGGAATTGAAATCGCCGCAGGAAAAATTTCCTGAACAGGCCATCCTGGATGCAGGATATCAGGCGATCTGGCACGGTCAAAAAAGCTGGAATGGTGTTGCAATACTATCAAAGAAAGAAAAACCGGACGAAATAAGAAGGACGCTGCCGGGAGACCCGGAAGACCTGCACAGTCGTTATATCGAGGCAAAAGTCGGAGATATTATTATCGGCTGTATTTATTTGCCGAATGGAAATCCATTACCTGGTCCCAAGTTTGATTTCAAACTGGACTGGTTTAAAAGGCTGACGGCTCATGCAAAAAAACTCATCGCTATGGATGTGCCGGTGATACTTGCAGGCGATTATAATGTGATGCCCATGGAGCTGGACGTATACAAACCCGAGAAATTTATAAACGATGCGCTTTTTCTTCCTGAAATCAGAGAGGCTTTCAGCAAACTCGTTTCACAGGGTTGGATTGATGCATTGAGAACAAAACATCCCGGTGAAAAAATTTATACTTTCTGGGATTATTTTCGAAATGCTTATGGTCGGGATGCGGGATTACGCATCGATCATCTTTTGCTGAGCCCCTCACTCGGCAAACGTTTGATTAGTGCAGGCGTCGACCGCGCCGTGAGGGGCTGGGAAAAATCCAGCGACCATGCACCGACCTGGATTGAACTCAAAGCCAAATAAATCTCTTTTTTATCATGCATCTTCCAGTTGAAAACTAACCGGTAATTCCAATCTGGTTTTCACATTTTTACCTTTAATCGATCCTGGTTTCCACAAAGGCATATTGTTAAACATCTTCAATGTTTCTGCATTCAAATCGTTGCTTATATTTTTGCTATCCGTCACTTGTGGATTCAGGACTTTACCATGTTCATCAACGACGAAACTGATGTGTATTGTACCGGTTATTCCATTGTCAATCGCTGTTTGAGGATATGCCAGGTTTTTATTAATGTAATCAGACAAACCATCCTGCCCACCTGGAAATTCCGGAGATACTTCGGCCTGGTTGTAAATGCCGTGTGCATCTTTAACGATTTTCACATTGGTTGCTGTTGTATAAGTAACGGATGTTTTTCCCTTCTTCTTTACAACTTTTACTGAATCCTTTGGCGAAGAAACACTGTCTGTTGTGGTCTTAGCTGTTGTACTGTCACTACCGTTACAGGCAACCATATTTAAAATGATTCCACCTAAAACACAGAATCTGAATAGTCTCCAAAATATTTGCTTCATAACAAGATTAATTTATTTGTTATGGTATAGCAATACCCGGGCCTGATGACAGAAGGATTTTTTTTCCGGTATTTACCACCGGTTGCAAATAAAATTGCTCATATTGGGCATTTAAGTCCCTGACTTTGAGTGAATTTTATTTGCGGACACTTATTTTAACAAATTGGGAAAGTCCGTCAAGATCTCCCTGATCCTGGCCAGGTGATGATCATCATGCTCGGCTACAAAATTAGCGAGATCAATGATTCGCATCGGAGTTTTGAGGCGTGGATGCAAAGCTGCATATGTTAATTGTTCATCATTGAGCTGCATCAGCTGGTTGACGAATAGCATTCTTTGATCCCTGAATCTTTGTAATAAAATTTCTAATGCAGTTGCATTGTGATTTGCAGTATGCGTTCGCTGGTTGGTCAGGTCTGCTGCCTTAAGTTCTGGTTTTCCTTTCATGAGCTCTTCCAGTCTCCCGAACCAAAGAGGTTCAAGATCCGAGAGATGTCCTGCTTCCTCTTTAATGGACCATTTTTCACCATTCTGCGCGACAAGTACGGACTCGTCGAGATTACGCGTCATCTCTTCAAGCCTTGCCGGCGTTCCGATAAGCCGTTCAATAATTGAAGGCAGGATTCCATTATCTCCAATAGGAGGGAATTTTCTATTGAACCATTCAGTTTTCTTCATCTGTATGAAGTTACGAAGGTTCATATGGAGATTTGGGCGTCTTTCGATTTATCCCCTTTATTTTTGACCCTAAAACTTTCTTTTATCTCTCCACCTGGAAGAATATATAGATATCCTTGGAACTTTTAGTTTCGAAGTTTTCGGCATATTTGCAGCGAAAAAAAAACCGGACCTCTTCGGAGTAAATGCTGAAACATTTTGATTACCTGTCTGTTTAATCGAGTTAAACCTCTCAGTGTTGAAAAATATATTACTGCTTTTACTTTTTCCTTTTTACTTTTTCCTTTCTATCTTACATAAGCATTCATCCACCATTCCTTATCCGGTCAGATGGCCAAAATCAAAAACATAATATCTTCTGACAATTCAGTAATTGTAGATTTTGAGATCGATGCTTCAACAGTATTTATAGCGATTAAAAATTCCGGCGTCAACGCAGCCCTTCATCTCAAAATAAAACCTTCAACGGCTATTTTTGGATTGGAAGGGAAAAAAGATCTGAGCAAGCTGAACCTGTTCAAGGAGATAAAGTACATGGCTCCGCTTAAAGAGATTAGGATATTTGTTGATGGCTACGATTCGTTTTTCAGGCACCTAAAAAATTCAATGATTGACTTCACCATTACCTGGCAGGATGAAAACAAGAAATCTTTTAAAACTAAAATCTCACACGATCTTAAAATATATTCTGATTTAATTTTCTTCATTAAAAAATCTTAAAAATTATACTATGGCAACCGATCCAACAAAAAATTACCCGCTCCCTAAGTTTCATTTTGTAGTGGACTGGGGTGGAACGAGAATAGGATTTACTGAAGTATCAGGTTTGGAAGCGGAGACTGAAGTGATTGAATACCGGGAAGGTTCTAATATATTGTATCACAAGACCAAGCAACCGGGTCTGACGAAGTATAGTAATATCATATTGAAGCGCGGAGTTTTTAAAGGTGACTTTGAATTTTTTCAGTGGTGGCAAAAAACATTCTTTTTTCAGGAAGTCAATGCGAAGTACCGGAGAGATATTTCAATAAAACTTCTTGACGAAACTCATGCTCCGATTATTACCTGGAATCTTGCAAACGCCTGGCCATGCAGGGTAAAATGGGGCAGCCTGAATGCGACAGAAAATGAAGTGCTGATGGAAGAACTTGAAATTACTCATGAGGGATTGTCGTTACCCGATGCGCCTTAAATGATGATGAACATAGGAAGGACTTCTACTTCATTCCCTTAAGGATTTACATAAATTATTAACTCATCTTTCAAATAATAATAAACTAATCTCATGCAGGAACAGAATTACGAGAACCACCGGAAACTCGACCCTCTTTTTCACGTCGTGTTATTGGCAATCATCATTTACCTGATTATACAATCAATAATAAATCTGGTTGATACTTATTCGCATGGTGGTAGCAGGCAGCAGGCGATCATGTTTCTAATGATTGCGATTGCATTTGCGATCAGTTATGTTAAGACCCGGACTTTTCCTATCAAAGCACAGGACAGGGCAATCAGGGCTGAAGAGAATCTGAGATATTTTACTCTGACAGGTAAATTACTTGATAAGAGCCTGACTATATCCCAGATTATCGCGCTGCGGTTTGCTCCGGACCACGAAATGGTGGGTTTGGTGGATCGTGCAGTCAGGGAAAACCTGAGCAACGATCAGATAAAAAAAGCAATCCAGAAATGGAAACCGGACCATCACCGCGCCTGACGGCGATGTCACCATTCAATAATTTCTTATTATTTGAAGTTGCGCGGCTGGAAAGTAATGCACATAATGGGTGCAGACAAAGCAGAAGAACATCCTTACACTTCACCTGCAAGAATTGTAAATGGTGAGTTGAATTATGAACCGGAACTAAAGTAGAGATTGACAATATATTTTATTTCACATGAAAACCATACTCATATTTGTCTCGACGCTTGATGGTAAGGTTACAAAATGGGGTGAGCCACATGTCAGTTTATGGTCATCTCATCAGGACCAGGATTATTATAAGAAGATATGGAATGATTCCCGACTTATTGTTATGGGGAGCAATACATTTAATGCTGAGATATTTAACCCTTCTGCAAGTCATCAGATTATTATCATGACGAGTCATCCTGATAAATATAAAAGTCTTGAGATTCCCGGTCAAATTGAATTTACAAACGAAACACCTGCTGAATTAACTTCCCGCTTTATAATGAAGGGGCATAAGCAAATGTTGGTGGTTGGAGGTCCGCATATCGCCACTTCATTTTTAAAGGAACAATTAATTGATGAATTATGGTTAACGATTGAACCTAAGATATTTGGTATAGGGGATAATTTTGCAACAGGCGCAAAACTGGATATTGATTTACGCCTGATCCATAGTGAAAAAGTAAATGAACAGGGAACATTGATTACTAAATATGCTGTGGTGAAAAAATGAAATCCATACGACTTATGTTGCCCGGATTAATTCAGCATTTTAATTTCAGAATAGTTAACATTGTTATCCTTGTCAACCTGTTTCAAGCGATAGGCTGTTGCGTTGGAAGTGGGGGCATTGTCGGATACTATTACAGATTTAGTACATGAAAATAGAAACATGCAGATTATTCCCAATAACAGGCACTTATATGACTTTCTTAATTTGCCGATAAGAACCATGGAAGCTAGTATTCCCATTACTACAGAGATGCTATGCATGTCTGCCTGAGTACCGTTGTTAGAGATTTGGTAGCTATATGTTATCGGCGTGCTGCTGTTTCCGCCTGTTGCATGGGAAGAAATGGTAGCAATATCGTAAAAGCTGGAACCGCTAATACTTTTCTGAATTACGAAATGCGCATTGTTGGATTCCATATCTGTCTGCCAGGTAACCAGTGTTCCAATATCATTTTTCGAAATGTTGAAATATGCCAGCTGCATTGAAAGTACTCCGGAGATGACTGTTATTTTTACTGATGCGGAAGATGAATTTTGCTTATCTGTAGCTGTTAGTGTAAATATATAAGAACCCACAACCAGGCCCGTTACCGTTGTAGTCATCCGGTTGGAAGGGTTGGTAATGGTGGCAGCCGGTCCGCTGGTCTTAGTCCAGGTGGTATCTAAAATTGGATGCCCTGGATTAGCCCTAACCGCTGTACCAGTGAGGGTAATTGAATTCGAAGGAAGAATAATGACAGTGTCTTTGGAAGGCATAGTACTACCGGAAACTGTAGGCTGTGCAATCACGGAAACAGAAAAAAAGACACTCAAAATAAATAGCGATGTTTTCATAGAACTATGGATAAACCATTGTCATGCCATTCTTAATGCTTTGAAAATCAATCGAATTTAAAATTGTTGAAATCATTTATTTCCAAAAACAGGAATGGAATCCTTTTTTGGAAATATTCTTACCCCGATATAGCCCGGGCTAAATTCAGTAAACTCTCTATGAATGAAAGTTCGAATATCAGGTAGAAGGGCAATTGCCACATAAAGCACGATTCCTAACTTGGTAGTGTATGATTAAAATTTGAACTTTGTAAAGGACCTGCGAAAGTTTCTTAATAGCACGGAACTTAAATGAAGTAAAGTTCCATATATCTCCTACACTCCAAACTATCCATTTAAAACCTGGTGTAAGTGCATAAAATATTTTTTTATGAATATACCCGGTAAAATTTCAGCTTGGGATGATAAATATCCGTTTTTGTTTGTCTTTCTCAGAGTCATGCTTGGGCTGATACTCGCAATCCGTGGTATTTTTTTTCTTACCTCTATCCAGCCATTATTTCATTTAATTAAAAGCAGTAGTTTGAATGAACTGAATATGAATATGGCATTGGCATTGTTCATTTGCTGGGTGCATTTATTGGGTGGAACTTTTATCATCTTGGGTTTCCTGACAAGAATATCGGCCTGGACGCAAATTCCCATCCTTATCGGAGCCATTTTTTTTATTAATTTAAATAGCAGCTTATCACCTAGTTATTCGGAGTTACTACTGTCAGTTTTTGTTTTGATACTATCAATATGGTTTGCGCTGGCAGGAGGTGGAAAAATTTCAATGGATAACTATACAAAAACTCATTTGCTTTAATCCACTCCATGGCAAGAATATTCATCACCGGATCAGCCGATGGACTGGGAAGCATGACGGCAAAGTTACTGGTCAGTCAGGGTCATCTTGTTGTTCTGCATGCTCGTAATGCAGAGCGGGGACGTCAGGCGATGAGCAAAGTGGCAGGCGCTGAAAAAGTTTTGATTGCGGACTTGTCCTATATCGAAGAGACTAAAAAGCTGGCCACAGAAGTTAATTCAATGGGCGTCTTCGATGCAGTTATACATAATGCAGGTGTCTATAATCAGAATTCCGGACACACTATTACACGGGACTTTCAACAGATGATGGTAAATATAAACACCCTGGCACCATATATTCTAACCTGTTTGATTCATAAGCCTAAGCGACTTATCTATATCAGTTCGGGTACGCATTCGCAGGGAGATCCGGGGCTGAAGATCCTGACCGACATCACAAAACTGAAGGGCGTCTACCAAACATATTCCGATACTAAGTTGCATGACCTGATCCTGTGTATGGCTGTAGCGCGTAGATGGCCGGATGTATATGCTAATGCAGTAGATCCCGGTTGGGTGCCGACAAAGATGGGCGGCGCCGGTGCAACTGACGATCTGGAAAAAGGTTTCCAGACACAGGCATGGCTCGCCGTAAGTAACGATGACCATGCTAAATTAACCGGTCATTATTTTTACCATCAGAAACAAAAGTATTATTTACCTGCGTCCGGAGAAGTGAATATACAGGACAAGTTTCTTGTACTATGTGAACGGATCACCGGCGTTCGTTTTCCTGCTGATCAAGCTAAACATTCATGAAAAAATATTAGTGGATACATTTCTCTAATTGGTACTTGTCTTTACAAAAATAATATCTACCCAATAATTGCTGGACAGATATCCTTTATCAGGAAAAACAGGCGTGCTGGTATATTTAAATATACCGTTACTCCCATCCGTACTGTCAGCCAAAGCTGTTAACGGACCGTTTGTTACTGCTGTTTTTAACCCGTAGGCAGTTAAAATATAGTTTCCCAGACTGCTATAATAAGCTGCTACATAAGTTGTGTTTACACCAATGAGTATGGGTGTATCAAAAAGTACACTCTGCCAACCGCTATCCGTTTCATTACTGAATGCTTTTGATGCCAACAGGGTTCCGCCAATAGAGTAGAGTTGGGCAGTGCGGGTTCCACTGTCACCAGGTGTTTTATAGAATTTAATTCCGTCAACATATCCAACCATGGTTGACCGGAATTTTAAACCAACTTCAATACCGCCGCCTTTTTTATCATTTTCAGTTTTACCGACCGGTCTTTGATTAGTAAAAATACTGAATGAGTCTGTGGCTGGAGGCACTTGTGAGGATGCCGGAGTAGTACCTTCTGCACTCTGTTCTTTCTTACATGAAATACTGAGAATAAAAATCCACAATAATGTAAATACTACCTTGTTTGTGGTTGTATTTAATGGGCCAATAATCTTTTTCATACTCTTTTTTTAACTTGTTTCTCTATTAGTTTCTAAAGCACTTGCTTTTCTATTCAAGTTTTTCAAAGAGTTATTGCTTTCAAATATTATGTGGTTTTGAGGATACGATCTTTTGTAAGTTTTCCTGAAGTATCGGGCAGTATGGGAGTCTCACCTGCCAGGAGAAAATATTAATTGCAAAACTTATACCCGCCGAAGACCTTCAGCATTTTAATGATTATAGTATTGTGCAACCTTGGCCGTTAATAGTAATAAACCGGAAATCTGATTAGTAGAAATACTATGAATGGCATTCCCATCAGGTACGAGATAATATATAAAGGCAATATTTGATAAATTATTCGTTACGACATATATTCCTTAATTTCGGTTAAATTGTCGCTATGGCAAAATCTGTCAAATACGGATCAAAAAAAGCAGCTGCGCAGGTAAATAAAAAACCTGTGGCAGTCGAATCAGTTATAAAAGAACCTACGGTACACTATAAAATCAGGAGGGAATCAGGTTCAAATGATAAAGAGAGAAAAATACGATTAACATACTGGTTGGGAATGGGCGCCCGTACATCGAATTCCGTTGCTACAGAGTTTGATATTATTAAATTGGGCACCACCGGTATAACAAAAAATGCGATCAATACACTTGCTTCCTTTATAGGCATAAGCCGGAAATACATTACTGAAAATATTTTTGATGTTTCAGTAAAGACCCTTGAACGAAAAGATAACAAGACTAAGCTGGACAAAAAAACATCTTCACATGCGGTTGAAATTGCCAGGATCCTGCAGCATGGCTACGAAGTTTTCAGAGATGAAGAAAAAGTGAAGCACTGGTTAAACAAGGAAAACAGGGCCTTAAATAATTTAAAGCCTGTAGAGCTGTTTGATACGCTGTCCGGTTTAAGTATGGTCAATGACGTTTTAGGACGTATCGAAGAAGGTGTTTATTCTTAAATTCTGAACATGAAGCTTTTCAGAGTCGTTCAGGATATGGAAAGGGCAAAGGACCTGAGTGGAATCGGCGCTTTTCGCTGGGGCGGCCGTTGGAATAGCAAAGGCGTTTACATGCTATATACAAGCGAAAACAGTTCCCTCGCTTTTCTGGAAAACCTTGTTCATTTTGACGAGGGAGAAATACCACCAAAATTGTATTCTATTGAGTTAGAAATTCCAAATGACGCACCTGTATATATCCTGCCGGATGCAGAATACAATAAAAACTGGCTGAAGCTGTATTTGTGGGAAAATCAGAAACAGGGTGATCGCTGGATGGAAGAGAAAAAATTCCTGGGTATCAGGGTCAGATCTGCCATTAATCCCGTTGAATATAACTATCTGTTAAATCCGCTTTTCCCGCGATATCATAATCTGGTAAAAATAATTTCTGTGAATGAAATTAAGGTTGATGACAGGTTGGTTTAATTTAAGGATTACATAGGGTTGGTTTTTAATACATTACGAAGAACTAGTTACCATCTGCCAGGGCAGATAAAAATATTACTTTTAATGATAAATTCAGAATAAAAGACCAATATCATTAAGAGAAAGTTTTCATTTCAATTTTTAGCCTTGGTAACCTGTTTCCAATAATGAGCCTCCCACCAAAGTAAATTGAGCCGCTGGACAAACTACATCCTTATTTTTTGATTCAACTTTGTTCTGTTGAAATAATGAGACATTATCAAAAAACCACAACTGATTAAAATAAAGAACGATGAAAAAAATAGCATTGATCACCGGCGCTTCAGCCGGTATAGGAATGGAAACAGCAAAATGGCTGGCTAAAAATGATTATATCGTATATGGAGCCGCACGCAGAATCGAACGGATGAACGGACTTGCAGAACTCGGCATTAAAGTAATCGGGATGGATGTGACGGACGATGATTCTATGGTGGCCGGGGTAAATGAGATCATTAGAAATGAAGGGAGGATTGATGTGCTGGTAAATAATGCCGGCTTTGGTCTTTACGGAGCTTTGGAAGAAGTGAGTATGAAGGATGCACGCTATCAGCTGGAAG
>Ga0210384_10007727_pt1 | contig 11308 bp, 9 predicted proteins | sample IncBWH2MmetaG_FD_160574 | JGI IMG/M metagenome (GOLD analysis project Ga0210384, IMG submission 160574) | Forest soil microbial communities from Barre Woods Harvard Forest LTER site, Petersham, Massachusetts, United States - Inc-BW-H-2-M | ecosystem: Environmental > Terrestrial > Soil >...
ACGCATCAATTCGTTCGTCAGACGCTCACATTCCCCTTCCGTATGAATCACGTGAGGCAACGCGCGACCTAGGAGTTGTCCATAAGTCTTCTTGTCCAGCTCCAGCGTCGTCGTGGTCATGATTTCCAGACCCTTTTGTGGTAATCGGAATGCGTCAGCATATGCAGTACGAACACCGTTTGCGAAACGTTCACTCGCGCTATCAACCGATACTTATTGCCGGCGATATTGAAGACCGTTCGCCGTCCTACCAGGCGAGCGTTGGCATACACTTGTTTCATCTCAAGGGGAGTCGTCCATTTGGCCTTGCGCACTACTCCGTACCATGCTTCAAGACTACCCTTCGCGTCGGGATGCTGACTCCAGAAACGCACCAGCGCGGCGCGCTTAATGATGCGCATAGCCAAGGTTCTCATATTGAGAACCTTGCGTCCATAACTTACTTTCCAATTAAGCCGCTATGTTTTTATGATTCACTCGCCCGAGCATGTTAGCCATCCGACACTTCACAGCCGCACTTTCTTGAGGCTCTTCCGCGTCTGTGGCACAGTCAATCCGTGGTTCTCTTCTTCTTTTTTCTTTTTGGAATGATAATTGGCAGCTTTCTCAATGTGTGCATCTCGCGCATTCCAGAAGGCCTATCCATCGTTTCGCCCGGGTCGCGCTGCCCACGCTGCCTCGCGCCCATCAAGCCTTACGACAACGTACCCATCCTCGGTTGGCTGTTGCTCCGCGGCAAATGTCGCGCCTGCGCACTCCCCATCTCCCCCATGTATCCGCTGATTGAGCTTGCCACCGGATTGCTCTTCGTAGCTTGCTATCTGAGCTTCGGCTTGACCGTTGAAACCTGCAAGTGGCTCTTCTTCTCCTGCGTCATCATCATCCTGACCATTACCGACCTGCGCGTGCGCCTCCTGCCCGATGCCGTAACCCTCCCCGGCTTTATCGCTGGCCTGATCTTCGCCTCCGTCGTTCCTCCAGGTGACGGCACCGCCATGCTGTTAAACGTTCGTCTCCTTCACGGCCTGCTCCCAGAACGCACACTGGGTGTCGTGGACGCGCTTCTTGGCGCCGCCTTCGGAAGCCTCCTGCTCTGGGGCGCCGCCGCACTCTATAAACTCGTTCGGCACCGCGAAGGCATGGGTTTCGGCGATGTAAAAATGATGGCCATGGTAGGGGCTTTCCTGGGCCCACGTGGCTCCTTCATCACCATCCTGCTCGGCACACTGCTAGGCAGTGTTTTGGGCATCGCGCTCATCCTCGCCCTGTACGCCATCGGCTGGAAACGTCGCCTCGCCGAACGCGCCAGCCGCCGCGGCCTCGGCAAAGTACGTTCCCTGCGCTGGGCCATCGCCACCCAATACCAGCTTCCACTCGGTACTTTCCTCGGCATTGGCGCGCTAGTTGTAGTGTTTCTCTTCTCCTCTCCAGTAATAAATCTAACTACGCGTACGCCCTAAGCCGTGGAACTCATTACGCACCGCTCTCATTGGCGTCCTACCCGTTTATCGTTACGCTGCCACCCCGCGGCAGTAGCTCCCCAAAGCAGTACTATGAAAGCTGGCATTCATCAGGCAAATTGGTATCTGGCGAGTCTCGGCGCTCGATCAGTAGCAGCGGTTTTTCTGCAGAAAGCAGGCTCTATGCGGGCTAAATCATTTCTCTCAGCGTCAGCGCTAAGCTGCGGCATTCTGTTCTGTTCCCTCACGCTGGTCGCGCGTCAGCAAGACAACTCGCAGCAAACCGGCGATCCCATCGCTGACGCCGCCCGCCGCGCCCGCGAAGCCAAGCAAAACGCCCCGAAACCCCACAAAGTTTATACCGACGATGATGTGAGCAAGCCCAAGCCAGCGCCTCCAGCCGCCACCGGTGATTCGGCGACTATGCAAGAGCCCGCTACGGGCGCTTCCGCGAATACCGCAGCTCCCGCCGATCAGGATGCCAAAACCGAAGCCGCCTGGCGGCAGCGCTTCAAAGAACAGCGCGAAAAAATCTCTCGTGCAGAAAAAGAATTGGACATTCTGCAACGCGAAACACAAAAAGCCGAAATTCAGTATTATCCCGATCCGCAAAAAGCCATGAACGAGCAATACACTCGAAAAGAGATCAACGACAAGGACGCAAAAATTGAAGCCAAGCGCAAAGAAATCGCGCAATTAAAACAGGGCTTAAGCGATTTGGAAGACGCCCTGCGCAAAGCGGGCGGCGACTCCGGCTGGGCCCGCGAATAGCGCTACGGTTTTATCGAAAATATTCAAGCAATCAAGTGCCACACCGGCGACACTACGCGCCTAAGACTGACGCCGTTGCGCGGTGTGAAAAGCCACTGTACCCATCGTCCACACCAGATACTGCACCGCCGTATAACCAACCGACTCCATCAACGCCTGCAGTTGCGCAGGACGAAAGAATCGCGACACCGACCTCGGCAAATACGTATACGCATCATGATCGCCCGAAAGCATCCCGCCAATGCGAGGAAGCACGCCACGAAAATACCATCTATATAAATTGCCTAGAAATCCTTCCGGCGGCTCCGTAAACTCCAGAATCGCCACCGTCCCGCCCGGTTTCAAAATGCGCATCATTTCTCGCAAACCCTCTTCATAGTTCGCAAGATTGCGAAATCCAAACGCGGCCGTCAGTAAATCGAACGAGGAATCCGCGAACGGCAGCCGCAGCGTATCCGCCTCCAGAAAAGGAATATTCGCGCCACTTTTAGTCATCGCCTGCACCAGCATCGGATGCGCAAAATCAGCGCCCATCACTCGCGCCGGCCCCACACGCGCCAGCGAAAGCGCCAGGTCCCCGGTGCCGCAGCATAAATCCAACACCAGCGCATCGGGCCGCTTCAAAATCGGCGTGAGCAATCGCGCAGCTCGAGCCCGCCACAGGCGATCCAGCTGCAGTGACAACAAATGATTCAGCAGATCGTATTTCGGCGCGATCTGTGTAAACATCTCGCGAACTTTTTGCGACGCTTCCGCCTCCGTCCGCGTCCCCAGCGGTTGAGTGCCCTTCACCGGCGCGGCAGTTTCAACCATGCAATTTCCCATTTCGCTGTAACTTTGCTGTTCCGCTCAAAGTCTGTGGCATCAATCGCATCACGGCCACCAGCGCCTCCCGCGGAACAGACTCGCTTGAATGCGCTTCGCCAATACGCGACGACAGCACAAACCGCAATTTCCCCGCCCGCGTCTTTTTATCGGACACCATCGCCGCGATAACCATTTTCGGCGCGACCCGCGGCCAATCCGGCATTTTGCCGGTTTTACGAACCAAAGAAGCCACCCGCGACACCTCATCCGCCCCGGTAATTCCCAGTTCGTGCCCCAGCAGCGCCGCCGCGGTCATGCCCCACGCCACCGCTTCCCCGTGCAGATATCGTCGATACTTCGTCACACTCTCTAATGCATGCCCGAATGTGTGTCCAAAATTTAAAATCTCGCGCAAGCCGGATTCGCGCTCGTCGCGACTAACCACATCCGCCTTTATCTCTACGCAACGCGGTATCAAATAATCCAGCGCATCGCGATCCTGGCGCAGCAGCTTCTCCATGTTCAGCTCTAAATAGGCAAATACCTCTGCATCAGCGACCACCCCGTACTTTATAACTTCTGCGACCCCGCTCTTGAATTGTCGCGCCGGCAAAGTCCTCAATAAATCGGTATCAATGACAACCAGTCGTGGAGGGTGAAATGCCCCGACCAGATTCTTCCCTTCCGGCAAATTCACCCCGGCCTTCCCACCAATGGAGCTGTCCACCTGCGCCACCAGCGTCGTCGGCACATGAACCAAGGCCACGCCACGCAGGTAACTTGCCGCCACGAATCCAGCTACATCTCCCACGACACCGCCGCCAACCGCCACAATCAGCGATTTACGATCCGCTCCCGCGCGCGTCAACTTGCGGCATAGCAATTCCACCGTCCGCATATTCTTCTTCGTTTCCGCATCGTCAAACAAAAGCACCTTCTGTGAAGCCTCGCGCGGAATGGCCGACTTCACCGATTTTCCTGCCGCGCGCCACACTTTGGGGGATGTCAACACATGCACGCTCGAGAATTTGCCCAACTTCTCAATCTCGCCTGCGGCATCGCGCAAAATTCCCGCGCCACATAAAATGGCGTACTCCCCCGCAGCCGATCGTACTCGGATGGTTTTAGTTTTCATTGTGAATCGAAAGGATAACAACTATTTTGCATGTAATACACGGTCCCGACTTAGCTCGCGAGCCGCCCGGAACAGTTATTGCTTCTGAAGCTCTCTCACGGTTTCCAGAAATACATGTCCGGTAGTCGCCAGGCTCCGTGCGCTGATTTTATCCAACGTATCGTCAGCGGTATGCCAGAACGGCACGTCCTGCAGTCGATCGAAATCGATCACATCCATGGAAGGTACTTTGCGCTTCAAAAATGAGTCGTGGTCGTCTTCGGCGCCGCTGGACGTATTCACAAATACGTCCGCGTACCCCAACTTGGCCGCTGTAGCCCACATTAAATCCACCAGCGCCTTCGTCGATGTCGACTCGCGCGCAAAGTGCAAAGAGCGGCTACCCACCATGTCCGCCAGCAAAAACGCCTTGATCTTAGAAATATCCCCGCTGGCTGCAAATCGCGCCGCCATCTGCCTGCTGCCATAACGGCTATCCGTCTCGCTCCAGGCCTTCATCGCTTCTTCGCCATCAAAAAACGCAATCCACACCGCGTGCTTTAGGTGTTTCCCGCAAAGCAGTCTGGCCAGTTCCAGCATCACCGCCGTCGAGGACGCGCTATCGTCCGCGCCCACAAAGGTAATGTCATTCCGTAGCAGCGAATCGTAATGCGTACCCAGCAAAATAATCGACGCATCATCACCGGGAATTTTAACCAGAATGTTTTTCATCGGCAGCCGCCCGATGGGAGTATCCGCGTTAAACGCATCCACTTCCGTCGTGCAGCCGTCGCCCTTCAGCTGCGACAAAATATAATCCTGGGTTTGCGCGATAGTCTGCGATCCAGACGGCCGCGGCCCAAATCCCACTTGCTTGGCCACATGCTCGAACGTCAGCTTGCCATCGAACCCTCCGGTGCTCTCCGGAGCCGGAGCATCCTCTGCACCGCCCTGCGCTGCGCCCATCGCATTTGCACTCGCCGCCGCGGGATTGCCCGCCGCACCATGAGCCTCATCGCTGTTCGCCTTGCACCCCGTCAAACCAAAAAGTCCAACACACAAAAAAAGAACGACTTTCCCGCTTAGTTTCCACACTGCGCCCGCCCGCAACCCAAAATCACATCTCGCTCCACTGGCTTTCGCTCTTGAACCCACTCAGTGTGCCTCCGCAGCCGGCGTACCAGCCGCCGCTGCCAAACGCCTGTTCCGCTTACCGACCACCAGCGCCGACACCCCGATACCTGCAAAATACAAAACCACCATGGGCGCCATCACCACCAACATCGTCAGAGCGTCCGGAGTCGGCGTAACAATCGCGGCGATAATCGCGATCACCAGAATCGCATACTTGGAATTAACAAAAAGAAATTTCGGCGTCACAATTCCAAACAGGGTCAAAAAGAAAATCAGCACCGGCAACTCAAATATCAATCCCGCGCCCAAGAGCACCATCAGCGTCAAATCAAAATATTCATTGATGCTGATCAGCGGCACCACCGGCCCTTGAAAACTGATCAAAAACTTCAGTACCTTCGGCAGCATCATGAAATACCCAAACCCAATTCCCGCCAAAAATAAAATCACCGTCGAAAACAAAAATCCCGTCGTGGCGCTGCGTTCGTGCTTGTATAAAGCCGGCGCCACAAATAGCCAGAACTGATACAGCACCACCGGCGACGCCAGCACTAGTCCCAGATAAATGGAAAGAGTTATCAATAGGCTCAGGAAACCAGTGGGATTCGTGTACACCAATTGCTGCGTCAGGTGCTGGTCCGCCAGCGCTTTCAACATGGGCTTGGTGATCCACGAAACAAAGTGCGGAGCTACGAACCAACCGACGCCCGCGCCAATTCCCACTGCGATCAGCGAGGTGATGATTCGCTTGCGCAACTCCACCAGATGCTCAAAAAATGTCATCTGTCCGCCAGGATCTTCCGGCGGGACTGGCGGCATAATCGCTGCTTCAGACGGGTTGCTGGTCATGAGGTACATCAATACTGACTGCGGAGCCCTTTGTTGCCGTGGTAGTTGCGGCGGTTGTCCCGGCGACTATTTTTGAACCGCCTCCATTAACATTTGTGTTAGCGCCTTCTGCTTCGGTCGCTACTAAGTTCGTGCCGTCCGTCGCTGTTTCCGTAGATCCCGCGGAGGTTCGCGCCACCGACTCCGCCACCGGCGTAACAACCAGTTCCGCCGTTCCCTCCGTCAAGCGCGCATCAATCGGCGCTCCAAAAGCATCCGCGGCGATGCCCGACGCCGCCTCGCCAGTCTCGTTACCTGCGCCACCCGACGAATCGGAGCTAGTCTCCGTCGCCGGTGTCTCCACTCCCGCTGGCGTAGCAAACGTCGCCGCCTGCACCGGCGCCTCATTTGCGGCCTGCGCCGCCGCGTCCGCGGCCTTCTTGCGCTCCACCTCGCGCACCTGCCGCTCCATATCCTTCATCTCTTGTTCAAATGCCCCGCGAAAATCCGCCGACGCCTTGCGAAATTCCGCCATCAATTTCCCCAGGCTCCGCGCAAGTTCCGGCAGCTTCTGCGGCCCAAAAACCACCAGCACGATCACAAACACCACCAGCATGTGTGGAATACTTAGCATGGGCCCCTGGCAGCCGTTATCGCGGCTGTTGGCATCATAGAGAACGGTATCAAACGCTGTCAAACACTCGCGCGGCGCGTCAAAGCAATAGAGCACGCTGTGTTATAATTGGTTGGATGCCCACACTCCCGAGGTCAGCATGAAATCACAGTTTCGTGGCCTGGTTCTTGTCGTCACCGTTCTGCTCCTATGTGCAGTCCTCGGAGCCATTTACGGACCAAACGTCCGCGCCACCACCTCTTCGGCCGATGACTACCAGTCCGCTGTGCGTGATTTCACTCGCGTCCTCGACGTGGTGCAGAACAATTACGCCGAGTCCGTCGACGTGGACAAAGCCGTCTACCAGGGCGCTATCCCCGGCATGCTACGCATGCTCGATCCGCACTCCAATTTCTTTGACGCCAAGCAGTTCGCATTACTCCGCGAAGATCAGCGCGGCAAATATTACGGCGTCGGTATGGTCGTAGCCCCGCGCGAAAATCACACCGTAGTCATGGCTCCTTACGTCGGCGCGCCCGCCTATAACGCCGGCCTCCGCCCCGGTGACGTCATTATGAAGGTCGACGAAAAAGCCACCGACGGCCTCACCACCAGCGAAGTCGCCGACCTCCTCAAGGGTCCCAAAGGCACGGTAGTAAAAATCACCGTCGCCCGCGAAGGTTACGCCGAGCCGCTGGTCTTCACCGTAACTCGCGACGAAATTCCGCGTCACTCAGTCGACATCGCCTTCTTGCTCAAGCCCGGCATCGGCTACATCCGTCTTTCCGGCTTTAACGAAACCACGGACCGTGAGATCGCCGAAGGCCTCAAGCAGCTCAACGCTTCACAACTCGATGGACTCATCTTCGACATGCGCGGCAATCCCGGCGGCTTGCTCAATGAAGCAGTCGCCGTCGGCGACATGTTCCTAGACAGAGGTCAACTGATCGTCTCGCATCGCGGCCGCAGTTCCCCCAACCGCCCCTACGTCGCCGTGCGCGGCAATCAAGGCGTCACCGTCCCACTCGTCATTCTCGTAAATAATAATTCCGCCTCAGCCACGGAAATCGTAGCCGGCGCCGTTCAGGATCACGACCGTGGCCTCATCGTAGGCGAAACCACTTTCGGCAAAGGCCTGGTGCAAACCGTCACGCCGCTCAGCGAAAACACCGGCCTCGCGTTAACCACCGCGCGTTACTACACCCCCAGTGGCCGCCTGATCCAGCGTGATTACAAATCCATTTCTCTCTACGAATATCACTACGAGCGCAAAGTTCCCGAGCATCCCACGGAGATCAAGCTCACCGACAGCGGCCGCCAGGTCACCGGCGGTGGCGGCATCACGCCCGACATCGTCGTGGCTGCCCCCAAGCTGAACAAATTCGAAGAATCTCTTTTCCGTGCCGACGTTTTCATACCAGTAGAAACTGGAGTCGGCGGCTTCACGCGCTACTATCTCGGCTCCAAGCCCACCATTACCAAACAATTTGAAGTGGACGACGCGGTCATGAAATCCTTCCGTGATTATTTAGCCAAGCACAACGTGCACTACACCGAACCCGAGCTCGCTGAAAATCAGGACTGGATCAAGCGCAAAATAAAGCAGGAAATCTTCATGTCCGCTTTCGGCCAACAGGAAGGCTTCAAAGTCCTGCTCGAGGCCGACCCCCAAGTCCAAAAAGCCGTCGACGCCATCCCCCAAGCCCGCGCCCTATACCAGAACGCCCGCAAAATCGTAGCCCAGCGCACCGGCACCCCCCTCGACCAACCTTAGTTCGTTTTTACATTTTTTCAGTTCACAAATACGCGAAGGGTGCCCGGGCTCGTTTTTTGACCAGGCCCGGAGCCTTCTTCCTTCCCAAACTGTCCGAATCCCCGAACTTTGAATTTCGAGTTTTAGATCTCGAAGTTGTACGCAGTGCTGAATTGGTCCTGCAGTTCCTGTTTTTCCAAACCTTCAAACCGCGAAGAGGTACTAAATTGGTGCTGAATTAGTACTCAACTTTCCGTGTCCATCACCGTCTAGACGCCTGATTCCCAGCGAAAGTCGCATCGCAACTCAACGAAACAAGATATCTTTCTGGCGGGCAGTGTGAATACTCCCTTCAAAGCGTTGTAACTGATATGGAAATATGCTGGTGAGTTCATATTTCGGTATAACTAATACAACTTACTTATAAATTTTCTGTGCCTTAGAAATCGAATCTATTTGAAATAAAAAGCAATAATTTCTTTTCTCATTTCTATCAGCATTGGTAGCCGGATTGCTCCCTCCGTGTCCCCGCACCTCTGTGTTGCGGCTCACTGGATCGGAGACTTCTCTTGACTAAGACAGCTTTTCAAATCATCGCCCTAATTTTTATGGTGTTGTTTTTTACCCTGCATGGAGCCAACGCTCAACAGGACGTAGCTTCCTTAGCCGGCGAAATCACCGATTCTTCTGGCGGGAAAGTAGCTGACGCCGCCGTCAAAATTCTTGATACACGCACGGGGTCTCAGCAGGAGACAAAGACGGAAAACGATGGCTCGTATCGTTTTCTGCGCCTTCAACCCGGCCCTGGATACACCCTGACGGTCACCAAGGACGGTTTTCAAACCGCTAACATCACGAATCTTTATCTCGCCGTCGCCAACACCCGCACGCAAAATGTTCAACTCGAACTTGGCACCGTCAATCAAACTGTCGAGGTCACCTCGGAAGGTTCAGTAACTCTGAACACCACCGACAGCACCATTGGCAACAATTTCGATCTGCGCGCTGTCGGTTCCCTGCCCATTGAATTTCGTGATGACCCCTCCGCTCTTCTCCGTTTGCAGCCGGGCGTGGTCAACGCGCAAAGTGAACAAGTCGGCGCTAACAGCGCCAGTGATCCCAGCGGCAGCCGCGATGGCTCCGTAGCCGGTGCCCGCGCCGATCAAAACAACATCACCGTGGATGGCATTGACGCCACAGACTTCGCCTTCGGACAGTCCTTCAGGACCCAAGCCGCAGTCCCCGTCGAAGCCGTTCAGGAATTCAGTACGCAAGTGGCGGACATCACCCCCGCCTATGGCGGTCGCGGTGGCGCTCAGACCATCATCACCACCAAGAGCGGAACAAATGACTGGCATGGTTCCGCTCACGAATACAATCGCACCGCCCTCACCGAAGCCAATACTTTTTTCAATAATGCCGCCGGCGTTCCGCGCACAAATTTAGTTCGCAACCAGTTCGGCGCCGACCTCGGCGGCCCTGTGAAACACGACAAATTGTTTTTCTTCTTCGACTATGAAGCCCGCCGCGACGCGCAACAGATAAACGAACTCCAGCTGGTTCCTTTGCCTCACGTAAAGACCGGCCAGCTAGCGTACGTCAATGCCACCAGCACGGCCACCGGAGCTCCTTGCCCCACCAACAGCCGCGTTACTTCGCAGGACGTTAGCACCGACTGTGTAACCATTCTTTCTGCCGGCCAGGTCGCCGCGCTCGACCCCTGCTCACAGGCCGGCGGTTGCCCCAACTCGCCCGGCTTCACTTCGCCCGGCGTGGCTCCGGCTCTACTGAATTTATTTCAGAAGCGCTACCCCACTCCTAATGATTTTGCCGCTGGCGACGGCATCAACACCGCCGGCTTTCGCTTCAATGCCCCCAACCCGCTCACTGAAAATTCCTACCTCGGCCGCTTCGACTTCAACATAAGCACCAAGCACAAATTATTTGGTCGCGTGAACTTCCGCAACCAGGATTCTATTAATCAGCTCATACAATTTCCCGGCGATCCGCTCACTGGTCCGAACGTCATCCGCGATTATGCGTGGGTTATCGGCGAAACCTGGACCATCAGCCCCAGAACCGTCAATCAACTGATCCTCGGAGAAACCAGAGCCAATCTTGATCAACCGATTCTTTTCAATCCTTCCGGCGGCCTGGTCGAGCTCAGCTTTTTTGGCGGAACGCTGGCCACCCCCTTTGCACGCCAGAGCCAGATCGGCCACGTTAGCCCAGTTCCAACTTTCCGCGACGATGTCACTCTGCTTCGTGGCCGTCACACCATCCAGTTCGGCGTTGACATTAATCCCACAAAAGTGCGCAGCACGTTGACCAACAATTTTGACTTTATTCAGGAAGGCCTCGGCGGCAGCATCGCCAGCCTCCCCGCTAATCTGCGTCCCGCCAATATTCTTCAGGATCCCGGCGGCATCGCGGCCGCAAACTGGGATAGCTTTTTTGTGGGCGCCCTCGGCATCATAAACAACGACCAGAGCGCCATCACCTATAACCGGAACGGCACCGTCGTTCCGCAAGGCACGGAAACCCACCGCCGCGACTACCGCTCAAATCTCTATGCTGGTTACGTGCAGGACACTTGGAAAATGCGCAGCGACTTAACTCTCACCGCTGGCGTGCGCTATCAGTTCGCCCAAGTTCCTTATGAAGTGAATGGTCTTCAAGCCAGTTTCTCCAATACTACTCTGAGTCAGATTTTGCAGACCCGTTTCGACAATGGACTCAACGGAGTTTCCGGCCCGCACGTCACGCCCGAGCTTAAGTATCAGCTCAGCGGAAAAGCAAATCCCGGCACTCCCGATTTGTATGATCCC
>Ga0210384_10007728_pt1 | contig 11308 bp, 11 predicted proteins | sample IncBWH2MmetaG_FD_160574 | JGI IMG/M metagenome (GOLD analysis project Ga0210384, IMG submission 160574) | Forest soil microbial communities from Barre Woods Harvard Forest LTER site, Petersham, Massachusetts, United States - Inc-BW-H-2-M | ecosystem: Environmental > Terrestrial > Soil >...
GACGTAGCCCTGTTGGCCCGGCGCCGACGAAATCACTGTAAACCACACCACGCCCTTCGCAGTCCAATCTTTCTGCAATTTCTCCATGTTGCCGCTCTGATAGTGCTTGATAGTATAGGGGCATCCTGGTTGTGCCATTCGAGTACCACGAATTTGCCGCGAAAATCAGCCAGCTTGTACGTCTGGCCATTACTGCCGGCCGCCGTGAAGTCAGGCGCGGAGTCACCCACGCGTGCAGCGGTCAGGGGCGTAGCGGTAATCGCCACCGCCATCGCTGCGCTAAAAATGTAAGGAAGCGCTCGCTTCATGATGTGCTCCTTTGGTGCATCAGTACCCGATCAGGCCAATACAAACTCGCCAAGGTGGCCGTTCACCGAACTCGGCTGCGAACGATGCCATCGCGGTCATTCTGGCGATTTCAATCTACTACAATGGCGAGTTACAGGCCAGGCGTTGCGCGGCAGTAAGAATTTCGTCACAATCACCGCATCCTCCAACATGTCGTGGCAATTGTTGTTTACGCAGGCGTACTGCATCCGTTAGAATGGAGGTTCCACAGCGGTTATTTACCGCTTCCAAACTGAATGGACGAGGTCTTACACACACCAGTAGTCGTCTACGATAGCGCTGACGAATATCGTCCCGAGCCCGAGCCGGAACCGCAACCCCTCCCGTATTGCGATGGAAGCGTGCGCATTGGCATTCATACTTCGATTGCCGGGGATATTTCGCATGCGCTCGAATCGGCGCACAACCTGGGGTGCAACGCGCTCCAAATTTTCTCCGCCAGTCCACGGATGTGGCCTCGTGGGGGCACCCGCATCGGAGAGGCCGACGCGGCGCGATTTCGCGCTCGCCGTACCGAGCTAGGGCTTGGTCCTCTGGTCATCCACGCGAATTATCTGATCAATCTCGCCTCTCCAGATCCGGTGATGCGTACCCGATCCATCCAGGCGTTTCACGATGAATTGGTGCGAGCCACGGCTCTCGGCGCCGATTTCCTGGTGGTTCACCCGGGATGTGGCACTGGGAACAACCCGGCTCGGGCCATTTCCGACGCGGCCCAGGCGCTTCGGCAGGCGGCACGCGGGATTCGCTTTGGCACCGGGCCATTCCACGAACTGCATCGCGGCGGCCTTCGCATACTGATCGAAAACACCTCGGGCATGGGTACAGCCATCGGGTCTCGCTTCGAGGAGTTGCGGGCTATATTGGACGGCGTTCCGGACCTCCCGGTCGGCGTGTGTCTGGATACCGCGCACGCCTACGCCGCAGGCTACGACATTCGCTCCGAGTCGGGTTTGCGGCAAACGATCGCCGCGCTCGACCGGATCATTGGCCTCGAGCGGGTCGCCTTGGTCCACGCCAATGATTTGAAAACGCCATTCGGTTCGCGCGTGGATCGTCACGCGCATATCGGCCGCGGCACTATCGGGCTCGACGCCTTTCGGAGGATTTTGCGGCACCCGCGTCTTTCCGCGGCGCTGCTCGAGGGGTTGCCGGGACGCGCCTTCATACTTGAGATTCCTATCGATGTGCACGGCGATGATCGTCGGAATGTGCGCACCTTGTGGGATTTGGCGAACGTGCCCAGAAAGTTGGCTCCGGCGGCCAAAAAGGGTTTCAGCATGGTGCGCGTATTGCGCGCCACCCCTCCCCCGCGGAAGCGAGCCGCGAAACCCGCGGTCCCTGGGAAGAAATTGAAAGGATAGCCAAACTTGGCCGAGTACGATCCTCAGATAGTCGAACAAAAGTGGCAGAAGCGGTGGGAGGAACAAGGCGTTTTTGCCGCGGATGCCGACCCGCAACGCCCCAAATATTATTTACTCGAAATGCTTCCCTACCCTTCGGGCACCTTGCACATGGGCCACATGCGCAATTACACCATCGGCGATGCCGTCGCGCGGTACCGCCGCATGCGCGGATTCAACGTCCTGCACCCCATAGGATGGGACGCCTTCGGCCTACCCGCGGAAAATGCCGCGATCAAGCGGGGAATTGCGCCGCGCGAATGGACCAACGCCAACATTGCGCAGATGAAGGCGGTGTGTAAGCGTTTTGGTTTCAGTTACGACTGGCGCCGCGAAATCTCCACCTGCGAGCCCGAGTATTACCGCTGGAACCAGTGGTTTTTCTTGCGCATGCTCGAACGCGGCCTGGCCTATCGCAAACGGAGCCTGGTGAACTGGTGCCCCAAGTGTCAGACGGTCCTGGCCAACGAACAAGTGGTCGATGGTTGCTGCTGGCAGCATGATGACACACTCGTAGAGGCCAAAGAAATCGAGCAGTGGTTCCTGCGTATTACGCAATACGCCGACGCCCTGCTCGAAGATATGGCCGAGCTTAGCGGCTGGCCGGAGCGCGTGCTGACCATGCAGCGCAACTGGATCGGAAAATCGCGTGGCGCGCGCCTGCGGTTCGTGATTGTTGGCGAGGCGGACGCGCTCGAGATTTTCACCACCCGTCCGGATACGATCTACGGCGCGTGTGCCGTGATTCTGTCCCCCGCCCACCCATTGCTTCCCAAGCTTTTTGCCGGCCTGCCCGGGCGGGAAAAAATGGAGGAGGCGTGGGGGAAACTCCGCCAGAGGATTCTGCGAGGCGCGGAACTGGCCTCGGCTGAAAAAGAAGGATTTTTCACGGGCCGCTTCGCGATCAATCCCTTCTCAGGCGAAAGCATGCCTATTTGGGTGGCCAACTTCGTGCTCGCCGAATACGGCACCGGCGCGGTAATGGCTGTTCCCGCGCACGATCAGCGGGACTTTGAATTCGCGAAAAAATACGAGATTCCGTTTCGCATTGTAGTCCAACCGGCCGCGGGAGCGCCCCTCCGCCTCGATCGCATGGAAGAGGCGTATGTCGCATACGGCCGGCTGGTCGATTCGGGTCCGTATACGGGGCTTTCCAGCCAACAAGCCATCGAAAAAATAACCGCCGACGCGCAGGTGCAAGGCTTGGGCATCGGCGAAACAACATTTCGCCTTAAGGATTGGGGGATCTCGCGGCAGCGCTATTGGGGTACTCCGATCCCAGTAATTTACTGCCCTACCTGCGGCGTTGTTCCCGTGCCGGAGCGTGATTTGCCGGTCCTCCTGCCGGAAAACGTTAAGCTCACCGGACAGGGACAATCGCCGCTCGCGAGCGTGCCCGAGTTCGTGGATGTGCATTGCCCTAAATGCAATGGTGCGGGGCGCCGCGAGACGGACACAATGGATACCTTCATCGATTCGTCATGGTATTTTTTCCGTTACATCGATCCGCACAACGACCGGGCGCCATTTGATCCTGCTCTGGCGCGATACTGGTTTCCCATCGACCAGTATATAGGCGGCATCGAGCACGCCATTCTGCATCTGATCTATTCGCGCTTTTTCTGCAAGGTACTGCGCGACCTGGCGCTCGTGCAGTTTGGCGAGCCCGTGCAACGCCTGTTTTCACAAGGCATGGTGCTGAAGGACGGCGCCAAGATGTCGAAATCTAAAGGCAATCTGGTGGGCGCCATCGACATGGCCGAAAAATATGGGTGCGACACCGCGCGCATGTACACGCTTTTCGCCGCGCCGCCTGAGAAGGACTTGGAGTGGAGCGAGCAGGGAATTGAAGGCTGCGCCCGATTCCTGTATCGCGTGTTTCGCCTGGTGGACCGCCACGCCGCGGCCCTGCAACACGTTGTCGCCGATTATTCGCATCCAACGCCCCTGGCCGCGCCCACTGCCAAGGAGAAAGCCCTCCGGCGTAAGGCGCACCAGACGTTACGCCGGGTGACGCAGGATTTTGAGGCTCGCTGGCATTTCAATTCATCCATCGCCCTGATCATGGAGCTCGTTAACACCCTGCAAGCGTCGGAGCCTCTCGACCAGGATGCGCATCCCGCGGTCGTCAAGGAGACGCTGGAGCTCTTGACGCTGATGCTCGCGCCCGTCGCGCCGCACCTCGCCGAGGAGCTTTGGGAGATGCTGGGCCAAACATCTAGCCTGCAGCATTCCATGTGGCCCGAGTACCTTCCCCAGCTTGCGGAGGAGGAACAAGTTGAGATCGTCATCCAGATCAATGGGCGAGTACGCGGTAAAATTCGCGTCGATGGCGGCTTGCAGGAAGATGATTTGGCCGAGCGCGCTTTCGGTGACCCTCGAATCGCCCAACTATTGCACGGCGCGCATATCGTAAAGCGCATCGTGGTGCCCAATAAACTTGTAAATATCGTTGTAGCTTAGACCCATGAGCGAACGCGGCGGCATCGTAGTTTTGGATTTTGGCGGGCAGTATACGCAGCTCATCGCGCGGCGTATCCGCGAACAACAGGTCTTTTCCGCCATTCTGCCTTGCAGCGCCGCCCTGTCGCAAATTCGCGACTACGAACCAGCCGGCATCGTGCTCTCCGGCGGTCCCTGCTCCGTGTATGACGCTGACGCGCCGCCTTGCGACCCGGGCGTGCTTTCCCTCGGCGTTCCCATTCTCGGCATCTGTTACGGTTTGCAGTGGATCGCCCGCACTCTGGGAGGCCGCGTGGAGCGTGCGCAGCGGCGCGAATATGGCCCCGCGGAGCTCGAACTTCGTAACGGGTCGCCACTTTTCGCAGGCCTGCCGCGCCGCCTCAAAATCTGGACCAGCCACGGCGACCACGTACTCGACCTGCCGCCCGGGTTTCACACCACCGGCGCGACTGGCCCTTCACTCGCCGCAGCCGAGGATTCTGCCCGCCGCATCTTTGCCGTGCAATTTCATCCCGAGGTCCGCCACACCGAGCGCGGCACCGAAATCCTGCGTAATTTTGTTTTTGGCGTTTGCGCCGCTCAGCCCAACTGGAGCGGCGCATCTTTTATTTCCGAAACCGTCGAAGCCATTCGGAAACAAGTTGGCAGCGAGCGGGCCCTCTGCGCTTTGAGCGGAGGCGTCGATTCCGCGGTGGCTGCGGCGCTGGTGCACCGAGCCATCGGCGATCGCCTGACCAACGTCTTCGTCGATACCGGCTTGCTTAGGGACTGCGAATTTGAGCAAACCATCGAACTGCTTGAAAAACGCGTAGGCCTTAAAGTCCTGGCTGTAAATGCCGCGGATCAATTCCTGGCGGAACTGAAGGGCGTTACCGACCCTGAAACCAAACGGAAGCGGATTGGCGCCGAATTCATCAAGGTATTCGCCGAACAAGCTCGCCGGCTGGCGCAACCGCTGGGCGAGATACGTTTCCTGGTACAGGGAACCCTTTATCCCGATGTGATCGAGTCGGTCGCCGTCCGCGGCCCCTCCGCGACGATCAAAACGCATCATAATGTCGGGGGATTGCCAAAAGATTTGCCGTTTCAGCTTATCGAGCCTCTTCGCGAATTATTCAAGGACGAGGTACGGCGAATCGGCGCCGAACTTGGCTTGCCCAGCGAGATGCTGAACAAGCACCCCTTTCCCGGTCCCGGCTTGGCGGTCCGGCTACTCGGCGAGGTCTCCTCGCAGCGTCTGGAAACTCTTCGTAGCGCCGATACCATCGTCGTCGAGGAGATCCGGCGCGCTGGCTTGTACGAGAAGACCTGGCAGGCCTTCGCGGTCTTGCTGCCGATTCGGAGTGTGGGGGTAATGGGGGATGAGCGCAGTTACGGTGACACCGTAGCCGTACGCGTCGTCGATTCGGAAGACGCCATGACGGCGGACTGGACGAAGCTGCCCGCCCATGTGCTAAGCGGCATCTCCACGAGAATTGTGAACGAGGTGGCCGGCGTGAACCGCGTCGTTTACGACATTAGTTCGAAGCCGCCCAGCACGATCGAATGGGAGTAGTTCTTAACGGCGATGTGCGAACACAGGGGTTAGACACACCTAAAACCACCGGCCGGTTGCGTTGTGTCGCAGCGCCAGGATTACGTTAGGGAGAGGGCGGCAGAAATCCGCCTCAGAGCCATGCTGTTAACGGTTGGCCATTTTCTGAGCCATGTAGAGAAGCAGCCGCCGATCGCCTTCGTCGATTCGGCCGAGCAAGCGTCGGAACATGGTCAAAAAGCGGGCCTCCTTCCCGGTGCTGCCCCAGGCAATTTCTTCCGCCGTCTTGCGTTTTGGCAGATTGGGCAGATCGGGAGGTTCTTCACCGTCGTAAAAAAGCTGGTACACGGGCACTTCGAGGGCCCTGGCCATTTTCTCAAGCGTCTCGATAGCCGGAACCGTATGGCCATTTTCGACGCGCGAGATATAGCACCGCAGAAGCCCGGTACGCTTTTCTATGTCACCCTGAGAAAGATTCTTTTCCTCGCGCAGGGCGCGAAGTCGATCACCAATTATCATCTTTATATTGTTCCATACGGTTATGACTCTGGCAAGCGCTATGTCTATGAAGCCGCATGGAATACGTTGTAACCAAATGGCTATGAGAAACGTCCCTAAACTGGAGGCTGAAAATCGCGGCGCGGTCGTTGCTGATTCGACCAGCAAAGCCGCCAATGCCGAGGCTGAACGTCAACTCGTGCGGCGTGCCCAGGCTGGGGATGAAATCGCTTACGAAAGCTTGGTTCGCATTCATCATCAGCGGTTGTTGGCTGTCGTCGGCGGGATTTTACGGCGTAACGAAGACGTTGAAGATGTAGCGCAGCAGGCTCTCGTGAAGGCTTATTTTTCTCTCAAGCGCTTTGACCAGCGCTCGGCCTTCGGAACTTGGCTGTACAAAATTGCGGTCAACGAATGTTGGGACTATTTCCGTAAGAAAAAGGTTCGCCCGCTGGTCTATGAGTCCAGTCTTAGCGAAGACCAGTTGCGGCAAATGGAGGCCACGCCCGATTTAAGGGAGGGTTCGGCGCGGGAGGGCGGGGGAGCCGCCCGCGTCACCGAACAGCGCGATCTTCTGGATCGACTGCTGGGTGAACTGGATGAGAAGGACCGCACCATGCTCGTGATGAAGGAAGTGGGTGGGTTTACGGTAGAGGAAATTGGAGATGTGCTCGATCTCAATGTAAACACGGTGAAGGTCCGGCTATTTCGGGCGCGTGGAAAGCTGGCGGAAGTTTATCGCCGCCGGTTGCAAGGTCGCAGGACGACGCGTTCCTTGAATCGATAAGGAAGAAAGGCAGGCCCGCAGTGTTGAACTGGACCACTAAACTATCGGCCAGTAAAGCATCGGGTTGTCCTAAATACAACGCCAGGCTCGAGGATCGGCTGGCCGGCGATTCCCAGGCCAATGCTCGCGTAGATGCGGATTTAGAGGAACATCTCGTAGGCTGCGAAGGCTGCCGAAAGGCGCTTGCCGATGCTGCGCTTTCAAGCGTTTTATTTCGTGAAGCGGCGACGCCCCGCGTCGCGTATAACTTGGACATGTTCGCAGCGCGTGTCATGGCCGCAATTCGCGGGGAATCGCGGCTTTACGGAGTCGCCGGCATTTGGCGCCCGTTGGACATTCTGGCTTCACGGTTCGCGCTGGCTGCGGCGGTGTTGCTGCTGGCGGTGTCGGTATACTTGGCGGAATTCGCGCCGCCGTTCCACATGCCCGCGATAAGTTCGGAGACTTCACAGACGGAGGTCGGCGCCGGCATGCCTGAGCCGCCCGCGCAGCCGTCTAGTCAAGATGAAGTGCTAACCTCGCTGGCGGAGAAAACGAATGACTTCTAACCCGGCCAGTAAAAAAGCTATCGCTTTGCTGCTTCTGGTTTTTGGCCTGGGCGTCGCCTTTGGCGCCTTGGGCTTACGGCTGATGAGCGCGCGTGTATATGGTGCGCGCACTGCTCCGCGCGCGCAATCCGCCTCGGATCACCGCGTCGTGAATCGGCTGACTCATGATTTGGATCTCACGCCCGACCAGCAAAGGCAGGTAGGCGACATACTCACAGATATGCAGGTTCGCTATAACGCCATCCGCCAGCAAATGAATCCGCAGTTTGATGAGGTGCGCTCCCAAGGGCGCGAACAAATGCGCCAAATCTTGACGCCCGAACAGCGGCCCAAGCTCGACGAATTTTTCCGGCAGGTTGATGAAGAGCGGCGCAGGCGAAACCCCCGCTAAAACTCCGTTAGAACAAACACTCACTCGCCCGCGCCGTCGTAGTTCGGCGCCGCGGCAGGTGCCCTAGAACGGCCCTAGAAAGGAATATCTTCGTCGGAGACTTCGCCGTGGTGTGATTCTTCGGGCACGGCACCGGAACCTTCGGAATCGGAAGCTCCCGAGGGCGCGCCGCCTCCAGCATTATCTCCGCGGCCGCCGAGCATCCTGAAATTGGTGGCGACGATTTCTGTAGTGCTGCGCTTCTGACCTTCTTTGTCGTCCCATTGCCGCGTCTGTATGCGGCCCTCTACGTACACGAGTGAGCCTTTGTGCAGATATTTTTGGGCAGTCTCCGCTTGCTTCGCCCACACTACGATGCGGTGCCATTCCGTCCGCTTCTGCCGCTCGCCGGCACGGTCCTTGTAAGTTTCGTCGGTGGCGAGCGTGAAGTTACACACCGCCTGCCCGCCTGAGGTGTACCGCGTTTCCGGGTCTTTTCCTAGCCGGCCCACTAAAATGGCTTTGTTGACGGACATCAAGGACTCCCAGGCGGGAACATAGCACGCAATTTCATCGGGCGCAAATTGCGCGCAGGTGATGACTTCGAGACCGCAATTCGCCGGGCGACCGAATTCAGGCCGTTAGTCCCATGTCATGAAGTTTGGCCCGTGCCCGCCGCTCTTCATCGGTGCCCGGGTACTTGCTGATAACCGTGCGGAGTTCACGAATGCCGGATGCCTTTTGCCCGGACGCCACCAGTGCAAGGCCCTTCTTCAAATGCGCGGGGGCCAGCTTGAAACTCCGGGGATAATTATCGATGACTTTCGAATACGCCTCGATGGCCTGGGAATAGTCTTCCTGCGCGTAGGCGATTTCCCCAAGGTAAAATTCGGCGTTGGAAGCCAATTCCGTGCCGGGATAATACTTCAGGTAGTCCTGAAATTCCTGGCTCGCCAGGTCGTACTTCTTGCCATTGAGGTCCCTCAACCCGTTCGAATATAGCAGGTCTGCGGATGGCAGGGAGCCCGCGGGCGTAGCAGCCGGGGCATAAGGCGCCGTGGAAGTGCCGCCGGCACCCGAGGGAAGTGTACCGGGGCCTGCTCCTGCGTTGGGCAGCGCGCCCGGCAGGGCAGTTGGCGACGAACCTGGCGCGCCCGTGGAAAGTTTCGAGTCGATGCCCTGAATCGAGTTCTGGATATCCGTGAGCTGTTGGTTGAGCTTGCCCATCCGCGCCAGCAATTCCTGCAAATTATCCGAGACGCCCTGCACCTGCGTGGACATTGAATCGAGGCGCGCGCCAGAATTAGCCTGCAGGTCTTGCACGGATTTTTGCAGCGAGTTCATGGTGCCGCTGAGCCTATTCACGGAGTCGAGAGATTGCTCGATTAGCGTTTTTTCCACGGCCTCGTTTTGGGTCAACTGCGTCTGCAGCGCCTGTTGGCCCTGAATCAGTTGATTGACACTCTGTTGCAGTTCGACGATTTCACGGGCCACCGCGCCTACCGGGGCGGGTGCCAGCAAGCCACCGCCGATAGCCCCAGCTAGCATCGCGATTCCCAGATAAATCACCCATTGCTTCCGCATAGCGGTTCCTCCTTCCCTGAAACCTTCCCAGCGCTGCCGCGCAGTCTTGATCGCGCCTCATCCATAGTATGCCCAAAACGGCGGCATGGTGGCAAAGCGTTGGAGCCATTCCCCTGGCTCTCGTCCCCGCCGAAATAAGTAACTGGCGGTTCGTGCTTGATGGTTGCGTTTTACTTGGCCATGGCGAAATGCGCGCGACGGTTCTGCTGCCAGCAGGCTTCGGTGTGTTCGTTGCAAAAAGGCTTTTCCTTGCCGTAGCTCACCGTCTGCATGCGGTCCGCCGGCACGCCCAGCGATACCATATAATCCTTGGCGGCTTGGGCCCGCCGATCGCCCAGCGCTAGATTGTATTCAGTGGACCCGCGTTCATCGCAGTGGCCTTCGAGGGCCACCTTGATCTGCGGATAAGATCGCAGGAACTGCGCCGACTTCGACAGGGCTTGTTTGGCATCCGCTCGAATATCCGCCTTGTCCAAATCGAAGTAAGCGTCCTGCATCTCCCGGGTAAACATCTCCTCGAGCGTTGCCGAGGGGCTCGTCGGCGCCGGTGCCCGCGCTGCGCTGGCCACCGTGACGCGCGCAGTCGCATCAGCCGACCCGCCCGGCCCGGTTGCCGTGATCGTGTAAGTCGTGGAATCGGTGGGTGCGACCGTGGTACTACCCTCTGCCGCTACGGCGCCAATTGCCGGACCGAGCGTCAGCGTCGTGGCATTGGTGGAAGTCCACAGCAGAGTCACCGACTGCCCGCTTTGAATATTGGCGGGCGTCGCTTGCAGGGTTACCGTCGGTTGGGCGGGGGGCGCAGCCGGCGCTGGCGGAGCCTGGGTTACCGGGGCGGGATGCTTACAACCGGCACCGGCGATTACCAGCACCAGCAAGGACAGCCGGATAACGCTTCCAACGGAACGAGTCCGCATTTCAAAATCCTCCTTGAGCAATCGCTCTGGCACTGCCAAATTTCAATACCAAGTGTGTTATCTCGGCGACACAAATCGGAATGTCGCGCGTCATAGCCTGAATCGGATTTGCCTGCCGCAGCCGCCATAGAATTATTTCGGCGACCAGTTCGGAGATTCGTTATCGCCCTGCATCGTCAACTGGTGAACATTGCTGCCGTCGGCCAACATCGACCAGATCTCCCGCGTGCCCGTTCTCGTGGACTCAAACACCAGATGCCGGCCGTCGGGCGCCCAACTGGGCCGCTCATTACGGCCGGCATCCCGCGTGAGTTCGACTAGTTGGTGAGTGGCTATATCCATCGCGTAAATGTCGTAATTCCCGTTGGGACGCCGCCAACTGAAAGCCAGCAGTTGTCCATTGGGTGACCATGCCGGGTCAATGACGTATCCCATTTCGGGCAGCGGCACTTTTTGCACCTCGCCGCCGTCGGCGTCCATGGTGTAGAGCTGAGGCGTGCCGCCCCGATCGCTGACAAACGCCACTTGCTGACCCGTCTTCGGGTTCCAGGCTGCCGACGTGCTCGCTCCTACGGCATAAGTTATCCGCTTCACATGGCCGCCGTCAGAGTCCGCGATGAATAGTTCAGGATTGCCGTACATGCTGGACATGAACATGACCTTGCTTCCGTCGGGCGACCAGGCGGGCGCGCTGTTGGTTCCGCGATACCTCGGCCAGGTAAGCAGTTTATTGGTCAGCGTCGAGTACATGCAGATTTGGGCGCTGACGATTCCCGTCGTCGGATAGCACGTGAACGCGATACGGCTGGCGTCCGGCGACCACCGCGGCGTCAGAGAAATGGAATGCATGGAGCTA
>Ga0210384_10007730_pt1 | contig 11307 bp, 16 predicted proteins | sample IncBWH2MmetaG_FD_160574 | JGI IMG/M metagenome (GOLD analysis project Ga0210384, IMG submission 160574) | Forest soil microbial communities from Barre Woods Harvard Forest LTER site, Petersham, Massachusetts, United States - Inc-BW-H-2-M | ecosystem: Environmental > Terrestrial > Soil >...
CGGAGTCGCGCCTACGGCAATAAACCGATTGCGCCTGGTCCGCGGTTGTCGTCCGTTCGGAAAACCCTCGAGCAGAAACGCGCTAGCGCATGGATCCTTTTTCGTGCTACGCTAGCGAGCGCGGTCGCACTCGCTAGCGCACCGATCGGTGCAGCTCCCCCGCGGGGCGATCCTGAAGAGGCTACTTCGATGGCTCAATCAAACTACAGTGCGGGTGTCGTGCTCTGGTGCGCGTTCCTGGTCGCGTTCCTGTTGGCCAGTTGGCTTAAGGCTTACCCCGCGATCCTGGTGTCAGCGATCATTCTCTTCCCGCTCACCGGGTTCCTGGTGATCCGGGGTGTAATCCGCTGGACGGGTAAACAATGGCAGCACGGCGCCGCACAGGGTCAAAGGGACGCGCGCTAGTGAGCTATAAACGACGATCTCGGAAATGGTGACCCTAGAGCACGGTGGATTCTGCCGCGGTGATCCAGGGCGGCACGGGCTTGTTAGCGGCCCTAAGCACAGCAGCCTTGTACTTCGCAAACGCGACTTTATTCTCTGCGCTCTTAATCGCTTCCAAAACCTGAAACGACATGATGAGCTGCGACTCGGAATCGTACCCTTCCAAAGTCATCCACTGATCCAAGTATGAGAAATCCACGATGAGGTCAACGACTGCGGTTTTCACTTCCGCAAACGATACCCGCTTGTGGGGGGTTTCCTGCTTAAATCCGACTTTCGCCCGAAAGTTCTGCTCTTCCAAATCGCTCAGCGACAGGTTTCCCACGATCTTGTTGTAGGTATCCTGGTCAACGAAACCGTTGACGTATGCAGACTCCACTTCGCTGAGTAGGGCCATCTGCTGAGTTTTAGCCGCGGCAAGGTCGGTTGCGAGGAGCTGTAGCTTCGCCTGGTCCTCGGGCATTCCGCTTAGGGTCAGGTTGTTGATTACGTCCTGTTCCGCGATGTTCCCATTGTTGAGCAGGAGCACCAGGTCGGTGAGTCCGAGCTTTACGGAAAGGTCGGTGAGTAGGAAGTCTATCGCGTCATCGGGGTATCCCTTCTCAGCAAGTGCCTGGCGCACGTCCGTTTCCTGCATCAGTCCAGCGCGCAACCCCTTCACCAACTGAGCTTCCGCTAGTCGATCCGGGCGGAGCTGAGCCTTGAGCCACAAATCGAGCGGCTGTGAAATCATGTTGCGCACCAGGGGAGTGATAGCGGTGTGCGTGAGGCGCCCCAGCCCTAGCGAGCTGCGCACCTCTTCCCCGATGCCTTTAAGTTCATCCAGGTGCACCTCTGGGATCATTCCGCCGATGATACCTAGGAACGCGGTGATAACCGCGAAGTTGACACCGAATCCTAGAAACTCTTTCGCGTTCGCGGCGCCCTGTGCGGGCGCGATGGGATTAAGCCCCCCGAAAAGACTCGCTAGCGTGTTGAAGACGGCGGAACCCGTCGCGCTAGCGTCAATGCCGGCGTTCTTACTCCCTGATTGGTTGTTTGTGTTGACCTGCACGCTGACCCCGAGCAGGTCGCTTAGGGTCGCGGACGTGAGGGCGTTGATGCCGTCCCCGCCGTTATCCTTGATGGTTTCGATTGCCTGCAATATCCCCGCGACGATCTCAGCCATGTATCCAAAGATGGCGCCCGCTATGCCAGCAACCGTGCTAGGAAGGCGCACGTGCTTCATGGCTTCGGTAAGTGCGGCACCGTCGCGCACGTAGCCAGGGACGGTAGCCGATGCCGCTATGGCACCGAGCAAGTTAAACCAGTCATTCGCCGTGTTGAGTGTCGTGTTCGGGTCTGGTCCCGCGCCCGAGCCGTTTCCGTTACTCACTGATCTCCCCCTGTGATGGCATTTGCAGCTTGCTGTTGGAGCGCGGCCAGGCAAGACACTGGATCGGTGCACTCTGGGTCGGGATACAAGTCATCGTTAAAAAAGTCGAGCGGGTACATGCTGTCCATGCTGTAATCCGGAATCGTGTCGCCAGGCGCCACCCCGCCAAAGTCTCCTAGCCCATCGTCACCGCTGAGATACCCACTCGGGGGCGGGTTTTGCGCTGGACTGATAGCGCTAAACGGGAACGATGGCGCGCCCAGCCCGGCGCCCGCGCCCTTTCGCGGCGAGGGAAAGAAATAACCGACAGGCATACCACTTATCCCACGTAGAAAGCTGGGGAAGATGCGGCGCATGCTCATAACGAACGTGGGACGGCGAAACAGGCCCAGCGGATCGGCTAGCGAGTTCACAATTCCGATGAGGGCGTTGAGGTAGCCCTGAATCTTTAAAAACGCGCCTGCAATGTCCGCTTCGACTTTCCCGAGCAACGCGTCCAGTTGCGCAGCCCACTTTATCCCGAAGGCGCGGAGGATGTTGAGGAAGCTGCGCACCTGGTTAATCAGATTCAGCAGCGGCTTTACGTAGGTCTGGAAGAACCAATCCACCCACGCGCGGATCTGCTGCAGAAAGTGAATGATGGGCGAGAGCACACTTTCCAGCCAGTCATGCACCTTGACTATCGCGGACCACAGGGACGCGAAGATGCCCTTAAAAAACTGCGTCCACAGGGTGATGAAGAGCTGGCCGATGCGCTTCACCAGGTCAAGAAAGAAGTTGAAGACGGCGGCGAGCAGGCTGTAAAGGAACTGGAAGACGGCCACCAGCACGGAAAGCAGGTATTGCAGGAACGCAACAATATCCTGCCCGATCTGGTCTGCCAGTGCCCCGAGTCCGTCTAGAAAGTCTCCCATAGTCCGCTAGCCTATTTCGCCGGCGAAATCCGCTAGCGCGTGGATCCACGCGCTAGCCCGCGAGCGATTGGATGTCTTGCAACTCCGCGACCTGAGCCGAAATGTCGGCCTTAATATCTGCCGCGGTGCCCGCGGGCGGGGTGTACGTCTTCTCAAACGGGCCATGGTTGCCCACGTAGTAGCTAACCCGCTTCACGGTTGTGAATCCGCCCCTGCCATCGGGCGCGGTCTGGTGGGCCACGTTTATGTCATGCACTGCAAAGGTCGCCTGGTCCATAATGCTCCTCTCTCACGTCACAAAGAATCGTCCACGATTACCGCCCAGCCCGCCACCAACGCCCGTTGGGTCGGTCCACGGCTCTTGAGGGTCCACTTCAGATGGCGGGGTGGGGTTTGTCGGCGCGGGCGTAGGCTTCTTGGGCGGCTTCGCGGGTGGCGGCGGCGGTGCTGGTGCGGGCGAAGTATTCTTGCCCGCCACCGCGTCACTGTAGTTCGCTAACTGCTGGTCGCCAATCTTCGCTAGCGCGGCGATCCGTGAGCCGATGGGTTGGTAGACCGTGCTCACGATAGCGCCAGGCTTGAACGTGGCCGCGGAGATGTTCTTATCCATCGCGGCGACCTGTACCGCATGACCAGGCACCGCGGCCACCATTGTCTTAAACACCGCATCGAAACCATCGCGCGACGTGCCCAGCACGCCCATGGTCTTCGCTTCGAGTGCTGCGAATTGCGGCTTAAACGGGGTGAGCGGGATCGCGGGCACTGGCTTGAGCGCGGGCACGCTGGACGCGGCTAGCGCGTTGCGTTCCTGATAAGTCTTCTTGATGGCCGCGGCGGTCATTGCCCCTCTACGATTTTCCAGTAAGCGGGGTCGCGCGAGCTGAGGTAATGTTCGATGCGGTCAAGCTGGTGGGTGTGCTGGTTCACCTGTTCGGCAGATGCCTTGAGCTGCTGGTAGGCCATGCCCATGCAGATAAACAGCGTTGCAATCTGTGCCAGGTGTATTACGTCGCCTCTATTCATTCCCCGCCTGCGATCTACCATGCTATTTCGCCGCTACGTTGTTTAACTTCTCGTAAGTGCGCAGTCCGCCCAGCCCAAGCATACCGCCCAGCAACGTGAGCATCGTGCCCATATCCAGGCTGGGGAAGGGAGTAGGGTGGCCCACCAGGGAAGAAATCCAGGTAAACAGCGGGGCAACCAGGAATTGAACCCCGAGGCCCAGCCCGCAAATCCAGCCCACAAAGGGACGCCACCCCGAAACAAATGTACTTCTCGCGCCTGCTTCCGCCAGATTGACTTGGAGCTGCCCAGCCACCGCGGCCAGCTCGCCATTTAGCGTCATCTGCGCTAGCGCGGCCTTCGCCGCATCGTTCGCGGCCTTGTCCGGCACCAGGCGGTCAATGAGTGCCGTGAGTGGATTCGAGATTAAGCTAATCAGCGCGCCCATGCCCCACCCTTCCCCCTAGCCTTCTATCCACTGCTCGACCAGCAAGTGCGCGGCGCTCCACTGGTCGCCCGCCTGCAATCCTGCCGTGGACGTGCTGATGGTGTGGCCCGCGGGTAGCGATTCGAGCGGCGGCGCGGGGATGGTGAAGTGCAGCACCGTGTCCACCGCGGCGGTCACGTCGGGCGCGAATGTGTACTCACCTGTCTGCCCGGCTGCGATAGTGTTGACGGCGCCCGCGGTGTAATAGAGATTGGCGCCGTCCGATACCTGGATGGCCACCGCGCGCGCGGCCACGGCTGCGCTAGCGGTGAGCGTGGCCCGCATTCCAACTACACGCCACCGCACCCCAGCGGGTACGGCGACGGATAGCTCCACTCCCACGCCTGGCTGCGCCACCGCTACACTGGTCAACCAGCCGCGGCCGTCCACCAGGGAATCCACTCTGCTGGGCGGAAAACAGAGGTTTCCCGCGGACACGTAATAGCCGTACCACAAAGTTTGATACGAGCTGGGCGGCGGATTCGGGCGGCGCACCAGGAGCACGCTAGCGGTCTGTCCGCGCACACACACTACATTGCCCGTGGCCACCAGCAACGCGGAGAGTACGAACCCTTCCGCAAGCTGCGTATCAATCGCCACGGTCGCGCCGTTCGATGGAATGCCCTGTAGGCTAATCACTTCGTCATGTATCTGGCCATCCGGGGTTAGCAGGCGAACGTGGGCTTCGATGCCGGTGAGTGCAGGGTTGAAGTTGAAGCACTCCAGGCGCCAGAGGTCATCGGAGCGGCTATAGGCGACGGTGGGCGGCTGGACACCGTTCGTGACAAACTGAATGACCTGACTCTGTGTGATGATCTCTGAGTTTGTAGGGACGAAGGAGTCCGGGTTTACGGACTGATCGGTCGGCGCGCTAGCGGCGTCCAACGCGTCCACGTTCTCGTAACTGCCTGGCGGTGCGGTGCCCATCAGAATTGTAACCACTCCTTCACGTGCAAGACGAACTTAGACCACTGGTCGCCAACATCCAGGCCCGTGGTCGCAAAGGCGATTTTAAATCCTTGCGAGCAGCGCAACTGGTCGGGCAGCGGGATCTGGCTTACCGTGTCGAAACTCTGCGGGCTGCAACCCGTGATGCCCACATAGGTCTGCGTGGTTCCGTTCACCTGGTTCGCGGACGCGGGGCCGTTGTAGAACACAAATCCCAGCGGATCGGTGATGACGATGTGCGGGATGCGATTCGCTACCACGGCCGAGGTCACAAGCTGTGCTGTGATCGACTGCACGCGCCACCGGGCCATTGCGGGCACTACCACATTCACGTCTACGCCCGCGCCCACGCTAGCGGGGACAATCACGCGATACGAAACAATCGCGTTGTGGCCCTTGCGGGGGCCGCGCTGCGTCTCCTGGTCATCGCGTCTCTGGTCGGCGCCGCGGAGCGGCGCATAACGGTGGCCGTCCTCGGATTTGTGAACCGGCGCCGTCTCCGGTTGCCCGCACGCGCACATGATCGCAATCACTACTCCGCTACCCATGTTCCCCTCTGTCAAAATGGGCGGGCGTGTTATCGCCCGCCCATCTCTGCTGCCTCGCCGTTATAGGAAATCAGACTCCGTACTGCCCGCCCGAGCTGCTGCCCGACTTCGCGGCCAGCTCGACCATGTAGAACGTAATCACGGTGGTCACGGCGGCAGTGTGGCCGGTCGCGTCCACCAGAATCGCGGTCTTGTTGGCCGAGTTGAATACCGGGATGAGCGGGATGTTGTAAATCTGGCTCAAGCGCTGAAAATAATTGCTCATCAAGTGGCGCTGGGTCGGTTCGCCAGGGATGCCAATCCCCAAGTTGCCCACGTCCGCGCCCTGAATGCGCACCGTGCCCACGCGGGTGTCCACCATGGCGCCGAGCAGCGCATAGTCCGTATTCGCTTTAAAGTTATCGTTCACCGCATTGATAGCGACCTGGCCGGTGTAGGCGGCGCTAGCGGCTGTGGTGGTCACGGAGACTTCCTGCCCGATGCGGTTCACGCCGTTAGCGATGAGGGTCGCGTTGTCGATGAACCGGGCATTGATGCCGGGCAAATTCTCGTAGTACACCAGCAAGTGGCCGGTGTCGATGTTGACGCCGCTGCCCGTCTGCTCTGCGATCAGAATGTCCTGGGGGACGAGCTTCTGACGCCATCCGAACGAAGACAGGCCCGACAAGAGCGGCTCCGTGTCATTGTTCGTGACGCGGGTGCGAATGCCCTGCACGTTGTCATGCAAGCGCGGCGAGCGAACGCGCAGCACGCCCGCGGCGGTATCGTTGAAGGCCCACTTTTCCATTAGCCAGACATTCGAGGTCAAGGGCGCCGAACGGATGGCTAGCGAGTTGCCCGCGTTCACGGCCCAGGCGGTAAACACCGCGCCCGCACCGGTGACGGAACCGGAGATGACTTCAAGGGCGCCCGCGAACTTACCCAGCGCGGGAAGGATGAACGCCTGGAAGAACAGCCAGAAGATGACTCGCATAAGTGTGCCCTACCCTTTCGGTGTGTCCGCGGCCTTCGGAGGCCGCATGTAATTCAGAAATAGCTGTATCGCGTGCTCGATGTCGTAGCCCAGAGCCTTGATGTAGCCGACAGCCTGCTTGGCGTCATCCGTGGGCGGCTGGGTTTCGTCTGCCGCTAGCCGTGCGGCGTAAATGTGCGCCAGTTGGTCGGGGGTGAGCGGCAGCGGATCGTGTTTCTCTGGATCGAACAGCGGCGGCAGCGAACCCTGTTTCGCCAGGTCCACCAGCGGAGTTTTCTCCCCTAGGTGCGACTCGCGTACCCCGTCCGGGGTGTCCAGGTCGCCGCGATTCTTGCCCGCGCGGGCCGCATGCCCCTCGGGAAAATCGTAGGCATACGAGGCGAAGCGATCCGTAAAGGCTTCGCCCTTGTAGTCGCTCGCCGCGGGATGCCCGACAGGAAAATCGCGTTCCACTGTTTCGCCCCTTGAGAAGTGCGGCGGCTATGCCTCGCGGCGCGCGCCACCGCTAGCGCTGTGCCCACGCGGGGCACGGGGGAGAACTTATCCGGTTTTCATCTTGCGCAGAGCTTGCGCAACGATGGCCACGCGGTTGAGGTTGCCGGGATCGCCCTTCGGACCACGCGCGGGAAGAGTGATGCCCGAGAGCACCTGCAATACCGCGGTGATGCCGGTTTGATAGAACGGGGTGGCGGCGTTGACGCCCGCGGGATAGCGCTGTGCGCCCACATTCGCGGCCTTCGTCTTCCATTTCGCGGTGCCAGCAGCGTTGACGCCCTTGACGAAAGAGCCGTTCGCAACGGCAGTCTGGACGCCCGCGGCCCAAGCTGGGGCCGCGCTAGCGGTGTCGCTAGCCCAGTCCTTCGTGGTGCCGTTGACGCCCGCGGCGTAATCTCCACCAGCCGCACCCGCGCGGGTGGCCCACTTTTTTGCTACGGTGGCCGCGTCCTTCACCTGAAGCGAACAGGCGAGAGTCGGAGGCCCGTAGAAACCATCGAAACAGCCCTGTAAAAGTCTCATAAGGAATTGCTCCTTGCCCTGCGCCACGAGAGAACCCGAAAGACGGGGGGCGAAGCAATAGCAAAATGCGGCGGAAACCCGCGCCCAGCCTGCACGTGCAGAGGAATCCACAGGGTTATCAGCAATTTAGCTTGACAGGGTGACGGGAAAGACGCACATTACGAGTGCCACGGGTGGTACGATTCGAGACGGTCATACCCCCGGTGGTAGTCACTGTGTCATGAGCGCCCACGCCATCCCGTGCAAGATTCACAAACGCGGCGGATCGCTAGCGATCCTGCTGGTCCGCCAGGTGCGCGAATTGCTGCCCTGGCGCGCGGGGGACGTGGTCGGGATTCGCGTCTGTGGGGATAAACTGATCGTGGAGAAAATTCCGCTGGACAGGATCGCGGTCATTCGGACGGGGGCGCCACAGCCTTATGCGACCAGCTTGGAAGAGTGACGAATTGCGGCAGGAGATTGCGCGAGTCCTGCCCGAGCTTGATGGCTATCGTTCGCAGCTTCAGGCGTGGAATCCGTTGGGTGCAACCGAGCGCGGTGTAGCTCCCGCTGCTGTTGAGCTTGCAGCGCAAGGACGCGCTTACGATACTTTTCCGGGTGTAGCCCGTAGAGAAAGTAATGCGCAGCAACCCACGGATCGCGCCACCCGTCCAGTGCGCGGCGAAGTATCTCGCGGCACAGGTGCCAGTGGTCGCGTTCTGCGTTGGTTTGTGCGCTGGCTTCGTTCGTGTAGAAACGGTTGACGACGCGGCGGCGCCAGGCGGTTGCTTGACGACTCAGCGACGCGGCGAAGGCCGCGGAGGTTGCAGGGGCGGCGGAAACTTAAAGTTCTCTTGCGTAGCATCGGGCCAGCGTAAGGCGCCGACATGGGAGAGCAGAGCGGGGAAGCTGTAGCGCCCCCCGGATGATTCATCGAGGCAGAACATGATGCAATCGACCAGAGTAAAGCGCACAATTATACCCCCGGCTGAAGTGTCGGGGGGCAAGGATAGTCAACGTCCGATAATAGGTAATCTCGTTCGGACGCCCCCCGACTTGCCCCCTGCGGGCCGCGGCGATGGGAGAAGGCACAGCCCGCTAGCGTCCAAGCATACTCCGCGCGCTAGCGCGATGGCAATAGACCAAGGACGTCCCACTTTAGTACCCATAATTCCCCTGTCCGCGTTGGCAGACTCCACGCTATTTCACCGCGCCCTGCACTTGTGGAACGCAGAGCACATTAGCGCCACGGTGTGGGATGAACTGACCGTCCCCCAGCAAGACGAAGTGCGCGCGATCATGCGCGAACTCAAGCGGAGGCGCCACGTATGCCGCTAGGAGTAATCCCTTGACAGCATCGCAGGTAGAGCAGTTGATGAGTGACACACTTATCTGGAGCACGCGATCTGAATCGCAGCTAAACCTACATGCCCTTGCCTTCGTTGTCGCCCAAACGGGAAAGGCGGGAGAGGACGCCATAGAGGACTACTGCGCCGGCGTCCGCAGATGCGCGGAGATAAACAAGCGTGCCTGAAACCCGCCAAATCTCGCTAGCGGAGATTGATCCGCCACCGCTACCCGCGCGCCAGGCGATGGATGACGCGAAACTCGCTGAGCTGCGCGAGAGCATGCGCAGCATCGGACTGCTGCAAGCAATCGGGGTAGTGCCCAAAGACGGGCGATACGAAATCGAGTTTGGCCACCGGCGCTACACCTGCGCCTGTGACCTGGGGTGGCCCACTATTGAGTGCAAGGTGTTCACGTCCGCTGAAATCGCATCGGGGGCGGCCATGTTGGCCGAAAACATCTACCATGAAGACTTATCCGCAGCCGAAGAGGCGCTATTATTTCAGGAGCACCGCGAGCGTGATGGTCTTGACGAAGCGCAGCTCTGCGCCCGTTTTAAAGTCTCGCCTGACTATCTCGGTGACCGTCTACGACTCTTCAGCGGTGACCAAATCGTTTTTAGCGCGCTGCTTGCGCGACGAATTAACTTCTCAGTTGCACGCGAACTCAACAAATGCACGGACGAAGGCCACCGGCGCTACTTACTTGACGTAGCTATTTCAACCGGCTATAGCGCCGCGGTCATGGCTTCGCACGTGAGACAGTGGCGCGCTAACCAGGCGCCACAGCAGGCACAGGTTACTTCTCTCAACTCTCCGGAACAGCCTGTGCCTGCCCCTGAATATCGCCAGGAGTGTTGTCTGTGCGGCGGCTACCGCGATCCGTGGGCCATGGTTTCGGTTTTGATTCACAAGCATGAGCTGGAAGCGATCCAGGAGCAGTTGAAGCGCGCGGCGCTGGACGTGGGCTAATGCCAGATAACGACTCGAATCTCGCGGCCTTTGTCGTCTTCACGTGCCTCTTGCTGGGAGCGGCCTTCATCGCCGGAATTGCGCTGAGTGAGGTATTCCGGTGAGCAATGAGGCCACCCATGCGGATTTTATGGTGCGTGACTCACGGCAACCTGGGCACTTTTGGGCAGACAACGAAGTACTGGACGTGTACGGGGCGAAGCTGGGCGCGCACGGGATCGCGGTTTACATGGCGATGACCAGGCGCGCGGACAATTCCACGGGCGAGTGCATGCTTTCCACGCGACGGATTGCGAAGCAAGTCGCCATGAGCACGGGCGGGGTTTTTAATGCGCTCGCGCTGATCGTGACGCTAGGGCTAGCGCGCAAGGTTTTGGAGTCTGAGCACGGTAAACCCGCGGTGTACGTCCTGGCCGATGTGAAGGCGCTAGGGTGTTCATCCGGTGAACACCAGTGTTCATCCGGTGAACGGGGTGTTCATCCGGTGAACGCGCAATATGGAAAGAAAGACTTTCTCAAGACTAAACCAATCCCCCCTACCCCCCTTTTTCAAAGGGGGGCTATTAAAACCAATCACCGGCGCCGACAGAAACACGATGACTTTGAGGGGTGCCAGAAACACCCATCGAGCGGCGCCACTGAGTCGGGTACGTGCTGGGCGTGCTACGCAGAACAAAACGGCTACACCATACCGGAGGCCACCACATGAGCCGAAAGAAAAAGCTGTTACTGATCGCGGCGCCACCCCTGGCGCTGTTCATCGCCGCTAGCGTCCTGGCATTTCAGGTGGTGTCGGGCGGCGGCACGAAAGAAACGCAGTCGCAGACCACCAGCGGGCTCACCGGCACGCTGACTTTTCCCGACCAGATTGGAACGCAAACGAACTCCTGGGAAATTATCGTCAACGGATCGCCCGCAACTGTGGCCGTAACCATCAACGGGGTCATGCAGGGCGGAACGCTGACTTCGCTAGCGACCAGCAGCGCGACCAGCAACTCCGTGGTGTCAACGTCCGGGGGGCCGTATATCAGTTTTCAGGTGGCCTACACCTTGACGGGCGGCAGCTCGCCCACCTTGACCGTGAACCGGGTGGGCACCAGTACCAGTAACAAGCTGGGCGCGGTGGTCGGCTCCGTTGCAACCGTGGTCAACAACGTCTTTGGCACAAATTGGGTGGAAGCCGCGGCGCAGTCGGGCGGCGACATAGAAACCAAAATCGCAAATGCGTGCACTGCGCTAGCCGCTAAGGGTGCCGGGGGCGGCTTTATTACCGTGAGTTTCACCGGCACCCTGCAGCGGGCG
>Ga0210384_10007732_pt1 | contig 11306 bp, 8 predicted proteins | sample IncBWH2MmetaG_FD_160574 | JGI IMG/M metagenome (GOLD analysis project Ga0210384, IMG submission 160574) | Forest soil microbial communities from Barre Woods Harvard Forest LTER site, Petersham, Massachusetts, United States - Inc-BW-H-2-M | ecosystem: Environmental > Terrestrial > Soil >...
GTGCGCAGCCACTGCGCCACCTGCGGCGCAAAGTAGCTGATGATGAGATCGGCACCCGCCCGGCGGATACCCGTGAGCGTCTCGAGCGCTGCGGCCCGCTCATCGATCCAGCCGCGTTCGGCAGCGGCCTTGATGAGACTGAACTCGCCCGAGACCTGATAGGCCACCACCGGCACGTGCACCGCATCGCGCACCTGGCGAATGATGTCCAGATAGGGACCTGCCGGTTTCACCATGACGAGGTCGGCGCCTTCCTGCACATCGAGCAGGACCTCGCGCAGCGCCTCGCGTGCATTGGCTGGATCCATTTGATAGGAGCGGCGGTCGCCGAAGGCGGGAGCGGAGTCCGCCGCCTCGCGGAACGGCCCGTAGAAGGAGGAGGCGTACTTGGCCGCGTAAGAGACGATAGGAATGTGGGTGTGCGCGTGCGCATCGAGTCGTGCGCGGATCGCCGCGACTCGCCCATCCATCATGTCACTCGGCGCGACGGCATCAGCGCCGGCGCGCGCGTAATTCAGGGCCACCTCCGCGAGGGTCGCAATGGAGGAGTCGTTGTCGATCACGCCTCCCTGCGACACGTGGCCACAGTGGCCATGGTCGGTGGCGCCACATAGGCAGACATCCGCCCACACCAGAAGATTCGGGCAGGCTTCCTTGATCGCGGCGATGGCGGTCGCCGCGAGGCCGTGCTCATCCAGGGCGTCGCTCGCGCGGACATCCTTGCGATCGGGGGCGGCGAACAACAGCACCGCAGGCACGCCGGCTGCTTCAGCCGCACGGGCTTCCTTCACCGCTTCATCCACCGAAAGCTGTGCAATCCCCGGCATGCTCGTGACCGCGTGGCGCACCGCACGGCCGGGCACGACGAACAAGGGGTAGATGAGCGCATCGGGCATCAGGCGCGTCTCGCGCACCAGGCGACGCCAGGCATCGTTCGTACGCGTGCGTCGCGGTCTCACTTGCGGAAATCCCATGGGCGTCAGGCTCTCGTTTGCAACAGGCGAAGTGTGGTGAGCGCCAGGCCTTGCAGCGTGGCGGACTCGGCGACCACGGCGCTATGGCCGCGCGCATTGACCTCGGCAGCGGTGGTGCGGCCGATCGCGACCGCAGTAGCGTCCGCGAGCAGTCGCTGGAAATCAGCCTCGCCGAGCGCCTGAGCAAGCTCGCTCACCGCCGATGGGCTGGCGAAGGTTACCGCGCCGATTCCACCGCGGGCGATCCAGGCGCGGCACTCCTCGATGTCGAGTGTCGCGCCCTGCGTGCGGTAGGCCTCCACCTGCGTCACCGACGCCCCGAGCTGTGTCAATCCGGCCGCAATGGTCGGCAATGCGCGTGAGCTCGCCGGATACAGCACCTTCACGCCGGCATCCTCGGGCGACCACCGAGCCGCGAAAGCGGCAATGAGCGCGGCCGCGTTCGCCTCCTCGGGCAGGAGGTGCACGGGCCAGCCCCGCTGACGCAGCACCTGCGCGGTCGCCCGGCCAACCGCCGCGATCCGCGCGTCGGCGGGCGGCGCGGGCAGCCGCTCGAGCACCGCGGCGACGGCGTGACGACTCGCAAAAACGATCCAGCGGAAAGCGTGTATGCCGCTCAGGGCTGCCTCGAGCGCGCTGGAATCGGCGCGCACAACGCTCACTGCCGGCCACGACAGCACCGTGAGGCCAAGGCCGCGCAACTCGCGGCTGAGCGGACCCTCACTGCCTTCCGCCCGGGTGACAACCACCGGCCTCATCGCGACGCTCATGGCGGATCTACTGCGCGCGCCTCGCGCTCTTTCTCCATCAGATCCGCGGCGCCCCGGGCGAGCAGCTCCTCCGCGACGCGCACGCCGAGCGCTTCCGCCTCCGTGTCCACCGCCGGTGCCTGTCCGCGTGCTGTCAGGTGTCGCGCCCCATCGAGAGCACAGATGCATGCCATGAGGGTCAGGTTGCCGCCCTGCACCGTGGCGAGTGCGCCGAGCGGCACCTGACATCCGCCTTCCAGGCGCCGCAGCAGCGCGCGCTCGGCAGTCGCAGCCAGGCGCGCCTCGGGCTCATCGAGTGCCGCGAGCCAGCGCCGCGTCTCCCGATCGTCGCTCCGCGCGCACACCCCGATCACACCCTGCGATACCGCAGGCGGAAAGCTCTCCGGCGAGAGAAACTCGCTCACGTGCTGCGCCAGACCGAGCCGCGTGAGACCGGCCGCAGCGAGCACAATGGCGTCGTACTCTCCGTGCTGCAGCCGCTCGATACGGGTCGGCACGTTGCCGCGCAACTCGAGCAGCGCCGCATCCGGACGCAGGCGCGCGAGAAAAGCCCTGCGACGCAGGCTGCTCGTGCCGATGCGCGCCCCCATAGGCAGCGCCGCGAGCGCTGCCCCGCTGCGGCTCACGAGCGCGTCGCGGGGATCAGCCCGTGGCAGCAGCGCCGCGAGTGTGAGCCCGGGTTCGAGCTCTGTCGGCAGGTCCTTCAGGCTGTGCACGGCGACGTCGACTTCCCCGGCGAGCAGCGCCCGATCGATCTCCCGGGTGAAAAATGCACGCCCGCGGGTCTGCCACAGCGGAACATCGCTCTGCAGGTCTCCCGAGGTGCGGATGTGCACGAGCTCAACCGCGGGAGCATCCGGCTGCGCGGCGACGCGCGCTGCCACCTCCCGGGCCTGCCACAGGGCGAGCGCCGAGGCGCGCGTCCCGATACGCAGTGTGCGCATGCCGCTCATGGCTCGCCTTCGGTGAGAAAGCGGTAGCCGACTCCCCACACGGTGAGGAAGTGCCGCGGGTTGCCCGGATCCTTCTCGAAGCGCTTGCGCAGGCGCAGGATGAAGTTGTCCACCGTGCGGGTTGAGGGGAACACGTCGTACCCCCAGACCCGCTCGAGCAGATCCTCGCGCGAGACGATCTGACCGGTGTGCTCGGCGAGCACCTTGAGGATCATCGCTTCCTTCTCGGTGAGCTCCTGCGGCTCGCCGTTCCAGGCGCGGGCGCGGAAGGCGCGGAAGTCCACTTCGTTCCCACCGAAGCGCAGCACCGCCGTGGCGCTGGTGGCGGAGGCGCTGCGGTACCAGTCCCAGCGGCGCAGGATCGCACGCACGCGCAGCAGAAACTCCTGCAGATGAAACGGCTTCGCCAGATAGTCATCGCCGCCCGCCTCGAGTCCGCGCACCCGGTCGGCGGGATCGCCGCGCGCGGTCAGGAACAGCACCGGTGTGGTGTTGCCGCGTGCGCGCAGCGTACGGCAGACGCTCAGCCCGTCGGCGCCCGGCAACATCACATCGAGGATGACGAGCGCGCAGCCGTGCCGGGCGAGCCAGTCGAGCGCCCGCTCTCCGTCAGGGGAGACGGTCACCTCGTAACCTTCCGCGCGCAGGTTCTCCATGACACCTGCCGCGAGGTGTGGGTCGTCCTCGACCACGAGCACGTGCGTCGGCGGCGCGGCGGTCACGGCCGCGTCTCCTGCCCGGCCGCCGGCTGCGGCGGGGCGGCGGCACTCATCAACGCCGCCGGCCAGATGAGGCGCACGCTTGCACCCTTTCCGGGGCCATCGCTCTGCGCACTGACCCGGCCGTCCGCCAGTTCCATCAGCCTGCGTACGATGTAGAGCCCGAGCCCCGTGCCGTAGTAGCCGCTCGCGCCACTGCGCAGCCGGCTGAATTTCTGGAACAGCCGCGCGCTCTCGGCCGGCGCAAAACCGACGCCGCTGTCACGCACCAGCAACTCGACCTCGCGCTCGCTCGCTCGTGCGCTGAGCGTGATGCGGCCGCCGCCCGCGCTGCGCACGGCGGCGAGCGCATTCTCGAGCACGTTGCGCACCACCACATCGAGCGCCAGCGGATCGCTCACCACGGTGAGCGTCGACGGGATGTCGACAGAAATGGAGATGGGCTCCTGGCGGGCGCGCTCCTCGAGCTGCGCGGTGACGCGCGCCACGGCGCCTGCGAGCTGCAGCGGCTCTGACTTGAGGTCTACCCGCCCGCGCTCGAGGCGTGCGCTCTCGAGGATCTGAGTGACCATCTGCTCCATGCGCGCGAGGTCGGCGAGCATGCGATCGATGAGGGGCCGAGCCGCTTCCGGGCTCGGCGCGCGCAGCGCCAGAGTCTCCAGCGAGAGCTGCAGGCTCGCGAGCGGGGTTTTGAACTGATGCGAGACCAGGGCCAGAAAGCTGTCCTGCTGCTCGCGCACGCGCGCTTCCTCGCGCAGCGCGCGCGCGATCACGGCTATGCATGCCGCGAGTGCCAGCAGGAAGAATGACCCCTCCCACGCATACTGTCGATAGCGGCGATGTTCCTCGGTCGTGAGCGCTTCGGCGAGCGCTGGGGCGAGCGAAGCGTGCCCGGTACTGATGGCGATGCCGGGCAGCAGCTGCTGCACCCGCGCAGGCGCAGCACCCGAATCGAGCAGCGCCTGCGCCGCGGCCACCTGCTCGGTGTAGGCCGTGCGCGCTGCCGACACCTTCTCGACGGTATAGGCATGCTGGTCGAACAACCACCATCCCACCTGCACGGCGGACACCACCACCAGCGCGAGCGCAGTGAGTTGGAAGACCCGCGTCGCCTTCATGCGATCGTTGCCAATGACTCGCGCAGCGCTTCCGCCAGGCGCGTGAGCTCGGCGTGACCGTGCGCGAGTGACAGGAAGCACGCCTCATAGGCGGAAGGTGGCAGGTAGACGCCACGATCGAGCATGGCGTGGAACAGTGCTGCGAAGCGCGCGGATTCCGCGGCGGTGAGCGGCGCGGCCACGCGCGGTGCACCGGCTGCGTGAAACGACAGCCAGAAGAGTGACCCCACCCTGACGAGGTGCACCGGGAAGGGGGCCGCGGAGAGCACCGGCGTGAGCAGTCGCTCGAGCTCTGCGCCGCTCGACTCGAGCCGCTCCCAGCCCGATTCGCGCACGAGCAGATCGAGCGTTGCGAGGCCGGCCGTCATGGCGACGGGATTGCCCGAGAGGGTGCCGGCCTGGTAGGTGTCACCGTCAGGCGCGAGCCGCGCCATGATGCGGCGCGCGCCGCCAAACGCCCCGACCGGCATGCCGCCGCCGATCACCTTGCCGAAGGTCGCGAGATCCGGTGCGATAGCGAGACGCTCTGCGGCGCCCCCGCGACCCAGGCGGAAACCCGAGATCACCTCATCGAAGATCAGCAGCGCGTCGTGTCGAAGCGTCAGCGCGCGCAACCCCTGAAGGAAGGCGCGCCGCTGCGGCAGGAGACCGTGGTTGGCGGGCAATGGCTCGATGATCACCGCAGCGATGCGCCCACCCTCGCGGGCAAAGAGCTCTTCGGCGGCCGCCTCGTCATCGAGCGGCAGCACGCGCGTGCAGCCGACGAAGGCCTCCGGCACACCGGCCGAAGAGGGCCGGCCGAAAGTGGCGAGTCCCGAGCCGGCCGCCACCAGCAGATGATCGGCGTGCCCGTGGTAGCAGCCGGCGAACTTGACGATCAGCTCGCGCCCGGTGAAGGCGCGCGCCACGCGGATCGCGCTCATGACCGCTTCGGTGCCGGAGGACACGAAGCGCACCTGCTCCACCGGGGAGTAAGCGGCCACGACGCGCTCGGCGAGCTCCACTTCGGGGGCACACGGCGCGCCGTAGGTCATGCCGCGCGCGAGCGCCTCGGTGACGGCGGCGACGACCGCGGGGTGCGCGTGACCGGCGATGAGCGGACCCCACGATCCGACGAAGTCGAGATAAGCCCGGCCATCCGCATCGAACACCTGCGCGCCGGCTCCACGCGCGATGAAGAGCGGCGTGCCGCCGACGGCGCGAAAGGCCCGTACCGGTGAGTTCACGCCGCCGGGAATGACGCGGCGGGCGCGGTCGTACAGCTCGGCCGAGCGAGGCCGGTTCGACCGGCCTTCGACCATTGCGGGCTCTCGACTCATCTCTCCCCCTCATCAGCGACATCCATGGCATGCCGCCGCGGCGCATGCGCGCCATCGAAGAACGCCTCCACCGCATCGCTGCCGGCATGCACCGCCGCCGCCCGCAAACCCGCGAGTGGCAGGTGGGCGAGGCGGTGCGCGAGTGTTCCGGCGAGTCGCTCGAGCTGCGCGCGCTCGCGCGCATCGAGTGTACGCAACTCACTCTTGAGCGCACGCGCCACTTCCGCCGCGGCGATCTGCTCGAATGTCTCGCGCAACCGCGCGAGGCGTGGCCCGATCGCGCGCAGTGCCAGCTCGGTGCGCAGACGCGCGAGCCGCTCATCGATCGCGGCGCGCACCGGTGCGAGGCGCACGAGCTGGGCGAGGCGCCGTCCCTGCGCGAGCTCGATGAGCTCGTGCATGCCGACGCGGGTAAGCCCGGCGCTGCGCGCCACGGCGGAGTCGACGTTGGGCGGAACACCGAAATCGACGAGCAGCGGTGCGTGCGGCGCTGTCGCCTTGAGGCGCGTCAGCGCCGCCGCATCGAGCAATGCGGTGCCACCGCCCGCCGCCAGCACGAGTGCGCTGAGGGGCGGCGGTCGCAGGCGGAAAGCTTCGAGGGATAGTGCCTCGCCCGAGACGCTCGCGGCCAGCTCCTGTGCCGCTTCCAGTGTGCGATTGACGATGACGAGTGGTGCCCGTGCTGCGTGCAGTATGGCCGCGCAGCGGCGCGTCATGGGTGACACCCCGAGCAGTGCCACCCGGCCTGGCTCCGCTGCGAGGTGTTGCCGCACGCGATCGGCTGCCAGCTCCGCGAGCGATGGCGCATGCACGCCGGCGGAAAGCCGCCGCATGCGGCGCGCCAGACCGAGCGCCTCGCCCACGAGGCGATCGAGAATCGGGCCGCAGGTGTGTACGGCGCGCGAGTCCTCCCAGGCGCCGCGCAACTGGACGGCGATCTCGTGCTCGCCGGTCTGTGCCGAATCCAGCCCGCAAGCGACGAGCAGTACATGCTCAACTGCCGCTTCGCCGATCCAGGCACGCAGCACGCGTGTGGCTTCACCAGGCTCGGGCGCGCGGCCGGTCAGGATGTGGAACACCTCCTGGCGCAGGTCACCTGCAGTGGTGCCGTCTTCGGTGGAATACAACACCTCGACGCGGTTGCAGGTGCCGACATAGAGGATTTCCGAGGCCTTGAGCAGAGTACGCAATGCCGGCAGGCGCGCGGGCAGTTCTGCCCGTGGAACGGCAAAGCGTGCGACCTCCTCCACCCCTGCATGGCGATAGGAGAGGCCCACGACACCAATCTGGTGCATCCCGGAAGCTTAACCGCATGGGCTCCCGGGGGATGTCATCGAATGGTCACGGCGCCAGAGACGGGCTGCACAAATCGGCACTCAGCCCGGCCCTGGGCCCGCCCTCGTTGGTGCTGCCGCGGTCGGTCATCTCGCAGATCTCACCAGCTGCGACCGCTATGTTGTGTCCGCCAACGGCGCACGGCATCGAGGTGTGTCATCGGGCGCCGATCCAACCGGGGGTTTTCCCGGCGTTGACAGCAGCCGCTACGGGCGTAGATGCGTGTCCCGTTCCGGTTCAGCAGACAGCAATATCAATCACAAGCCTGTCGGCTCTCCCAGCGGACAGCATCGCATGCCGCACCGGTCGCCGACCGGTGCGGCTGCGGTGGGCTGACGGCCGGAGTGGAGCGGGTGATGGGAATCGAACCCACGTTAGCAGCTTGGGAAGCTGCAGTTCTACCATTGAACTACACCCGCGCCCGCGGACATCTTAGGAGCGTCGCGGCGCGCTGCGCAACTTGCGAAACGCGCCGGAAACATTCTCATTCAGGCGAGCGAGTAGAGATATTCCACGAACGACGCCACCGCGCCATCGAGCCCCTGCACCTTGGGGTTGCTCGACTCGATGAGGTAATACTCATCGGGTGCGTGCGCGCCGGTGCCATGCCCCATGCCGAAATGGCCCGCCGGGAGGCTGAGCGGCGCGTTGGTGAACACGCAGCCAGGCCACGAGCCCGCCGTGCGCGGCCACAGCAGTGGGTCGACTGAAAGACGGCGGTAGGTTGTCAACTGTGTCTGGATGAGGCGACTGTCGGGGTCGGTCTGAGTGGGGTCGTAGCCGCCACTCATATTCACCTCGATGTCGGCGAAGCCATGCTTCGCGAGGTGCGCCTTCAGCTTTGCGAGCGTATCCGCGGCGGTCATATCGGGAACCAGCCGCATGTCGATCTTCGCCACCGCGCGATGGGGCAGCACGGTCTTGCCGCCCGGCCCGGTATAGCCGCCTACCAGCCCCTCAATGTTGATCGTCGGTCGCGACTCGAGCAGCATGCGCGACTCGACCCAGCCCGCATCCTGCACCCAGCGCTCGACACCGAGGGTACGCTTCACCGTCTCCTCGGAAGTCTTCGCGGCGTAGTCTTCGATCATCTTTTTCTGCGGTGCGCTGAGCGGTCGCACCTTGTCGTAGAACCCCTCGACCGCGGGGGTGTGGCCATCCTTCTCGACCAGAGTGTTCAACGCCTGCACCAGGTGCCAGGAGGGCGAGTCCACGGCCGCCTCCAGGCTCGAGTGGATGTCGTGTTTCGGGCCCCGCCCCCACTTCTCCCCGCTCGACACCAACTCCAGCTCCACCACACCCTTGGCGCCGAGCGACACCTGCACCCCGCCATCGCGATCCTGGCCGGCCTCGGGCATCCACACGCCGATGCACTTCTTCAGCTGCGGGAGCACTTCCGGGTTATTCACGATCTCGGCGAAGTGCGGCGAGCCGATCTCCTCCTCGCCCTCGCACACCAGCACGAGATTGACCGGCAGCTTCCGTCCCGCGGCCCGGAACGCCATGAGTGCGCTGAGAAAGGAGTTCTCTGGACCTTTCTGGTTAACGGCCCCGCGCCCCATGCACACCGTGCCAAGGCCGGCCTTCTGCACGAGGCGCCCCTCGAGCGGCGGTGAGCTCCACTCCTCGGGCACGAACTGCTTCACGTCGTACATGAAGTAGATGCCGACCGTGGTGCGCGCTCCCGCATCGAGACGCCCGAAGACTCCGGGCTTGCCGGAGGTCGGCACGAGCTTCACCCCGGTGAAGCCCGCCGCGCGGGCGAGCTGTGCCATGTACTCCGGCCCCTGCGGGTAATTGCGGTTCTCTGCTGCGATCGAGGGCAGCGCGATCCACTCCTGCAGTCGACGCACGTTGTCGGCGTGCATTTTCGGGATCTGCGCCAGCACGGCCGCCTTGTCGGCCTCCGCGTCCCCCGCTGCGGCGAGCAGCGAAGCCGGAAGCGCGGCGAGCGCCGCTGCCGACATCGAGCCACGCACGAACTCACGCCGGTTGAACGCTCCGTCGATGGTGTCAGACATGGATTCCCTCTCCGGAAGTGGCCAAGGCCGCACCTTACATCACTTCGATGGCGGTTCAGAATGGATAGTTGATGCCGGTGAACACCGCGACTTTCCCGCGGCCGTAGCCCACATCGACATAACCGACGACGTAAGGGCTGGCCACGCCGCGCACGCCGACCCCCCAGGCTGTATGCATCTCAGAAAGCAGATTGCCGGGGCCATCGGTAAACACCCTGCCGGCATCGATGAAGGGCGCGAGCTCGAGAGCCACGCGCGTACCGAAGGCGTCGAAGCCCGCGACTCGGGTGCGTAGCTCGGCGCCGGTGGCGATGAGATTTTCGTCCACGTAGCGATTGGCGCCGTCCGAGCGCAGCGGCTCACGGCCGTTGGTCACGCTGCGGTCGCCGCCGAGGCTCGACAGGGCCCAGAACGGCGCTTCCGTGGCCGAGGGCATGTAGCGCACGGTCGCGTGCAAAGCGAGCGTGACGTCAGAGCCGAGGGGAAGGTAGCCGTGTGCTTCGGCGCCGAGGAAGCTGTAGGCGACCGAGCTGCCGAAGCTGCGGCTCGCGAAGCCGGCGTAGAGGAGGTAGCGCGCTCCGCTGTGAGGAATGAGTGCCGAATCGCGGCTGTCGTGCGTCAGTGTCAGGGTCTGCTCGAGCGCGTGCTCGTTGCCGATGCCGTTCACGTTCGGGTACAGCGTCTCGATCGAGGGTACGCCGCTCAGCACCCCCGGCAGCACATCGACGCGCCGCCAGCGCACGCCCCAGGCGAGCTGCGTTGCCTGCGTGAAGTTATATCCGATGGACGCGGCGAGCGCAGCCTGGTCATCGACGTAGGTGCTCTCGTTGTAGTCGGGGGTCTCGTTGCCGATGCCGAAGAAGCGTGCCGTGCCGCTGCGGTCGTAGAGCGTTTCGACCGACCAGGAGAGCGCCGTCGCACGTGTCTGCCCGGCGAGGTAGCGGGCTTCGAAATCGCTCTCGACGCGCTGCTTGATGCTGCCGATCACGAGCCACTGGTTGTCCTCGGATGGAAAGCCGTACACGCTCATGCCCGCGCCCCAGCCGAAGTACTGGCTGTGAAACACATCGGGAGCCGTAATGCGTTCGAGCTCGCCACGGTCGTTGACGTTGAGGAACGTTGCAAACGCACCGAGTGTCGCTCCGCTTTGCGGATCGACGTCGATTTCGGGAATAGGGATGAAGGGCGCGGTGGCCGGGTCGAGCCAGCGCGCGATGCCGCTCGGGGGCTTCGCGGACGCCGCAGGGACTGCCGGTGCAGGCGGTGCGGCGGCGTCTGCTACTTCCTGCTCCGCGTGGCTCCAGGCAGCAGCGAGCAGCCACAGCGCACCGGCCGCTACCGCTGCGGCGCCCCCTTTCTTTGCTCGGCGCCGCCGCATCGACGCCCCGCGTCAGTGCGCCGCCGCCCAGCGCCAGGTGCCCTCGAGTCCTGCGGTCCGGCGCGGGCCGGGAATCTGCCAGGCGATGGTCGGGCTCGGCGAGAGCGGCGCGCCGAGCGTGCCACCGGTATAGGCGTAGCGCTTGTCGGTGAAATTATCGGCAAACAATGCCAGCTCCCACGAGCGGCTGTGGCTCGAGAAGGCAATGCGCGCGTTCGCCGTGCCGTAGGCGCGCTGATAGTTGGAATCGTTGATGACGTTGAACTCGATCCGATCCTGCCACATGTAATCGGCCCGCAGCAGCAGATCGCCCGCGGACATCGACACGCGATAGCTGCCGCCCACATCCCCCTGCAGCCGCGGCGTCTGGTAGAACTCGTTACTGGAGAGGTCCTGCGCAGGAGCGCCGGGCAGCGGCTGATAGAGGAAGGTCTCGTAGCGCGCATCGGTCCAGCCGAAGCTCGCGAGCAGCGATAGCTGCGATGTGGCGCGCCAGAGCGTCTCGAGCTCGGCGCCGCCGATGCGCGCCTTCGCCGCGTTGGTGATGAGGGTCACGGGAGTACCGTCGGGATTGAGCCGGGCGAGCAGCCGCTGGATGTCGTCGTACTTCCCGTAGAACACATCGGCGTTGACGGCCAGCGCACCGCCGAGGAGGTCGGCCTTCACGCCGACCTCGACGTCGGTGAGCTGCTCGGGGCGGAAAGGCTGATCCTGCACGG
>Ga0210384_10007733_pt1 | contig 11306 bp, 11 predicted proteins | sample IncBWH2MmetaG_FD_160574 | JGI IMG/M metagenome (GOLD analysis project Ga0210384, IMG submission 160574) | Forest soil microbial communities from Barre Woods Harvard Forest LTER site, Petersham, Massachusetts, United States - Inc-BW-H-2-M | ecosystem: Environmental > Terrestrial > Soil >...
GGGATGAGTCGCAGCTATCGGCATTGGGGGGCGATGGCGAGGCGAGCAGCGGTTGCCGGCGTCCGTGCCTTCCTGGAACGAACGAGGTCGGTACGGCATGCGGTGGGACTGAAGCGGGAACGGATTGCCAGCTTTTTGCCGCGTAGAAGGTAGAGCGAGAGTATTGAGGCGGATTTGTACTGCGCTGCAAATGATTGGGTTTGATCTGGCGAAGGCGTACACGAGCCTCGCGGAAGCGCCGTATTTTCTCAGAACGGCCATCCGGTATGCGAGGCTGGCGAGAAAGGGTCCCTTCCCATTCCAGGTTCTTTCGGCTCGGCCCATGCTTCATGACCGGCATCAGCAGGCCGGGGCTATCGAAAATCAGTATTTCTTGCAGGATCTATGGGCCGCTAGGAAGATTTACGAGATTAGGCCAGCCCGCCACCTGGACATAGGCTCCTTGATCGAAGGTTTTGTCGCTCATCTCTTATGTTTTATGCCGGTCGAGATCGTCGACATTCGACCGCTGCGAATGGAGGTTGCTGGACTAAGTGTTGTTCAAGAGGATGCCACGTATTTGGCGGGCATACCGGACAATAGCGTCGAATCCTTGTCTAGTTTACATGCTGTTGAGCATTTTGGATTGGGACGTTACGGGGACCCAATCGATCCGGACGCTTTCGGTCATGCGATGGCCGCGCTCGCGCGTGTTCTGAAGCCCGGCGGCCAACTATACTTTTCAGTACCCGTGGGAAGACAACGGGTACAGTTCAACTCACAACGGATTTTTAGCCCAAGGTTGATCCTCGAAATATTCTCGGCTTTGCGACTAGTGTCGTTCTCTGCCGTCGACGACGACTGTCGCTTTCGCGAGAATGTTGACCCTGATTCATTTGCTGGCTCGCGATGCGCGTGCGGCCTATTTGAATTCACGAAGTAGGAGGTCCGGTTGCGGACCGACGTTCTCCGGGGCAAGGAAAAGGAAGGGCCAAACGTTGGGGCAAATAAGGAGGTCCCGCTTCGCGGTATGGCGGAGATAGGGAATGGCTCGCAGATGGGGAGCAGGCTGACTACGCGCAGCTCGAGTCGGCACGAAGAGCTTGGTTCGAGTGGGGTATGGACTTGAGCCGCCTCGTTTGCCATCTGATTGATACAAGCGCTGATACCCGTTTCTTTCGAGTGATTGCGCAATACCAAGACCGCACGCGGTTCCCGGTTATGGTGGGCTCGCTAGCTCCAGAGGGCCCGCTCCAAACGGCTATGAGACAACTGGGGACGCCTACTTTCGCGCTAGGAGCGGCGGGACGTCGGCAATATGGTCAGGCAACTTGGCGACTTGCGAGGCTCCTTCGGCGCGAGGGGGTGTCCGTCCTGCACGCTCACTGCTTCGATCCGACAGTCGTTGGCCTAGTGGCGGCGCGCCTAGCTGGGGTGCCGTTCGTGTTTACGCGCCATCACACGAATCACAATTTGAGACTTGGAAAGCGATGGCACACGCGGATCGACGCTTGGTGTGGGCGGAAGGCAGATAAGGTGATCGCAGTGTCCGAGGCCACTAGGCGAGTCATGGTAGACGCCGAACGGGTCCCTGAGGCAGGAATCGAGACCGTGTACTACGGCATAGATCCATTGCCCGAACCTAGTGTGGAATCGGTGCAGCGCGTTCGTCGAGACCTTGGGGTGGGCGGTCAGGCGGTCTGTCTTGTGCTGGCTCGTCTTCATGAAGAAAAGGGGCAGTATGTTCTTTTCGACTCGCTTGAGAAGCTCGGGTCCGCGTCCAGGGCGCCAGCGCCGGTTGTCTTACTCGTGGGCGAGGGGCCGCACCGCGAAGGGATGCGAGCTGAAGTCTATCGCCGAAGGCTCGAGAGTATTGTTAGGTTTTTGGGCCATCGGGGTGACGTCCCACAGCTGATCGGGCTCAGCACCGTTGTTGTCCTTCCGAGCCTGGCGGAATCATTTCCGTTTGCATTACTCGAGGCGATGAGCCTTGGGAAGCCGATTGTTGCCTCGACAGTGGGGGGGATCCCCGAACTCGTGGGTGACGCCGGGCTACTCGTTCGACCTGGGGATCCGAGTTCGTTGGCGGAGGCGATATGCGAGGTACTGGGTAACCCATCGTTGGCTCGTTCGCTAGGAGCGGCAGGACGCCAACGCATGACGATCTTCAGTCCAGACCGGATGATGCGAGCGCAGGAAGGTGTCTACGGGCAGGTCACCGGCCGAGAGTGGAAACTGGCAAGCTCAAGAAGATGAGCCCCAGGGAAGGATCGCTGACTGTTAGCGTTATTGTGCCGGCCTTTCGCCGACCAGAGCGCTTGTCCCAGTTGCTCCACACTCTGCTACGGCAAGACTTCCCGTCAAAGAGCTATGAAGTCATCGTAGTCGATGACGGTTCACCAGAGATGATCTGTCCAATTGTCTGTCAGTCCAGGGAAGGGAGTGAAGTGCTTGTCAGGTGCTTTCGGAAGGCGAACGGTGGGCCGGCCTCGGCGCGCGCTTTCGGGGCCAGTAGGGCCCTTGGAGAGTACCTGCTCTTCGTAGACGACGACATGCTGGTAAGGGAGAACTTCGTCCGGGAGCACGTCCAAGTCCAGCGAGAGGTCGGACCGGCGGCGGTGATTTGTGACTTCGACTGGGAGGTCGAAGCTGAACCGAAGTCATTCGAACGCTGGTACAAGAGAACGGTCTTGGAGTGGAGAAACGCCCGGCAGGCAGCACTCACCGCCATAGCGGATGGTCTGTTCGAGTTCTCGGAGCAGCGTCCTGAGGGCGATTTCTTGACGGCAGCGAATCTGTCGGTCACTAAGGGCGTCTACGATGAAGTCGGTGGTTTCGATACCACGTATCGTTCCCCTGGTTGCGAGGACCAGGATTTCGGGGTCAGGCTTCGGAAGGCGGGCGTACGTCGAATTGTGACAACACGAACAAGGGCAAAACATGTTGAGACGGCTCTTACGTTGGGGAGAGTCTGCGCAAGGCAGGAGGCCGGCTGGAAGGACGCAGTCCAGTTCATGCGCCGCCTTGGTTTGCTCGCTCAACCTGCGGTGCCAGAAATCGCTATTGTGAATGGTCCGGTAAAGGTGGGGGCAGACCCTTGGCGGCTCGTTGCGAAGAAGATATTGAAGACTGCCGTAGCATCTGACCGTCTATCGCGACTATCGTTTTGCGTGGTTCGTATCCTCGATAGGGTCGGCCCGGAGTCGGCCTCTCTGCAAAGATCGTATGACCTCCTCGTAGCCGCTTACTCGCGCAAAGGCTGGCTCCAGGGGTTAGAAAGGTGCGACGGCGACGGGCCTCTTGAGGCCCCAAACGACACCCGTGTTACCTAGCGCATCTGTAGTAGTGCCGACATACAATCACGCTCATTTTCTAGCCACAGCTCTCCAGACCGTGCTGACACAAACCGTGTCGGTGCGGGAGGTGATCGTGGTTGATGACGGTTCCACTGACAATACGGCAGAGGTGCTCGCCCAATTTGGCGGGAGAATCCACACAATATCGCAAAAGAACAGAGGGGTGGCGGCAGCCCGAAACGTTGGCGCTGCGGCTGCTTCAGGTGAGATCCTCGCGTTTCTAGACGCCGATGATCTCTGGCTGCCAAGGAAGTTGGAATGCCAACTCGGCTATTTGAGGCAAGATCCGAGTTTGGGGTTAGTGCACTGCGGCGTTGAATTGATCGACATTCACGGGGGTAGTGCGGGAAGACTTATCGATGGGATGCGGGGCTGGGTTTCTCATGAGATGCTTCTGTTCCGTCGTGCCGTCATCCTCGGGGGCGGGAGCGCGTCAGTTGTCCCGCGGAGCGTATTTCAAAAGATCGGAGGGTTCGACGAGAGTCTTTCGACCTCGGCGGACTGGGACCTTTACTATCGGATCGCCTCCACTTACCGAGTAGGTTTTGTGCCGGAAATCCTTGTCCGTTACCGAATTTATGACGGTAGCATGCACCAGAACATTCATATCATGGCCAAAGACATGCTAAGGGCCTACCAGAAGGCTTTCTCCGGAAGAGATCCTGAGCTACAGAAATTACAACGGCACGCCTACGGCAATCTGCACGCGGTCCTCGCGGGGTCCTTTCTCGAAAAAGGAGGGTATCGACTTGGTGCGTACCACGTTCTCAAGAGCATGATGTTTACACCCGGAAAGGCATTGCATTTTGCCGCGTACCCTGTTCGTGTAGTCCGACGCCGTTCATCGAGGATGAGAAGCTCTGCTCGTAGGCAATTGTGCGGTCCCTTCTAGGAAGCTGCAGAGTCCAGTAGCTTCGAATGTTGATGCTCCGCGCCCCGACCTGGTCGACGGATCGACTTAGCGATCGCAATGACGTGCCGCATTTGTGGCGCTAGAGCGACGGCGTGGAAGGGCAGAGATGATGTCACTCTGTACCTTTGTGGTTGTTGTGGTTTCGTATCAGGACAGGCCTCTAGCTACGTTCCGGCGGACGAGCGGTACGAAGGGTACTACCGGCAGCCAGTGCCGCCAGCACCGGCGGGTCGCTATGGAGAATGGTTGGCGCGTGCCGAGGCTGAGGTTGGGTCCGGCCGCCTTCTCGAGGTCGGGGCGGGAAGTGGGGGTTTTGTACGCGCGGCACTGGCGAGAGGCTGGAAGGTTGACGCCACCGAGGTCTCGGATAGCGGGCTCGAGATGCTACGCGAAACTGGCGCGAGGGTATTCGCTGGTGACGTGGAAGCGGCGCAGTATCCGGAAGGAGTGTTCGACTTGGTAGTCTCGCTGGAAGTGCTAGAGCACTTGCCAGCGCCATTGCGCCACCTTCAGGAACTCTGGCGCATCACGCGGCCGGGTGGCTTGCTTCTCGTGACCACACCGAACTTCAACGGTCTCTCGCGCTGGTGGCTTGGGATCCAATGGCGGGTGATTGATGCTGAACACTTGGGTTACTTTACGCCGATCACACTTTCCGAAGCGCTCCACCAGGTCGGCTATAAGAGGGTGCGTGTCAAATCTCGGTCTCTCGATGTGTTGAGCTGGCGGCGCGGTACCCGCGTGACAGGGGGCGGTGTTTTTGATCCGCACGCATCTGCGGAGCTACGAGATACGGTAGAAGCGTCAAAGGCGCTGCGCGTCGGCAAAACCGTAGTAAACGCTTTCCTGGGGCTGGCCGGTGTCGGCGACTCGCTCTTAGCATGGGCCCAGCGCTGAGCGTACTTTACGTCTCCTACGATGGAGCGCTCGACGCCCTCGGCGGCTCGCAGGTGGTGCCCTATCTGCTTGGATTGGCGAAGCTCGGATTCCGCGTGACGCTGATCTCCTTTGAGAAACCAGAACGGTGGCGACAGGATACCCTGCGGAAGGATATGCAGGCTCGTCTCGACGCTTGTTCCATCCGATGGAGGCCTGTCCGGTACAACAAGCGACCAAGGCTGCCGGCCACACTATGGGACGTGGCGCTCGGAAGTCGAATCATCGCATCAGAAGCTCGGAGATCAAAACCGGCTATCGTCCATTGTCGCGGGGACGTCGCGATGGTCATGGCGAGATGGGCAGGTCTTTCGCGGGGCACGCGGCTACTTTACGATGTGCGCGGATTTTTTTCGGACGAGCGTGTCGAGACCGGCTCCTGGCGGCGGGGAAGTGTCCTCGATCTCGCGGTAAGGCGAATGGAGCTGGCGAATCTCCAGCGCGCGGACGGCGCGGTCGCGCTGACTCATCGGGCCGCGGAGACGCTGCGGCTGCGCCGTCCCTCGCTACCCTGCATCCGGGTGATCCCAACGTGCGCCGATGTATCGGTTTTCCGGCCGTTACCGCCCGGGCAGAAGGCCGACTTTGGACTGGTCTATAGCGGCTCTCTGGGCACCTGGTATATGGGTGACGAGATGAGAGCTTTCTCGCGGTCGGCGGCAGCAGCCGTGCCGGGACGGACCCTCTTTCTCACGCCGGAACTCGACGCGGCCAGACGGCTAGGGCCGACGGCCGATTGGGCGGAGATCCGCTCGGTGGAGCCAGGGGGGGTGGCGGAGTGGCTTCGCCGCGCTCGGGCACTCTTCTTCTTCATTCGGCCTATCCCTTCGAAGCGTGCCTCGTGCCCGACCAAGTTTGCGGAGGGGCTTGCCTCGGGGCTGCCTGTTGTCTGCAACCGCGGGATTGGCGATCTGGACGATGTTGTCGAGCAGGAGCGTGTTGGCGTTCTTGTTGATGACTTTTCTGAGTCGGCCTACTTGACCTCCGCACAACGACTCGGGCATTTGCTAGAGGACCCTGGCTTATCCGGGCGTTGCAGGCGCTTAGCGGAAACACGCTACAGCGTGGAACTCGGCGTCGACGCCTATCGGCACGTGTATGACAAGCTCACGGCTGCTGCCACCCTTTCGAATTGCGACCGAGCTGGGGCTGCATGATTCGAGTACTGGCCTTGGTGCCATATCCGGCCGATCGAGCGCCGGGACAGCGTTACCGCATCGAGCAGTGGGCGCCCCTGCTTTGCGAAGGGGGGATTCAGATAACACTCTCACCGTTCCTGTCCCGGCGCGGCATGGACGTGCTGTATGAACGCGGGTACGCGGCCTCGAAGGTTCAGGCGGTCCTCCGTGGATATTTCAACAGGCTCGTTGACGCTCTTTGGCGCTCTTCAGCGGACGTCGTCTTCATCTACCGCGAAGCGGCGCTACTGGGACCAGCGTGGATCGAGCGGCTCCTCGCTCTGCGGCGGCCGCTCGTGTTTGATTTTGACGACGCGATTTATTTGGCCGACACAAGTCCAGCGAACGCCTGGATTCGCCCGCTCAAGTCGGCCACGAAGGTAGAAACGATCTGCCGTATAGCGCGCCACGTGACAGTAGGGAACGAGTTTTTGGCGAGCTTCGCTAGGGACCGCGCCCGGGAGGTCACAGTGGTCCCCAGCACGATTGATACGGACTTCTATCAGGTTCGGGAGCGTGCTCGGAATCCTGTACCCGTGATCGGATGGACGGGAAGCGCGACTACTGTTGGGTATCTCAATGCCCTCGCTCCGATGTTGAGGCGACTTCGAGAGAAGTGGGAGTTTGAGCTGTTGATTATCGGGGCCCGGGTGCAGCTGGACGGGCTGACAGTCCGTTGCCTTCCATGGCAGGCTGCGAGCGAACCAGAAGATCTTCGCGAACTGGACCTCGGTCTTATGCCTCTCCCTGACAACGAATGGTCGCGAGGGAAGTGCGGTATGAAGGCGCTCCAGTATATGGCGTTGGGCGTTCCGCCAGTTGTTTCGCCTATTGGGGCCAATGCGAGCATCGTTCGGGACGGAGTCAACGGGTTCCACGCGAGGACCGAGGACGAGTGGATCGATCGGATTGGATCTCTCTTGGGGGACGAGGCTCTTCGGCAGAGTCTAGCCCGAGAGGCGCGGAAGACGATTGAGGAGTCGTACAGCGCTCGCGTCCATGCGCCGCGCGTTGCGCGTATCCTCATGGAGGCTGCAGCATGATTCAGCGTCTACCGATCAAACTACAGCGGGCGGCGGATGCGCGAGTTCCGGACTATACCAGAACGGATCACGGAGTGTCTTAGCATGGCAGGCACCAGGAGTGTATGGGATTGCCATGAACTGCTAGCACTCTGTCGACACAGACCGACGCTGCGATCGAGGCCGGTGGCCACTTGCGGCGCCAGAACCCCATCAAGAACCGGTATCCTTCAGAGCCAGTGATTGCGTGGTTTGGCCTGGCTATCACGGTCCTGGGAGTTCTGTACGGCTTGGCTCAGGTGAGGGCGTATTTGACGGAGCGCCACTTCCTGAGGATCACGCTAGTTCGGCTTAGCAACGGTGGCGGGTTCCGGAAGGTAGAGGATCTCATCCGCCTGAAACACTACCTTAGTACCCACATCCGGTATGATGCGAAGCGCGTCAACGAGGCGCGCCCCCTCCTGCGACACAGCGCCGAGCACATCCTTAAGACGGGGTTTGGCTTTTGTGGCGAGAATGCCCGTGTCGCGATCCGGCTGCTGGCTATGGGCGGCGTACGCGCGCACCGGCTCTACCTTGAGGGACCGCTATGGCAACACAACGTCGTCGAGCATGAGTGGGAGGGAAGCTGGAAGCTCTTCGACGCCCATTCTGACCCCGCATCGCTTCTCCCTGACGAAGATGTCGGCGCCATCGAAAGCTCCGACATCGCCCGATTTCCCAACCACCATGAGGGTCAGCCGTGGCTCAGATCTTATCGGATCAAACCGTTTCACCGGGTACCGGCACTTCGGCGCTTTGAGCAGACTCGGGTGCCGGGGTGGGTGGCCCAGATTGCGGAAACTCCGTCCCTGATTAAGGCGGGGCTCGGCCTGCTCGGTGCCTCTTGCGGCGTTTCGATCCTCTGGTTTGGATGACTCCGTCTCCAGGAGTGGTTCCGCAAGTCTGTATCCTCTGCCGGCAAAGCGCGTACACACAAGTGAAGCAATTTGCCGATGGCGTCGTGGTGGGAAGGTGTGTGGGATGCGGCTTGCTATACACCCCGTTCCGGCACCCAGAGCCGGAGAGTCTTCTGGCTGGCAACGAGATCAATGATCTGAAGGTGCTGAGTCGGCCCATTGTTGACGGTACGAAGCGGCACTATAGGAGCCAGAACTTCGCTGAGTACCTCGTTCAGATCGAAAAGCACGCTCCGGGGCGACGGCTCTTGGACGTTGGCTGCGCGCAAGGGTTCTTCCTCGCGGCGGCGCGTGAGCGCGGCTACGAGGTGGTGGGTATTGAGCCAAGTCGTCCGGTCGCGCTCTTCGCCCGTGAAGCACTTGGGCTGACAATCCTCGAAGGCAGACTCTGCGACGTTGATCTGGGAGATCGGGAATGGGACGTCGTGACCTTCACGGATTCGCTGGAATATCTGCCTGACCCCTTGGAAGGTCTGCGTAAGATCGTGGCGCACCTTGCGCCACGGGGCATCGTGTTCTTGAAGGTCCCCAATGGAGATTACTTTCTGCTCCGCAACGTCATGGAACAGCGTCTTGGTCGTGGCGTTGGCCTTGACGAAGCGTTCGGGCCGTCACGGAGAGTGGTTCACTACACTGGTCTGACCCTTGACAGATTGGTTGAGTTGGGGGGATTGAAGCGTCTCGATTGGGGCGTCTGTCGACCGATTGACTCGCCTCCCTGGGTTGAATGGACAGGCCTCGCGTTAGAGATGCAACCTCCCGGCTTTGCGGGATCGTCGCTTCGCTTAGCACGGCGAGCGTTGCATGCGTTCAGTCGCGTGGAGATGATGTTTTTTCCCGCGAGGAATCATTTTGCTCAGGCGCTGTTTCTCGTGGCGGCGCGCGTAGAGTGATGTGCGACGCGGCATTGGACCCCTCCGACACCGGCCAGATGGCTCGCGAGCCGATGGTTGTGCGACCGACAACTGGTGCGGCGGACCGGGTCCAAGGCTGCTCGTGGGCCGACGGAGTGAAGTGAGGTCGTTGGAAGACTCTGTCGAGAGGAAGCAGTGAGACACCGAGGAGTTCGTTTCCGCGGTGGTGCGTTGACTGAGCGGCAAGTTCGGGCTCAGCTCTACCGATGGGCGTTCCTCGTGCGCGTGCTTGTGGGATTCCTCGCATACGCGCTGACGGTGTACGCCGATTTGCCCGTCGTGGAGGACGCTCGTTTCTACGAGGAAATGGGCTATGAGGTGGCTCAGGGGTGGCTGTCGGGAAACGCGGTTGACTTCGACACTCTACCCCAAGGCGTTCAGACGGCCCAGTTGCTGGTCGCATCGATCGCCGCCTTCTACTTCGTGATGGGCGGGGTGCGTGCGCTGCCGGTCTTGCTCGTCGCTTATAGTGCCGTCACCGCACTTGTTCCTGTGTATGTCTACCGATTCGCGCGAGAGCTGGATGCGCCGGAACGTGTGGCTAGACGAGCAGGATGGCTCGTGTCGCTGTCGCCGGCCTTCGTGTTTTGGTCGGGCAGCCTGTACAAGGAGGGCCTCACGCTGCTGCTTCTCAGCGTCGCTGCGTACCACACGCTCAGGCTACAGTCGGGGTGGAAAGGGCGATCGGTGAGCAGCGTAGCGCTATGCGTTGTGGCGCTCTGGGGAGTTCGCTTCTACCTCGCCATTTTGCTGGTTCTTGCTGTGGCGTTGAGCCTGCTCTGGGGGCGCATGCCCCGGGCGGGACAATCCAGGGGTGTGCCCGTGTTCGTGCGGCAAGCAGCCGTCATGTTGGCATTCGCGGTAGTCATAGTGTCCGTGGGGGTTACGGTGCGGACGGAGCGGGTGTTGCTGGAGAGCGATCAAGGCGTACTGGTGAATCTCGACGTGCGGCGAGGCGGATCGGCGAGAGAGGCCCAGTCTGGCTATTTGCAGGAGGCGAGTATAGCGGCGCCGGAAGAGGCTTTGCAGTACTTCCCATTGGGCCTCTTCTATTTCCTGACGGTGCCGTTCCCATGGCAGCTCGGTGCAGTCAGGCAGAACCTGATCATCCCGGAGAACTGCTTCTGGCTCGCGCTCTATCCGCTGATGGTGGTAGGCATCAGACGGGCGCTCAAGTCCAATCGGCCCGGAACTGTGTTCCTCCTGCTGATGACAGCTGGGATGTGCGTGATCTACGCGCTGCTGGCGGCGAATGTCGGGACGGCATACCGAATGCGATCGCAGGTGTGGCTCCTCTGGGCGCCGTTTGCCGCGTGGGGGTGGGAAGTGTGGCGTGAACGTCGGCGGCGTCCTGCGAGGCAACCACGATTGGCTCGCGGGAGCTCGCGGGTTGTCGGGACGAGGTCGCCCTAGCAATGTGTGGAATCGCCGGGATCGTAGATCTCCAGGCCCGCTCGGTGGAGCCGTCACTCGTGCGCCGGCTCTGTGACCCGCTGGTTCACCGCGGCCCGGACGATGAGGGTTACCACATCAAGAGGCCGGTGGCCCTTGGCCAGCGGCGTTTGGCCATCCTGGATCTGGTCGGCGGCCGTCAGCCGATGAGTAATGAGGACGGCACGGTCTGGGTCACGTTCAACGGCGAGATCTACAACTTCCGCGAGTTGCGGGCGCGCCTGGAGGGGCTCGGGCACCGATTCGCGACGCGCAGCGACACGGAGGCAATCGTCCACGCCTACGAGCAGTACGGCCCGGCGTGCGTGAAGGAGCTGCGGGGCATGTTCGCCTTCGCGCTATGGGATCAGTCGAGGCAGACGCTCCTCCTCGCTAGGGATCGCGTGGGCAAGAAGCCGCTGTTCTACACCGAGGTGGACGGGCAGTGGGTGTTCGCCTCCGAGCTCCAGGCGCTGCTCCAGCATCCCGGGCTGACCCGGGAGGTGGACTGGGCCGCGCTGGACGACTACCTGACGTATGGCTACGTGCCTGCGCCGAAGACGATCTTCCGCGGTGTGTACAAGCTTCCACCGGCTCATTGGCTCACGGTCAGGTTGC
>Ga0210384_10007736_pt1 | contig 11305 bp, 12 predicted proteins | sample IncBWH2MmetaG_FD_160574 | JGI IMG/M metagenome (GOLD analysis project Ga0210384, IMG submission 160574) | Forest soil microbial communities from Barre Woods Harvard Forest LTER site, Petersham, Massachusetts, United States - Inc-BW-H-2-M | ecosystem: Environmental > Terrestrial > Soil >...
CGACGTTGCCCCGGAATTCCTTCGACAGAATGTTCCCGATCCTTCTGTGCTGGACAAAGATGTCGATCCAAAACGCGACCGTTGGGAACTTGACGCACTTGAGGCCGCGATCTCGCGCGGGATTCCGATCTTCGCGATTTGCAAAGGCCTTCAGCTCTTCAACGTCGCGCTCGGTGGCACTCTCAAGCTCGACATCGCCGGCCACGATCTGCCGGAGCAACGCGATCACAATGTGCAGCCACTGCGTAACGATCGCGCCGCCACGCATCGCTTTACAAAAGTAAACAGCTCCCATCATCAGGCGATCGATCGTCTCGGCGATGGTTGCGAAGTGGAAGCGTGGTGCGCGACCGACGACATCATCGAGCAAATCCGGCTGCGCAATTATCCTTTCGCTCTCGCCGTGCAATATCATCCGGAGCGCGGCAGGACTTATAACGAGTTGTTCGAGGATTTTTTCTCGCGATTAGATGATCGTTGAAGCGTTGGATCAATTATGACGCTCTAACGATTCCACCCGTCGGAGCGGGGTGATTGCCGATCTTTCATTCGCCGCGATAAACGCAGCGCGCCGTCGGCGTTTCGTGGACGACAATCTCGCAGAGTCCGCGACATTGCGGCTCCAATTTTTTCCAGAACCACGCCGCCATGTTCTCAATCGTAGGATTTTCCAAACCTTCGACCTCATTCAAGTAAGAATGGTCCAACATTTGCAGTAGCGGTTTCATCGCCGCGCCGATCTCGGCATGATCATAGACCCAGCCGCTAATTGGGGTGACCTCTCCTTCCACCGAGACCTCAATCTTGAAACTGTGACCATGCATGCGCCGGCATTTGTGACCCTCCGGCGCGCTCGGCAAAGTCTGCGCCGCTTCAAAGGTGAAATCCTTCGTCAAGCGCGCGCGCATGGATCACACCCCGCGCTGCGTCGGCGTCCAGACGAACTTGTGCATTTGCAATTGAAAGCGGACATCGAGTCGGTCTGCCAAAATCCATTTCACGATTTCGCGCGGATCGATCCGGCCGAAAATGGGCGAGAACAAAACGGCGTGGCACCGCTTGGACAAATTGAAAAGGCGCACTTTGTCGCACGACCAGTCATAATCTTCGCGTGAACCGATCACGAATTTCACTTCGTCGCGCGAGGTGAGATGATCGATGTTCGACCAAAGATTACGCTCCACTTCGCCGCTGCCCGGCGTTTTCAAATCCATGATCCGATGCACCCGCGTATCGACCGCGGAGATATCGTGCGCGCCGCTGGTCTCGAGCAAAATCGTGTGGCCCGCGTCCGCCAACATCGACATTAGCGGCAGCACATTTTTTTGCAGCAACGGCTCGCCGCCGGTGATCTCGACAAGCGGACAATTGAGCGCCGCGACAAGATCGACAATCTCATTCAATGTTTGTTTTTTGCCTTCGTAAAATGCGTACTCGGTGTCGCAATAATTGCAGCGCAGATTGCAGAAAGTCAGCCGGACGAAAACACAACGCTGCCCAGCCCAGGTGCTCTCTCCCTGGATTGATTGATAAATTTCGTTGATGGTTAGCGCTTCTTCGCTCATTCGCTTATAGACCGCATTTTTGCGTCGCCTCGGCGAAGCTGGAGCGTTTTCGGAGGAGGGATGCCAGGTAGGAATCGACCAAGGGCGCGTCGTTGATTAGAGTGAGGTTCGCCGGCGTCTGAAGACGTGAGAAAATCGCATAGGCAATCTTGCTTCTCGGGACACTCTTCTCTCCGTAACCGGACGGAATATTGCTCGACCAGTAGCGGACGTATTCCGCGCCCAGCCGGTTCTCGGTTCCGAGAAAAATCGTGGAATGTCCATGCTCGCTTCTGCCTACCTGCCGCGACCAGAAGATTTTTAGAAAATCGCCCGGCTTTGCCTGGTCGAAGTTGTCGAAGTTTCGGCCAAGCCCCAGTTCGTGAAAGAGGCGAGCTGTCCCTGGCCCATTTGCGTTCCACCGGCCCCAGATCCCTTCGCCATCATGCTGATCTCGGATGATGAGCTGATCCAACGTGGCAAAATCGAGGTGGAGCTCTCCCCGCGCACGCAGCGCTTCGATGGTTCTAATAAAGACGAGATAGGTCGCTCCCGAACAGAAACTCGGCGAGGCCGCTGAAGGAAGGATGAAAAATTTACCGGACTCAAAATGGGCGGCGGATTGGAGCCGAATCTTTGCGAAACGCGATACCGAATAGCGACCACCTTGCGGCATCTGTTTGATCTGCTCGAGAATCAACTCATTGCAATCGTCAGCCAGAGATACGCGTATGGTGAGGGCAAACGTCACGATCAAAGCCCATCCCGCTACTGTTTTCACGAAGGGACAAGTAAGCGCCAAATCCGCCACTGGCAACGGCCGTTGGCTTTCCTTGCACAGTGTGCTAGACGAAAAAGCATGCTGCGTTTCACGAAGATGAACGGGGCCGGCAACGATTTTGTTATGATCGACAATCGTGCGGGCAATATTCATCTTAATCGCGTCCAGATCGCGCGCATTTGCGATCGCCATCGCGGCATCGGCGCGGATGGAATTTTGCTGATCGAAACGGCGTCGAACGGCGCAGATTTTCGGATGCGCTATTTTAACAGCGACGGCGGTGAAGCCGAAATGTGCGGCAACGGCGCGCGCTGTTTCGCGCGCTTCGCAAATCGAGTCGCGAACTCGCCGGGAAAGATTTCATTTGAAACTCCGGCCGGCGTAATCGGCGCCGAGCTTCATGATGAATTGGTGACGTTGCGATTGAGCGACCCAAGTGATTTGCAATTGAATATCGCGCTTCGCACTGCCGGCAAGAATAGGACTGTCCATTTCATCAACAGCGGGGTGCCGCACGTTGTTGTCCCCGTTTCGCAGATTGACGAAGTCGATGTCCGGCAGGATGGAGCAGCTATTCGTCGTCACGAAATGTTTTTGCCGAAGGGCGCAAACGTAAATTTCATCGAGAAACGCGAAGGGAAGAGAATTGCCGTCCGCACCTATGAACGCGGCGTAGAAAATGAAACGCTCGCTTGCGGAACCGGCGTAGTCGCGAGCGCGCTCATTTTTGCCGCCACCGAGAATTCCGGCGGTCCGGTCGGCGTGCTCGTGCGCGGCGGCGATGAGTTAACGGTTGCCTTTGAGAAGGACGGCAGTGAATTCCGAAACGTGACGCTCACTGGCCCGGCTGAGTTTGTCTTTGAAGGGACAATCGAGCTGTAGTGAATCTATAGCGGCGCTCTATGAGCGTCGCTCGAATTGAAAGGAGAAAGTGCGACGGTCATAGACCGCCGCTACAACAAGAATGTTTCGCGGCACGTTCACTGCGCTGGTCACTCCGTTTCGCGATGGCGGGATTGACGTTCCGGCTTTCCAAAAATTGATCGAAGCGCAGATCGCCGCCGGAATTACCGGCGTGGTCGCGGTTGGCACAACCGGTGAGTCGCCCACCCTTTCACACGACGAACGCGAGGAATTGATCCGGCTTGCGGTCACAATCGTGCACAAACGTTGCCAGGTCCTGGCCGGCACCGGTTCGAACGCCACGCATCATGCCGTGGCTGACACAAAAATGGCCGAAAAACTTGGCGCCGATGGCGCGTTGCTCGTCGCGCCATATTACAATAAGCCAAGCCAGGAAGGACTCTTTCGCCATTTTCAAACAATCGCGCGCGAAACGAGTCTGCCCATCATGCTTTACAACATTCCCGGCCGTTGTGGCGTCGATATCGGGCCGGAAACGGTCTCGCGCCTCGCGGTGGAATGCCGAAATATTGTCTCAATCAAGGAAGCGAGCGGAAGCGTTGAACGCGTGAGCGAATTGCGCGGCCGCTTGCCGGAGTCGTTCACCATCCTGAGCGGTGATGATTCGTTGACGCTGCCGTTCATGTCGGTCGGCGCCGTCGGGGTCGTAAGCGTCGCTTCGAATTTATTTCCGGCGGAAGTTTGCGCGCTCGTCCGCGCGTATGAGTCTGGCGATGTGACGTTGGCGCAGAAATTACATCGACAATTGTTCCCTCTCTTTAAGGATTTGTTCATCGAGCCAAATCCGGTTCCGGTGAAAACGGCACTGGCCTGGCGAGGTGCTATGTCAGGTGACGTTCGTCTGCCATTATGTGAGATGAGCGAAGCGAATCAGGCCCGGCTGCGCAAGACGCTCGAAGCATTCGAACGGTCAAAATGAAAAAGCCGGTGCGTGTTCTGCTTATCGGTGCGAAGGGCCGGATGGGGAAAGCAATTGTCGATCTTGCCAAAGGCGACCCAAGCATCGTGATCGTGGCGCAGTGTGATCTGGGTGATCCAATCGGACCGACAATGAAGAATTGCGATGTCGCAGTCGATTTCAGTCACGCCAATGTCATCGAAGGGATTTGCCGCGCGTCCCTGCAACATCGACGGCCACTGGTCATTGGCACCACGGGTCATTCGGCAGAGCAACACTGCGTGATTGAAAAAGCTGCGCAATCGGTCGCGATCGTTTTCGCGTCGAACTTCAGCGTCGGCGTGAACGCGCTTTTTGCTCTCACCCGCAATGCGGCAAAAATCATCGAGCCTGAATTCAACGTCGAAATCATCGAAACCCATCACAAGCTAAAAAAAGATGCGCCGAGCGGAACGGCCAAGACGCTCGCGGAAATTTTGAGGCAAGCACACAAGTCGGATTCCGAAATTCAAATTCAGTCAATCCGGGAAAGGGAAGTGGTCGGTGAACACACGGTCATCTTTAACGGACCCGGTGAGCGATTGGAGTTGACACATCGAGCGAGCAGCCGCGAAATTTTTGCGCGCGGGGCCTTGCGCGCGGCGCGATGGATCATTGGGGAACCCGCGGGTCTTTACTCGATGCAGGATGTGCTCGGACTCTGAATCTGTAGCGGCGCTCTATGAGCGTCGTAGAAATGCAACGGTCACAGACCGCCGCTACAAGAATGTGAAATGAGAACGGGCGTTGCTCTGGGATCGAATCTTGGGGATCGGCTGGCGACCTTACGTGCGGCGCGAAAAGCAATTGTCGATCTTGCAGACGTAGAGCCGCCAATTCTTTCGTCGGCAATTTACGAAACAGAACCGGTGAATTGTGAGCCGGGCGCGGAAAGGTTTTTGAATGCGGTTCTTGAATTCGATTATGAGGGCGATCCGGTAAATCTTTTGAGAAAATTGACGGAGATCGAGAGCGTGCTTGGCCGACCGCGCGATCGGGCGCGCAATGTTTCTCGCCAGATCGACCTCGACCTTCTTTACGTCGGCGAGATGAAGATCGATACCGCGGAAGCGCAATTGCCGCATCCGCGAATGCATTCCCGTCGATTCGTCCTACAACCGCTGTCGGATATCCGGCCGAACCTGGTCCTGCCGCGGCAGGCAAAAACCGTCCGCGAGTTGCTCGCACGACTTGATGATTCAGCTACAGTAGTTCGATTGACAAAGGTCTGGCAATCTCGATGAAAGATTTTCGCGAAATGAAACGGCGCGGTGAAAAAATCACCGCGCTCACCGCTTACGATTACCCGACGGCGCGTTTGCTCGATGAAAGCGGGATTGACATCATCCTGGTGGGCGATTCGTTAGGTATGGTGGTGCTGGGTTATGAAGACACGACAAGTGTGACGCTGGAAGAGATGCTGCATCACACGCGGGCGGTGGGGCGCGGTGTGAAGGAAGCGTTGCTCGTAGCAGACATGCCGATTCACACTTACGACACGCCGGAGCAGGCGGTCGCGACTGCAAAACAATTTGTCGATGCTGGCGCGCAGGCGGTGAAATTGGAAGGTGGCTGGAGTGAATGTGGCAAGATCGAGAGAATCGTGGAGGCGGGCATTCCCTTCATGGCGCACATCGGCATGTTGCCTCAACACGTTCAAGACGAAGGCGGCTATAAAGTTAAAGGAAAGACCGCGCAGGAAGCCGAGCAACTCCTCGACGATGCGAATTGCGTGCAGCACGCGGGTGCATTTTCGGTTGTGCTCGAGATTGTCGTGCCCGACATCGCAAAACAAATCACCAGCGCGATCGACATTCCGACAATTGGCATCGGTTCGGGCGAGCATTGCGACGGCCAAATCTTGGTGACGCACGACCTGATTGGTTTGTTCCCGTGGTTCACGCCGAAGTTTGTTTCACCCGAAGCGCGCGTGGCGGAAGAGATTCGTCGCGCGGCGACTTCGTTTATCGAACGAACCCGGAACGGCAACGCACTGTCTAGCCCGCTCAGCAGCAGTTAGGCGCGATTGACTCAGCAGTAAAGCTGACTCCCGCGCGCCGCGCTTCGCGATGCGAATCGGCTACAGCCTCGTTTGACATTTTCGCCGCGCTGCCGGTTTGTTGGAACGCAATTATGAGAGTTTCCGAGTTCGATGATCTTGAGTACAGCGCGCTTTTGACAGGCAGCAAACAGCGCAGTTGGCTCTGGTTTGGCCTGATCGTTTCGCTGGCTTTGCACGTCGCGCTCTGCACTTATTTTTATCGAACGCGTTTTCAGTCGCTCGATGCGGTCCTGGCAGAGACGCAACAAACACCCACGTTCAAGATCAAAAATGTCGATCTTGTCCAGCAACTCGACAAGAGCAGCATGGATCAAACGAATGCGGCCGCGAAGCCGAACCCGGACCAAACGCAGGAACAATTGCCCGACGAGAAAAAATCATTCGATAAACTTTTGCAGGAAGTCCAGGCCAGCACCGCGATGCCGGACGACACGCGCGATGTTTTGCCGGACCAACCAAAAGTGGAACAGCCGGACGTGAACTCCGTGCTCAATGAAATTGAACGCACTACCGCCCAGACTCTTTCCAAGGGTCCGAACGCGACGCATGAGCAATCTTTGCTCAATGAGACCGCGGTCTCGGGCCGGCCGCAGCCGGCGCTGACGGGCGACCAGCTCGCCACCAGCACGATGATCAAGCGGCCAAACACTTTCACGAGCAAGATGCCGGGCGACAGCGCCGGGCCGAACAAAGGACGCGCCCCGGGCTTTAGCGATTTGGAACAGTTGCTTGCGCAGAAGGGCCCACTCGGTTCGGGAACGAAACTGCGCATGCCGGACGATCAGCTTTTCGAATATGACAGCGCCGCATTGCAATTGAGCGCGGCCGGGCAACTGCAAAAACTCGGCACGCTCATCAAGCGCAATCCGCGAGCGAATTTTACGGTGGAAGGCTACACAGACTCATTCGGCACGCCGGAATATAATCTCGACCTCAGCCAGCGGCGGGCGGATAGCGTGAAGCAATTTTTGGTGGAAGTGATGGGCATCAGTCCCGCGCAAATCGAAACGCGCGGTTATGGGCAAACGAAGTTCCGGGTATCGCCAAACGGTTCAATCGAAGAGCAGCGCGAGAACCGGCGGGTCGAGATCGTCGTGCACACGAACGAGGGGTAGTTCTGTCGACCTTGCGGTAGTGGCCCTCCCTGCCCGAAAGATTCGACGGACGTGCACCGACCACCGCAATCAGAATTGGCGTCACCAATTCTTGATCCACTGGTTTTGATCACTTGGCGGATTTGCGTTCGCTGTGCTCCAAAGATCGAATGTTGGATTGTAACCAATGCTCCCGCCTGGATTCGAAGCCTTCGCGGTCGAATAACCGTACGAATTTCCAAAAGGGTCGCGAATGTATGTGTTCGGTCCTGGTGGATTTGGACTGAGCATGTTTGGTCTCAATGCGGAACCCATGTAGTTTTTTGTATCCGTCGCAGTAGATGTAGTTGGATCGCCGTCTGAGTCGCCAGAAGCTTGAGTGTACAAATAGCGAGATGCATTTTGATAATCGAGAGGGTTGGCATCCGCGGGATTAAGATTGTTCGTGTCGTTATTTGTCGGGTAAATCCCGTTATCCGCTTTGTAAGTTTCCAGTGCAGTGGACAGCGCGGCGATTTCGGCTTCGGCGCGGGAGCGTGCGCCTTTTTTTTGCACGTAACCGGATGTGGCCAGAATCAATCCCGCAAGCAGGATGATGATCGTCATTACGACCAGGAGCTCGAAAATGGTGAACGCTGCCGTAGTGGCGGGCGTGTCGCCCGCAATTGGTAAAGGTGTGCAGCGGACACGGCTGCCTCTACAGTTTCGATGCAAGATCGATATCGTCGTCTCGACGCGCATCCCTTAGGTTTGCTGCTGCAAACCGCTGATGATGCTGATGAGCGGCATGAACAGCGCGATGACAATTGTGCCGACGACGAGCGCGAGGAAAACGATCATGATCGGTTCGAGCATCGAGGTCAATGCCGCCACGGAGTTGTCGGTCTCGTCGTCATAAACGTCGGCGATCTTCAAGAGCATTTCGGGAAGCTGACCGGTCTCTTCACCCACATCGATCATACTGATGGCCATGGGAGGGAAAGTGCCGCTGGCTTCGAGCGGATGTACGATCGATTCGCCTTCCTTCACGCTATCGTGCACTTGCGAGATCGCGCCGGCGATCACCATGTTGCCGGCAGTTTCTCGGGTAATGTTGAGCGCTTGTAAAATCGGCACGCCACTCGTGACCAACGTGCCGAGCGTGCGTGAAAAACGAGAGATCGCGGTTTTGCGGATCAAATCGCCGAAGAGCGGCACGCGCAGTTTGAAACGATCGATTATTGATCTTCCAGCGCGGGTCCGGGCGATCAATTTGTAAGCCGCCGCCGCAGCGATAAGTAAGCCAAGCAAGATCAGCCCGTGATTTTTCACGAAGTTGCTCACGCCAATGACGAAGAGGGTGATAGCAGGCAGCGGTTTGTTGCCGAGCATGTCGTGAAAGATCGCTTCGAATTTCGGCACGATAAAAATGAGCAGGAACGCCATAATCGCGATCGCCATCGTCATCACGATGAGGGGATAAACCATGGCAGCGACAACCTTGTTCTTGATCTTTTGCGCCTTCTCCTGGAATTCCGCGAGCCGGCGAAGCACGAGCTCGAGTACGCCGCCGACCTCGCCCGCTTTCACCATGTTGACATAAAGGTGATTAAAGATCAGCGGATGCTGCGCCAGGCTTTCCGAAAACGTGCTGCCACCCTGCACTCCATCGGCGAGTTTGTTGATCGTGTTTCTCAAAACCGTGTCGCGTTCCTGTTTTGCCAGAACATTGAGGCCGCGCAGCAAAGGCAATCCGGAGTCGATAAGCGTTGCCAACTGCCGGGTGAAAATCATCATGGTCTTCGGTTTAACCTTCTTGCGTTGGAAGAGAACTACGCTGAGTTTCATGTGCGGTCGCGCTACCCGCTCGGCTTTCGCGGCGGCGCGCGAGACCTCTCTTTCGGGGCCGCCTTTGCCCTCCTCATAAACGCTGGTCGGAAAATATCCGGCCTGGCGTAATTGACCGATCGCTTCATTGCTTGAGCGCGCTTCAAGCAGCCCGGTCGATTCCTGTCCGCGAGCATCGAGAGCTACGTAGGTGTAACGCGGCATGAGTCAGCTAGCGATTTAGCGAGTGAAAGATTCAGCGATTTCAGCAAACCAGTGCGATCAAGTCCATCTCATCCGCTAACTCACTAACTGGCTCAATCGTTAAATGCCTCTACGTGTATTTCAGCAGTTCCTCGATGGTCGTGTCGCCGGCGAAGATGCTGCGCATTCCATCCTGGCGCAGCGTGACCATGCCGAGCTCGCCCGCTTTTTGTTTTAAAACAATGGTCGGAGCGCGCTCGTTGATTAATTCCCGGAGCGGGTCGGTAATTTTCATCAGCTCGTAGATTCCTTTGCGGCCTTTGTAACCGGTGTTGTTGCACGCGTCGCAACCCTTGCCGCAATAGAATTTTTTTCCGCCGATGTCGCGCCGCGAGATTTCAAGCTGCGCGAGCAATGCTTCGTTTGGCTCATAAGCGGTGCGGCACTGTTGACAAATGCTGCGCAGCAAGCGCTGGCCAAGCACGGCTTCGAGTGTTGAGGAAATCAGAAACGGCTCTACGCCCATGTCGATCAAACGCGTGATCGCTCCCGGCGCGTCGTTCGTGTGCAGCGTCGTGAAAACGAGATGGCCGGTGAGCGAGGCTTGAATGGCGATCTGCGCCGTCTCGAGATCGCGCGTCTCTCCGACCATGATGCGGTCGGGGTCCTGCCGCAAAAATGCTCGCAGGACACGCGCGAACGTGAGACCGATCGCCTCGTTCACCGGCACTTGCACGATCCCTTCGAGATCGTACTCGACCGGCTCCTCCGCAGTGAGCAATTTGGAATCGATCGTGTTGATCTTGCGTAAACAGGAGTACAACGTCGTCGTTTTTCCCGAGCCGGTCGGGCCAGTCGCAATGAAAATTCCATTCGGCCGCTGGATGACTTCGAGAATGTAATCGTGGATGTAATCGGGCATGCCTAACATCTCCAGATCCAGATTGACTGTGGTGCGATCGAGAACGCGCAAAACGAGGCTCTCGCCGAACTGCGTCGGCAAAGTTGAAACGCGAAGATCGACCGGGCGTCCGGCGATTTTTTTTTGAATGCGGCCATCCTGCGGAAGACGGCGCTCGGCGATGTTCATGTTCGCCATCACTTTGACGCGCGAGATGACCGGAAGCGCGAGATGGCGCGGGGGCGGCGACATTTCGTAAAGCGCACCGTCGACGCGATAGCGGATTTTGAATTCGTTTTCGAACGGCTCGAAGTGAACATCGCTCGCGCAGTCCTGGATCGCTTGATACAAGATTAGATCGACAAAGCGAACGATCGGGGTTGCATTCGCCTCTGCTTCAACCACGGCGACTCCGTCTCCTTTACGCAATGGCAACAGCTCGCCCGATTCGCCGAGCTGTTTGAGGATTTCCTCGATGCTCGATGTGTCAGCGCCGTAATACTGTTTGATTCGATCTTCGATTTGCTCGGCCGGCGCAACCACAACATCGACCTCTTTGCCCAAGGCAAAACGGAGGTCCTCAGTCGCGCGAAGGTCGAGCGGATCAACCAGTGCGACGCGCAAAGTGTTCCCGCTCATTCCAATGGGAAGCGCGCGGTGCAACCGCGCCAGCCCGCTCGGAATCAAGCGCACAATTTTCGGCGCTATTTCCCTTTCGCTAAGATTGACATATTCCGTCCCGAGCCCATCAGCAATGGTTTGGTAAAAGCCGTGCTCATCGACAAAGCCGCCATCGACCATGGCCTGAGCAATCGTTTTTCCGTTGAGGTGCGCTTCGTTGAGAACGTCATCGGCCTGCGACGGCTGCAAAACCTGTTGCTCGATAAAAAACTCAGCGACTTGTTTGTTGTTCATGGGCTCGGTGAATCGTTAAATCGTTTATTAACTGACGTCTCCGATTGTAATTGAAATCACTTCTTCTGCGGAAGTGAGGCCGGCCAAAACCTTTCGCACGCCATCTTCGCGCAGGGTGCGCATGCCGAGTTCGCGCG
>Ga0210384_10007738_pt1 | contig 11304 bp, 6 predicted proteins | sample IncBWH2MmetaG_FD_160574 | JGI IMG/M metagenome (GOLD analysis project Ga0210384, IMG submission 160574) | Forest soil microbial communities from Barre Woods Harvard Forest LTER site, Petersham, Massachusetts, United States - Inc-BW-H-2-M | ecosystem: Environmental > Terrestrial > Soil >...
GAATGCGAGCCTCCAGTCCCGCATCCACACAACCACATTGTCATCCCGGGCGCAGCCGAGGGATCTGCTTTCTGCCGGACTCGCTCCGTAACATCTGCACGTCCCACGGCCGTTCCGCCGCAAGCAACAGCAGATCTTTCGACTTCCGAAGGGACTCGCAAGCGAGTCCCTTCCCTCCGCTCAAGATGACAAGTTTTTGTGGGTATCGAAGCGACTTTCGCTTGCAATACTACTTCTTTACCTGTATCCCCAGGTCCTTCAGCTGCGCGTCGCTCACGGGCGTCGGCGCATCCACCATGAGATCCACTGCACGCGCCGTCTTGGGAAATGGAATCACTTCACGCAGGCTATCCGCCCCAGCCAAAATCATCACGATACGATCCAGTCCCAGAGCAATACCGCCGTGCGGAGGCGTGCCATACTCCAGCGCTTCCAGAAAGAATCCGAAGCGGGAGCGAGCCTCTTCCTCTGTCATCCCGAGGGCACGGAATATCTTGCTCTGAATATCCTGGCGATGAATGCGGATCGAGCCCGAGCCGAGTTCAGTGCCGTTGAGCACAACGTCGTAAGCCAGCGCCCGGATTTCGCACAGCGGAGAATTGGGATCGCCTGTCGTATCGTAGCTCGTCTCAAGCTTTGCCATGTCATCGTCGTGCAGTGACGTAAAGGGATGATGGGCCGCATTCCATCTGCCTGACTCCCGGTCCCACTCGAACATCGGGAAATCGGTTACCCACAAAAAGCGATAGTCCATCGTAGGATCGCCGGTCTTGGCAAAAGCTCCATGCTTGGCTGCATATTTTTGGGCGAGATCAAGCCGCAGCTGTCCGCACGTCTGGAAGAACTGGTTGGGATTCTGCTTCGACTCTGCCTTGCGCACCACCAGCAACCACAAATCTCCCGGCTCGACGCCAGCCGCTTTGAGAACTGCCTCAACCGAATTGGGATAGTCCCGGGCAAAGCGATTGGGATCGGTCATCAGACTTACGAATGACGTCCCCTGGGCATGCGCGAACGCTCCATAAGTCCCGATGGTCCGCCGTTCGGTGCCAGAGATCTCTCCGGCTTTCGGAATCCGAATGAGCAGCGAACTAAAATCCTGGCTTATCTTGAATGCCGAAGCAAATTTTTCCCGCTCCTCCGGCGTGAATGCCCGGCGCACGTCCACCATCGCCGGCAGCCGCATATCAGGCTTGTCGCTGCCGTAGAGACGCATGGCCTGGTCATAACTCATGCGCGGGAACGGCGTCTTGATCTCATGCCCGGCAGCTTTGAAGGCAGCCGTCAGGAAGCCTTCGACCACCTCCCACACGCGCTCCGGCTGCGGATACGACATCTCCAGATCGATCTGGGTAAATTCCGGCTGCCGGTCGGCGCGCAGATCCTCGTCGCGAAAGCAGCGCACAATCTGGAAATATTTGTCGAATCCCGAAATCATCAGTATCTGCTTGAACATTTGCGGCGACTGCGGCAGGGCATAGAAACTGCCGGGCTGCACCCGGCTGGGTACGAGATAGTCGCGCGCGCCTTCAGGTGTCGAGCGGGTCATGAACGGAGTTTCAATCTCAAAGAACCCCTGCGCCGAAAGATAGTCGCGAATAGCCAGCGCAACCTTGTGCCGCAGTTCGATGTTGTACTGCATAGCATCGCGGCGGAGATCGATGTAACGATACTTAAGCCGCATCTCCTCGTTAGGGAGCACCGTTTCGCTGGGCAGAAAGGGCGGCTGCTTCGCTTCGTTGAGGATGCGCAGCTCTTCCGCGATCAGCTCCACCTCGCCGGTGGCGATGTTCTTGTTCACCGTGTCGGGGACCCGCTGCTTGGCCGTGCCCACAACGGCGATGACGTACTCGTTGCGCAGCGCTTCAGCCTTCTGATGAATGGCCGGATCGCGCTCCTTGTTGAACACTACCTGAGTGACCCCGCTGCGGTCGCGAATATCAATAAAGATCAAGTTGCCCAAGTCGCGCCGCCGGTTTACCCATCCCATGAGTACAGCCTTCTTGCCGGAATCGACCGGACGTAGAGCGCCGCACATATGGGTACGTTGTAGATCGCCAAGAAAATCGAGCAAGTTGTGCCCTTCAGTGGAGAATTGAGTCGTAAGTAGAATGAAAGATTATAAATGGAGACACGGACGTCCCGCCCGTGCGATCTGACCGGAGATCTGTCTGCCAAGCCCCGCCACGAATGGGTCAGTCAATCGGCCGCGCCGCTGTGGCCTGCTGAAACTTCAGACGCCATTGGTCATCCTGCTTAACCCAAAGATCGGAGATATGCTGATAGCGAGGCGCCAATCCGGGCGCGTCCCCCTCAGGCATGTGAATGATGCAATCATAAGTCACGACTGCCGCCTCATCGTCGACCGGCACGACTCGGAGATTGTAGGTGTAGTAATCTTTCAGCTCGCCATCGCGTGCGCTCTCCACGATTTCTTCTTTGTCATGGAGCCTGCCTTCGCTGCCTACCCACAGAAAGTCATCGGTCAGGGTACGCTTCAGGAAGTCTACGTTCTTGCTCTTCTGAGCCTCAGGGATCGCCTTCGTATTGGCAATCAGCGTCCGCTCCAGCGGACCAAGCGGCTTCGACGAATTCCCTGAGCCTTGCGCGAACCCGACCATCGACAACCAGAGAAGGCAGGTTATGAAACCTAGTGCTCTCATATTCCTCCGTATAAGCAAAAAGTGACGCTATTTGGCTTGAATCTTACTCGCCAGCTCGGCGCGTGGGACTGAAACCTGCTCGCCGGTTTCCAAATTTTTGAGCGCGAACGAACCTGATTTGACTTCATTCTCGCCCACAATCAGAGCAAACCGAACTCCCATCTTGCTCGCGGTGTCGAACGATTTCTTGAGACGAAAATTCTCGTCGCCTAGTTCGACCACCAGATCATGACGCCGCAGCTCCCGAGCTAACCGCGCTGCTTCGCGATCCATGCCGGCGCCCAGAGGCGCGATATAGACATCGGGCTTGCTTTGCACCGCTTCGGCCGATTCCTGCAACGCGAGCACCAGGCGGTCTTCGCCGATGGCAAAACCAATTCCAGGGGCACTGGGGCCGCCCAGCGATTCCGAAAGCCCGTCGTAGCGCCCACCTCCGAGGATCGCATTCTGCGCCCCCAGGGCGCCGTGAGTAAATTCGAACGCCGTCCGCGTGTAGTAGTCGAGCCCGCGGACAAGACGATCGTCAAGCGTAAAAGGTACGCCGACTGCTTTCAGGATCTCCTGCACCTGTTCAAAATGCTGGCGGCAACCTTCATCCAAGAACGCGCTGATGCGCGGCAGCTTGTCGATGATCGGCTGGTCCCCGGGGACTTTGCAATCAAACACCCGCAACGGATTGGTGACCGCGCGTCGCTGGCAATCCTCGCACATGCCGGACACCACCGGCTCAAGCGCCTTGCGCAGAGCCTGGTTATACGCCGCACGATCGTTGATACAGCCGACCGAATTCAGTTCCAGGGTCCAGTCTCGAATGCCGAGGCGATCGAGCAGCGTCGCCAACAGTTCCAGTACTTCCGCATCGCGCGCTGGAGACTCGCTGCCCGCGCTGGCAGGCCCGATGACCTCCGCCCCGATCTGATAGAACTGGCGATAACGTCCCTTTTGTGGACGCTCCCGCCGAAACTGCGGCCCGATGTAGTAGAGCTTGTTCAGACCGCGATCCCAGAGTTTGTGCTCGATGTAGGCGCGCACCACGCTGGCGGTGTTTTCCGGGCGAAGCGTGAGTGACTGGCCTTTTTCACTTTGCGCTCGCCCGCGGTCTTCCCACGTGTACATCTCTTTCGCTACAACGTCCGTCTCTTCGCCTACACCTCGAGCAAAGAGTTCGGTCGACTCGAAAATCGGCGTGCGTATCTCGTGAAAATTGTAGGCGCGGAAAACGTCACGCACCGCGGCCTCGACGAAGTTCCACAACGCCGTCTCTGGCGGCAGAAGATCGCGGGTTCCTCGCACAGCTTTAATCATGAATACAGGCCACCAGATCCCAGTTTCAAGTTCTCAGTTCTCAGATCGATCTCGCAATCCCTGTCATCCTGAGCGCAGGCAGTTCATTCGCTTGCGAATGAACTGACGGAGTCGAAGGACCCCTATCAGCTTGACTGTAACCATCAGCAAAGGATTTTCGCGGGATGCCGTGACCCGTCCGAAAAGAATACCTCAAACTCCGCAGCGAAGCCTTTCACGCGGCAAAGTCCTCATCGCGCGGCACCGGCATGGACGGAGGCACGCGGTCCGTCACTTCGGCCAAGGCAGCGAGCTTCTCCGCCAGCGCGCTGGTCAACGACCCCGGCTGATAACGCCACCGAAAATTCCCGTCCGTAACGCTGGGAGTATTCAGGCGGCCTTCGCTACCCAGCCCCAACACATCCTGCAGCGGGACTACTGCCAGGCTAGCAACTGACTCCTGCGCCAGACGAATAAAAGCCCAATGGATGCCGTCTTCGCATCGCCCAACATACGCTTGAATCGCGCGCCGCTCGCTCTCCGACACGCCTGATTTCCACCAACCCAGCGTGGTGTCGTTATCGTGAGTGCCGGTATATACAACGCGATCGGGCGTGAGCCGGTGCGGCAGATAATCATGGGCGCCGGCATCGGAGAAACCAAATTGCAGCACCGCCAAGCCGGGAATCTGGTGGCGCTCGCGCAGCGCGTGCACCTCAGGCGTGATATGGCCTAGATCTTCCGCAAAAAAAGGCAGCCCGCCCAGGGTGTCACGAAGTTTGTTGAACAACTCGTCCTTGGGACCGTCCACCCAGCGGCCGTTTACAGCAGTCAGCTCATTGGCAGGAATCTCCCAGAACTGTTCAAAGCCGCGAAAATGATCGAGGCGGATGTAGTCGCAGGTCTCCGCACCCCAGCGCAAGCGGTCAATCCACCAGTCGTCGCCGCGCGCCTTGATCGCCGCCCAGTCATAAAGCGGAGTGCCCCAGCGCTGGCCTGTAGCGCTGAAGGCGTCAGGCGGGACGCCGGACACCGCGTCGGGTTCGAGATCGTCCTTGCGCAAGCGGAAGAGGTCGCGGTGTGCCCACACATCGGCGCTGTCGTAGGCTACGAAAATGGCGATGTCGCCCACCACCCGGATGGACCGTTGCGCGCAGTAGCGACGCAGAGCGTGCCACTGCTCGTAAAAGAAGAACTGAATCGCGCGCCGGACATCCACCTCGGCAGCCAGTTCCTTGCTGGCCGTGGCCAGCGCCGACGCTTCGCGGCGGGCCAGGACGCTGGGCCACTCCTTCCAGCATTTCCTGTCGTAGCGTTCCCGAAGCGCATCGAAGAGAACAAAATCCTCCAGCCACCATTCGTTCGCACCACAAAAACTCTCAAAGCGAGTGCGAGCGTTGCCTCGGGCCTTCTGAAGAAAATTCCGCGCCGCTTCGACGATCAGGGGTAGCTTGCGCTGAAATACTTCCTCGTAGTCGACTGCTCCTGCTCCGCGCGCCAGACTAGCCAGTTGCGACGATTCCACCCAGCAACGCTCAGCCAGTCGCTCCAGGCTGATGAGCAAGGGATTGCCGGCAAATGCCGAGGTCGAAGAGTAGGGAGAATTCCCAGTGGCCGGGGGGCCGAGGGGCAACACCTGCCACAAGCCCTGACGCGCCGACGCCAGAAAATCGGCGAACTCGTATGCGGCAGGCCCGAAATCGCCAATACCGCCGCGCGCAGGAAAAGACGTCGGGTGCAGCAGGATACCGGTGGCGCGGGGGAATAACATCACTGTGACTACAAAGATGCTACCAGCAATTGTGGAAGTGTTGGGTGTCCCCCCGCTTTACTCTCCCTGTTCCGGGGCGGCCTGTGAACGGGTCAGATTTTTCATCTCGTCCACGTTGATCTGGATCTTTCCTGACTTTTCCATCTGCGCCCGCAGATTGCTCACGAACAGGCCGAACATCTCCTGCTGCTGGTTCTGGATAAGGGCATCGCGGATCTGGTCCTTTTTCGCCTCAAAATCCTGCGGCATCGGCTCCTGCCTTTCCGTGACCGACAACACTACTCCGGTATTGCCGTTTGTAATCGGCTCGCTGATCTCCGTGACTTTGAGGCTGAAGGCCACCGAGGCGCCACCCGACATTGACCCGATGTCCGGTACCTGTCCCTCCGGCAGCACGAAGTCGCTGGTCTTGACGGTTGCACCGGCCTCTTTGGCTGCTTTTTTCAGGTCGTGCTCGGCCTTGGCACGATCGGACAGCTCCTGGGTTTTCTGGGTAAGCAGGGCAGCGACTCGCTCGTTCCTGAATTCCTCTTCCACCCGGCTGCGAATTTCCTCGAACGTAGGCGTTGCGGCGGGCTGGATTGCCAATACTTCGAACACCGCGTAGCCCTGCGCTACCTGCACCTGGTCGGGTGGGGCCTTTTCGGCCTGACCAAACGCCGCGCTCATGAATTGAGGCGCATTGCCAAGGCCCGGCAGGGAGTCGGTACGGCTCACAAAGTCGGTGCTGATGACGTTAAGGCCCTTGGCCGTGGCCGCCTTGTCCATTCCCGTGCTGCGCGCCTGCGATAGCAATGCATTGACCTGATTTGCCGCAGCCTGGGCGGCTTTCTGCTGCCGCATGGTACCCTCGATCTGGTCCTTGACCTCATCCAGGGTCTTCACATGCGCTGCCTGCTTGTCGTCGAGCCGGATGATGTGAAAGCCGTAGCTGCTCTGCACTAGGCCGCTGGTGGCGCCTTTGGCTAGAGAGAACGCGGTCTGTTCGAATTCCGGCACAGTACGGCCTTTGCCAATCCAGCCTAGGGAACCGCCGTTCTTGCCGCTGCCTGGGTCTTCAGAATATTTCTTGGCTAGCTCGGCAAAGTTCCCGCCGGCCTTCAACTGCTTCAGGACGTCTTCCGCCTTCTTGCGCGCTTCTTCCACTCCCTTGGGATCGACTTTACCGTCCGGACCGGGCAAAGGAGTCTTGATTAGGATGTGGCTTACGTTCACTTGCTCGGGCACGCGATAGTCATCGCGGTGCTGATCGTAGTAAGCCTGAAGGTCTTCGTGAGAGACGCTGACAGCCGCTTCGATCTTGCCGTTGTCCAGCACAACGTACCGAACTTTGCGCTTTTCCGGAATCGAGTTGTTGTACGACGCCTTGTTGCGCTCGTAGAAGGCCTTTAACTCCGCTTCGTTGGGATTGATCTGTTTCAGCAAATCGTCTTTCCGAAGGACGGCGTACTCAAACTTGACCTTGGTATTTTGCTTCGCAAATTCCTTACGCACATCGCTGTCCGTTACCAGCGCGCTGCCGGTGATCAGGTTACGAAGCTTGTCCAGGAGGATCTGGTCCCTCAAGCTCTGCTCAAAGGTGGAAACACTCAAATCGGCGTTTTGCAGAATGTTCTCGTATTGCTGCTGGCCCACGAACTTTCCACCCGGAAAGAAGGTGGCCGCGTACATTCCCTGCTGCAATTCGTCCCGCGCTTCATCATCCGTGACACGCAAGCCCAGCCTCCCGGCTTCGGCGACCAGGGCTCTCCTGCTGATCAGGGTCTGCGCGGCACGCTCGGCGAAATAGGGGAGCAGCATCTCGGTTTGAGCGCCACCGCGGGGAAACTGCTGGCGCAGCATCTGCCGGGCCTCGCGCTGCACCTCGAGCGTAGTAACGGGCTCACCCGCCACTTTGGCCACGACGCCCTGCCCGGGTCCACCCAGGCCGATGCTGTCACCAATGCCCCCCGGAACGAGCGTGATCACCATGGCCGCACAAATAACCAGCAACATGCCGCCGAGGATGATCTTCTTTGTCGGGCCAGGGGTCTGCAGAAATCGAATCATTTTCTTATCACTCCGGAATTTGAGCGAAAGACTAGATTATAGACTACGCCGATGTAGGCGCGAGTGTCCCGCTCGTGCTACCTCTCCCCAGCATTTTTACCCCGGATCTTCAGTTCAGCTCTCCCGCACGAGCGAGACACTCGCGCCTACATTCACAAAATCAGCCATTGAAACGTATTAATACTACGTGTTATTAAGCTAAAGTCGTCTTCGAGCGCTCCGGCTATTCAGCGGCGCAACCGATCTATGCGACATAATGGAGCGCATCCTTGAAAACCAATCCCTCGGCAAAGGATCTCTTGATGAAGGTGAGCAAGAGAAGTCTGCTGTGCCTGCTGGTGCTGTCTTTCTCCGGCCTGATTTCTGCGCAAGAGGCGAACCGTCCCCGTCCGGAAACTTCCCTTGCGCTGCGGGACGGCTGGAACCTGCAGTCTTCCTGCAGAGTGGAGGCCAAAGGCGAGGTCGTTTCCACTCCCGCGTTTCAGCCCAAGGATTGGTATGCAGTGTCCGTGCCCACGACGGTGGTCGCGGCATTGGTCAAGCAGAGGGTCTATCCTGATCCGTTTTTCGGGACGAATCTGCGCTCTTTTCCGGGTGTCACTTATCCCATTGGCGCGAATTTTTCCAACATCCCCATGCAACCGGACAGCCCCTTCATCGTGCCCTGGTGGTATCGGAAGGAATTTGTTCTGCCCGCGAGTTTCAAAGGAAAGACCATCTGGCTCAACTTCGGCGGCATCAACTACCGGGCCAACATCTGGTTGAACGGCAAGCAACTCGCCAAGTCCGAAGACGCAGCTGGAGCCTGGCGAACCTACGAGTTCGACATCACCGACCACGCTGTCCTGGGAAAACCTAACGTTCTTGCCGTGCAAGTCTTCTCCCCCACCGACACCGATCTGGCCATCACGTTCGTGGATTGGAACCCCGCGCCTCCCGATAAGAACATGGGTCTGTTTCGCGACGTGGATATCACCAGCAGCGGTCCGGTTGCTGTGCGCTATCCCACCGTGGTTTCGAAAGTTGATTCGCCGGCCAATGATAAGGCCCACCTCACGGTCACGGCGCTTCTGAAGAATGCCGCCCCCCACCTGGTGAAAGGAACGCTCAAAGGCCAGATCGAGAAGACGGAATTTTCTCAGGAGGTCGAACTCGGGCCGGGCGAGTCGAAGGATGTGTCCTTTACTTCCGAACAGTTTCCCCAACTCAATATTGACCATCCGCGATTGTGGTGGCCGGCGCAAATGGGCAAGCCGGAGCGCTACAGCCTCAGCCTTGAATTCAGTCTGGATGGCAAGATTTCCGACCGCGCGGAAACGAAATTTGGCATTCGCGAGGTGAAGTCCGAGGTACTCTCGGCCAACCGGCGCCTGTTTTCCATCAATGGCAAGAACGTCCTGATCCGCGGAGGCGGCTGGTCTCCCGACATGATGCTGCGCGAAGATCCGCAGCGCCTGCGCGACGAGTTCCGTTACGTGCAGGACATGGGGCTTAACACCGTTCGCCTCGAAGGCAAGTTGGAAACCAGGGAGCTTTTCGACCTGGCCGACGAGCGCGGGATCTTGCTGATCGCGGGCTGGTGCTGTTGCGATCACTGGGAGCATTGGCCCAATTGGAAGCCGCAGGATTTCGCTATCGCAGAACAATCGCTACGCGACCAGATCTACCGCCTGCGCGGCCATCCCAGCCTGCTGGCGTGGATGAATGGCAGCGACAACCCTCCCCCACCCGACGTCGAACAAACCTACCTGAAAGTTGAAAAAGACCTGCTGTGGACGAATCCGGTGGTGTCGTCAGCAACTGCGAAACTCGCCGGCTTCTCCGGCGAAAGCGGCGTGAAGATGACCGGGCCCTACGAATACGTTGCGCCCTCCTACTGGCAGACGGACAAGACTGACTCAGCCCGGCAGTGCAACCAGGGCGGCTGCGGCGGGGCCTACGGCTTCAACACCGAGACCAGCATGGGACCGGCCGTGCCGCCGATCGAGAGCATTCGCGCCATGGTCGGAAAAGACCATCTCTGGCCCATCGACGATATCTGGAACTATCACGCGGGAGGCGGCGCATTCAAAGACATCCATGTCTTCAGCGACGCCTTGAATGCGCGCTTCGGCCTCGCCACCAGCGCCGAGGACTATGCCGTCAAAGCGCAGCTGCAAACTTACGAAGGCATTCGCGCCATGTACGAGGCGTACAGCCGGAACAAGTACACATCGACCGGCGTGATCCAGTGGATGCTGAACAATGCCTGGCCATCAATGATCTGGCACCTTTACGACTACTACCTGCGGCCCGGCGGCGGCTACTTTGGCGCCAAGAAGGCAATGGAGGCGCTGCATCCGGTCTACGGTTACGACGACCGCTCGGTCTGGCTGGTCAGCAGCAAGTATGAGGACGCCAAGGGGCTGAAGCTGACCGCTCAGGTCCTCAACCTCGACATGAGCGAACGGTTTTCCAAAGAGGTCGCGCTCGATGCCGTCGCCGACAGCACAAATAAAATCCTGGCTCTGCCCGAGATTGACGGCCTGAGCCCAACGTATTTTCTGGTGCTTCGGCTGCAGGATTCCTTGGGCAAGGTGGTCGGTTCAAATTTGTACTGGCTTTCCAGCAAGCCTGAGACGCTCGACTGGGAGAAGTCGAACTGGTACACCACGCCGACATCTTCTTATGCCGATTACACCGCCCTTTCCCAGCTGCCGAAGGTGAAACTGAAAGTCGCCGACCGGACTGAGCGCAAAGGCGAGGAGGCGATCACGCACGTTACGATGGAAAATCCCAGCAAGAGCCTGGCGTTCTTCGTTCGTTTGAAGGTGGATAAAGGCAAAGGTGGTGATGAGATTCTTCCCGTGTTCTGGCAGGACAACTACATTTCGCTCTTACCTGGCGAGAAACGGGAAGTCACGGCTACCTACCGGGCACAAGAGTTGGGCGCCTCCCAGCCGGCGGTCGAGGTCAGTGGCTGGAACGTGGAGTGAGAGATCACAACAAATTTGAAGATCGAACCGGAATCGGTCTCACTTCTTGCCAGTCGCCCGGCGAAGCTCGCGTATAGTTCGCTCGTGCTCGGAATCTTCCATAAGCTGAGTTAGCCGCTTCAGACGCGTCTCCTCCTTCTTCGCGCTGATCACCCACCAGCTCGCGGTTCGCCGATACCACGGCGGCTGCGCCTGGAAGAATTTCCATGCTTTCTTGTTGGCACGAAATTCCTTTTCGTAAGCGCGGCTGAGCTTGGCGCCTCTCCTTTGCTCGTAAGCGTAGATTTCGGAACGCTTTCCAGTGCGCTGCTCGAAGGCTTGCGCGCCCGCAGGCCGCATCAGGCCAAGAGTGTTGAGCTCCGCCACGCGCTTGATGTTTACCGCGCTCCAGATGCTCTTTGCCCGCCTCGGCGTAAACCGTATGACGTAGCTGGTTTCGCCGAGACTCTTGCGGACACCGTCAATCCAGCCGAAACATAGCGCCCCGTCCACGGCTTCAGGCCACGTAATGCTGGGCTTGCCGGAGCCGACCTTGTGGAAGCCGACCCATAGTTCCTCGTGC
>Ga0210384_10007739_pt1 | contig 11303 bp, 11 predicted proteins | sample IncBWH2MmetaG_FD_160574 | JGI IMG/M metagenome (GOLD analysis project Ga0210384, IMG submission 160574) | Forest soil microbial communities from Barre Woods Harvard Forest LTER site, Petersham, Massachusetts, United States - Inc-BW-H-2-M | ecosystem: Environmental > Terrestrial > Soil >...
GCCCCGATCGCTCGGAGCCGGCGCCACACCCGCACGCGCAGGCTCGACGGATTCGGCGGCAAGCTGACTATCAGGAGAACGAGTCTCGTGGTCATTGTGTTTCGTAGTATGAAACTAGTGTTGCATACGATCAAACGCCTGTAGCGCGTTGCGTCAACTCACAGCGATTTGTGGGTTGGTGGGGGCGGACTGGATCAGTGTCTACGGTAGGAGTGTTGCGGCCGCGTCACTTTCCGGGAGTACCAGTAATCTCGAGCTCTGCGAACTCGGTCACGGAGTCTGCTTTGGTCCAGAGCCCGACATAGCCTGCGGTGAAGGTTCTGTCGTCATGGTCGAGGAGTAGGGCGTCGTCCAGGTACGCCTGGACCTTCGCACCTTTTGCTACCACTCGGATGCTGTGCCATTCACCGAGCTTGGGCTCAGTGACAGTCGCTGACGCGATCATGCGCCGCTGGCCGTCGCGCATCGTGTAGAGCCGGAAGTTGTTCTCGAGCGCGTTGGCGCGGACCAGAAGGTAGTTCTTGCTATCCCGGGCTCTGAAGATGATGCCGCCGCTGGCGTCCTCCTTGCCGGAGATTGGCCGGAATCGGACGGCCACGTCGACATCGTCGAACTTCCGGTCCTCGAGGATCCCGACCGCCCAAGGCTGGGTCTCGGCGATCTGGGCGAGCACTTGGCGACCGCCCGAGGCGCGGCGCACCCAGCGGCCGGAAGCGAACTTCCACTTCGGGTTCTCCTGTCCGAGGTCTTCTTTCATGGTGAGTGTCTCCGGTGATGTGATGATGAGCCGTGGAGCATCGGGAGCCGCGCCGATTGCCGTGGCGCTCATAACCGACAGCGACAGGATCGCGAGCATGATCCGCATGGATTTGTCCTCCGTTCGCCGTATCTCAGTCCAATGGCGCTGACACGACCTTCCAGTCGGTGCCGCGCAGAAGGATGACCTCGACCACCGGATGACCCCCATTCAGGCTGGGTGTCGCGCTCACCGCACGGTATCCGGGATTGGCGTTGACCGCGGCCGCCGTGACAGATCCGAGGGAGCGCTTCGCACCGACCATGGCGGCCTTCTGGCTCTGCGCGGCTGAAAGATCCTCGGCCTCGGTGAGGGCGTCGCTCCGGGCGATCATTCCCGCGCTGAAGTCGACGACGACTTCCGCGAAGCCATTGCCAGAGGACGTGTCGGCCTTGAGCGTGTACACGGACAGCTGTAGCACGCCGTCCTCGACCTCATACTTGGCCGAGATCGGGGTGCCCACGGTCGAGCTCAAGACGAGCCCGCTTTCGAGTGGCAGCCAGGCACCCACCAGCGCCCGAGCCAGCGCGTCATTTCCGGTGACGGGGCGCGGCTGGGCGGGGACGTGTCCCGGGATCACGGCGAGCAGACTACAGGTGACAACGGCGATGGTGACGATGCGTTTCATGTGTCGCGCCTCCTTCGTGACTTGGCTGATCCGCATGCGGCTCATCATGAGGCCCGATGGAACGCACGCCACTGACGAGTTCCTGACATTTCTGTCAGGTGTGGTCGTATCGGTGCATCGCTATACTCGGGGCACCGTGCGGATTCTGGTTGTGGAGGATGAGCAGAAGGTGGCGAAGGCGCTCCGCGAGGGGCTCGAAGCGGAGCGCTACGACGTGGACGTCGCGTCGACGGGGGAGGAGGGCTTCTTCCTCGTCAACCACAAGTCGTTCGATCTGGTGCTGCTCGATCTGATGTTGCCGCGGCGTGACGGTATCGAGGTGCTGACCACGCTGCGCCGACGCGGACTCCAGACCCCCGTCCTGATCCTCACGGCAAAAGACACGGTCGACGACCGAGTGTACGGGCTCGACAGCGGCGCCGACGATTATCTGGTTAAACCGTTCGCGTTCTCGGAGCTACTGGCGCGCATCCGGGCCCTGGTGCGGCGTGACCGGTCGGAGCAGGCGCTGAAGCTCCAGCAGGACAATCTCGAGATGGATGTCGTGACGCGGAAGGTGAAACGGGCGGGGCAGGTGGTGGACCTGACCGTGAAGGAGTTTGAGATCCTGGAATACCTGTTGCGCCATCGAGAGCGCGTCGTCTCGCGCGAGATGCTCGCGCGGGACGTCTGGCACGTCACCGCCCGCGCGACGCCGCTCGACAACGTGATCGATGTGACGATCGCCCGACTGCGCCGCAAGATCGACGATCGTTTCGAACCGAAGCTGCTCCATACGGTCCGTGGCGTGGGGTTCGTCTTGGGCGGCACCCGGTCATGAGGTTCTGGACGTCGAGCATCCGGGTGCAGCTTACCGTCTGGCACGCAGGGGTCCTGGCGCTGATCATCTGCCTGTTTTCGGCAGGGATCTTCTTTTTCGTGAAGGCACGGCTGGACGGCGCGCTGGACGAGCAGATCCGTCGTGATCTGCTGGCCATCGAGAAGGTGTACCGCGAGGAACCGTGGGACCTCCCTGAGCTCGATCATCGGATGGGCATTTCGCTCTTCGAGGTCGTGGACGGGGAAAGGACCGTATACCGGACCGGCGGCTGGCCGCCGACCGGGGCGTATCCGTATCGCGTCGGGGCGGTCAAGGACAACGCTCTCCGGATCACCATAGCCCGGGACGAAACGCCGCTGCGTCAGACCCTCCGGACCCTCGCGGGGATTCTCGCGATCGGCGTCCCTTGTGCCGTGGGTCTGGCCGTCGGGGGTGGCTATGTTCTCGCTGGACGCCTCCTCGCCCCGGTCGGCGCCATGGCGGCGACGGCGCGGAGAATCGGCGCAGAATCGCTCGCCGCGCGACTTCCGATCTCGAGCCCTCAGGACGAATTCGGGCAGTTGGCCGGCGTGTTCAACGACACGCTGTCGCGGCTTCAGGACGCGTTCGAGCAGCTTCGGCGCTTCACCGCGGACGCCTCGCACGAGCTGCGCACGCCGTTGACCGCCATGCGGAGTGTGGGGGAGGTGGCGCTGCGGCGGTCGCCGAATGCCGCGGAGTACCGGGAAGTCATCGGGAGCATGCTTGAGGAGGTCGACCGGCTCACCCGTTTGGTGGAGAACTTGCTGACGCTCACCCGAGGCGAATCGGGTCGGATCCCGGTGGCGAGCGATATGGTGGACCTGGGTGAGCTGGCGGCGAGCGTGTCGGATAGCCTGCACGTTCTCGCCGAGGAAAAGCATCAAAGCCTGCTTGTCGAGGCCAGCTTGCCCGTCACGGCAGCGTGCGACCCGGCTATTCTCCGCCAAGGTCTCATCAATCTGCTGCACAACGCGATCAAATACACGCCGGGCGGGGGTGCGATTCGCATGGTGGTGCAGCGCGCGGCGTCTGGCGAGGCGGTCATCGAGGTGAAGGATACGGGCCCGGGCATCCCAGCGGCGGATCGCCAGCGGATCTTCGAGCGGTTCTATCGCGTCGATGGTGGGCGCTCGAGGGAGGCCGGCGGAGTTGGGTTGGGGTTGGCGATCGCGCGCTGGGCGGTCGAGGCGAACGGCGGCCGCATCGAGGTTGAGAGTGAAGAAGGGCGGGGAGCGTTGTTTCGCATCGTGCTGCCTGTCGCGGATGATCATCCCGGCGCCAAGCGGTCGACCTCAGGTGTTGCCGTAGTTCCGCCCGAGTCCCCACAGCCCGTCCAGCCACGCTGAGCGCTCCCGAATCGAACGCGCCGACCAGCCGATTCAGGAGAGCGGGCGCTTCGGCACAGCCGCGGCCCCAAAAACTTCCTGACAAGAACGTCAGGATTCTGGCGAGGCGCCCGCGGATATACTCCCGTGCAAAGGTGGAGCCCGGACGGGTTCCTTGAAGCTCGGGAGGCAGACATGACCAGCACACCCACGACAGTTGCCGGAGGCTGGAAGGAGATCGCGGCGTCACTCTTCCGGCTCGGCGCCACCTCCTATGGTGGCCCCGCCATCATGGGGGTCATGCAGGCCGAGCTGCAAGAGAAGCGGCGATGGGTGTCGAAGGAGCGATTCCTCGAGGGACTGGCGGTGGCGAACATGTTGCCGGGCGCAACCGCCACGCAGCTTGGCATCTTTCTCGGGTATGCGCGCGGTGGCTGGTGGGGTGGGCTCGTTGGGGGCATCTGCTTTGTGCTGCCCGCCTTCTTCATCATGCTGGCGCTCACCCTCGCGTATGCCGGGCTGAGTGTGACTCCGGTTGCCCGCGGAGCGCTCTATGGATTGGGGCCGGTCGTGCTCGGCCTCTACGCGGTCGCCGTCTATCGCCTCGGGAGGACCGCAGCCACCACGGTACCTGAGGCAGCGATCGGGATACTGGCTGCGGCCGCATCGATCGGGACTCCGCTCGGCATTGTAGTGATTCTGGTTTTGGCGGGCATAGCGGGGTTGCTTCTCTTTCAGCCGGCGAGGCCGGGCGCACTGGTCGCGGCGTCGGCATCGGCGCTCTTTCTTGCCGTACTGGCCGCCGCCTGGTGGTTGGCGATGTCGACTTCGCTCGCCGCCCTCCCGGGAGGGAATCCGGACCCGAGGAGCCTGGGGGACATCGGCATCTATTTCCTGAAGGTCGGGGCTTTCACCATCGGGGGTGGCCTGGCCATGATCGCGTTCATCCAGGACCAGGTCGTCGGGCAGTTCGGCTGGCTGACGCCGCGAGAGTTCATCGATGGTCTCGCGCTCGGCCAGCTCACACCGGGGCCAGTCCTCATGATCGCGGCGTACGTCGGGTATAAGATGGCTGGGGTCGCCGGGGCCGGGATAGCTGCCGGCGCGGCGTTTCTACCGTCCTTTCTCATCATGCTCGGCGTTCTCCCCGTGCTCGAGCGCATCAGAAAGCTCGCCTGGGTGAGAGCCGTGATGAAGGGAATGGCTCCCGCGGTGATCGGTGTCCTCGCGGTGTCGTTGTTCCGCCTCGCCCCGGCTGCGCTACCGGACGCGTTCGCGGTGGCCATTCTCGCGGCGACCCTCCTTGCCCTGGTGGTCTTCCGGATCGGTGCTTTCAAGCTCATGATCGCCGGCGCCATTCTCGGCGTGCTGAGGAGTCACCTGCCCGCGATCCCCGTACTCAAGTCGGTAGGGCAGCTGATCACCTCGATGACCTGAGGAAGAGTGGATCGCCAAGGGGAACATCGTGACAAGGTCAGACCTGAGGCATCTCACGACCGCCGGGCTCGTCCTGTTGACCATCGTCGGGGGTGTGGCTCCTGCTGGGAGTGTGAGCCCGAGTCGAGCTGCCGGCCCGGCGGGTGAGCCGCAAGTCGGGCCGACCCTTCAACGGGCGGCGGTCGTCGACCTGCCGGGCCCGCCGGGGCGTCGGTTCGACTACCTCACGATCGACTACGATGACCACTACCTGTTCGCCGCACATCAGGGACCGGGTCTCTTGTACGTGGTCGATCTGCGCACGAATGCGGTGGTGAAGACGATCCCCGGCGTTCCAGGTATCGAAGGCGTCGCCTACATTCCGGAGGGTCGGAAGGTTTACACCTCGAACTGGTATGAGAACAAGATCGGGATCGTCGATCTTACGCAGATGGCTGTCATCAAGAAGCTGCCGACGGCTGACAAGCCTGACGGAATTGCCTACGCAGGTCCGTTTCACAAGGCCTACGTGTCCGATGAGCGAGGGAAGGCCGAGGCGGTGGTGGACGTCCGAGAAGATCGCGTCGTCAAGACGCTGCATTTTGATAGCGAGACCGGTGTGCCGCAGTACGATCCGGTCGCGCGCAAGGTGTACGTCAATCTGCAGGACCGGAATGTCCTGGCCGTGATCGATCCGGCCTCTGACACGGTGGTTGGCCAGTACCCGGTGAGTGACTGTGCCGGAAATCATGGGATGGCGCTCGACCCGGAGCGTCACCTGGCGTTCCTGTCGTGTGAGGGGAACGACGTACTCACGGTCTTCAATCTCGACACGCACCAACCGGTGGCCCACCTGCCCATGGCGAAAGGCGCCGATGTCGTCCAGTACGACCCTGGGCTGCGGCGCATTTATGTAGCGTGTTCCAGCGGTTTCATCTCCGTATTTCAAGCAGACGATCCGGCGCATGTCCGAAAGATTGAGGACTTCCCGGTGGAACGCAAGGTTCACAGCCTCGCGGTGGATGTGGAAACCCACCGGGTCTACGCGCCGGAGGAGGAGGAACAGGGTCGACCGGTGGCGCGGATGGTCATATTCGATGCGCTCGTCGGCGCCTCGGCACATGGGCAGTAGCCAACTCCGACGCAGATCTTGGACGGGACGTGACCGGAGCGGAGCCGTGAGGCTCGTGCAGTTCGGCGCGGGCCTGGTCGGGATCGCCATGGTGCTGCTCGGCGCAGATCCCGCATCTGCATACCGGCCCTTCGTGTCGACCGACGCGGCAGTCGCGGATCCCAGAGATGTCGAAATCGAGCTCGGGGCCCTGACGCTGGATCGGACGGGGCGCGAGAACACGTTCTCGACGCCGAGCGTGGTCGTCAACTACGGCGTGCGGGAACGCTGGGAACTGGTCGGCCAGTTTCGCGTGCAAGAAGGCTCGGGGACGGAGATTGTCGAGCCGGGGGTCTTCCTCAAGAGCGTGATGAAAGAGGGGGTCCTCCAGGACAAGGAAGGGGTCAGCCTAGCTGTGGAGGCGGGACCCCTCCTGCCCTCGACGGTGAAGGGTGAACGAGGCCTGGGGTTTGAGGGCACGGGCATCCTCAGTGCGCGCCTGGCTCCAGTCACGTTCCACCTGAATGTGGGCGGGGGGGTTGATCGGTCCGATGCGCGGCCATTTGTGACCTGGGGGCTGATCGGGGAGCTGCCGGTGACCGCCAGGTTCCGCTTCGTGAGCGAGGTCAACGGCGAAGGTACGAAGGGTCGACGGCCCAACAATTCAGTGCTCGTCGGGTTCATCTGGCAGCCCACGTCGGCCAACTTCTTCCTGGACGCCGCCATTCGCCGCGGGATCAGCAGGGGAGCAGCCGATTGGGAGTTCACGGCTGGCGTGACCTTTGGATTTAATCTCGCGGTTTCTCCCCAGCACGGACCTGGCTTGTAGAGGGGCATAGGAAACGGTCTCTCGGGCGGTGATCGAGGATCACAACGACAAGTCGAGCGTCGTGCCTGCGCCCGCCACGAGCGCCCGTTCGTATACCATCGCCGCCGCCGCCACGTCCTGAAGCGCTGTGCCGGTGCTGTCGAAGATCGTTATCTCATGGGCCGACGCCCGGCTCGGCCGGCGGCCGGCTATCACCTGTCCCAGCTCGGCGTGCACAGCCGCGCGTGTCAACAGGCCCGCCTCGAGCGCGTGGTGCAACTCGCCGATCGTAGCGCACTGTTCCAGGCTATCGACGACGACCGTGGCCTGTGTCAGTAGGGTAGGGTCCAGCTCCTGCTTGTCTTCGCTATCAGCGCCCACTGCGGCAATGAAGGTTCCGGGCTGGACATCGTTGGCGTGGATCAAGACCTCGTGCGCGGGCGTGCAGGTCACGACGATATCACTCCGCTGTACGGCCCCCCCGAGGTCGTCGACCGGTTCGACGACGATGCCGAGCGTGGTCGCGCGTGTGCGCGCGAACTCCTCGGCACGCGTCCGATCAGAGTCGTAGGCGAACGCGCGCGTGATGGCACGCGCCCTCACGAGCGCCTCTAGCTGGATGGCGCCCTGAGCCCCAGAGCCGCAGACGGTGACAATCGCGGCATCGGGCCTGGCGAGGTACCGCGCCGCGAGCGCCGTCGCGGCGGCGGTGCGGAGTATCGTGATCTCGATCGAGTCCATGATGGCGAGAAGGCGGCCATCCCTCGTGTCCGCGAGGATGACGACCCCTTGGATGGTCGGCAAGCCAGTACGGCCGGGATTGAGCGGGAAATTGGCGTTCAACTTCGTCGCAAAGTAATGGCCCGAAACGGCGGCCTTGGCGTGAAAGCCGCCGTCTTGAACGTGCATGCCGAGGATCCGGGGCGGCGGGTCCTGGGCCTCGGCGCTTCGCCTGAAAGCTGCTTCCACGGCATCCACGCAATCGGACAGCGGGAGGAGGCGTCGGACGTCGCCTCGCGTCAACAGTAACGTTGCTGGTCGGTGCGCGCTCATGCGGTGCGTCCCAATCGCGTGTACGTCCTCTACTTCACGAAGATCCATTCGGGGTTGAGCAGAGGGAACGCGATGAGGCCGATGATGGCCGCAACGGCCACCAACAGGGGGTTGCTGACCTTCCAGCGGAACAAGACCACGAGGCTCAGCAGCGCCACGACCGCGGTGAGCCAGTCACCGATGGCGATCCGTCCGAGGAGGACGGCCGCGCCAAGGATGGTGCCGATGGCGGCCGCGTACGCGCCCTTGATGAAGCCCTGGACGTTGGGATTCGTGCGGTAGCGCATGAGGATCGGGGCCGCGATGAGAATGAGCAGGAACGACGGCAGGAAAATGCCGATGGTCGCGACGACGGCGCCCCAGAAGCCGGCGACGAGATAGCCCACGAAGGTAGCGGTGATGACCACCGGCCCCGGACTGATCATGCCCATCGCGACGGCCACGAGGAACTCGCGCTCATTGAGCCAGCCCGTTTGCTGCACGAGGCCTTTTTCGAGGAATGGAACGATGACGAGGCCGCTGCCGAAGGTCAGGGATCCGGCCTTCAGGAAGAAGGTGAAGAGCTTGCCGAGCATCGCACCGGCGGCGCCCGGAGCAGCGCCGGCAGTGGCCAGCGGGAGGCCCGCCATCAGTGCGGTGGTCGTCGACGATGTGGTTCGCTTGCGAAAGAGGGACCCATAGTAGAGGACGCCGAGGATCCCGCAGCCGATGAAGAGAAGCGCGACCTCGGCCTGGAGGGCGATCGTGATCACGAAGGCCGCGGCGGCGAGGGCCCACTCCAGCCAGTCCTTCATCCCGAGCTTCGTGAGGCGGTAGCAGGAGTGAAGGATGAGGGCGATCACCGCCGGGCTCACCCCGTAGAAGATCGCCTTCACCGCGGAGAGCCCGCCGAAGTGCACGTAGAGGGCGCCGAGCACGGTGACGATGACGAAGTTGGGCAGGATGAAGGCCCAGCCGCCCGCCCACGCGCCCCAGAAGCCCCCGCGAATGTAGGAGATCCAGATGCCGACCTGGATGGCCAGGGGACCCGGCAGCGACTGGCAGACCGCGATACCCTCGCGCATCTCCTCCTTGGTCAGCCATTTTCGCTCGCCGACCAGCTCCCGCTCCATCTGACCCACGAGGGCGACGGGCCCGCCGAAGCCGATGAGCCCAAGGCGCAGATAGTATCGGACGAGCTCTCGGATCGGCACGCGCTGCGGCCGCTTCTCTGCATCCATCATCGCCTCCTCGCGGGATTTCGCGGAGTGTAACGCTTGACTGCAAGTGTATCAAGCGTTACTTTGGCTGCGATGCGCTGGCTGACCCTGCTGACCAGCTTGCCCCCCACACCGACCCGGCACCGCGTCGGCGTCTGGCGGAAGCTGCAGCGGATGGGCGCGGTCCGGCTTCGCGGATCGGCGTGGATCCTTCCGGAGACGACAGAGACCACCGAGCTCTTTCAGTGGCTCGTGCAGGAGATCGTCTCCTTCCGGGGCGAGGCGACCCTGCTGCACGTAGACCGGGTGGGGAACATGACGGAGGAGCAGGTCACCGACCTCTTCCACAAGGCCCGGGCTGTCGAGTACCAGGCGACCATGAAGGAGTGTCGGGAGGTCCTCTCGCAGCTCGACCGCTACCGGGCGAGTCACAAGGGATCGGTCGCGCACCTTCGCAGCAGGCTCGATGGGGTCAAGCGGGAGCTCGACCGCATTCAGTCCATCGACTATGTGGAGGCGCCAATCGGTCGGCGCGCGCGCGCCCTGTGGGAGACGACGGCCAAACGTCTTCGCGCGGCGGAGACGGGCCCGCGCGCGCCAGCCGGCCGCCGTCGGGCCTCGCTGCCGCCGCCCGGCAGCACCTGGGTGACCCGCCCGCGGCCGCATATCGATCGGATCGCTTCCGCCTGGCTCATCAGGCGGTTCTACGATCCGAGCGCGAAGTTCGCTTTCGCCGACACGGCCGACGCGGCACGCAAGGGCATCCCGTTCGACGTGCTGGGTGCGGAGTTCGGGCATCACGGCGAGGACTGCACGTTCGAGACGCTCATCAATCGGTTCGGGGTCAAGGACCGCCGCGCCAAGGTCATCGCCGAGATCGTGCACGAGGCGGACCTGCGCGACGGAAAGTTCACGCGGGACGAAGCCACGGGCGTCGATCTGGCCATCAAGGGCCTCGCAGAGGCCACACCGGACGACCATGACCTGCTCGAACGTGGCATGGCGATTTTCGACGGCTTGTACACGGTGTTGAAGCGGGCGACCTAGGACGTCAACCAATCGGAAGCATTCGGTGGAGGGGCTGATGAGACACGCATTGAGACACGCGATCTTGGCACTTGGACTGTCGGTGATCGTCGGCACGCCGTGCCTGGCGCCCGCCGCAGAACCGGACTGGAAGGCGGTCGAAGCGGCGCTGGGCAAGTCGGGCCAGGCACAGCCGGGTGGTGTCTTTCGTGTCGGGATGCCGCGTACCGATCTCGCCGTCACCGTGAGAGGTGTCCCGGTCAAGGCCGGGTTCGCGCTCGGATCGTATGCCGCCTTCAAGCCGGTGGGGGATCACGCCATGGTGATGGGCGACCTCGTGCTGCTCGATCAGGAGGTGCCCGCCGTGATGGCCGGTCTATTCAGAGAGGGGCTCGAGGTCACCGCGGTCCACAACCATTTGAACGATATGTCACCGCACGTGATGTACATGCACTACGAAGGCCACGGCGACGCGGTCAAGCTCGCGACGGGGCTCCGACAAGCGTTGGCCGCCAGCGGGACGCCGCTCGGTGGCGGAGGCAGCGCGGCGGCCTCTCCGGCCGCTGGGCCTGGGCTCGACACCAAGCAGATCGAGCAGGCGCTGGGGCGAACCGGGAAAGCGCTGGACGGCGGGGTGTTCCAGGTGACCGTCCCCCGCTCAGAGGCGATCTCCGAGATGGGCGTGCTGTTGCTTCCCGCCATGGGCGTGACGACGGTGATGAACTTCCAGCCGACTGCGGACGGCAAGGCGGCGATCACCGGCGATTTCGTTCTCATCGATACGGAGGTGAACGCGGTCGCCCGCGCCTTGACCCAGCACGGCATCGATGTGACGGCGATCCACAACCATGGCCTCATGGACATGCCGCGGCTCTTCTACATGCACTTCTGGGCGAACGACGACCCGATCAAGCTTGCGCAGGGGCTCAGGGCTGCCTTGGGTCAGACCAACAGCGCGAAACCATAGAGCGGCGTGCCGCAGAAAGGATCTTGCCAATGAAATGGGTCACACGAGAGAAGGCCCGCGTTGATCGTATCGCCTGTCCCTGGCTCATCACGCGCTTCGTCGACAAGGAACCGACGTTCCTCTTCGTTCCCGA
>Ga0210384_10007740_pt1 | contig 11303 bp, 15 predicted proteins | sample IncBWH2MmetaG_FD_160574 | JGI IMG/M metagenome (GOLD analysis project Ga0210384, IMG submission 160574) | Forest soil microbial communities from Barre Woods Harvard Forest LTER site, Petersham, Massachusetts, United States - Inc-BW-H-2-M | ecosystem: Environmental > Terrestrial > Soil >...
ATTCGTGGCTCCCGGAGAGGTGGCCGAGTCCGGTTGAAGGCGACGGTCTCGAAAACCGTTATGGGTCACTGGCCCATCGAGAGTTCAAATCTCTCCCTCTCCGCCACCTTGACGCGGCTATAGTTCGCACCCGTAGTGGCGTCGCGAGGCCTCCCGCTGTGGACGTGGCTAGCGGTCGGGGTGGGAGGTCTGGCGGTAGCGGCGGTGGGCGCTAGCGTGTACGCGGGTGCCATCGACGGTTACATCGCGTCCAATCCTAATTTCGGGAGCGACTTCTACCACGTCCCGGCTCCATCCGTGGCCCAGAGCCTCCAGGCTATCCTCGGTACCTCCCTGGTGCTGACCGGCTGCGTGGTGGCCGCCGCAGCCTCCGTGGTCCGGCTCACAAGCACCCGGCGTCGCTGGCTGGCAGTGAGAGGGGTGGCGGCTGGTTTGTTTCCTTTCCTGCTGGCTGCCCTCGGGCTGAAGGGTTGGTTCCTGCTGGTGGTGAATACCATATGCGGGGACTGCGGCCCCCCATCACCGCCCAACCCGCCGTGGCCTGCATTCTCAGCGGGCGCGGACGTCATCGGTGGGGCGATCGTGGTGGGTTTGGGGCTGTTTTTGCTCCTCGTAATCGTGGCTATTCGCCGGCGCTAGGGCCGTCATTGCATACTAGACACGGATGGGTGCTGTGGAGCCGGAAGCTCATACAGGACCGCGTCGCGCGCGGGCCTGGCGTTGGGTTGGCAGGCTAGAGCCGCGGGCACCTCGATGCGCCTACTGCCCAGGCGCCGCCAGCGATGGATGGATGATCGATCCTTTGGGTCGCGTTCACGGCCTGTGCCCGCATTGCCTCGAACGCATGCGTGCAGCGGGCACATCCCTCACTGCGACGCCACCCGGAGGCTAGTCCGGGGCGAGGAGCTGGTAGATGTCCGTCCGGCGTTCGGAGGGGTCGTCTGCCCAATGGCCGTAGACCTCCCACGACACGCCCGACGATCGGCGCCCGGTGCTCTGGAACCAGTGCTCGAGAGCTGCGTAGGCCGGCTGCATCGCGGCATAGTCGCCCCAATGCGTCACCGCAGCGACATCTCCCGCCGGAGTTCGCGACCGCCTGACGTCGCCTGCCTCGTCGAGATGACCGTCGACCTCCACGCCGATCTCGATGTCATCGAGGCCTCCGTGGTAGACGACTACGTTTCTTCCGGTCGCGAGGCCTTGCGCGCGCAGGACTGGCCAGACAATGTCGAAGCCGGCAATGATGTCTCGTCCGAGGGCCGCTCGCGACGAAGTCCTGCGGACTGCCGCCAGCGGAGTGCCTTCAACGCGCTCGACGCGGACCGTCGGTTCCATCATTAGTCGGGAGGGGCCGACCAGACCAGCTCGGAAACCTGGAACATCAGCTCGACGTCGGCCTGCTCGTACTTCTCCTTGTCTGGGGCTCGAACCTCTCCAGTGATGACACAGAAGGCCTCGTTGAGCCATTTGTAGCGTTCGTCAGAAGCGGTGTGCCACGCAGCGCCAACAACCTGTCTCGTATTCCAGGCTGCACCAGCTATCTGCCGGCGTTCCTTGTGAAAGACGCGACCATACCCCTGGTAGTCCAACATGATCAGCGCCCCATCGTCAGTCTCGATGAAGCCCTGGAGGTCCATCGCAGCTGTCGCATCGCTTCGCCGCCGCGGGTGGTTCGCACCTCGGAAGCGGCCGCCGATCACGCCCTCGCATTTGCCCTCGGCGAAGTAGAAGTGCCTCTCTTCACGGCCGAGCGGGCCTTCCAGGGCAACCTCCCACCCGTCGGGATACCGAAAGCGGAGCTGGTAGATCGGCTTCAACTCCATTCGGTCAGCTGGTTCGGAAGATCAGCGAATAGCCCCGACCGGGCTTGTTGAGGAGGTCGACAGGAATCTCTAGCTCGACAAGGATCTTGCGAAGGCGGCGGACGTAGTTGCGCACCTCCTCCGGGAAGAGCGCCGGATCGGCCCAGGCCTGACCCAGGATCTGCGTCGTGGTGAAGTACCGGTGTGGGTGGCTGAGTAGGAACTGAAGCAGCTGGAACTCGCGTTTGGTGAGCGAAACCTCACGGCCTTTGTGCCGAACCATGCGGCCGGTGGGATCGAGCCACAGGCCTTGAAGCTCCCAGATGCGGCCGTACCAGAGGTCGAGCCGGGCCTGGTAGCCCAGCATCTGGTCCTCGATGATCTTCAGGTCGATCGCGGCGGCCTTCTGGGCATCGGGCTGAAGGGCGGCGATATCACGGCGGACACGGTCCAGGATCCCTCGCTTGAACTCGAGCAGGTCGGCATAGATGCTCATCCAGTGCCGGGCGTCTTCCCAATGGGTGGTCTTAAGGTTCTCGCCCGCCAGGGGAATCGACGGCCGTGGTCGCGTCCGGATCGCCACTGAGCGGATTCTAAATAACGCTTTGTTACGTTGCAACTCCACGCCAGAACAGGAATTGACAGGGCAATGTTGCTGAACTTCTTATGCCGCCCCTCGTAATAAGGTGCTATGGCCAAGGTTCAGATGAGGCGCGCGCGGCCCGACATCGACGCAGCGGAGCGCGGCGGCGATTGGACCGCACGCATGGATCACGAGGGTGTCCCCAGTGATGCCACCATCGAGCAGGCTCTTTACTGGAGGCAGATCTACACCGAGATCCTGGCTATGGAGGAGAAGGTCCTGGCGACCATCCGAAAGCTGATGGCCACGCAGTCGGAGGCTGGACGGCGCGAGGTCGAGCTCACCAACGTCCCGGTCGTCGTCGCCCAGGCGGAGAGGTTCCGCCAGCGACTCGGCTATTGGGAGGCACGGGTGGAGCACCTCAACGGGAAAGTCCCACGTAAGGCCTGACCGGTTCCTGTTTTACTGATCTCCCAGCTTGCAGATGAACCGAATCACCGCTTCGATGCCGCGGTGATACATGTCGACCACCAGGTGCTCATTGGGTGAATGCGCCGCGTCGTCGGCTTGCGAGATCCCGCTGACCATCATCGGCGCGCCGATGGCCTCCTGGAAGTCGACTGCCACCGGGATCGAGCCGCCGGCACGGACCAGCGCCGTCTCCTTGCCGTAAGTCTCGGTGTAGGCGGCTCGTAGCGCGCGAGCAGCGGCGTGATCCGCGCCGCACACAACCGGAGGCGACGAACCGAGGTCTACGACGTTGACCTGCACTCCGGGCGTCGTCAGCTCAACGACGTATTTCTCAAGCGAGGCCAGGATCGCCTTCCAGTCCTGGTTGGGCACGAGCCGCATGCTGACCTTAGCCGATGCGCGCGCGGGTATCACCGTCTTCGAGCCGTCGCCCGTGTACCCACCAATGATCCCGTTGGCATCGAGGGTCGGGCGGCTGCCGGCGCGCTCGGCAATGAGGAACCCCGGCTCGCCTTCGAGGGCGCGAACTCCGGTCATCTGGCGAATCGTCTCCGCGTAGTGGCGTTCCTTGACCTTCCAGCCGGCCAGCTCGTCGTCGGTGGGCTTCAACACGGCGTCATAGAAGCCCGGAATGGTGATGTGTCCATTCCGATCCTTGAGCTCGCCGATGATGCGGGCGAGCGTGTTGATCGGGTTCGGCGCCACCCCGCCGAACGTCCCTGAGTGAAGGTCGACCGCCGGGCCGGAAGCGTGCAGCTCCACGTACAGGATGCCGCGCAGCGCCGTGGCGAGGGCTGGGCTTCCGAATTCGTCGAACCCGCCATCCCAGACCAGCACCGCGTCCGTCTTGAGCTTCGATCCGTTGGCCCGCACGTAGCCGGCAATCGTGTCGCCTGAGCTTTCCTCTTCGCCCTCGATCAGGAAGCGGAGGTTGATCGGCGGCCCGCCCGCCGCAAACAGGTGCTCAACCGCCTTGAGGGTGGCCAGATGGTTGCCCTTGCTGTCCGCGCTTCCCCGCGCATAGATGTGTCCCTCGCGGACCTCGGGTTCGAACGGGGGCGATTTCCAACCTTCGAGCGGATCTGGCGGCTGAACGTCGTAGTGCCCGTAGATTGTCAGGTGCTGCTTGCCCGGTCGCCCATTCCAGTCTCCGACCACCAGCGGCATGCCGCCGTCGACGACATCGACCAGCTTGGTCTCAATTCCAAGCGCTTCCATACGAGCCTGCAGCCAGCGAGCATTGCGAATGCAGTCATCGCGGTGCGCGGGAACGGCGCTCACCGACGGGATCCGAAGCTCTTCCACGAGGTCGGCCAGGTCCGCGTCTCGTGAGGCTTTCGCTTTCGACAAGGCGGCGTCCATCAACGCTTGAGTGGTGGCCATGTCTTACGCCTTACCTCTCGAGCGCTTGACCTGCTCGGCATGGTCGTGACCGTGCTTCGCGTAGATATGCAGCCAGCTCTCCACCGAGTACGGACCGCTTTCACTATGGGTTCCGGCACGACGCCAATCGTCTTCGGTCAGGCGCTCCAGTATCTGCGCGGTCGACTCGCGCGCCCAACGCATGGCTTCGAGCGAAGGCTCGATGGGCCGGTCGGAGGTGAGGGCACGTGCGAAGGCCACCTCGTCATAACCGTGGATCACCGGGCTCTCCTCAGCAATGAGCCGACGGAGCCGGATGGCGGACATCATCTCGCTGTCGGCAAGGTGGTGGGCGATCATGCGCGGAGTCCACTCATTGCTCGCCGAGTGATCGAGCTCCTCAGCGGTGACGCCCCGAAATGCGTCGACGACAGCCCGATGGCCGTCGCGATAGCGCTGGATCAGGGCCTTCCGTTCCTCAGCGTCCAATTTCAACGCCTCCTTGGTATGTGCTCGGCGGGCAGCGATTCCATTTTCCCGGCTGGAAAGAGTGTGACCAACCATAGCGATGCGGCGATTCCCAACAGAAGACCGCCGACAACGACCGAGGCGGTCTGGATCCTCGAGTCCGTCCGATCCAGGGCGACTGCCACAGCAAGAACCACGGTCGCGGCGAGTATCCACCTGCGGGCCGGGCGGGGCGCCACAGCCGCAACAGCGGTACCGAGGAATGGCACTCGTGCGGCATGGCCGCTCGGATAGAGGCGGACCAAAGCGGCGATGTCGAAGCCCTTGTGGCGGGCCACTGCGAGCGTGATCACGATCGCCAGCTGAACCGCGGACAGGAGTAAGAAGCCGCCGAAAACGACTGTAGCCGCCCGATGCCTGCGGCGGACGACCAGCACCGCCGCGATGGTCCCCGCGGCGGCCAGCCCGAACTGGGGCTCGCCCAACGGCCAGCTGGAGGAGATCACGACGTCAACCCATCCGCGCAGCAGCCACCCCGTGAAGCGCACAGCGGTTGCATCCAGCTGACTGCCGCCGTCCGCCAACCACCAAACGGTGAACGCTGCGAAGGCGATCGTGGCGGCGACGGCGGCGGCGAGCGTCCCCCGCGCGCTGGAACCGGACCAGAGCATCGCCATAGGATCGCAGCGTCGGGCATCGAGAATGCGCCCGCTGGAGCCGGCGACAGGAATCGAACCCGCAACCTGCTGTTTACAAAACAGCTGCTCTGCCGTTGAGCTACGCCGGCGTCGACTCCGAAGGTTAGCGCACGCCCTTTCCCAGGGGATGTCGAGTCTGGATTGGGAACTCGGCCATGAGGATCGGGGCGGCGCCTGGTTCTGATCGGAGTACAACAGGGGATTGAATGGCGATGCCAGTCAGCGATGGCGGTAAATCGGGGCACGGGCTACACACAGTCATGGCGCCATCGGAGGCGATGGGGCATGGGGGCCAAGCGGGAATGTCGATGGACGCGATGGTGCGCGACATGCGCAATCGCTTTCTGGTCGCGTTGCTCCTTTCAATTCCGATCACGCTCTGGTCTCAGATCGGGCGCAAGGTCCTTGGCTTTGAGGTGCCTGCCCCGCTCGGACTGCGGGACGATGTCTTCCAGCTGATCCTCAGCCTCCCGGTCATCTTCTACTCGGCCTGGATCTTCTTTGACGGTGCCGTGCGCGCGCTTCGCGGTAGAACCCTCGACATGATGGTGCTGGTCGCAGTGGGCGTCGGCGCCGGCTGGCTCTACTCCCTTGTTGTCACGGTCCGGGGCGGCGGCGACGTCTTCTACGAAGCCTCGACCGTACTGGCCTCCTTTGTGCTGCTGGGCCACTGGTTTGAGATGCGAGCTCGTGGTGGAGCCGATGACGCCATCCGCACGCTGCTCAACCTCGCGCCCGCCCGCGCGACAGTGATCCGGAACGGCGAGCCGGTCGAGGTTCCCACCGCCGAGGTGGTCGTGGGCGATCTTCTGCTCATCCGGCCGGGCTCCAAGATCCCTGCAGACGCCGTTGTCGAAGAGGGCGAGTCCGAGGTCGACGAATCGATGGTCACCGGCGAGAGCATGCCGGTTTCAAAGACCTCGGGCTCGGAGCTGATCGGAGCCTCGATCAACAAGAATGGCTCGCTGCGCGCGCGCGCTCAGCGTGTCGGCTCCGACACCGCGCTGGCGCAGATCGTGAAGCTGGTGCAGGAGGCGCAGAACTCAAAAGCGCCCGGGCAGGAGCTGGCTGATCGTGCCGCGTTCTGGCTGGTGCTCGTGGCGTTGATTGGAGGTGCAGGCACTTTTGCGGTGTGGCTCGCGACCGGTGCCTCGGTTCAGACCGCAATCCTCTTCGCGATCACAGTGGTAGTGATCACCTGCCCCGATGCCCTTGGGCTGGCCACCCCGACCGCGATCATGGTCGGAACGGGCCTGGGGGCGACCCGCGGCATCCTCTTCAAGAACGCCCTCGCACTTGAGACCTCGGCTCGCATCCGGACCGTCGTGATGGACAAGACCGGAACCCTCACCAAGGGTGAGCCGGAGGTGGTCGAGGTGGTTGCCGGCTCAATGCCCGAGGCAGACTTGTTGCGACTGGCGGCCGCGGTGGAACGGGAGTCCGAGCACCCTCTGGCGGAGGCAATTGTCAAACGCGCCCAGGCGGACGGAATCGCAGCAGTGGCGGCGAGCGATTTCACAAACGTTCCCGGCGAGGGAGCGACAGCAGAAGTCGAAGGGCACAGGCTTGCCGTCGGAAACCAACGTCTGATGGAGCTGGAAAGGATCGCCCTGGGACCGCTCGACGAGGCGCTTAAGCGAATCTCGCTTGAAGGCCGAACTGTGGTGATCGTCGGGGTGGACGGCCAGGCAGCGGGCCTGCTCGCGGTTGGTGACGCGCCCAGACCGACCAGCCGTCAGGCGGTGACTGCACTCCGAGCGGCGGGCATCGACGTCGTCATGCTCACCGGTGACAACCAAGCCACGGCCAAGCGCATCGCGAGCGAGCTCGGGATCACCAGCGTGATCGCCGAGGTGCTTCCCGGGCAGAAGGCGGAGAAGATCGCGGAGCTTCAGCGGAGCGGGAAACGGGTGGCCATGGTCGGCGACGGCGTCAACGACGCGCCCGCCCTGGCCCAGGCCGATCTCGGCATCGCGATCGGGGCCGGCACCGATGTCGCCATCGAGACCGCCGACATAGTGCTGATGCGCTCCGACCCGCTCGATGTGGCCACCGCCTTCGCCATCGGCCGGGGAACTCTTCGCAAGATGCGCCAGAACCTGGGCTGGGCGATCGGATACAACGTGATCGCCCTGCCGATTGCGGCTGGAGTCTTTCAGCCCGCCTTCGGCCTTGTCCTGCGCCCGGAGATCGCGGCGATCTCGATGTCAGGCTCGAGCGTGATCGTCGCCGTCAACGCCCTTCTGCTGAAGCGACTCCGACTTCCCGAGCCGGCCTCACGTCAAGCTAGTTGAGTGCCCATGCTGAAAATGCACACGGTCGACTACCACACCGCCGGCGAGCCTTTTCGGATCATCGTTGACGGCGCGCCCGAGGTCCGCGGAACGACAGTGCGCGAGCGTCGGTTGTGGGCGGCCGCAAACGTCGACGACATTCGTCGCCTCCTCGTCAACGAGCCGCGCGGCCACGCCGATATGTATGGGTGCTTCGTCACACCCCCGGACGATGCCGGTGCAGATCTTGGCGTGGTCTTCTTTCACAATTCCGGCTACAGCACCGCGTGCGGGCATGGAACGATTGCATTGGTAACGTGGGCGCTTGAGAGCGGGCGTCTCAAAGGCCCCGACGGCGAGATCCAGGTCACCGTCGATGCACCTTCCGGTCGGCTGATCACCTGGGCGACGATGCTTGACGGTGATGTGCGATCCGTCCGTTTTCGAAATGTTCCGGCCTTTGTGCATAGCCTTGACCTGCAAGCCGGTCGGTTCTCGGGTGACGTTGCGTACGGTGGAGCCTTCTATGCGATCGTGGAGGCTCAGTCAGTGGGCCTCAGGGTCGAGCAGCGTTCGTTGCCGGAGTTTATCGCTCTGGGTCGAGAGATCAAGCAGCAGCTCGAAGCCGCCCACCACTTTCAGCACCCCACCCGCACGGAGATCGAAGGGGTCTATGGCGTGATGTTTACCGAAGGGCAACGCAATGTGACTGTGTTCGCGGACGGTGAGGTCGACCGTTCACCGTGCGGCAGCGGTACTTCTGCGCGCCTGGCGGCCCTTCACGCTCGTGGACACCTTGACCTTGGTGAGGACTATGTGCACGAGAGCATTATTGGCACGAAATTCACCGCGCGAATTGCCGAAGTGACGAGCGGAGGCGTCATCACGGAGGTGGAGGGCACCGCCCACCTGACAGGGCGCCATGAGTTTGTCCTCGAGCCGCTTGACCAGCTAGGGGTGGGATTCCTTTTGCGGTAGCGGCCGTACGGTGACCCGTCACATTCTCCCTGCGCCCTACGTCATAGGTACTGTCGAAGGTAATCCCAAAATCTTGCCAGGAGGCACAGCGATGAACCTGCAGATCAACGCCATCACCCTCGCGGTCAAAGACTTGAACCGGGCCAAGAAGTTCTACAGCGAGGGACTCGGTTGCACGATTGACCAGGATCACCCTGGCTTCGTTTCCCTGAAAGTCGGCGACAGCTCGGTCAGCCTCGGCCTGTACACGCGAGACGCGCTTGCGGCGGACGCGGGTGTGACTGCCGACGGCAGTGGCTTCAGCGGCGTCGTGTTCAATCACATCGTCGAGTCCGAGGCCCGGGTCACCGAGATGATGGCCGTGGCGCAGCGTGCCGGGGCGACGATCATCAATCCCGCACAAAAGGCCAAATGGGGCGGCTATTTCGGCCACTTCAGCGATCCTGACGGCCACATCTGGAAGGTCTCGGGCTACTAGCCGGTTATCAGTTGCGTGGCGGCCGCGACTGTCCTCTATCAGGAGAGCGAGAATCAGGCGGAGAACGCGCGGGCCGAAGGGCCGGAGCTTTGGCTCACCCTTCCCGAGCTGACGGCTGTCAGCGGCTGGCAGCTCAAGCCCGAAGGCGTTTGCAAAGAGGAGACGTGCGTTCCGGTGCCCGACTCGCGCCGGGCCGCACTCATCCGGAGCGAGGCTTCAGGGCCGCGGTTCAATCTCACCGAGTTCGCCCGGCTCATTCAGCAGCCTTTCGCCTACGACGAGAACAACGGGGTCTGGTATTTCGGCCCGGCCGGCTGGGATTGGAAGGACCGGATGGCGTCTCGCCAGGCGCCGGACTTCGAGCTGCCCGACCTGGCTGGCCGGCTGCACACTCTCTCGGAGCTGCGCGGCCGGAAACTCTTCCTGCTGTTCTGGGCTTCGTGGTGAAGCTGCCGGTTTGACCTGCCGGTCTGGCAGGAATTGAGGGAAGAGCTGAAAGACCGGAATTTCGAGGTGATCACGATCGCCTGTGACGCCAAAGGGCGTGCCGCGGCGGAGCCCTTCACGACAGCCGCGCACCAGCAACATCCCAGCCTCATCGACGAGAAGCTGGCCGTGGCTGAGCTCTACGACACGCGCAACGTCCCGGCCGCCTTCTGGATCGACGAGAGGGGCCGGATGGTGCGAGCCAACGACCCGATCTACGCCCAGCGACGCAATCGCGAAACTGGCGAGGTCACTCTCAACACCGACTACCTTGACGCCGTGCGTGACTGGGTGGCGAAAGGACCGGAGAGCAAGTTCTTGATGGATCAGGAGCGACTCAGCGCACGCATGCCGGCACTCGACGCTGACGATGTGGCGGCAGCCGCACACTTTCATCTGGGCACATACCTGGCACTGCACGGTCACACCGCCGACGCCCTCGTCCACTTCAAGGCAGCCCACGCCCTTCGCCCCGAAAACTGGACATACAAGCGTCAGGCCTGGAGTTTTGGCGACATCGAGCGCGACTACGGAACGACCTTCCAGGAGGCGGTGAAAGACCCGAAGAGCGGTTCGTTCTACCCTCCACTCGACCTGGTCGAGCGTGGCTGACGCGAGGTGCTCATGGGCGGACAGCTCGCCCGCAATGCGCGACTACCACGACCATGAGTGGGGCGTTCCCTCGCATGACGATCGACACCTTTTCGAGATGCTGACCCTTGAAGGCGCCCAGGCGGGCCTCTCCTGGGCCACCATCCTGAACCGCCGTGACGGCTACAGGCATGCCTTTGCCAACTTCGACCCGGTCAAGGTGGCTGCGTTCGATGACCGCCGGCTCGAGCGGCTCCGCGACGACACCGGCATCATCCGGAACCGGCTCAAGATCAACAGCGCGCGAAGGAACGCGCAGGCTGTACTACGCGTGCAAGCCGAATTTGGATCCTTCGCGACCTATCTCTGGAATTGGGTCGGAGGCACCAGGGTGGTCAACCATCCTCGAACTCTCGCCGACCTGCACGCGACTACGGAGCTGTCGGACCGCGTGAGCAAGGACCTCGGGCGCCGCGATTTCACCTTCGTCGGCTCAACCATCGTCTATTCATTGCTGCAGTCGGTCGGCATCGTCGACGACCACCTCGTCGGCTGTCCGTTCAAACGGGCCGTTTGATGTGCTTCTCGAACCAGTGGTGCGCGTATGGCTCATCGTTGAAGGGAGCGACTTCGTAGTAGCCCGCTGACCGGTACATGCTGATTGCCTCGATCAGCGACTTATTCGTTTCGAGGCGGACGGTGCCGGCGCCATGCTCGGCTGCACGGCTCTCGAGCTCGCCGAGCAGCCGGCGACCGATGCCAAGGCCTCGCGCTGACTCGGCAACCCACATGCGCTTGAGCTCTGTCGGTGCGTCGTCGTGGAACTTGAGCGCTCCGCATCCGATGGGATCCGAGTTCAAGCGGGCGACCAAGAAAAGGCCGGCCGGAGGGCGCATCTCCTCGTCGTTGGCCGAGATGCTGAGCGCCGGATCGAAGCCCGTGTCGAATCGGTGCTCGAGCTCGCTGAAGTACTCGTGCAGGCAATACCTCGCGTGTGGATGCGCCGGGTCGAGGGCGACGATGTCCACCATTGCGGCGGTAAGGGGCCGCTCGCCATCGGCCATCGCGCACAAAATATTACCGGGGTTCGAGCACCCGCTTCACATGGGCCAG
>Ga0210384_10007742_pt1 | contig 11302 bp, 17 predicted proteins | sample IncBWH2MmetaG_FD_160574 | JGI IMG/M metagenome (GOLD analysis project Ga0210384, IMG submission 160574) | Forest soil microbial communities from Barre Woods Harvard Forest LTER site, Petersham, Massachusetts, United States - Inc-BW-H-2-M | ecosystem: Environmental > Terrestrial > Soil >...
CCATGGCGATCATGAGCCCAGTCTAGGCGCTAGACGATCTTCGGCGCAACGCCGGCGTGAGCCGAGGTGAGCGCGAGCACCTACCGCCATCCGAACCAGACAAGGCCGGCACCTACGGCTACGATGGCGGCGCCGTAGTCGGTCATTGCAGCATTGTGCGGCCATGTGAGCAATCCTGTCCCTTGTGCGAAACAGAAAAGCCCAGCAACAAATAGCGGGCCAACGACCCGAAGGACGATCTTCATGACGGCACTCTTCGATCGCAAATCAACGACAGCGATATTGATCGAGGCTCACCGAGGCGCAATGAAAAAAGCCGCCCGGGCATGACGCCAGGCGGCTTCTTTTGCGACTGCCGGTTTCCCGGTTCCGCCGCTGCCATCAACAACAGGCGTGCGGCCCGAAGGTTCCGCGCCACAAGGAAGAAGCGCGCCAGCGTGACTGGCGGGCTCGGTCGTTCAACCCGCTGGCTCAGCCGATCGCTGCGCTAAGATAGCGCGATTTATCTGGCTATCGCTGTACAAAGAGCGCAACTTTGCCTAGGGCCTCGACAGGAGGTCGGCTGTGAACTGCAATATTCTCAATAGCAAAGGCATCCACGTTGCGGTAGTGCATGGCCCGGAGATCTTCGACCTCACGGGCAAAAAACTCTTTACTGTAAAAGGGGCCAATATCTATCGCCTGTCCGGCGAACTGGTCGGCCATCTGAGCACCGCGGCAGGCTCTGAGACGCGCCTTGATCGCTCCAACGACAGGCTATTTCCTGAACCGAAACATACGGATCTATGAAGCCCGATAAGCGCGCGCCGCCGCGCCGTAGCGGCGCCCATGCGCGTTTCGGGGATCAACAATGACTGCTGCACCAAGCGCGCTGTGGACGCCTGCGGACGAGGCGGAACTCCGAGCGTTGATATTTGCTGCGAAAGACCTTGAAGCCATTGCTCGGCAACTCAAGCGGACGCCGATGGCGATTCGTCGGAGAGCCGGAAAGCTTAGGCTTACATTCAGAAGGATTGAGAGGCGCGGTTGCCCACCTCGCTGATGACCGCCCGCTGTCCGTTCCATCGCGATTAGATAGGCCCGCGCCGCCGCGCGATGGCGCCGCCGGTGCGTCATTCCGCTCCGGGCTGTTGAGGTACCTGCCACCGCTATGCAGTGGTATAAGCCTCCATGCTGCGGCGATTTCGGAGTTTCTTTTGGCGCATCCTTGATCATGTGATGCCGGACGGTCCGCCGGTCTTTTTGATTTGGGTGATCGTGATGTTGCTCGTCGTCAACGAATTATTGCAATAAGCCGCTGGTAAGTCCCGTAGCTCAAAATGGGCTTCGCCGCAGAGCCGGATGGCGTCTAGCTCGGCTGCCCCCGTAGGGCCATTTACTTTGGTGACCCCGGATGAAACATCGAAACGTCGAATACTCAGTCGTTCAAGGAATCGGCCGGCATGTCTGGAAATGGTCGGTCACTTTCGACGCCGACCATCAGGCAGCGGGCCAAGCGACGACTAAAGCGGAGGCTATATCGAAGGCCGAGCGGGCGATAGACCGGGCGCGCGCGGCTAAGAAGATGCGGCTTGTCCCGGGTGGGACACCCCCGGGTCAATGACCGACGATTGAGCAGCGACCGTCAGCGCAGAAACAAAAAAGGCCGCCGCTCATGACCTGGGCGGCGGCCAAGTCTGCCTTGGAGGATCGGCGCGGGCATGCCTCTGCATGACTCAGAAATGGCCGCTGGTGAGTTTTGGCTTGTTTCCGCACTCCGGCCGCGCCCCAAGGCGCGGAAAACGAATCCGCGACTCTCTAATGGTCGCCTACGTGCATCTGCTTGGACTATTCTTATTTCAATTGGAGTACACCGCGTCGGGGGCTTGGAATGATCCTCGATATCCTCACAGTTCTATTTTTCGTTGCGGGTTTTGTTCTTCTTTTCGGTTTGATCAAGCAAAGGCGGCGCGATCGCGGACCTTACGTCGCCAAAACGCGCAGAACTGCTAACCTCACCCTGCGCTCAATTGGGCCCGCCGAGTACGCCGTGATCGAAGACGGAAATTCGGTTGGCCGGATCATGCTCGCGGGTGACCCGGACGCGGAAGTCTGGCTGTGGAATTGCAGCCTTCCAGGACCCGGCGTTTCCAGCGGGACGGCTGCCAGCCTTGAAGATGCACGGGTGGCGTTTCGACAGGAGTGGGAAAAAAGAAAGATCGGACTGCAGCTTAAGGCGAGGGGGAAATGACGGAACCAAAGACAGGCCTAGCCAGTCTTGCTCTCAAGGATGCCGTTCGCCTCCGCTGGACGTTGCGAGACATCAAAGCCAAGCGCACAAAATTACTGCCGGTCAGTCCGGATGACCTTAGAATATTGATCGAAATGGGCCTCATCGAAATGCGGGACGACGTTTCCAGTAAATACGCCCGCCGGTGATGCCGAAATAAATTGAAACGTTGCCGTTCTAGTGTCGCCCGCCGGATCGGTGGCCAAGCCCTCACAGCGGCTTTCGCGCGTATACCCCCAGGCGAAGGAGCGGGACCGATAGGCGGTACCGGGGCTCACGTTAATTTCGATGCGCCGGCTGTTCTTCGCAAATGGCCTTCATTCCGTCGTACCGATGGCACCGGCCCCTATCTACTCGTCGACGGCACCCTTGATAAGTGCATACGGGAGTTCATGGCCAAGCCGACGCCCTTGCGCCACTTGTATGAAATACATACTGAGCCACAGCCGCCGTTAGTGAGCGCCGTCTTATCTGGAGAGCACATCGTTGAGCTCGCGCGGCTGCGGGATTTTCTCTGATCCGGATACGCCCAGCGGTCAGGTGTGATCTCGCTAAGCTTGATCATGAGCGCCGGCGCGGCTTCAATGGCGCCACGCCCGCCCTCACCCGCCGCTGCGATTTGACGACGTGCATGTCGGGACGATCGCAGCGGCGTCAATCGCCTTAAACTTGCGTGGAAAATTCTCCGACTGCGGCAAGTAAGTTTGTCCGACGAGCGCGCTCCTGAAGACTTCCGCACCTTTAGCGTAGGTCGACTCGTCGGCCACCCCTAGGGTAGCGCACCACTCTACAGGCATCGTTGCGGTTTCATCGATGGCGGCTAACGCAGTGTCCCACCACCAAGCCGGTGCATCCGAACGATCCTCTGCCGGGACAGCTTGCCACCGGGCATACTCGTTCACAGCGCGTTCGAACTGGAATGTTAGGGCGGGATGCATTTTGCAGAACTCCCAAGGGTAACCGGCCAGTCAACATAGGATGCGGATGCTGATCGCGGCGCTCGCAATCATCTGGTGTCTGCCGGTTGATTGCAGGCCTCACAGAAGAAGATCTTACCAAATTCCATGCGGACGACTTTGAAGCCCGTTGGAATGGCTTCCACGCTAAAATCATAGGCCCGCTTTTCAGGCCGGGAAAGACGGGCTGACCCCGACATCCCGCAGTTCGAGCATGTAAGTAACTCGGTCCACTGATCGCTGGCTATCATGCGTACAGACTCCCTGACCGGTGGGCGAAAACAAACACGCGGCGCGGCCGTCGTCTGCTCAGAATTGCTCACTTTCGAATTAGGACTTCGCTGGGCGGCCCTTGGTTACTTCCATCGTTCATTGCGTTCGACAACGAGATATTATCGGTCGGCTGCAACGCCGTGAGCAACGCAAGCGCGCGCGAGCCACGCGACTAGTCTGTAGATTGCAGTCGGTGTATAAGCATCTCCCATGGGTTGGGATGCGGAAGACGTAGCACTGCTCAAAAAACTCTGGGCCGTAGGACAGAGCGCCGCGCAGATCGCGCACCGTCTCGGGTATAGCCGTAACGCGGTGTGCGCCAAGTTGCTGCGATTGGGCCTGAAGCGCGGTCACAAACCGCCAACGGCAAAACCCAAGATAAGACCGGTGCCGAAGCGAAAGCCAGCGTTGTTGGCTGCCTGTGCCCGTCCGGTAGCAAAGATAGTGTCGCGGAAGACAGTAGTGAGGCATCCTAAGGAATTCAGCAAACGCCAGCTTTACGCCATGCTAGCTGAAGCGGTCAGGAATACGGGCTGATGCTTCCCTGCTGGCGAAAAACCGTTTGCCGCCGCGTCAATCCATTGTTCCGGGAGAGCGCAAAAATAACGGCAGTTCTTCGTTGTGGTCCGGCCCGTCATCTTCGTCGTGGTCCAGCCCGTTAAGTGGTTCAATATTAGGCTCTGAAATAAGTGGTTCAATCTCGGGCTCAGGAATTTTGTAGGACTTGCATTCCAAACGAGCCCATTTCAGTGCCTGAGAATAGTTCGGACAGCGGAGGATGATCTCCTGGCCCCGAACTGAAACCACGACGTCGCAAAACTCGGACGCTGTATCGCGTCGGATGAAAACCTGCGGGGTCATTTGCCGACGCCAAGCGCTAGACTGTGCCGGGGGGCTCAACGTCCGGAGCGTGAAGACTTGGATCGACTGGCGGCGTTGTCTCGTCCACCTGGGCCTTGAGATCGGCCGCTTTCTCCAATAGGGCGACGGAAATCTTGGGGTCTTTGGTTATCTTGGCGAACTGAAAAAGGATCGCCGCCTGACGCACGAAATACTCTCTACCGATCACAGTACTTCCCCCGTGGTATCCCAGCGCCGAACCCATTACGCCGCAGGGGGAAGTTCGTTCCAACGCAATGCACAAAAGTGAACAATATTCGGGCGGGCCTTCAAATTAGGCCACTGCCAAATTCAACTGAGGCCATGGATTGGAACGGATTCCGCACATAGGAGTTTGGCGGTTTCGGCAGAGCGGAGCCGCCGCCATGAAGGACGTGTGGAACGAAACGCTACGGTGTCCGACCTGCGGCAAGATTGGCCGGGCTAGCCTCTCTCAGGACAACGGCGACACGCCAACCATTCAGCTAACCCCGGTTGGCTTCAAGGCCGTTAATACCGAGCATGGCCCCAACTTTCGGTGCGCGCCCTGCGACGTAGCGGTGAAACCATAAACGCTTGAAGTAAGGCCGCCTTAGTTGGCGGCCTCTTTGTTATAGACCCCTACCGTCATCCTCATCATCAGAAGCATATCCGAGCCGGTAGTTCATCGTGCCGGGGATATCGTGGGGCCGTTGTCACTCTCCCATCGCGATAAAGCCACCGCCATTAAACTTAACCAGCAATCTTAATCAGCGGTTTTCCTAGCGGCGCACTGCGGTCGCGCTACCGTCGTCTCATTGGTCACGGGAGGTGATCTATGAGCGACAAGAAGAGCAAGGCTGAGCTGCATGAGATGCTGGCCGAGGCGGTCCGCAATACGCAACCCCAACCGGTCCGTAACACGCAACCCGAGCCGGTCCGCGACCCGCAACCCGCGCCGAAGCGCAATACGCAACTTGCGCCGAAGCGCGAAACGCGACCCCACAAAACGCGACCCGCGCCGAAGCGCACGGCCAAATTTAAAAGAGTTCGCGGTTAACCTACGACGACAAGCTTCACAACGAGGTTATGGCGACATGCCATAAATGGCGCATGCGCTAGATTTGCTATAGATCAAAACGCCGCGGGTGGCCTTGGGATAGCGTCGTCGGCGGATCGCGATCAGGTGTCCCACGCCAGCAGTGCCAGAGCGGGTCGCTCCCGCCAGTGCCAGGCAAAGTGGGCCGATCTACGCGTTAGTGCACTAGAACGGCGCCGTTTCTATTTTGCCTAGCGGGGCTATGAACCTGATCGTAGGCGCCAGACGACCCCGGCCACGGCGGCAATGGCGTAGAATGATCCAGATGACCATGTGAAATTGTCCATCTCCGCCGTAGCCCCATGGCTCCATCGTTCCGAACATCAGTCCTCCGGTTCCTTTGGCGTGGTCGTCCGCTGCGTCACCACTATCCTAATCCTAGTAGATCAATTCCTGCTTTGCGACGGGAGCGTCATGAAGCGCGAGACTTGGTTGCTTGCCACACGCAAAAGCCGCCAAGGTTTCCCTCGACGGCTTTTGCCGTTGCGTTGCTTTTGCGTGGAGGTGTGCCGCGTCGAGCGGCGCTCGAATGCGGTGCCTCTTCTTATTTGGACGCACGGCCTCAATGAAGCGGCTGGTGCGTTGCCAGTGTGTCGGGCCAACGATCCCCGATAGCGTGGATGTGTGACTGGGGCTGATGCTGATCAAGCCAGCGTTGCTGTCCCATCAATGAAATGGCTCAATGAAAAAGGGCGATATGCGGAAGCAGCCACCGGCAACCGCGAGATATCTGGCGAATCATGACGCCACTCGTGTGCAGCCCGACCGCCACCGTCACATCGGAAAGCTCCTCATCCTTAAACACGCGGGATCCTCCGGGCCAATTGCTTCGCGCGCGCCAGCGGTTCGGCTAGCACTTGCGGAGGGATTTGCGTTTCCGGTTTCGCCATCGAAATCCCCTCAATGCGACCAAACAATCTGGCTGGCTCTATATTCGGTTCATCTTGAATCGTTTGCATTATCGCTTCACTAACTCCACCCTTTGTCGCGGCCAATACAATCAACTCATTTGGATCACACTGCGGAAGGAAGCCGCTCATTTCCATCCTCGACATGCCGATTCTCGGCGCAATAAATTCCAAGTGCTCGTCAGAATTATTCATAACGCCAAACCTGTTCCTAAGCAGCACAACAAAGGCATAACTAATGGCGACCGTAAAATTGTTCAATTCCCTATCCGTATTCACTTGCACGGTCTGCTTCCGTGTTAGCCCATCAAATACGCGATGAAGGTTTGCATCAGAGAAGCCAGCTCCCCTCATAACCGCGGATACATTCCACCAAGGGTCGGCCATACCCCGAGCGGCTGGTCTTCCCGTAATATTAGAAATATGTTCAAGTGGGTAGCCAGCAGCAAAAGATACAATTTGAGCTTCCGGCCGTAGCGTTGGACTAATCTCTTTCAAAAGAGTTTCGACGTTGTGCGGCTGAACCGTCACAATTACAAGATCTGAACCTGATGCAATTTCCCGGTTGTGGGTTTTGTCCACCGTCGCTTTAATGGACGTGGCTGTTCTCGCTAAGCGGGCTTCGAGTGCGGCGCCGAATTTGCCTTGACCACCCAAAATGCTGATTGTTGCCAGACGCGCGTCCTTGATGATCGGACGATCGTACCGATCGTGCCTATCATAGCCTATGACAACAAAGCTTTTCCCTCGTTCTTGCTCTGCTAATCTTCGTGCAACGGATATGCCAGCCTCCGCTGACCTGCCGTACTTTCGGCTTTTTCCAAATTCAGTTTTTACAACTTCGCCCGGTAACGTATTGGCCGTTACCTTTTGATACTCCCGCTCAGCATCTGAGTCAGCAACGAGCACAACTCGATCGACGAGCGAGATTGCCTGCCGTGCTGCCGGAAAATCGATGCCGGGATATGACGTGCCGGGCATATTGTGTCTGGCGAAATCGCTCGCACTAAATCGCTGCGCTTGGTCAAGAAGCTTCCTGTACTCTTCCGCTCCATATTTCTGTGCGTAGCCGACGCCAGATAAGACCATTTCATAGGCGCAAATGGATGCTTGCGGTTCAGTTAGTTGGAATCTCTTCGCAATCCCCAACGTATTCGTGCCGTTCCCAAAAGCGGATAACACAAAATTGAGCTTTATCTCGCCGAATTCATTTAGTTGTTTAGATATCTCATCGGCGACATCCCTCATTGAATCAATGGCAGTTTCGTTTATGCCGGGTCCACGGCCGAGAATATTTCCCATGCTGTGATTTAAAAAAACATAGTCCGGGTGCTCTTTCGAAAAACCACGTATAAACTCAAAGAAACCATTCACATATCGCTCGGCGGGCGTTAGATAAATTTGCGCTCCTTCGTTCTCGATTGCTCTTTCACGCGCCTTTTCCCCGCCGGCAGGTATTGCAACATGACACTGGTACCCCAGTTTTCGACCGATCGCTGCGAAGGAAACACCCGCTGAACCTGACGTTGTTTCAAAAACCGCGATGCCGGGTCTGATAAGTCCGAGGCGCTCTTTCTCCTTGAAAAGCGAAATATACACGCGATCGTAGTGACTATGGCCAACGCCATTGTCGCATTCGTTCTTTATGAATAGTCGATTATTATTTGGCAGCACATTATGAAGCTCAACGAGCGGAGTATTCCCGATTTTGCTTTCTAAATGGCGATATAGAGTAGTTCGTTCGAATGATAGATCCCTCCTCGTCCCCGCTTTGATCTGACTAGCGGCATGCGCTTGAAAAGCTCTCCCATAGTCATTCGTTGTCTGCTCGATGTTTAACTTGGCGTTGCGACGCCGGCATTTGGCCATTGCCCGGAGATCTTTTGCCAATGCGTTCCGGTATTGCTCGCGTTCAGGTCGCGTGCTCATAGAATCTGGTCCCCGTTGCTTGAAGGTTGCTAGCGGAATTCAGAGCTATTGCCGAACAGTTGGTTGGCGGGACTCGGGGAACGCGGCACATTGTTTTCGCCTAGCGTTCCGGGCGGATGACGGTGAAGAACGTACCCTACTTGCGCAAGACTACTGAGAGTTGATTGTCCAAGATTTCTAGCTGAGTCAGCTTGATGATTTTATCCTTTGCATGCGGCATGTCGCTCCTTCGGTAGAGAAGTGGAAGCGCCAAACATGGCGCCTATTCATCGCCATGATTGTTGTGACTGCCTCTAGGTGGAGAAACCTTGAATAGCTTAGAAAGTGCGTCCTTGCGCGCCGAACCATTACGACGACGTTCGATCCAATCGCAAACCTTTCCAATCAAATCGGCTCGTGTAGCCGCGTGAGGAATGACGTCACGTAAATAATCGGCGATGTCGAATCGGGGAAATAAAAAGATCGGAGCGTGGTTAGGCCAGTTTTCTACTGCGCTTTCAGTTACCCGCAATGTGGCTAACCATCCCTCCAATCCACGAAATAGCGGTTCCAACAGCTCATCCTCTATCCGCCAATTTGACTTAAATATTTGTTGCTGAGAGTCGTCTATGAGGGCGGCGAAGTCCCGGTCTTCATCGTGAAACATGATTCCCGGCGCATATACAAACTCGCGATTCAAGAACTCGCTTTCGTCGCGGTGCCATTGTGAAATTACGTCGATGCTGACGTCCTCCTTCGATAGGCTAGAATACACTTGAAACGCCAGCACCGAATCGGACAAAAAAATAACGGGTCCTGAAACGATATCCTTCAGAATAGCGTCCGGGATATTTCTATGATCATCACCAGGCAACACTTCCACCGTACTCGTGTCATGCCTGACAATGGCAGGTAACATCGAATATAGGACCAAGTGACCTATTTCGTCGGCAACCACGATTCGCTTAATTGTCGTTGTCTTCGTGTCGAATATCGATCTAAAAGTTAAAGGCACCCCGCTTCTTGAGCTGCGTCTATCCGAAATCACAAGCCCTACTAACGGAATTCCTATCACCGGGAGAGTAGCAAATTTATATCCGCGGAATCGCCGATAGAGAGTTGCGAAGGGTCCCATCGCTATGGCGCGGCCCCGCCGTCGGTCTGGTGCGGGTAGGTTCAGCAATTCGATGAGCGGTTTCTTCTTAATAGTTACGACGGAATCGATTGGGTCAATGCCCGCAATGAGTGCTCTTCCGAAAGATGAAAAAAAATCTTCGTGGTCGTCGTCATCGGTCTTGTCAAAAGGGCCGTAACTGACGACCCAGATCTCGATATCTATCTTCCTGAGCTTACTGATCTCATCGTGAGTTATGACTTCGGCGTCCGAGATACCATCGGACACCGACTGCCGATCAAACTGGGCCAGTAGTTCCGTTGGCCAATAAGCCTTCACGACCATTTCAGTCGTCAGTGTGTCGGCCTCGGGTAACCTCCTGCTGGCCCGAAGCCATGACAGCGTTCGGTGGACTGAGGCAGCGAATCCGGCAACGGTCTTCCTAATACGCGCTTCCGAGAGCAGCTTGAGGGAGTCGTCCGTCCGACTTCGCTCGACGACGTGGATCGAGTAACTACTATCAAGGAATTCCCCTACGCGACTCGGCGAAATTCGAATTGCCGCCGCCAAGCGCTTGTTTGGGCCGTGGGTGTCGCGATCCCCGGCCAGAGGCCAAGCTAGCGACCGTTTGCTCTCTTCCAAGAGTTTGGCAAAGCGTTCGCGTGTTTTGTGAGGTGGTGTGTCAGATTCTCGCACGGCACATTCGCATACCTCCATTCGATCGGCCGGTCAATCGGGTCCAACCGGTTCCTAACGGTACCAAGCACGTCACACGGTTGCCAAAATTGCCATATATTAGTCATAGAACCGGTTGGAACCGGGTGGCATGAGGAGCACCCATGTTTCGAGCGAGCTGGTTTCGAAAACACCCCGCTATCGTTAGAATCGCGATTGGGTTCGCGGTGATCGCAACGGTACTGTGTTTGTTCCTTGGCCCCATCGGCATCCTGTACGCAGCAGGGTTCGAGATTCTCTACCTATTGACCTACCTACTGCTGACTGCCTTGGCAGCGCTTTTGTACCCAGACGTATATTAAGCCGAACTGCCAGCGGACTAGGTGGTGTGGACACTTATCGCATCCATGCGAGAGTGACGACGGCCCGGTAATTTCGGGCGGTCTTTTCGAAGCGGGCTGCGACGCGGCGGAACTGCTTGAGTTTTGAGAAGCAGCATTCCACGAGAAGGCGCTGAGCATAGAGATGCTTGTCAAGCGGATATTTGAGCGCGCGGGACGGGTTGTTGGGAATGACGGCGAGCGCTCCCTTGGCGGCGATGGCTTGGCGCAAATGATCGGCGTCATAGGCCGTATCGGCCATGACGATCTCGGCGGGTAATCCCTCGATCAATGCGGCGGTTTGCGGTGCATCGCCCTTCTGACCTGCGGTAAGCGTGAACCGCACAGGACATCCCAAGCCGCGAACGGCCATATGTATCTTGGTGCTCAGGCCACCGCGCGAGCGGCCGAGCGCTTGATCTTCAGACCCCCTTTTTTCGACCAGGCGGCGTGCTGATGCGCCCGGACGATGGTGGAATCGACGATCAGATATTCGAAGTCCGGATCATCGGACATCGCCTCGAAGATACGCCACCAAACACCCTTGATGCTCCATCGACTGAAGCGCCGGAACACGCTGTTCCAATCCCCAAACGCCTCCGGAAAGTCACGCCAGGGAGAGCCCGTACGCACGATCCACAGCACACCTTCCACGAACATCCGATTGTCGCGCCCGGTGGAGCCTTTCTGGTCAGGTCGACCTATGATCAGCGGCGCCATCCGCTCCCATGCCGCGTCGCTCAAAACCAAACGGTCCATCACACCCAAGACTGCCTCCCCAAAAGCAGCCTTGAATCTGATTTGCTCCTAAAAGGGAATCCTTAGAGTCCACACCACCTAGCTAGGCCGTCGCGTTCAATTG
>Ga0210384_10007743_pt1 | contig 11302 bp, 6 predicted proteins | sample IncBWH2MmetaG_FD_160574 | JGI IMG/M metagenome (GOLD analysis project Ga0210384, IMG submission 160574) | Forest soil microbial communities from Barre Woods Harvard Forest LTER site, Petersham, Massachusetts, United States - Inc-BW-H-2-M | ecosystem: Environmental > Terrestrial > Soil >...
GGTCTCGAGCAAGGGCGAATCCGGATCCTCTTCAGACACAAGCTCGAACTGGGTTTGTGCGTTGGGATAGTCGTTTTGACGGAAATAAACTTCTCCCAGCTTAATCCGAACTTCCGGCCTGAAACGTGAGTGCGGATATTTTTGGAGAAAGTCCTGAGCTAAGCGGGATATGGTGGTGACTGGTTGATTGGTATCGTCCGCTGCGGCAAAGAATTCCAGACGGGCTTTCTCCTCCTGGGTAACCGAGTCTTCGGTAGCAACTTGGGTCAGCTCTGCCGTTACCCGGTTACGATCCGGAGGTGATTCTTTGAAAGCGATTTCTGCCAAAGCGAGATGAGCTCCGGGAACATGAGGATCGTTGGGAAAATCGGCCAGAAATTGGCGCATGTTTCGCTCCGCCTGCGCTCCGCCGGTTCTCGCTTCCAGCATACCTCTTTCGTAGTCGAGAGCAGCCCGCTCAGATTGAGTATCGGGCAAGCGAGCTAATGCTTCGAGGGTTTGACGATACTGATTCTCGTTCCCCAATCGCAGCGCACAAATGGCGGCGTTATACAAAAAGCGGGCTTGGTTCGGTGACCGTTCCTGGCTGAGCCGCGTGTATAGATCGAACGCCGCGGCCAGATCTCTGGCTTGAACCAGAGCGCCGGCTAACACATCCTCAACGCCGGCTCGGTCGGCGGGAGTGGCCTTTTCATTTGCTGTTAACCACTGCTTAGCGATTTCAATCGTCTGCGCGTAACTTCCGTCCGCATCCAGCTCTTGGGCCAGCGCGATCACAGCCGCCGCAGCCAGTGGGTGGGTCGTATGTTGCGCAATAAATTGTTTCAGCAAATTCAATCCGTTGGTGTGTGAACCGATCTTGAGCTCGAGTTTGCCCAGATAAAATTGGGCTAACACCGGTCGATCGGAACCTACCTGTTTCGGGTCTTCCTGCGACCAGCGCACCAGGTCAGTTAGTGCAGGCGTTTGCTCAAGGAGATAGATAGAATATAAGGCTTCAAAGAGGTCCGGTAGGTTCTCGTTTTGATTCTGTTCGCCGATAATTTTTTCAACGATGGTTTCTGCTTCCTCGTACTCTTTTCGGGCGAGGTAAGTGTTCGCTAACCCCAATTGGGCAATGGTTTTGACCCGAGATCCTTGCCCGGCTTCAGACGCTAACACCTGTTGGAAGCTCTTCTCTGCGGCGTCGAGATCGCCGGTGTCCAAGGCAAGCTGACCTGAGAGCGCTTCCTTTTGAGCGGCTTGCAGCCGGTCCGGATGGTTAACCTTAGCTAACAAACTCTCGGCCCCCCTGAAATCCGAAAGTTGGAGATCCAATTCCGCCGCCATCAAAAATGGTCTGGTGTCGGCTAACGTTCCGCCGCCGCTTCGCTTTGGTGCGACAGGTTGATCTTGGATCAGCGGCGCCAAGGTCTGCAAAGCTTCCCGGGTCGCACCGAGCTTTTGCTGGGCTTCGGCCAGACTGAGGCGGGCTTCGACCGCAGTCTCGTCGAGGCCGGGATCGTCCAATATTTTGGTCCAAATCGTTTCAGCCTCCGCCCACCGCCCGGAACGCAGCAGCGCTTCAGCGCGGAGCTTTTGCCCATCGCTTGAATTCAGGGCGTCGGAATCTAACGCCTGCAAAGCTGCAGCCGGCTGATTGGTAGAGAGCAGACATTTTGCCAGTAGCAGCCTGGCGGCGGTCGCGTGTTGCGCGCCGGACGCGGCGAGGTAGGTGCGCAGCTTCTGGATGCTGACCTCTGGAATACCTTCTTGGTCAGCCCGGACGGCATCAGCATACAGATCAGCTCGGGCGGACCTTACCTGGAGGACCGCTCCGATAAAGACGATCACGCAGCAGATCAGGAACCGCATGGTTCGAACATTCTTCGCAGGTAGCGGCCGGTGTGGCTGGCCTCCACTTCGGCGATGTATTCAGGCGGCCCTTGGGCAATGATTTTGCCGCCATCGACCCCACCTTCAGGTCCCAGGTCGATCACCCAGTCCGCAGTCTTAATCACCTCGAGGTTATGCTCGATAACGATCAGCGTATTCCCGTGGTTCCGCAGCTTTATCAGGACATCCAGAAGTTGCCGAATATCGGCGAAGTGAAGACCGGTTGTCGGCTCATCCAAAATGTAAACGGTCCGCCCCGTTGCCTTCTTCGCGAGCTCAGCTGCTAACTTTACTCGTTGAGCCTCGCCTCCGGAAAGCTGGGTGCCGGACTGTCCTAGCGTCAAGTATCCGAGACCGACATTGACCAGTGGCTCCAACCGGTCATAAATCGCCGGAACATTGCGGAAGAACCTGGCAGCCTCGTCGACGGACATGGCCAAGATATCGGCGATATTCTTTCCTCGATAGGTGATCTCTAAAGTTTCGCGGTTGTAACGGGCGCCGCGACAGACCTCGCACTCCACGTAAACATCGGCGAGAAAATGCATCTCTATTTTGATCACCCCGTCGCCTTGGCAATTCTCGCAGCGGCCACCTTTCAGGTTAAAGCTAAAACGTCCGCTATCGTAACCGCGTATTCGGGCGGCAGGCAGTTGGCTAAATAGCTCTCGGATCGGACCAAACGCTCCGGAGTAGGTTGCGGCATTCGAGCGGGGTGTACGGCCAATCGGGCTTTGATCGATCACGATCGCCTTATCCACTTGGTCCAGTCCTAAAAGACGATCATGGGCGCCGGGCTTGTCTTTTGATTGATAAAAGTGCCGGAATAGAGCTCGCCGGAGAATATCATCGACCAGAGTCGATTTGCCGCTGCCGGAAACACCGGTGACACAAACCAAACAGCCTAACGGAAATGAGACGGTCAAATTGTGCAGGTTGTTTTCGCGGGCTCCGGTCAAGGTCAGCCACCCCTCCGCACCTGGCTCGGGTAACCGGCCGCGATTGTACAGCGATCCGCGAGGCTGGACTCGCGCGCGCGGCACCGGTATCTGGAGCGCTCCTTTGAGGTATTGCCCGGTGAGAGATTCTTCGCTGTTTTCAATGTCCGCAACTGAACCGGCGGCAACGATCTGACCTCCGCGTGGTCCGGCGCCTGGTCCCAGGTCAATTACATAGTCGGCGGCTCGAATCGTATCCTCGTCGTGTTCGACTACCACGACGGTGTTTCCCATATCTCGAAGCCGTTTCAGGGTTTGGATCAGCCGGTCATTGTCGCGTTGATGCAAGCCGATACTTGGCTCGTCCAGAACATAGAGGACGCCGGCCAATCCGGAACCGATTTGGGTGCCAAGCCGGATGCGTTGGGCTTCACCGCCGGAAAGCGTGCCGCTCTCCCGGTTCAAAGTGAGATACCCCAGGCCGACCTCAACCAGAAAACGAAGGCGAGCCGTGATTTCTCTGAGGACTTCCGCCGCGACATGCTTCTGATGCTTAGAAAGAGCGATCTCGGCTAAAAACCCCAGAGCGTTCTCGACCGTTAATTGGCAGAATTGATGGATATTGACCTCGACGCCCTTCGAGTTCTCGATCGTGACCGCCAAGATTTCTGGGCGCAATCGAGCCCCTTGGCAAACTTCGCATTGGCGCCTTCCTTGGAAACTCTTTAACCGGGCCCGCGTAAACTCGCTTTCGGTATTTTTCTTAAGCTGCTCCAGTTGAGCCAGCACTCCTTCAAACGGCTTTTCCACGTCTCTGCTTCCGAGCTTAAATAGAAGCGGGCGATCCCCGGTTCCGTAAAGCACGGCTTCCTGACATCTGGCGGGCAACTCAGCAAACGGCGATTCCAGGTCGCCATGGTAAGCTTCAACCAGGGAGCCGAGCAGAGCTTGATGGTAGGCAAGGATCCGCTTACTCGCTTTGCGCCAAGGGGCGATCGCACCATCTCCCAGTGTGCGGGTCGTGTCCGGGACCACGAGTTCCGGATCGAAATAGCTGACCGAGCCGAGCCCTTGGCAATTCGGACAAGCCCCGGCCAAACTATTAAACGAGAAATGTTTCGGCGTGAGCTCCGGGAGGATAAACTCGGTCCGAGGATTACAAAATTCGGTCGAGTACGCGATTTCCTCCCAGTTTTCCGTGTTCGGCAATTGCCGGCTAATCACAATCCGGTTCCCGCCCCATTTCAGGGCAGTGTCGACGGAATCGGCCAAACGAGTGCGGACGCCATCGCGCAACACCAAACGATCAACGACGATCTCGATGGTATGGCGGGTGCCTTTTGCCAGCCGGATCGGTTCGGGACGGGCGAGCTCTAAGATTTCACCATCGACTCGGACTCGGACAAAGCCTTCCCGGCGAATCTTTTCCAAGACGTCGCGGAACTCTCCCACCTCGTGGCGTACCACGGGAGCGATAACCAGGAACTTCGTCTCTTCCGGATAAGTCAGGATCTGATCGACGATTTGCTGTGGCGTCTGCTTAAAGACCTTTTCTCCGGTCGTTGGGTCGTGCGGCTGGCCAATAGCCGAAAAAAGGATCCGCAGATAGTCATAAATCTCGGTGGTGGTTGCGATCGTCGAGCGAGGGTTCGCTACGGATCCGCGTTGCTCGATCGCGATGGCCGGAGACAGACCTTCAATAAAGTCCACGTCCGGTTTTTCCATCTTATCGAGGAATTGCCGGGCATAGGCGGAAAGGCTCTCGACATAGCGGCGCTGTCCCTCCGCGTACAACGTATCGAAGGCGAGCGAGGACTTGCCCGATCCGCTCATTCCGGTTATAACAACCAGTTTTTCTCGCGGAAACTCGACATTAACTCCTTTAAGATTGTGCTGGCGAGCGCCTACAATGCGAATATTCTCCGCAGCCATCGGTAAAAACCCGTAAACGAACACCAAAGCACAAGACGGGGGACCGGACCAGTGGTTTTCGGGATAAGCGCCTGCTTATCCTAGGAGCCGGGAGGTCAGGGCGTCACACGTCCGAGTGATTAGGATGGGCCCAGCATGCGGTAGGGCGAAAATCTCGGCGCGCCGAGGAAAATCCCATGTGAAATCGTATATTCCGCGCCGGATTTGAGCCATGCGTGAGGGGTGCCTCGCCCAGCGTATCGTCGTTACGGGGCCGATAGCGTTGGGAGTTGCCACCTCCACGGCGCGGCTCAAATCCGGCGCGATCCAGCTTAAGATATTAGCAGCATCCTGGGCGCGCCGAGATTTTCGCCCTACCGCATGCTGGTCCGTGCCTCACGCGTGACCTCCTGGTTCCTAGGGATAAGCAGGCGCTCATCTTATCCGCCGATATGATACTTCTGAAGGCGCCGGTAAAAGGCGCTCCGGCTTAGGCCTAACGCCTTAGCCGCTGTGATGGCATTGCCGCCGTGGCGATCGAGCGCTTTCCTGATGAGATGGGCTTCCACGGCCTCGAGATCCATCTCCTCCATCAGGTTGGCGCGGCTCTGTTGCGCGGCCTGGAGAGCTAGGTCTCCAGGTTGAATCACGTCCGAGCGAGATAACAAAACCGCTCTTTCCATGACATGGCGAAGCTCACGAACGTTTCCGGGCCAGTTGTGCTGCTGCAAAGCCTCCAGTGCCTTCGAGGAGACTTCCCCAATCTTTTTGCGGTAACGCACCACGAGTTCGTCCAGGAAAAGCTTTACTAAAGCCGGGATATCTTCGCGCCGTTCACGTAACGCTGGCAAATGGATCTGAATGGTATTCAGGCGGAAATAAAGGTCCTCCCGGAATTTGCCCGCTTCGATGTCTTTGATTAAATCGGCGTTGGTGGCACTGAGCAGGCGAGCATTGGCTTTTTGTGTACGCGACGAACCCACCCGCTCGAACTCCCCGATCTCTAAAACGCGCAAGACCTTCGCTTGTTGTGAGCCGGTCAAGTTTGCGATCTCGTCGAGGAATAACGTTCCGCCATCGGCCAGCTCAAATCGGCCTACCCGATCAGACCGGGCATCGGTAAACGCACCTTTAACGTGCCCGAACATTTCACTTTCGAAGAGCGTCTCCGGGATCCCTCCCATGTTAACGCTGATCAAAGGTTGCTGAGACCGGCTGGAGAGCCGGTGTAGCATTCTGGCGACCACGCCTTTACCCGTGCCGTTCTCGCCTGTGATCATGATGTTGGCGTCCGACGGCGCTACTTGTTCAACGATTCTGTGTACTTCCTGCATGGCAGGAGACAGGGCCACGAAATCGGAGATCGGGTTCTGGGCGTTTCTGAGTACCTGGTTTTCCGCTTCTAAGCGTTCCTTGCCTTTCAAAGCCGCCCGCAACTGGATTTGGGTTCTGAGGATTGATAGCAGCCGTTCGTTTTCCCACGGCTTCTGCAGAAAATCTCTAGCCCCAGCTTTCACTGCTTCCACCGCAAGGGGGATCGACCCCCACGCGGTCATCACCACGGCAGGGAGCAATGGGTCAATCTGTTGAACGCGCCGAAGTAAATCGAGACCGTCCTGACCGGTGGTCCGGTCGGGGTGATAGTTCATGTCCATCAATATCAGGTCGAATTCAGATCTACCCAAGGCAGCGACGGCGGCTTCAGGGCTGTCAACACAGGTGGTATGATATCCTTCCGCGGAACAAATAAACGACAGCGCACTCAAGAGTTCCGACTGATCGTCGGCGATAAGGATTTTGGCGCGATTCGGCATTTTTAACGGGCAGGGAGCGATTCAGAATAGCAAATACGCGGCTTCGCAGATAGCAAATTGGAGTCCGCTTCCTCGGACTAATCTACGAGGGATTTGCTATTTGCTCTCCTGAATAACCAGGCTGGATCTATTGCCCTTTATCAAAGAGGGTTTGCGCTCGTTCGTAAAGCAGAATGAACGGGTTAACACATCAGTCGCATAGGTCCCATAAGTCCCATCGGTTGCGCGGCTCCGCGTATTGTTCCTGGCAACGCGTGTCCGGCTGCAACGCCCAAATCGAGGACGAGGACGACGACGAGGACGAGAACGAAACGGCCCGTTAACCGCCAACCCTTCTAAACCAGACCTTCGACCGATCGATTTGGGCGCCTCGCTCGATGAAGAATTGTTTCAGGGCCGGAGTATAAAAAGAACCGTCTTCTTCGGGATTCATTCCCAGGAAAATCTCGCCACCGGTCTGGAGGAACCGTTTCTCTAAGTCGTTAAGAAAAAAGGCCCATTCCTTTGAAGTCCATAGATCAGTGCGTTTGTGGCCGTTGAAACAGATCGAAAAAGCGGTCACCAAATCGAATCGTTCGCCGAGATCGGGCAAGGGCTCATACGCCTTGACCTCCCAAACCACTCGCTTTAGTCGGAGGAGTTCGAACAACTCTCCGTACATGGGCGGGTCAGGGATATCTAAGCCGACGCCGGAGTGCCCGAGATGTCGTGCCACCAAAAGAAAATAGCCTGCACCACTGCCTAGATCGAGAATGCGCAACGGGCGGGGACGGGCGGTTAGTCTTAGCTCCTGTGCGCGTTTGATATTCAGGGGGAGCCAACGATCTGCGTCTAAGTATTTGGGCCAATGGGTTCGCTCGCCTGGGACAGCGAACTTGTCGCGGATTCGTTGGAATCCGGTTAAATCAATCTCCTTAAGGATTTCCTGAGGGTCAATTGGATGCCGCCAACGATGGTAAGCATTGCTAGTGCTTAACCAAGCGGATCCGTCAACCAACTTCGCGATTTTGTGAGCAAAACGCATTCTAATAGAAAACGGTTTATTCTAATAAACTAATTTAACCGGCCACATTGGGACTAGCGTCCGGAGTTTGGGCCCCATTTTTAGATTTGAACTTGGTCAGGACGAGGGTGGTTCCCCGGCTTTTACGCTGATAATCAACTTGATCAAAGGCGTGGCGGATCAAATGCAACCCGAGTCCTCCCGGGCGCACGTGATCAAGCGACCGGCCTTGGACCAACTCTGCCTGGTCACCGAAATCCCTTAAACGGAATCGCACGCCGCCGGTGTAGGTTTGCAGCGATAAGGTGATCAATTTGTCCTCAGCTAAATGATAAGCATGCCTGATAATATTGGTGCACGCTTCGTCAACGCCTAGAACCATCAGGTCGACCTGACGAGCAGGGAAGCCTTGCTCCTGTAGAAATTGCCGGACACAACTACGGACCAAGCCAAGATTGGCCGGGTGGCTGGCAAACTCTAACTTCTTCATTTCAAACCGATCGCCAAAATCGTCAGGTCATCATGGGGTGCAACGTCTCCCCGATGCTCCACCTCGGCCTTAATCAAGGCGTTGACTGCGGTTGTCAAATCCCGGCCGGATTCTGACAGAACCGCTCTCACTCGGTCAGCCGACAATGGTTTCCGGGCAGCATCAAAAGACTCGATTAAACCGTCAGTGTAGAAGACTGCCATTGATCGAGGTAAGAGCTGAATCCGGTTTAGCTCATAAGTCTGATTTCGAATAATACCTAGCGGTGGTGATGCTAAGATCGGCGGCTCTTCCACGGTACCGTCCTCGAAGCGTAGCCACGGCGGGCAATGACCGGCCACTGCGAACTCAATGAGACGTTGGGCGGGGAGGATTCGTCCCAAAATAGCGGTGATAAACATCCCGTGGATTGCGCGGTCACAAAGACGATTGTTCCATTTCGGTAACGCGTCAGTGGGAGACATTCCCGGGTGCACGATGGGGCGAAGCATGCTGATTGCTTGCGCCATCAGCAAGGCAGCCGGCACCCCCTTGCCGGCTACATCTCCCACCACGAAATAGAACTCGCCTTCGTTGCGCTCGAATACGTCATAGAAGTCACCGGCAATGGTGCGCGCTGGACGATAATGAGAGGCGACAGTGAGTAGATCAGTCGAAGGTAGAACGTCGGGTAAAAATGAATGCTGAATTTCCGTGGCGAGCGCCAGATCCTTTTCCAGTTGCTTACGTTCGCGTTCCCGTTCGATCGCCCGCATTTTAGCAATCGCTGTCGCTACCAGGTTTCCGTAAGCCTCGAATGCTTCCAGGTCGAGCCGGTCGAAGTGCGGTTTATCTAAGGGATTTAAGACCTGCAGAACGCCGATCTCTGTCTCTTGTTGAAATAGTGGGATGCAGACGATCGATCGGGTAACAAAACCCGAGCTCCGATCTAAGTCGGGATAGAAGCGAGCATCTTTGTAGGCATCGGTAACTAGCACGCTACGCCGGTTTTCACGAACCCAACCCGCAATCCCTTTACCGCGCGGGATCTTAATTGGATGGGAAAGGGCGTCGCCCACCGGTCCGCGAGCGATGGTTAACTCAAGGTCACCGGTCGATTCGTTGATAAGGAAGAGCGAACTGGCCTCGCCATGCATGACCCGACCGGCCACATCCAGAATCGCCGAAAGCAATTCATTAAAATCCGTAATCGAATTGATGAGCGCACTGACCTCGACTAAGCCGCGGTAGATGTTTACCGAACGCTCGAGCTCGTCGGTGGTCGTCGTCATCGGGCGAGTATAACATGGAGGAGCGACGGAGGGGAGCCGCTTTGTAGTTTGGCAGCTCTATCGGTCGGCAGCAGGCGGCTCCCGGAAACCACCCATCGTTCGGCTGGTCTATCGTGGATATTCGAAAAAGATCGCGCTGGACCAACACACATCAGGGGTTATTCGCGGGAGCCGCTTGCTGCCAACCTACAGACCCTGCCGGCCTGCAAAGCGGCTCCCCTCCAGGTTCTAATGTCCTCCTCCCGTTCACAACAACGCATTCAGATGTTGCAATTCTTTATCGAGGCGCGTATAAAATGCGGGTTGTTATGCGTAGTTGGCCGTTAGTTTGTGCATCAGCCATATTATTAACCGGAATTGGCCACGCTCAGGTCACTGCTTATACGGCTTTGCGGACTGTTGGTGCAAGTCGTGGAGAGAAGGTCCTGAGTCAGGTTTTAGCGGTGTCGGGTGAAGGAGCAAACGCTCAACCAACCCGTTGGAGAATCTGCATCGATGATCTAGCAGCGCGTGGTGGTGTGCGCGAATTGGAGGTTGCAGGCAATCAGATTGCTTCCGAACGGACTCCAGTAAAATCGGAATGGTCGGGCGCCAAGGGCATGGATTTAGCCCATCTCAATCTCGATTCGGATGGCGCATATCAAGTGGCGACTCAGGAGGCGAAAAAGAAAGGGATTGAATTCTCTAAGATTCAATTTCAGTTAGCTGCCGATCGCGAAACAGGTAAACCTGCCTGGACGGTACAATTGGCCGACGCCAAGGATGAGCGGTTAGGCGCTCTCAAAATCAACGCCGATTCGGGTTCGATAGTGACTTCTGCTTGGGGACAGGGTGCTCCTAATTTGGTGGCGCAGCAACGATCAGCGGAGAACGCAGATGAACGTTTTCTAAATAGCACTGAAGGACAGACTCCGGCTCATCAGGCTCAAGGCGACCAAGAGCCGCCAGCAGCAAGGGCGGTACCGAGCGAACGGCAAGCTGCTCCTCGTTACGCGCAGCGGCAGGCTCAAGAGCAAGACGAACCGGGTCAATATGGTCAACAGCCTTCTAGCGAATCGCTCAACGATCGCGCCCGGAAAGCCGCTGATGGTGCCGGGAATTTCGGCGTGTCGGTTGTCAATCGACTAGAACGACCGTTCCTGCGTGCGGGAGGTTGGATTCAGAAAAAAGTTACTGGTCAGGATACCATCAGTCCGGCACAGACTAAGGACGACGATGACGAAGATAACGACAATCGGTCGAACGGTCAGCGGTCGAATGATCAGTACAACAAACCGGTACGTCCCATACCGCAGTAGTTGATCCCGGCCGGGACGAGCTCCTGGCTACAAAGATTTCGCTCCTACATAGCACCTTCCTGCGGCCTAATGTGGGCTCCTAAGCGAAAGAGAATTCGTCCCCTTCGGATAACGCCAACCGGCGTTGCTCCGTCCTTCGCCCCAGTTTGCGTGGTGGTGTCACATCGGTGACATTGTACTAGCGGAATGTTAACCGAATACGACGCGCTGAGTTCGATTCTAGCGACTGTCCGGCCGTTGGATACTGAAGAACTGCCGCTCTTTGAGGCCGGTGGCCGGATCGCAGCAGAGACGGTGACGGCTCAAATCAGTTTACCGCGGTTTGATAACTCGACTATGGACGGCTATGCCGTCCGCGCCGCTGACGCCGTTGCGGGAGCCGCGTTGCGCGTGGTTGGAGAACAAGCGGCCGGGCCGGATCTCAGTTTGAAAGTGGATCCAGGAACTGCCGTGCGCGTTTATACCGGGGCCCCGATCCCGGCGGGAGCGACTGCTGTCGTGATGCAGGAAGATTGCGATCGGCAAGGGAATCAAGTGATGATTCGGGAATCTGCTGCACCCGGGGAGTTCATCCGGGTACGCGGGGGAGACCTTTGCGAGGGGCAAAAGATCGCAGAAACAGGGGCTCGTCTTAGCGGGCCTTTGCTCGCCACGTTGGCATCCCAGGGCAAAGACCGAGTCCGAGTGTTTCGTCAGCCGAAC
>Ga0210384_10007745_pt1 | contig 11301 bp, 11 predicted proteins | sample IncBWH2MmetaG_FD_160574 | JGI IMG/M metagenome (GOLD analysis project Ga0210384, IMG submission 160574) | Forest soil microbial communities from Barre Woods Harvard Forest LTER site, Petersham, Massachusetts, United States - Inc-BW-H-2-M | ecosystem: Environmental > Terrestrial > Soil >...
ATCTTGCTGATTTCGTCTGCCTTGATATTCGCCATGCCTGCTCCTGACTTCTGTTCCGCTATTCCGCCGCGAGACGCGCGCGCATTTCGTTCAAACTGCCGCGCACCGAGCCGTCGTAAATAGTGTCTCCCACGCGTACAACCGCCCCGCCCAGCAGCGCCGGGTCCAGCGAGTACTTTGCCTCGATTTTCTTGCCCGTAAGGCGTTCGAGGGTTTGCGCAAACTGTTTTTTTTGCGCGGCGCTCAGCTCGATGGCCGAAGAAATCTCCGCCTCGGCGATTCCTTGCCGCTGCCGGATGACGTCCTGAAAGGAAGCAACAATTTCCGGAAGGATGTGGGTGCGCTGATGATCCGCGATGACGAAAAGAAAGTTGCGGATGATCTTGCCCGCGCCGACGCGCCCCGCGATCTTTTCGATGACCTCGTGCTTGGCCTCACGTGGTACGCCGGGGCTGGTCAGAAAATTCCGCAATTCGGCGGAAACGCCAAAGGCAGCGGCGAAATCGCCCAACTGTTTGAGAGCCGCATCGGCTGCGCCCTGCGCGAGCGCGACGTCCGCAAGAGCGTTCGCGTATTGGAGGCTGGCAGACTTCAATTCGGTCTTCCTTCGAGGCTTTTCATGAACGTATCCACCAACGATTCCTGCGCTGCGGGCGTCAGCTGTTTGGCCAGAAGGGATTCCGCGCCATCCACGGCGAGCGATGCGGCCAGCGCTTTCAGTTCCAGGCGCGCAGCCCGCTCCGCAGCGTCGATTTCCGCTTGCGCCGCGATGCCAGCTTTTTTTGCATCGCTTTCGGCGAGCGCACGGATGCGCCCGCCTTCCTCAGTAGCTTCTCGTTTTGCGGCGGCTTGAAGCGCGGCAATTTCCTGCTTGAGATTCGCCAGCTTAGCTTCGGCCTCCTCGACCTGTCGTTCCGCTTCTTCTTTCGCGGCGGTCGCTTTGGTGATGGCTGAACTGATCTTGTCGGCGTTTCCGCGGAACCACACCGGCAGTTTCTTCGCAAAGAGCCAGATCAAACCAGCCGCGACGATCGCGAAGTTGATCCACTTGAAGATTTCGTTCGCGCCAGCGGTCGCCGAACCACGGCCTTCTTCGGCAGCGTGCGCGCTGAGCGCCACACAGAAAAACAGAGCGCACACAGCCGCGGTCACCAACAGCCGCGAGTTTGCCTTTCTCGAGATCTTATTCATCGGGCCTCTCTTGCGGAGCCGCCCGGACGGCGAGGCGATTCGAGAATACGCCGCGCAATTTCGGCGGAAAGCTGCGCGACAGTAGTCGCGATCTCGCGGCGCGCCGCAGCGACTTCAGCGGCGATGCGCTCCTTGGCGCTGGCAACCTGCGCTGTGGCGGCGGTGCGCGCCTCCTTGATCCGCGCGGCGCGCTCCTCTAGCACCTTCTTGCGGGCAGCTTCCTGCTCGGCGTAGACCTGCGTGCGGGCTTGCTTCAAGGCCTCCTGGTACTGCTTGGCCTTGTCCAACGCCCGGGCTTGCGCCACTTCGGCGGCCTTCTGCGCCCCCCCGGTACGAGCCTCGCGCTCGGCCATCGCCGCCAGCAAGGGCTTAAAGAAAATCCCCCGCAAGATGAAGTAAAAAAGGAGGATGATCAGGACTGTAGGCACAGCCTGAAGGAAGAGTTCTCCCAGTTGGTGAACAATTTCTTGCATTAAGTTGTGTAGCCTAAAACTCGCTTTGGGGCCACGATCCGGCCACCAGGTTGGCAGCCGCGCCGCGCCCCCCACCCGGAAAAGGGGCAATACGGTGGGCCTGTCGCTGCCTAATTGAACAGTATTTTATAACATTCGCTGCAGCTTGGCGTCAACGCCACCCAAAACACACCCAAACACGCCCCTTCCATGGAGGAGTCTCGGGAATGGCAACGCCTGGCCAGCGCTGGCGAAACAAAGTCGCAAGCAAAAGTAACCTCCGCGCGCGAACGAGGCCCTCGCCGATCGTCCAATATTATCGCAAGGGTATCTTATATGTATCTGCATCTTTCTCATGACTTTGACGCACTGCTCGAACGTTCGTCCGCCACGGACGGTGAGCCCTGCTCCAATCCAACAGCGAGATCCACGGAAACAATCCACGCTGCGTCTGCGGCGCCTGCAGCATCACCCCCGCGGGCATGCTGCCTTAGTTCCTTGTTAAACGCCGCCACGCCGACTGCCCGCGAACCACGGGTTTCAGGCGCGCGGAATAGCCGAAAAGTATCGCTCCTCGAGAATCTGCCGGTGATGCAGCTCGTGTCCCGCGGTGATGTAAGCCAGCGCCCGTACGCTCACCTCATTTTTGTTCGCCGTGCCTCGTCGCAACCACACCTCTTTGCCGAGTGAGCGAAACAACGCCAGGCTCGCACCTCGCACGAACGCGTATTCCTCTACGAGACTCGCCAGCGGACGTTCATTGAATCCGCCGCTGCGCACGTAATCGTCTTGCTCGAAACCCTCCATGGGGGTCTGGTCGCCCCGCGCAATCCGCAGGGCTCGGTACGTGAATATCCGCTCGGAGTCGCTAATGTGGCCGAGCACCTCCTTTACCGTCCACTTGCCGGCCGCGTACCGAAAATTGCCATCCCGCTCGCTGCGTCCCCCGAACAGCTGCATCGTCTGCACGCGCTGGGCTTCGAGCGAGCCTGTAACATCATCTCCGATAACCAGCGAAACATACTTCTCGTAGTACCCTGCATACTCCCCGGCTTCCGGCCTCGCCACTTTCATTTCTTTTCTCCCCCGGCGCAGTATACCCTGCCTGCCGGCAGCGCATACGTGCTTCTCGAACGCTCCTACTTCGAATCTAGAGCCCATGAATGCGCCCTCCAAATCAAAGTGGAATGCCGAATCTTTCACAGGATTTCAGAAGACCGCGACGGGAACGGCGCTTGGGGGAAACGCCTCTCGAATTTTGCGGCCATCGGTAGCCGCTTCCAGCCTTCTCTGCACGAAAATAGCCGAAGCGACCGTTAAAACGCAGCAAGTCCAAGGTAAAACCGGCGAAATCCAAAAGCTTTTGACCGCAAAGCGAAGCGCTCCGATCCATCCGAGCGTCAACAACAAGCCATAGCAAACCGCGGTCACGCGCGCCCGGTCGTTCCACCGCAACCCCAGCGCGCACAATCCCTGCAAAAACACCGCAAACGGAAAGGCGACCACGAGATCGATCAAGTAATGCTCCCCCGTCCCCAGCGTCGCGAAAGTCGTGAACACCACAAACGCCAAGGCCATCCCGCGCTCCCAGACCGATAGCCCTCGCGAATACCACCACGCCAGCAAGACCCACGCCATGTGCAACGACGGCATGCAATTGCGTAAACCCTCCACAGGAACGGGTTCAAGAAATAGGCGCGTGACTTGCTCGGCCGGAATCGGCTTCCAAGGAAACTGACTCAGAAAAATGTGGATCGGTCCCACCGCTGGAAGAAGATTGTAGAAGAGCACTCCCACCGGACCGGTGATGAGAAATGCAATCATTGCGGACACGGCTCGGGTGCGGTCGCGCAAAAGTTGCCCCGCATAAACCAGCCCGATGACCATCGGCAACCCGATGTAAAAAACGGTTCCCGCAGCCTTGAACCATGGCCACAGCGCATAAGCCTGTCCGATCAAAAACGCGATCTGCACCTGCAAACTGGAATCAAAGGAGAACAAATAAAGATCGAGCACTCTCGGGTTGGCCTTCTCCGTCCACCCCAGCAAAATCGTGCTGCCCCAGTCCGACGTCACAAAAAGCAGCGCAGGCACAAACACCAGTGCCATGCGCTGTTGCTCCGCGCCCCGCGACCAGATCGCCCGCAGCCCAAGCGTCGAAAGGCTGCTGATCCCCAAAAACGAAGCAATCCCCGCTAGGCTCGGCTTGAAATGCAAAAAACCGAAATCGATGAGCGTAAATAGCGCCGCCGCGCCGATAACGGACAAAGCATCCTGCCAGGAAGGTCGCACGCGGAAATGAATCAACACCACGCTCGCCAGCGTCACTCCGAAAAAAAGCGAAAGCAGCGCCGACTTATAAAAATGCTCGCTAGTTCCCAGCTGTACCGCCAATCCCAGCAGCGCCAGCGTGGCCGCCATTTTTACGCCCGTCGGTAATTTCATTGCGTAGTTTCTCGGATGGATTTACTCCGCTCTGCGGCTCTCCGGCTCTCCGGCTCTTTAGCCGCTCACCGCAGCTTGCAGCCGCCCCGTTTTCATTTCATCATAGGGCGCGGTTTCTCGCGGCAACACCCGTCTTTCCTGTGCCCAACCCGTGACGCCGCCCCAACTTCGCCGAAGCAAAAAGGCTGGCCAAAGTATGACCGCGGCAGACCACTCACCAGACAAGCAGAAGATGCGCGTCGCCTTCCAGGGCGAGCCCGGCGCCTTCAGCGAAGAAGCCGCCGTCCAGCTTCTCGGCGAAGGAATCACCACGGTCCCGCGCCCCACCTTCGACGCCGCCTTTCGCGCCATCAGCGACGGCCTCGCGGACGCTCTCCTGGCCCCGGTCGAAAACACCCTCGCCGGCCCAGTCGTCCGCGTCTACGATCTCCTTCTCGAGAGCTCCCTCACCATCATCGCCGAAACCATTCTGCCGATCGAGCATCACCTCATCGGCTGCCACGGCTCTTCGCTCGATTCCATTCGCTCAGTGGCTTCTCATCCCATGGCTCTAGCTCAATGCGAACGCTTCTTCCTCGCTCACCCCACCCTCAAGCGGGTCCCCGCCGAAGACACTGCCGGCAGTGTCCGCGAAGCCCTAGCCCGCGGCGACAAATCCTCCGCCGCCATCGCCGGTCGCCGCGCCGCCGAACACTACGCCGGCGTCATCCTAGCCGCCGCCATCCAGGACAACGCCGAGAATTTCACCCGCTTTGTCCTCCTCAGCCCCGCCAGCGAAACGCAGCCGCCCCCGCCAGACGCACGCAAAATGTCCATCGCCATGCGCCTAGCCCACCGTCCCGGCGCGCTACTAGCCTCTCTCGCTCCTTTCGCAAATCATGGCGTCAACCTGCAGAAAATCGAAAGCCGTCCCATCCACGGCCGTCCCTGGGAATACCAATTCTTCCTCGACGTCGAAGCCGACTCCTCCTCGCAACTCGACTCCGCCCTGGCCGAGGTGCGCCAGGCCACCAGCGACTTCCGGATCCTCGGCCTGTACGTCGCCGCCAGAACTTCGGGCCCGCCTCCGGAAAGCGCACGAGAAGGGTAGTCCCTGAAAGCAGCCACGGCACTGGTACTGGTCGGTTCCCCATGGCGAGCTGTTGCGCACAATCATCGACGAACCGCATCATAAGGGTCAGGCGAACTCCCGTGAATCTGAAATCGCGGTCCTTCGAAACCCTTGAGGGGTCTGGTAGTCTGATTCCCGCTGTAGCCGCAAACGGAGAGCGATGGGTGGCTGGATGAACGATCTCTTCAGACAAGCTGTTTCACTTTCGCTGCTCGCGAAATGCCTAGCTGCCGTTGCCGGAATCCTTCTTATTCACGCTACGTTTCGCGTGCTGGAACAAGTGCTGCCCCGGCGTTTTGGCCGGGCTGATGCGCGCTATAAGGTTCGCAAGTTCGTAGTCTTTTCCGGATACCTCACAATTCTCCTTTTCCTCGCTATCCTCTTTGAGGATCGTTTGGGCCGCCTCGGCGTTACACTCGGCGTCGTCGGCGCGGGTGTTGCCGTCGCCCTGCAAGACGTGGTGGCCAGCATTGCCGGCGCTTTCTCCATCGGCTTTTCCAAGCTGTACGCCGTGGGAGACAGAGTTCAGATCGGCGATACTCGAGGTGACGTGGTCGACATCGGGCTCCTGCGAACCACCTTGATGGAAACGGGGAACTGGGTCAGCAAGGACTTGTACAACGGCCGGCTCGTGCGCATCCCCAACAACATCGTCATGAAAGTGGCCGTTTTCAACTATTCGCAAGGATTCCGTTTTATCTGGGACGAGATTAAAGTGCTGTTTACAAGCACCACGGATTGCCAGCTTGCCAGGGACATGCTCTCACGGGCGGCCAAAGAGGCGATTGGCGCGTACCTGCTAGAAGCGCAGACCTCCTGGAACGTGATGAGCGAGTATTTTCGAGGCGCAAACCCGCCGCTCGAACCTACCGTCGCGCTGGCCGTAAACGCCGGATCGTTAGAATTCTCCGTCAGCTACGTGGTCGACTACACGAAACGAACCGCCATGCAAGATCAGTTGTTTACGAGAATCGTCCAGGAAGTCGCGAATAGCGACGGGCGGCTCGAATGGGCAACATCGGAGACTACCACCAAAAACCAGCCGCCGACTCCGGCCGCGGTCGAAGCGCACCCGTCATCTTCCACTCGCACCGCGGGCCACACGGCTGGTTCCCATTGACGCCCGCGGCCTGGTCCCTCGTCCGCGGCGATAGAGTTGTGCGGCCATGGCCGGCCTTGCGGGCAACGCCGAACATTTCGGGTGCTCCTTTTCCTCAATTTTTTTCTGTTGACATACGAATTATTTAGTACTACAAAACTGATATACATGAGACCCAAGCACACCACACTCACCCCGCAGGAACTGGAAATCATGAAGCTCGTCTGGCAGCGCCAGAGCGCCACCGTCCGCGATATCTATGAGGCGCTCCTCGACCACCGCAAGATCGCCTATACCACGGTTATGACCATGATGAAAATCCTCGAAACCAAGGGCTATTTGAAAAAGCGCCGCCAGGAGCGCGCGTTCATTTACCGCCCCGCGCACACCAAGAACCAGGTCATTGGCAGTATGCTCCGAGAATTCATAAATCGCGTTTTCAACGGTTCCGCGGAACCGCTCCTCGTCCATCTCGTCAAATCGCGCCACATCCGCGAAAAGGACTTGCAAAAAATGGCCCGCATGATCGAGGAAATAAAATGAGAGTTCCTGAAATGGATTGAAATAGTCCGGAGTCGCCGATGAGTCTGCCGTTGTGGTTTTCGAATCTCCTTTTTTGGAGCGCCCAGGTCGCCCTGCTCGCGCTGGCCGCGGGATTTCTTCCGGGCCTTCTGCAAATCCGCCAGCCCCGCGTACTTCTCGTCTATTGGCGGGCGCTCCTTGCCCTCAGCTTGGTGCTCCCCGTTATTGAGCCCTGGCATCGGATACAAAGCGTCGGCGCGCTGGTGATCTCGCCGAACCTCACCGGCGCGCGCGTCATCCCGGCATCCGGCCCCGCCGTCACACACTGGCATTTTCCCAGCATATCAATCATCACCCAGGTTTTCGGCGTCGTCATGCTGGCGGGAATCGCCGCACGATTCGCGATCCTGGCGATGGGACTTCTGAGACTTCGGCAGCTCCGGAAAGCGTCTTCCCCAATTTCCCGGTTTGCTGAATCCGCTGCCGTTCTCGAGAAAATGCGCGCCCGCGTGAACACCAGCGCTGAGTTTCGCCTTTCCCCCGATGTAGATTCGCCGGTTACTTTTGGCTTCACGGCTCCGGTAGTTCTTCTGCCCGAACGTTTCCCGTCCATGAACGTGCGATTTCAAGCCGCGATCGCCTGCCACGAACTGCTTCATGTCCGGCGCCACGATTGGTCGCATCACTTGGGCGAGCAGGTTATTCGGGCCGCGCTCTGGTTTCATCCTGCTATCGCCTGGCTAATCGCCCGCGTCCGCCTGGCGCGCGAGCAGGTCGTGGACCTAGAAGTCCTAAGGCTCACCGAAGAGCGCAAGTCGTACCTGGAAGCTCTGCTTGAATTTGCGACCGGCCCCAGCCGCAGGGCGCCCATTCCTGCGCCACCATTTCTCGTCGAGCGTCAGCTCGCCGAACGAGTAGCTCTCATGCTAAAGGAGGTTCCTATGTCCCGAACAAGACTGATTGCTTCACTCACGGCCATCTCGTGCTGTGTCGCGCTGGCCGCGGCGCTAGCCGTTTTGACGTTCCCTTTGAAAGCCGCGCCGCGCACCGGGCAAAACGGGCCGCCAAGCGGCGTCGCAGGAGGCGTTTCCGGTGGCCTCACCCAGGGAGTTGCGGGTGGCGCGACCGGTGGCGTCCGTGGCGGTATTAGCGGCGGTGTCACCGGCGGAGTTAGCGGCAGCGCCTTCGGCGACATACCCACGGTAGACAAGGCCACGATCTGGACCGACACCGTGAAAAGAGGTTCCATGGTCAGGCAGGTCCGTGGACTCGGAACGCTGGTCCGCGCTGAAGATTCCGGGAATCTGGTTGCGAGAGTCACGCTGCCTGCGTACATGATGAAGGAGGGGCAGCCTAATCAAAACGTCACCATAGACACGCGAAAGGGCCTGGTGAAGGGGCATGTCCTCCGTATCAATGCGTCATCTTCCGGCGCAACCGCCGCGGATATTGCCCTCGATGCCCCTTTGCCCGAAGGAGTCAACGCAGGTCTCGCCGTCGATGCCACCATCGATATCGAAAAGCTCGACAACATTCTCTACGTCGGACGCCCCATACACGCCACAGCAAATTCCGCGGCGTCACTATTTAAACTTGTCAATGACGGCAGCGAAGCCGTGCGCGTCAGCGTAAAGCTGGGGCGCGCGTCCGTAAACACCATTGAGGTTCTGGACGGACTGAAAGAGGGCGACAAGGTCATCCTCTCCGACATGTCCAGCTATGACAACGCGGATCGCGTTAAGATAAAGTGAGGAGACGCCGCCAATTCTTCCTCAAGCGCGAATCCGCATCCTCCTCCCGGCTCAAAATACGCGCTGGCCGAAGTCCAGAAAACCACCAGCAGGCGCGTCCTCGGCCTACCCCTCCTCACGCACCTCCACCCTCATTGACTGCGGAAGGACTTGCGAAGGGCTAGGTTTGAAAGTCAGTCTGGTGGGTTGGGCGCTTCACCGTCATTGGGGATCAGCTTCAGCACCACGTTTTTCCGACTACTTTCATCCAGTTGGACGGTTGCCCCGCGAGTCTTGTAGGACTTCAAGAATTCGTCTTGGCGGACGTCTTCCTGCAATTCGTCGAATGCAAGCACCGTGTACTTGCCGGGATTCAGGCCGCGCAAGATGAAATGACCGCTCTCATCGGTGGTATCTCGCTGGTAGAGGTCCGCGCGCATTCGGTGCTCCGCGCTGGGAACATCCACAACGGTCGCATTCGCGATCGGCTGGCCGTTGCCGTCCACAACTGTCCCCGCAATACTCGCTCCCTTCGCGCTGACAACCACGTCCAGGTACGTCTCGGGAAGGACCGAGAAGCCCGTATCGACCACATCTCGGCCGTTGAGATTGACCGACTTGGTTATGTAATCGCGCAGATGGTCGGATCTGGCTCCAACCAGCAGTTGATAAGTGCCTCCCGGCACGTTCTTCATCTCAAAAGTGCCGTCAAGGTTCACCCCGGAAATTGTCGGAATGCCCCCTCCCCACATGACTTCCGCACCTTGTTCTTCAGCAGGGATCAGGGCCGCAGTCAATTGTGTCCAATCGAATTTCTGGCCCGCATCGAGCCGAAACTTCCCCCGAACCTGCCCGCCCGCTTCTGGCTGAAGTCGTAATCCCTCCACGTGAGTATTGCTGACTTCGATCGACGGACCCAGGCCGAGCATCTGCATGGCTGGTTGACCGCCCTCAAATGTGACCATGATTAGCCTTGCCACGTAGGACCCGGGTAAGACGTTTGTAAACTCGAACCTGCCGCTCTCGCCAAGCTCTTGCGGAGCCATCGGCGATCCCGCACTTCCCTTCGCTTGCAAGATTATCTGCGCCATGCTGCCCTTGCTCGGGACTCCCGTCACCGTTCCGCTGACACGATACGCCCGGCCTGTCAGCAGCCCAAAATTAATTCGCAGTTCGGCCCCGGCATGAATCTCCACCGCGACAGCCTGGTCCTCATCCAAAACGCCCGGATAGCGAGTGGCTAAGTATATCGATTGATTTTTCTCGTTGCTGGTTTCCTGCAGACCCGACGGGCGGGATCCTTGTGGAGGGGTGGCGGTAATCTTATAGCGTCCTGCCTGCAAGCCGGAGATACGAAATTCCCCAAGATCGTTCGTGACCGCGCTGCCGAAATCATGGGTAGTCCTGCCCGGTCCAACAGAGCCCGTCCGGGTTGCCGAGACGCCAACATTTCCCATCGGATCTCCGTCCCAGTCTAGGATTTTTCCAGTGATTACGGCAGCAAGCTGCATGTGCAAGATCAATTCATTTTTGCCGCCGCCCGGTTGCACCGAAACAGAAATCGGGCGGCGGCCGGTGCCGGACTGCACAAATCCGGGGTGCTCGACAACGACGTAGTACTGTCCCGGTTCGACGTGATCGATCCTGAATTGCCCTTCCGCATCGGTAACGGCCGAGTATTTTGCGTCGGCAGGCCCTTTTCGTCCACGCAACGCTACGCTGGCCTTCCTTATCGGTTGCGCATTTGGCTCCTGTAAAACCTTGCCTTGTATGCTTGGCGTGGAATCTTGTTCTGGCAGGTTGGCCTGCATGGCGGGAACGTTGGGAACCAGGATGAGAGCGAAAATGATGATCGGGAGATGCAAGAAGGGCCTCCGCAGAAGCAAACGCTCCTTCGGCCAAACCGACGAAAGGTATTTATATCACGATAATATTAATCTGAGGTATGAAGAACAGCATGATCGGACGACGCCCTACGCTCACACCGGTTTTTTGAGCGAGTGCACAGCAAATGCCGGCTGTCCCCACGACAAAAAAAAAGGGCCAGCACATCTCGCCGGCCCTCTTTGCATCGATTTTTTACTTCTTTCAATACTTCAGCCGTTCAGCAATAGCTGCACTCGGCGTCGCCCATTGCTCCGCCGGTCATGTCGTCCTTGATCCGTCGCAGGCGCTGCCCGAGCCGCTCAGCCAGCTGATGCCGCGCGCGCCACAACCGTGCCTTCAGCGTGTTCTCGGTCACTCCGAGCTTCTTGGCCGCTTCGCCTGTCGAATAGCCCTCCACTTCGCGCAGCACAAAGGCCGTGCGCAGAAGCGGCGAAAGCTCATCGAGGTTTTCGCTGATGATCTCCCGCAGCTCCGTTCCGGCAAACACTTGCTCCGGGTTCGGTCCCTCTGCCGCGAAGCGCTCGGCAATCGGCAGCTCGTCTTCACGCGGAGGTTCATCCAACGAAACCGCCGGCCGCGCCTTCGCGCTGCGCCGCCTCATGAGCGCCGCATTAATCACAATGCGCGTCAGCCACGTCGAAAACTGCGATCGCCCCTCAAAGCGCTTCATGTTGCGGTAAGCGGAAAGCAGCCCGTCTTGCAAAGCATCTTCGGCATCTTCGGTGTTGCCGAGGACTCGCAACGCCGTCTGAAACAGCGGCCGCTGGTAACGGCGGAACAACGTCTCCACCGCCTGCGCATCGCCCCTCTGCCCAGCGCGGATCAGTTTGTCTTCGCTGAACTGCGTTGGCACTGCTGTTTGTG
>Ga0210384_10007746_pt1 | contig 11301 bp, 8 predicted proteins | sample IncBWH2MmetaG_FD_160574 | JGI IMG/M metagenome (GOLD analysis project Ga0210384, IMG submission 160574) | Forest soil microbial communities from Barre Woods Harvard Forest LTER site, Petersham, Massachusetts, United States - Inc-BW-H-2-M | ecosystem: Environmental > Terrestrial > Soil >...
GTCGGCGTTCTCCCCGCCAGCTTCCGCTTCCCGCTGCAGTTTCCTGAACCCGACGTCTGGCTGCCTCGCGTCTCAGACCCCTCCTTTCTTACTCAGGGGCAGGTACGCAGCGGCGCTGGGTATCTGAGTCTGGTCGCCCGCATGCGTTCTGGTGGAACCCTCGCTCTGGCCCAAGCCGAACTCGATACCATCACCTCGCGCTACCACAGTCAGTTCCCCGGGTTTGCGGACTCCACCAAGTTCGGCACCTCTGCCGTTTCGCTACAGGATAGTCTCGTGGGTACGCTCCGTCCCGGCCTTGCCGTCCTTCTCGGCGCCGTCGGTTTCGTTCTCCTCATCGCCTGCGCCAATGTCGCCAATCTCCTTCTCGCTCGAGCCACTGCTCGCGAACGCGAAATCGCGCTTCGCAAAGCCCTCGGAGCTTCCAGCTCGCGCCTAGTTCGCCAATTGCTCATCGAAAGTTTGTTGCTCGCGCTCTTAGGAGGAGTGGTCGGCGTAAGCCTCGCTTCCGTCGTGGTTCCCGCGGTCCGCGCCCTCAGCCCAGGTTCGGTTCCGCGTCTGGCCGACACCCGCCTCGATGCTTCCGTGTTCTTCTATTCCCTGCTCCTTTGTTTAAGCACCGGCGTTCTCTTCGGCCTCGTGCCTGCCCTCGAAGCCGCCGGCAAGGAACTTCACGGCAGTCTGCAAGAAGGCTCGCGCGGCTCCTCTGAGGGAGCTAGCCGCGGACGGCTCCGCAGCCTGCTGGTCGTCTCCGAAATGGCTGTCGCTCTCGTTCTGATGACCGGCGCCGGACTGCTCATTGAAAGCTTCTCCCGCCTCATGCAGATCAATCCCGGCTTTTCTTCCGCAAATCTCATGACCTTCCCGATGAATCTCCCGCCGAATCGCTACGCTACGCCCGAAAATCAGACCTTGTTCTACCGCCAGCTCCTCGAGCGCGTGAAATCCGTTCCCGGTGTTCAGGCTGCCGGTGTCACCAGCTACTTGCCTCTTGCCGGAGGCGCCCGCTTCGTCTATTTCTGCCCCGAAGGCACCGTCTGCCAGGGCCTCGGCAAAGATCCCACCACCGCCTTGCGCCAGGTCAGCGCCGATTATTTCGACACCGTGCGCACTCCGCTGCTCAAAGGCCGGGTCTTCTCCGAGCGCGACACCGCCGGCTCTCCCATGATCGTGGTCGTCAACCAAACCATCGCCGACCGTTACTGGCCCGGACAGAATCCCATCGGCAAGCACCTCGCCAATTCCCGTGACCGCATTCCCCGCGAAGTCGTCGGTGTGGTATCCGACGTCAAATTCACCGCGCTCAACGCCGCCAACGTCGAAGAAATGTACCTGCCCCTCGAACAAGCTCCCTGGCCCGCCACCGCCTTGATCGTCCGCTCTGCCGGAAATCCCCAGTCCCTGGTCTCCGCCGTCCGCGCCAAAATCGCTGAAATCGATCGCAACCTCCCCATCACTGGCATCGCCACCATGGACTCCGTCGTCGGTTCTTCCGTCGCGCAGCCCCGCCTCATCATGCAGTTTGTCGGCGTCTTCGCCGGATTCGCCCTGCTCCTCGCCGCCATCGGCATTTACGGCGTCATGGCCTACTCCGTCTCCGCCCGCCAACAGGAAATGGGCATCCGCATGTCCCTGGGCGCCGAACCCGCCGACATCCTTAAAATGGTAGTAGGCCAAGGCATGCGTCTAGCCCTGCTCGGCGTAGCCATCGGAGTAGCCTCCTCCCTGGCCCTAACCCGCCTAATCTCCGCCCTCCTGTTCGGCGTCCACCCCACCGACCCGCTCGCCTTCTCGGCCTCCGCCCTGGCCCTCCTCGCCACCGCCCTCCTCGCCTCCTACCTCCCAGCCCGCCGGGCGACCCGCGTTGACCCCATCACCATCCTCCGCCACGAATAGGCCGTATCTCGATTTTTGTCTTAACAAAATATAATCCTGGTCTATATTCCAAAATGGAAATCACTGTATCCCTAGCCCGCAGCGCCAGCCTCCTGCCCGGCGCTTTTTTTTGTTGTATTGCCCAATGTTTAGATCGCTCAGCCCAAGTATTTCCAGCGCAGACCCCTAGGCCGCCCGGCCTCAGAAGAACGCCGCTCCGCCATCCACGTTGATCGCTTGCCCGGTGATTGCGCTCGACTGCTCCGAGCATAAGAACAGCGCGGCCCGCGCAATTTCCTCCGCGGTCTGCGCGCGCCCTTGCAGCAGCGTGCTCAAGAATCCGGCAAGCTGCTCTTCTTTGCTTATGCCGAGCTTCTTCGCCAGCGTCGCGCCCAGCTCTTTCGACATCGCCGTCTCGGTCACCGGCCCCGGACAAAGCGCATTCACCCGCACACCCTTGCGCGCCGCTTCCGCCGCCGTCACCCGCGTTAGCCCCAGCATCCCCGCTTTCGCCGCCGCATACGCCGAGCCCCACGGAAACGCCGACTTCGCCGACAAACTCGAAATATTCAAAATCACGCCGCCTTTGCGCTCATACATTCCCGGCAACACTCGTTGCGTCAACAAAAAAGCCGCGCGCAAATGGACCGCCAGCACTTTGTCGAATTCTTCCAGCGGATACTCTTCCACCGGCAGGATCGGCCCATAATGCCCGGCGTTATTCACGAGAATGCTGACCGGCCCAAGCTTTTCCCGCGCTTCACCGACCACGCGCAAGCAGTCCGCTTCGAGGGTCAAGTCCGCCGTGACGAACGCCGCGCGCCCGCCACTCGCGGTAATCTGTTTCGCCGTCTTCGCCAGTTCGCTCTTGGTCCGCGCGGTCAGAAACACCGCCGCCCCTTCTTTTGCAAAAAGCCGCGCGATGGCCCGCCCAATCCCGCGCCCGGATCCGCTAATCACCGCAACCTGATTTCGCAGCAGCATGGCCATCGAGAATAGGTGAGTCCCGCAGCGCAGGCAAGCGCGGGCTGCGCTCGAATCGAACGCCGGGCTAGTTCGCTGCGAACTTCGTAATTTCATTTAGGCCAAATGCCGTGAGCAGTTGCTTCTGTACCTGGTCGGAAAGGTCATTAAGAGCGATGACGCCTTGCGATCCGCTGCCGATGCGCTGGCGCAGTTTGCGCTGGCCAGGCGGCGTCTCGATGGTCTGCAGCACCACGTCCGCGATCTCCTGCGGATTTCCCGTCGCTCCGCTCAACGCTCGCGTCAGCCGGTCGGCTATTTCGTTGACCGGCCCGTAAGTATCCGTCCGCGAAGCGTCCGTGGCGCGCTCGAGGTTGCCGAAGACCGCGGTGGCATACGCTCCCGGCTGAATAATCACTGAGTCGATCCCCTGCCCCGCGAGTTGATAGCGGTATTCTTCGGCGAGCGCCTCAAGCGCCCATTTGCTGGCGCAGTAAAACGCCATGCTGGGCACCACGAAGCGCCCTGCTCCGCTGCTGATATGGATCAGCAAGCCGCTTCTTTGTTTGCGCATGTGCGGCAGCACCGCGCGGTTCATGCGCACCACGCCAAAGAAATTCGTGTCCATGATGCGTTGTGCCTGCTCCATCGTGACCGCCTCGGTTACGCCCATGAGGCCGTAGCCGGCGTTGTTCACCAGTACGTCGACGCGCCCTGCTTCGCCGATCGCTTCGCTGACTGCGCGCTCGACCGAAGCGTCATTGGTCACGTCCAGCTCGATCGCGCGCAGCCACAACGATTCGCGTTCCGCGATCTCGCGCAATTCCCGCGCCGCCGCCGCGTTCTTGCCACGCACGTTGCGCATCGTGGCAAACACGCGATAGCCTTGGCGCGCCGCCGTCTCCGCGATCAATCGCCCAAACCCCGTGCTCGCTCCGGTAATGACGATAACTTTTCCCGATTCCATGCCCATCCCCCGAAACTCAGCTTGCGAAGCATTCTCGCGAATTCGCTTTCCGCTTCCGTCGCGAATTCCTGGTCGCACCGGAGAATACCAGCAGCGTGCCCGCGCGGCCACTCGGGCGCGCTGTGCGGCTAGTGGTTCTACCAAAATGAAAAAAGGCCCGGCGCAAAAAAATGCACCGGGCTTTGCGATTCTCTGTCCTACGCTGTCCCTGACGTCGTTACCTTCCGACGGTCTTGAAGTCTTTCAGCAGTGCGTGGACCATGTCGTGGATGTCATCGTGCGAAAACTGCGCTTTATGCTCCGGCTTCTGCCCGATAGCGCGATACGCCAGCCGCTTCGTGCGGCTCTGTACCACGTCAAGCACGAAGGTCCCCTCGCGGAATCTGATATTTTCATAGCCCACTTCCGGCGGCCCGTAACCCCATCCTTCCCAGCAGCCAAACGGCCCGCAAACCAGTCCGGGATATCCGCCCGGATAGACGTGCTCGACGGTGACATTGCGGCGCTGCGCCGCAAAATGATAATCGATCAGAAAGTCCGCCGCTGCCGGGTCGCTGACCTGGGTCAGCCCCCTCTCAGTGAACTGGCGTTCGATCTCGTGTTGAAATTGCCGGCGGTCGATTTCCGTGGCCGGATCGTTCTCGGGGGGAACCGTTTCGCCGCGGCGGCCGATCACGTCGCGCGAAATCACCGCTCGGTCGTTGCGCGAGGAATTCCGCACTTCCCTTCTGGCCTCCATGGGTCGCCAGGCCCAGGTGGAGTGCCTGGCGATCGGAATATCCGGATCGCGAATAATGCGCACGTGCTCATCACATCCCGCCAAAAACAATCCGCAAACCGCCGCGGCGATCACTATCCCGCGCGACATCGCTGTACCTGCACCGAAACCCAGCATGGCAAAATCCTCCCAGCTCATTTCCACCCTATTCAACCCACACGAATTGCATTAGTTGCGAACGGAAACGGATTGCTGCCCCTTCCTGCCAGGAGCGCGCTTCTCTATTAGGAGGGCTCCGCGCCCCAGTCGGATGGCGGAAAGACCACCGGCCAGAAATTGGGCGCCGGGCGGTCGAACTCGAAAGCTACCGCGCAGTAGTCCGGGCTGGGCTGCTCGATGCGCACCACGTGCGCGGCCTCGCGCCTGCCGCTCTTTGGCTGGACCAGCGTGAGCGGCTGTCCGGAGAGCACTTCCATTTTCAGTTTCAGCATGCCGCCGTGCGCATTCACCACCAGCGTGTGCGTTTCTTCTTTTACCGGCACCCGCTCCGGCGTCTCCGCGAGCACAGTGATGGCGACCTGGAGCATCACGCGTTCGCTACGCCGCCGGTTTTGCGGATTGGGAGGGCTCGCCATTTTCGCTCGAAGCAATTCCCGAATACGCGGCCGTTTTCTGCTCCAAGCGCGCACGAACACCGGGCCATTCCGCTTCTACAATACTGTAATACACAGTATGGCGGATGCGCCCGCTTGCTGTGATCATGTGGTTCCGAAAGATACCTTCCTCTTTGGCGCCAATACGCTGGATGGCGGCGCGTGACTTTTCGTTCAAAGAATCGGTTTTCAGCTCGACGCGCGTGCAACCCAACGTCTCAAACGCATGGCGCAGGAGCAGGTATTTCGCTTCGGTATTCACCGCGCTCCGCTGCCAGGCCCGGCCCACCCAGGTGCAGCCGATTTCCACGCGGCGATGCTCGCGTTCGATGTTCATATAACGCGTGCTTCCGATACCGAGTCCACTGGCTCTTTCCACGATCGCAAACGGCAGCGACACGCCGCGTTCTTGCTCGTCGAGGGCCTTTTCGAGGTACGCGGCCATCTGGTCCGCGGTGCGAACCGGCGCCGGAATCCACTTCCACAGTTCTTCGTCGAGCCCCACTTCGCAAAGCCTGTGGTGATGTGCGCGCGTCAATGGTTCGAGGCGCACTACGCGCCCTTCCAGCGTCACCGCATCGATTTTCATGGGTTCCCTCATGATGCGGGCATGGTGCGCCCGCAACCGGGCCTTTTCGACCGCCAATATGGATGAGGACGTTGCGCCGAGGGAGCCTCACCTTTCCTGCTGTTTGGGCCAAAAGCGCGGCTCGAAACGCTGCGAATCGAGGTGCCAGCCAGGCGCTCGGTGAGGTATGATAGAGCGTTGGGAAACTAAACAGTTAGGATAACGATGCCGACGGATACAAACGGTAAGGTCTTGCTGCGCGTGAGGCCGCGAGGATTCTGCGCGGGCGTGGTGCGCGCCGTAGATATTGTGGAGCTGGCGCTGGAAGCATACGGAGCGCCGGTCTACGTGCACCACGAAATCGTGCACAACACTTACGTGGTCGAGCAATTGCGCCGCCGGGGAGCCATCTTTGTGGAGTCCATCGAGGACGTTCCGCACGGGGCGGTGCTGGTGTTCAGCGCGCACGGCGTTCCGCCTCCGGTTCGCGAAGAAGCCAAGCAGCGCTCGCTTAAGGTGATCGATGCCACTTGCCCGCTGGTCACCAAGGTGCATCTGGAAGCGCTGAAATTCGCGCGCGAGAAGCGCACTATCATTCTGATCGGACATAAAGATCACCAGGAAATCGTGGGCACTTCGGGGGAAGCTCCAGACAGCACCATTGTGGTCGATTCCGTGGAAGCCGTGGACCGGCTCGAAGTAAACGACCCGGAGCGGCTGGCGTTCCTGACGCAGACCACGCTGAGCCTTTACGATACGCAGGAAATTGTGGCGCGGCTGCGCCAGAAATTTCCGAAGATTGTCGGCCCCAAGAGCGACGACATTTGCTACGCGACGCAGAATCGGCAGGAAGCGGTCGAGCAAGTAGCGCAAGACGTCGATCTGATTCTGGTGGTGGGCTCGCAGAACAGCTCCAACTCGAATCGTCTGGTCGAAGTGGCGCAGCGGCGCGGCGTTAAGGCGGAACTGATCGACTCAGCTTCGGATATCGATCCCAAGTGGCTGGAAGGGGTCAAGCGCGTTGGGCTCACGGCCGGGGCTTCGGCTCCGGAAGTTCTGGTGGAGCAGGTGAGCGACCGGCTGGCGGAGCATGGTTTTACCGATCAGCGGGATCTGGATTTGATTCGCGAAGATGTGCGTTTCACGCTACCGCCGGAGCTGGCCAGTATCGCGCCCGCGCCGCGCCGCTGAAGAGTTTCAGATAGCAGGGGTCCGGCGAGGGGGCAGTGAGCGCCGGCAGGCAAAAGACCCAGGCAGTGGCCGTAACACATCACATGGGGGGCACCCTTGGCGGTCAAAATCGTCCGTCAGCCGAAGAAGATTGCCTTGATTGGCGCGCCTTCGAGCGCTGCGGCGTTTCTTGCGGGAAGCGAGAAAGCTCCCTCCGCTTTGCGTGCGGCCGGGCTGGTCGAGCGGCTGCAGTCGGCAGGTTACGAAGTAATTGACCACGGCGACTGCGCTCAACGCCTGTTTGCGGACGACGAAGAACATCGGCGCGCGCGCAATCTCACAGAAATCGTGGCGGGGTTGAATGACCTGAAAACGCGCGCCGAAGTGGCCATCAAAAGCGGCGCGCTAGTGCTGGTGCTGGGCGGCGATTGTGCGCAAGTCATCGGGCTGCTGACGGCTTCGCGGCGCTACTACAAGCGCGTCAATCTTTTGTGGTTCGACCGCGACGCCGACCTGAATACGCCGGCGACTACTCCTTCCGGGCGCATCGACGGCATGGTCGTCGCACACGTGATTGGCCGGGGTGCGCCGGAGCTGGTGCGCTTCTGGGGCGAAACGCCGCTGGTGCGCGAGCCGGATGTGGTGCTTTTCGGTCTTGAACGGGTGGATCCGCCGGAGCAAGAATTTCTGATGCGCTCGGCGATGCGGCATGTCTACGCCGCGGATATTCTGTTCAAAGGCGGCGCAAGAGCCGCTGCGGAGGCAGTGGGGCTGGTGCATGCGGATGCGCGGGAATTCGTGCTGCATCTCGATACCGACGTGATCGCACAGGAAGATTTTGCAGCTGTGAATGTTCCTGGCAGCGGCGGATTGCGGTTCGAGGATGTGCGAGCGGCGCTGAAAGAAATCGTGCGGCACAAGAATCTTCTGGGCTTGGACGTCGCGCAGTACAACCCGGACAAAGATCCGGACGGCTCCGCCGCCAAAAAACTGGTCGACCTGATCGTGGAGGCGCTTACAGCGCGGCTCGAGTCCATTGATGCGCCAGGGGCCGCCGCGCCCGCCAGCGATGCTCCAGCGGTCAATTCTTCAGCGGCCAACGCCGTTGCGTCTGAAGTACCTGAGTCCGATGCCCGGCAGAGCGCATCGCCAGCTTCGGAGCCGTTTGTCGAGCCATCGAGCGTCGAGCTTCCGGACGAATCACCATCCGCCGAACCGCCGTCGGAGGAGCCGTCTCCCTCCGAACCGTCCTCTACTGAATCCGCCTAGTTCTTTTGGAATGCGGCGGCCTGGCGCCGCATTTACAGGGTAGGCCCGGCGGACCCGCGGGTTGGTTCGGTACCGTTTTCACAATTCCTCTCTTTGCGCTTTGTGGTTGGCTCGCTGGGGCGCAGCTCTGCTGCGCCCCTTCCAGGATTTTGCGGTTGTGCCGTTGTGGTCATCGGTGCACATCACGGTGCAACAGGGCGTGATTTCATTTTGCGGGCTTCGCCCAGCCGTTACGATGGATGCAGAGCGCCGTAAAAATGCAACCCTGGCAACAGGACGCGTGGCTCCTCCTCGCGCCCACAGTCCTCTTCTTCTACTACTTGGTTGCGCGTCTGTCGACCGGCCGCAAGCCTAAACCTGGCGCGCTGGTGATTCGCTACCAGCCTCCGAACGGTTTATCCGCGGCGGCGGCACGCTACGTGGTGACCACCGGCAGCGACGGGCGCTCGCTTGCCGCAGTAATCGCGGAGTTGGCGGCGCAAGGGTGCCTGCGTGTGGAGCCCACCGGCGGCAAATACAAGCTGTCACGGCTGCTGAGCGACCGGGCCACCGAATCGAAGCTCGCGCCCGAAGAAAAAGACATCCTGACCACCCTTTTCGAAGATGGACCGGTCATCGAGCTCACGCCGGCGCTAGACCAGCGCAACACCGCGCAGAATGGCCGCTACGTTTTTCACATTCAGACGCAACTGCGGAAGCGGTTGGAAGGCTTGTACTTCAAGCGGCAAGCAGGAGCCATCGCACTCGGGGTCTTCGCTACGTTCGCCTCCGCTTTTGCCCTGGCCGTCGCCGCGCACTCGGGCAGCAGGACGGGATCGGTTTTCTCGACCATGTGGGTTCTCTTTGCGGGCTTGTGTCTGGGCTTGCTCATCGAGGTCAGCTTCATTCCCGCCTGCAGGGACGCCGTTCGCACCCGCTCGGGTATCGCGCGGATTCTCCCGGGCCTGGCGGCCATCGCCGTGTTCTTTGGCGCGATCGGCCTGCTGCTGCGCGAGCTGGCGAAGAATGCTTCTCCGGCGCTGGCTCTAACGATTCTCTTGTTGATTCTCATCAATCTGGGATGGGCGCCGTTTTTGAAATATACCACGCCGCTCGGCCGGAAAACGCTCGACGAGATTGCAGGCTTCCGCGCATTCCTCGAAAAGGTCGAGCGAGACCGCCTGGAAAAACTGAATCCTGCCGATGAATCCCTGCAAGCGCTCGAAGAATATCTCCCCTACGCTATCGCCCTCGAAGTAAGAGAAGCCTGGGGCGATCATCTATCCGCCACCTTCGCTACTTCCACCGTCTGCCGCTGAGGAGGGAACGACGCAGCAGCCCATCCGGCGCGATTCAGAAGGCAGTGTCCAAAACGGGACAGTATGTCCTTGGGTTCCCCGCTAGTCTCCCGAGCAAGGCATTGAATACAGGGAGTCGAGCGTCCAAGGTCGGCTAATGGGGCTCGGCTAATTGGCGCTCGGCTGGAGTTTGCGCGTGGCCCAACCAGCGTTTCCGAGAATTCCTTCGCGGAACGTCAACTTCCCATGCCTGTTAGATGAGTAAAGGGCGCAGGTGCGCGCCCGGAAGGACTCGAGCGATGAACACAACTGCCAATTTTTCTAACTTCTGCGTGCGTGTAGGGCTAGTGCTGTGCTTGTGCGTGGTGGTGGCGCGGCCGGCGCTGGCGTATGACGATCCGCCCATGCGCGTAGCGCGGCTGAACCACGTCGAGGGCGAAGTTTCTTTCCAGCCGGCTGGCGAAACGGAGTGGGGTTGGGCGACGCTGAACCGCCCGATGACCGCCGGAGACAGTCTGTGGACGGGCGAGCGGGCCCGAGCGGAAATGCATATCGGGTCCACCGGGATTCGCGTGGGCGGGCAGACGTCGGTTTCTTTCCTGAATCTGGATGACCGCACCGTGCAAATCCAGTTGAACTCGGGAACCATCAATGTGCGGGTGCGCAATCTGTACCGCGATGATGTGTTCGAGGTAGATACGCCGAACCTGGCGTTCACGGTGCTGCAACGCGGCGACTACCGCATCACCGTGGATCCGGATGGGAGTTTCACGACCATCACGCTGCGCGAAGGCCAGGGACAGATTAACGGCGGAGGCCAGGCGTTTCTGGTGGACCAAGGCTCGCAGGTGCAAGTTTCCGGCACGGATTATATTTCCTACGACATTTACGATCTGCCGGGCCGGGATAGTTTCGATCAATGGTCGCACACGCGGGAGCTGCGCGAAGAAAGGTCACAGTCGGCGCGTTACGTTTCTCCGGAGCTAACCGGGCACGAAGACCTGGACAACAACGGCACGTGGAGGACGGATCGTAGGTACGGCGCAGTGTGGGTTCCGACACATGTGTCGCGCGATTGGGCGCCGTATAAAGAGGGGCATTGGGCCTGGGTGGATCCGTGGGGCTGGACATGGGTGGACGACGCGCCGGCGGGATTCGTGACTTCGCATTATGGCCGATGGGCGCACCTGGATGACGGGTATGGTCGCGGAAGCTGGGCGTGGGTGCCGCCGCATCATGAAGAAAACCGCGATGACGCGCAGCGTCCGGTATATTCGCCGGCGCTGGTAACTTTCGTGGGAGATAGGAATGCCTCGCGAGATTTTGGAGGCGGGGGCGGAGTGGCCTGGGTGGCCCTGGCGCCGGGCGAAGTGTTTGTGCCGGCGTATCAAACGAGCCCAACGTACGTGACGAACGTGAATGTGACGAACACAGTGGTGCAGCAGACGACGATCACAAACGTGGTGAACAACAACGTTCAGAATACGACCTATGTGAATCAAAACGTAGTGGGCGCCGTTACAGCAGTGCCCAAGGCAACCTTTGTGAACGCGCAGCCGGTGGCGGCGGCAGCGGTGCAAGTGGCGCCGAGCGCGATCACCGCGGCGCCAACGGTGCACAGTGCGCAGGTGGCTCCGGTGAGAGCCAGCGTGATGGGAGCGAATAAGGCGACTACCCTAAGCGCGACGAGTACGGCTGCGGCGAGTGCTCCGCCACCGAAGCCGCCGGCTGCAGTGGTGGCCCGGCCGGTAGTGGCGAAGGTTGCGCCGCCGCCGCCGCCGGTGGCATTTTCGCAAAAGCAGCAGGCCTTGCAGGCCAATCCGGGAAAGCCTTTGGATGCA
>Ga0210384_10007752_pt1 | contig 11294 bp, 10 predicted proteins | sample IncBWH2MmetaG_FD_160574 | JGI IMG/M metagenome (GOLD analysis project Ga0210384, IMG submission 160574) | Forest soil microbial communities from Barre Woods Harvard Forest LTER site, Petersham, Massachusetts, United States - Inc-BW-H-2-M | ecosystem: Environmental > Terrestrial > Soil >...
CGGCACCATTCTCATCTGCGGACCGGCGCATTTTTCGGTCTTAAAATCGGCGGAGTCGCTGACCCTTGCGCTTGACTTCGGCGTCATTCACTCGCACATCGAGCGCCAACCCGCGCTGACGATTTATACGGCGCAGATCCAGGCCACGCCGGTCGCCATCGGCGACGGCGCCCAAGACGCGCTGGTGGGTTTCGAAGCCGGCGGGGCCATCTGCATTCGGGCAACCTCGGGCGCGGTCCGCCTCGAGCAACAATTCACGGGACAAAACGTGATCGTCCCGCAAGGCGGCGACGTCCTCGTCAACAACGGGCAACTGGATTCGCTGCGCACCGGCGCGGGCCACTGCTTGTGCGAACCGCCCATCGCAAGAATCGCTCCCCCGGTTGCGCCTTCGCCGGAAGTAAGCATGCTCGCCACGAATAAGGAGATCGAAAAGAGGGCAGCCGCGGCAAAGCAACCTGAATCACAGCCCGTTCCCCAAGCAGCTCCGGCGCCGGAAGAACCCATCTACCAGGTTTTCATGCCGCCCCTCACGTACGGCGCTAACGCGAAAGTACAGGCGGAGTTTGATCCGAAATTGATTCTGCTGGTCCGCCGCGTCCGCGTGCGTCCCACACTTATTTTTCAGGGCCGGGTCGAAGGCGACCCGGTCGCCGTCGCAAGCAACACCGCGCCGCAAAAGCCTCCCCCCGCCGATACCCACTCAACACCGAACAGCGCGCCCAAGCCTGCGCAGCCCAACTCCGGCGATTCCATGTACGGCCGCGTTCGCTCGTTCATCCGCCGCCTCTGGACGCGCAGCTCCTGACCATAACTTTTTCCTTGACCTTCTTTTACGTTCTGGTATACTTTCGTCCAAGTAGTGTTTCGCCAGCCTCAGTCGTGCCCCTCACTCGCGGCGTTCGGCGCTTCAACCATCGTTCTGCTAAGCAATTTAGAATCAACACTTACGTGCCCGTCCACAAGTGTTGATTCTAAAGAACTTACAGAGCACCTAAGTCTTGTATCTGCAACACTTACAAAAAACGGGGGGAGGGGGTCTTCTCGCTGGTACAGACCGGAGCTTTCCTGAAACTGTAGTGGCCGGTCTTCAGACCGGTTACTCGACTTCTGTCCTCGCCGATTCTCTCTCTCGATTGCGGAAAACGGACTCCTACATTCCCTCATAGTTCGGTCCCCCGCCGCCCTCCGGCACCACCCAATCGATAATCTGGTACGGATCCGCGATGTCGCAGGTTTTGCAGTGCACGCAGTTTGCGGCGCTGATTTTCAGCTTCACGCCGTCTTTCTCCTTCACCATCTCGTAAACCGCCGCGGGACAAAAATACTGGCACGGGTTGCCGTATTCCACGACGCACTTCGTCGAACAGACATTCAAGTCCTTCACCAGGAGGTGGCAGGGCTGATCTTCTTCGTGCCGCGTTCCGGAGTGATAGACGTCCGTCAGGCGATCGAACGTGAGTTCTCCGTCGCCTTTGAATCTTTCGGGGGCAGGGCGGCCGTTGATTTTTTCGTAAGCTTCGTACCCCGCGTGCGCGTGCATCGGATCGATCAACCCGCGCCCTCCGGTGACGAACTGCAGCCCGGCGTGAAAGAATCCTCGGAGCATTCCGTGCTGAAAAGATTGGTGGAAATTTCGCACCAGCCGCAATTCTTTCTTTATGTAGCTCTGCTCGATTTTCTGCGGAAACGCGCTCAGTTTCTTCGCCGAAGTGTCTCCGGCTTTGAGGGCTTCAAAGATCGTCTCGGCCGCCAGCATTCCGCTCTTCATCGCGAGGTGAATGCCCTTCAGCCTCTGCGAATCGAGAAAGCTCGCGGAGTCGCCAATGATCAGTCCCCCATCCACGTAGGTCCGGGGCATCGCGTACCAGCCGCCGTAGGGCAGCGATTTCGCGCCGTACCGCACCAGCTTTCCGCCATCGAGAATTTTCTTTAGGAACGGATGCGTCTTCCACGTCTGAAACGCCGCGTGCGGATCGAATTGCGGATCGGCATATTCGAGCGCCACGACGAGTCCAATCGATAGCCGGTTGTTCGATAGCCCGTAAATCCACCCGCCGCCGTACATGTCGGTCGAAAGCGGCCAGCCCAGCGTGTGCGCAACGTATCCTGGCTGGATGCGGCCCGGCTGCACGTCCCACAATTCCTTGATCCCGATCCCATAGCTCTGCGGATTAATGTTGTCGAGTTTTTTCTTCTCCACGAGCTGCTTGGTCAGAGAGCCGCGCGTGCCTTCCGCAAGTACCGTGACTTTCGCGCGCAACTCGTAGCCCGGCGTGTAGTTGGCTTTTGGCTTGCCGTTCTTGTCGAGCCCTTTGTCTTCCGTGATGACGCCGCCGATTCCGTCTTTTTCATAAATAAGCGACGCTCCGCCAAATTCTTTGAAGAGATTTACCCCCGCGACCTCGACCAATCCGCCGAGCCACTTTGTGATTCTGCTCAGCGAAACGACGTAGTTGCCTTTGTTCTGGAAGGGAGGCGGCGTAATCGGGAACCGGAACGATGAGCCCTCGGTGAAGAGCAGCGCCGCGGAATCCGTTACCGGCGTATCAAGCGGCGCGCTTTTCTCAAAATCCGGCACCAACTCCGCCAGCGCCTTGGGATTCATGATCGCGCCGGAAAGCTGGTGCGCCCCGATTTCGCGCCCCTTCTCCAGCACGTAAATATTTTCCGCCGATAGCTGCGGCTTCCCGCCGGCCGCGTTATGCGTCTTAATAAGGTTCGCCAAATGCAACGCGCACGAAAGCCCCGCCGGCCCCGCGCCGACGATCAATACGTCCGCTTCGAGCTGTTCCCTTTGTACGGTCATATTCTTTTCATTCTAGCAAACGAAGAGAGATCCCTCGACTTCGGGGCGACGAACCCCGTCGTCCCTCTGCTCGGGATGACAGTGACGGGCTGGAATGCTCTTAGGACTGGTGACACAATCCCCGTCACAATGGTCTATCACATGTACATCATGGCCAGCGAGTCTGGGGTGCTATATACCGGCGTCACAAATCTCCTAGAGCGCCGCGTCGCCGAACATAAGCTTGGCCAAGAAACAGGTTTCTCCAAGAAATACAAAACCTGCAAACTCGTTTACTTCGAGCCTTTCGGAGACATTCGCAACGCCATCGCCCGTGAAAAACAATTGAAGCGCTGGCGCAGGGGGAAGAAAGTTTTTCTCATCGAAAAGATAAATCCCGCTTGGCGAGACCTAAGCGAAGATTTCAACGGCTGAAGAGCCGAGTACGTCTTTTGTGATTCTTCCGGGATTGCCCAGCTCGACTGACTGTCATTCCGACCGGAGTCCGGGCCGTTTTTGCCGGGACGCAGTGGAGGAATCTCTCTTTCTTTTTTGCGAGGGCTACGCCGATTTCGCTTTTTCCAGAGCTTCAGTCAGGGCGGGCATGATCTCGAAGATGTCCCCGACGACGCCGTAATCCGCGATCTCAAAAATCGGCGCGTTCGCGTCCTTGTTGACGGCCACTATCGTCCGCGCGCCTTTCATGCCGACGACATGCTGGATTGCTCCGCTGATTCCCAGCGCCAGATAGAGTTTCGGCGCCACGGTCTGTCCCGAGCTTCCGATCTGGCGTTCCATCGGGAGCCAGCCTTCATCGCAAATCGGCCGCGAGGCGGCAATTTCGCCTCCAAGCGCCTTTGCCAGCGCCTCGGCTTGCGGAATATTTTCCGGCGCCTTGATCCCGCGTCCGATAGCCACGATCAGAGGAGCCTGCGTCAGATCCACGGCCGACTTTGCTTCCTTGAACAACTCCAGCGGCTTGGTGCGAATCTGTTCCGGCTTCAGGTCGACAGAGATCTTGTTTACCGGAGCTTTTCCTGAGGGATGCGCCGACAAAAGATCCGAACGAAATGCCCCTGACTGAAACGACGCAAACCACGGTGCGGCTCCTACGAAGGTCACATCAGCGGCCGTTTTGCCCTGAAACATCTGCCGCACGAAGACTAGTCTCCCGCCTTCATTCCGGTAGCCGATGCAATCGCCGATCATGCCCTTCCCCAGCGAGGCGGCAAGCTTCGGCGCAAAATCGCGCACTTGATAGGTATGCGGAAACAAAACCAGGTCCGGCTTCGCGGAAGAAATGACTTGCGAAAGCGCCACGCAATATCCGTCCGGGGTGTACGCTTCGAGCAAATCGTGTTCGACCAGCAAAACTTCCGCGACATTTTTCGCCGCGAGTTCGTCAGCCAGCCCCGCCACGCCTTTGCCGATCACCAGCGCGCTGATAGTGCCGGAAGTCGCTGCAGCAATTTGCTGCGCCGCCACCAGCGTCTCAAAACTCGTGTTGTTCCACTTCCCCTGCCGCTGCTCGGCAATTACGACAATTTTCATGGATCATTTCACCTTTAAGCAATGCTCGCTGTCATCCTGAGCGAAGCGAAGGATCTCAACCGCCAATTTGTCCTGCTCACTCACTGCGTTGAGATTCTTCGGCGAACCTCATCGGTTCGCCTCAGAATGAAACAAAAATAAGCTAGCCACAAGACGCTGGCGCTAGGTCAGATCACCCTTGCCTCAAACTTCAGCTTCTCGACGAGTTTCGTGGCCACTTCCTTAGGCGTGCCGGTCAGAAATTCCGTTTTCTTCGTTTTCGTCGGCACGTAAATTTTCTCGATCTTCTGCGTAGGCTCGCTCTTGACGCCCAGCGATTCCGGCGTGACGGTCGCCAGATCTTTTTTCTTCGCCGCCATGATGCCTTTCAGCGTCGCGTACCGCACTTTGTTGATCCCCGACTGAATCGAGAGCACCCCCGGCAGCGGGCACTCAATATGCTGAAACCATCCCGCTTCCAATTCCCTCTTCAAGTTCATTTTTCCGCCGGTGACGTCGATGGCCATGATGATTGTCGCGTGGGGCAAATTCAGCAGCGCGGCCAGCAGCACGCCCGTCTGCCCGAAGCCGTGGTCGTCGCTCTGCAATCCCGTCAGCACCAGATCCACTTTTTCCTTCTGAATCGCGGTGGCCAGCGCCCGCGCCGAGCCCAGTGGATCGAGCTGTGCGAAATTGTCATCGGCAATGTGGATCCCGCGATCCGCGCCCTTCGCCAGCGCTTCCTTGATGGTCTGCTTCACGCGTTCAGGGCCCATCGACAGCGCTATCACTTCGCCGCCGTGCTTTTCCTTCAGCCGCAGCGCCTCTTCGAGCGCAAAGCTGTCCGGCTCATTCATCTCGAAGCCGATATCGGATTCTTTGATCCAGTTTCCGGCGATGGTCAATGGCGCATCCTTCGCTGGAACTTGCTTGATACACACGATAATGTTCACTGAATTTTTCCTTCTAGTCGTTTTGCCCGAGAGGAATGGTTGTCATCCTGAGCGCAGCTAAGGATTCTCAATTCCAAATTTCGTTGCTCACCCTCGACGTTGAGATTCTCGAGCGAACCTTGTCGGTTCGCTTCAGAATGACAACGGAACACAGAGGAATCTCACGAAAGCTGCTATTTCCCCGACCACCGCTTGAAAATCAGCGCGGCATTCGTGCCGCCGAATCCAAACGAGTTCGACAACGCATACTCTACTGACGTCTTGCGCGCCACGTTCGGAACGTAGTCCAGATCGCACTCCGGGTCCGGCGTCTCTTGGTTGATCGTCGGCGGCACAATCTGGTCCCGCAGCGACAGGACGCTAATTCCCGCTTCCAAGCCGCCCGCGCCGCCCAGCAAGTGTCCGGTCATCGATTTCGTCGAACTGATGGCAACTTTCTTGGCTCGCTCGCCGAACAGCCGCTTCATCGCGCGCGTTTCGATCACATCCCCGAGGGGCGTCGAAGTTCCGTGTGCGTTGACGTAACTGATATCGTCGGCTGTAATTTTGGCATCCTTGATCGCTGCCCTCATCACACGGAATGCCCCGTCGCCATTTTCCGCCGGCTGCGTGATGTGGTACGCATCGCCGGACATCCCGTAGCCCACGATTTCCGCGAGAATGTGCGCGCCGCGCTTCTGCGCGTGTTCGAGCGACTCCAATATCAGTATCCCCGCGCCCTCGCCCACCACAAAGCCGTCGCGTCCCGCGTCAAACGGCCGGCTGGCGTGCGCGGGATCGTCATTCCGCGTCGAGAGCGCCTTCATCGATGCAAATCCGCCGATACCCATGGGCGTAATCGTCGCTTCTGTGCCGCCGCAAATCATCATCTCGGCCGCGCCGCGCTCGATGATTTTGAAGGAGTCGCCGATCGCGTGCGCCGAGGCCGAGCATGCCGTCGCGGTTGCGGAATTCGGCCCGCGGGCGCCGTAGCGGATCGAGATGTGTCCCGAGGCCAGATTGACAATCGCGGAGGGAATGAAAAACGGGGAGATGCGGTTAGGTCCGCCCTGAATCAGCTTAATGTGCTCGCGCTCGATGATGTCGAACCCGCCGATGCCCGACGAAACGTATACGCCCACTTCGTCCAAGTCCGATTGTTCGGGTTTCCATCCGGACATACGAATCGCAAAATCCGCGCCGGCCAGGGCGACTTGGATGAACCGCCCCATTTTTTTCAATTCTTTTTTCTCGATCCAGAGGAAGGGATCGAAGTTCTTCACTTCACCGGCGATCTTGCAGTCGAATCCTGTCGCATCAAAGTTCGTAATCGGGCCGACGCCGCTCACACCGGCGACGAGGTTTTTCCAGCTTTCCTCGGTGCCGATGCCCAGCGCGCAGACCAACCCAACGCCTGTAACGACTACCCGGCGAGTCAAAGTCCCCTTGCTCCCTGTTGAGGTGATAATTCCGTGGCTTACTTACCTTTGGCGTGTTTATCGATATATTCGGTCGCGTCTTTGACCGTGGTCATCTTCTCGGCGTCCTCGTCCGGCACTTCGATCCCAAACGCCTCTTCGAAGGCCATCACCAATTCCACCTGGTCGAGAGAATCCGCTCCCAGATCGTCCACGAAGGACGCAGTCGGCGTCACTTCGGCCTCATCCACGCCCAGCTGCTCGACGATAATCTGCTTTACGCGTTCTTCTACGCTGGCCATTCCCATTCCTCCGCGATCTGCTGTCGCTTGATGTGCCCCCGCAAGCTCGTGCCGCTTGGGTTGTTGGTCAAAACTCGTGTGCCGGAGCCTGTGTCCTTGGATTCTGCACCACCCGGTGCGGATGCGCTCCTACAGCCTGGTTTTTGCCCTCTCGAATAACCCGTTCATTCTAGTCACCCCTCTCCGCAAGGTCAACTTTTGAACTTCCAAAACGCCCGAGTAGATTCGATGACTACTATTAAGATTTCTCCGGTGACCTATTCAGGTCGAGTTCGGTTCACCGAGTTGTAGTCCATAATGAATTCATTCACTTTTGACATAAGCGGTTCGAGAATGAGATCCGTCCGGTTGGGGGTTGTCAGTCCAAGCGCCTTGGCAGCCCACGTTTGAGCAGGAAAAGGTTCGGCTTCTTTTGTCCTAGCGAGATGCACCTCTTGCAGCAATGAAACTTCAACACCGTACAAGTAAGGTCCTTGTGGATGCTTAACGATATCAATGACAATACCGAGATTTGCCGACCCATCGACCGGCTGAGGTTCTCTATAAACTGTTATGCCTGCTTGACGCAAGGCTTTTTCGACCGCATTTTGAACCTGAATTGTGGACAGCCCTCCTGCTTCAACGTCTTTGCCAACAGAAAGAACATGAACGTACACCCCGTGCAAACCGCGCAGCGATTCTTTGGGGCGGGTCTCCGGGTGAGAAATCAGAGCTGCGCCGAGCGATAATAGGGCGATTACAGAAACCTTCCTACGCATTTTGCACCTCTTACTATCGGGCAGTTTTCTCTAACGACGACTTCCCGTTACGAAACTACGCCAAATACATTCCGCCATTCACGTCCAAGACGTGGCCGGTGATGTAGCCCGCTTCATCGCTGGCCAAAAAGACAATTGCCGCGGCTACGTCCCGCGCTGAACCCATCCGGCCGAGGGGAATGCGTGTCTTCAATTCTTCTTTCACCTTGTCCGAAAGCACATCAGTCATGGGCGTTTCGATAAACCCCGGCGCGACGGCGTTTACGGTGATATTTCTGGAAGAAATCTCGATCGCGATGGCTTTCGTTAATCCGATCAATCCCGCTTTTGCCGCGACGTAATTTGATTGCCCGGCGTTCCCCATCTCGGCGACAATGGAGGTAATATTGATGATCCGGCCCGCACGCGCTTTCATCATCGTCGGCAAGGCTTGCTGGATGCACAGGTGCGCCCCGGTCAAGTTCGTCCGCAGCACAGCCTCCCAATCCTCGAGCTTCATCCGCATCGCCAAGCCATCGCGCGTAATCGCCGCGTTGTTTACCAAAATATCGAGTCGGCCAAATTTCTCCACGACCTGCTTGAATCCCACTTTTACTTGTTCAGCATCGGCCACATCCATCTTCACAGCGAGGCCTTGTCCGCCCGCTGCGGTGATCTCATTCACGAGCGCGGTCAGCTTTTCTTCGGTTCGCGCCGCTACAGCGACTTTCGCGCCAGCAGACGCGAGCGCCAGCGCCGTGTCGCGCCCAATTCCCTGCGACGCTCCCGTGACAATCGCTACCTTGTCATTCAAGCTAAACATGCCTGGTGGCACAGGATTCATCCTGTGCTATTTGCCTCCGCACTATGAAAACCAAAAGAGCACAGGCTAAAGTCTGTGCTACCTATGCGGCATCCGAGGCTCTGGCTCCGGCAATTTTCTCCATCGTCGCTGCCAGGCTCTTCTCATCTTCCACGTTCAACGCCGCCACCGACCGCTCGATCTGGCGAAGTAATCCCGTCAACACGCGGCCCGGCCCGACCTCGACAAAGGTATTTACGCCTTCTTCGATCAGCATCCGGATCGACTCTTCCCACCTTACCGGCATGGTCACTTGCCGCACCAACGCCTCGCGCGCTTCTTCGCCGCCCGTGACGGTGTCCGCGTCGACGTTTGTCACCAGCGGCACCTGGAGCGCGGAAAATGACGCCGCGCGCAAATCCTTCTCGAGCCGCTCCTGCGCCGGCTTCATCAACGCCGAATGAAAGGGGGCCGACACCGGCAAAATCACCGCGCGCTTCGCGCCGGATTGCGAAGCAATCTCGACTGCGCGTTTCACCGCGCCTGCGTTTCCCGAAATAACCGTCTGCTCCGGTGAATTCAGATTTGCCGGCGAACAAACTCCGCCCTCGGCCGCACGCTTGCACGCGTCCAGTACGACCGCGGGCGACAATCCCATAATCGCGGCCATAGCACCTTCGCCCGCCGGCACCGCTTCCTGCATGTAGGTTCCGCGCTTGCGGACCAACTGTACCGCTTCAGAAAACTTCAGCGCGCCTGCCGCCACCAGCGCCGAGTACTCGCCCAGGCTGTGCCCGGCCACAAAATCCGGCGATAACCCTTTCTCCGCAAGCACCCGGTGCACCGCTACCGAACAGGTTAAGATCGCCGGCTGCGTGTTTGCCGTGAGCTTCAGCTCGTCTTCCGTGCCTTCGAAACATATTTTGGAAATCGCAAAGCCCAGCGCCTGGTCAGCCTCTTCGAAAACGGCACGAGCCACGGGATATTTTTCCGACAGCTCTTTTCCCATGCCGGGGTACTGCGAAGCCTGACCTGGAAACAAAAAGGCTACTTTGCCCATGGCACTTTTTCCTCCGGCCTTTTCAAGCGTTCACGCTCACGGCCGAGAGCTCCTGTTCGATCTTTTCATTCATGTGGGCTCGCGCCAGTCCGGCAGCCACGCGAATCGCGTTCTTGACGGCGTTGGCATTCGAACGTCCATGCCCGATCACGCAAACCCCGCGCACACCCAATAGTGGCGCGCCTCCGTACTCCGTGTAGTCAATCTTCTTTTTCAAGCCCTTGAACGCTCCTTTCGAAAGCAACGCCCCGAACTGCGTCACCAGCGAACTCTTCAGCGATTTCCCCAACAACCCGAACATCTGAAACGCCAGCCCTTCGCAGATCTTGAGCACGATATTTCCCACGAACCCGTCGCACACAATTACGTCTATGTCGCCGGTAAAAAGGTCTCCGCCTTCGACGTTTCCTACGTAATTCACCGCGATCTTCTTGAGCCGGTTGTGGACCTCGCGCGTCAGTTCATTGCCCTTGATCTCTTCTTCCCCGATCGAGAGCAGCCCCACGCGCGGCCGGCGGCTGCCAAACGTCGCGCGGTAATAAATCTCTCCCATCACGGCGAACTGCACCAGATGTTCGGGCTTCGAATCCACGTTCGCGCCCACATCCAAGAGCACGGACACGCCGCCTTTGGCGTTGGGAAACGGCGCCGCCAGGGCTACCCGGTCCACCGATTCCAGCGTCCCGAGCAAAAACCGAGAAACGGTCATGACCGCGCCGGTATTTCCCGCGCTTACCAGCCCGTCCGCTTTCGCTTCGCGTACCAGCCTGGCGGCCACGTGCACCGAGCTGTCCTTCTTCCGGCGAAAGGCCTGCGCCGGGTGATCCTCCATGGTGATCACTTCGCTGGCAGGCACGACCTCGAGGTGCAGGTCCGCGGTGGCCAGTTTGGCCAGCTCCGCGCGCACCGCATGCGGCTGGCCGACGAGCAAAATGCGCAGGCCGAACTCACGTGCAGCCAGCACACTGCCCTCGACCTCGGGGCGGGGCGCGTGGTCACCGCCCATTGCGTCAACCGCGATAGTGATCATGGGATCTTGCCCGCGAGTTACGGAATACTTGAGAAACTAGGCGGCTGTTTCTTTGACCGCACGACCCTTGTAATAGCCGCAGTGCGGACAGGCCTGGTGCGGCTGCTTCGTTTCGTGGCAGTTCGGGCACTTCCCGAGCGACGGCTTGGTCAGAAAGTCGTGCGCCCGCCGCGTGCTGGTCCTTCTCTTCGAGTGGCGCCGTTTTGGATTAGGCATTGCAATACTCCTAGGTTCCGCCTCTTGTTGGCGGATTGTATGGGCTTTTTGGCCGAAAAGCTATCTTTACGTCTCAGTCCGGTATCTGCGAGGGGCGAATCTCTCTCGTTGTTTCGCGAACTGTTAAAACACACATACTCCGCTAAGGTTAGAAGCTACCCCGAATTATTGTTTTTTTAGCCAGTCTTGCTTGAGGCGCGCGAGCGGCGCTAGTCTTGGATCCGTCGCGTGAGTCTCGCACCGGCACTCTTCGTGGTTCAAGTTGGCCCCGCAGTTCGGGCACAAGCCGCGGCAGTCGCCTCGGCAGATCACCTTCAGCGGCAATGCCAGCAACACCTGCTCCTTTATCACATCGGCTAGGAAGAGTCCTTCTCCTTGGAAAAACCCGATTTCGGTATCGTCGTCCTTCAGCCGGTCTTCCCTGGGCTTGAGATCCTTCACCATAGGCCGATAAAAGAGGTCGAAGGACCGGGTGACAT
>Ga0210384_10007757_pt1 | contig 11290 bp, 11 predicted proteins | sample IncBWH2MmetaG_FD_160574 | JGI IMG/M metagenome (GOLD analysis project Ga0210384, IMG submission 160574) | Forest soil microbial communities from Barre Woods Harvard Forest LTER site, Petersham, Massachusetts, United States - Inc-BW-H-2-M | ecosystem: Environmental > Terrestrial > Soil >...
CTGAACACCGGGAAGGTGTTCGGCTTGATGGTTGCGGGGGCTGGATTTGAACCAGCGACCTTTGGGTTATGAGCCCAACGAGCTACCGGGCTGCTCCACCCCGCGGTGACGAGTCACAATGTAACGGAGAGACCGCGCGGAGTCAACCGGTCGTCTGCACCTGAAGCCTCTACGACCCCTCACCTCTAGGACCCCTCACCCTGCCCTCTCCCCAGCGGCGAGAGGGTGGAGATGAGGCGGCCGCTGACGCGGTCGGTCTTGGCGGGCTCGTAGCGGCCGGTGCGGGCCAGGCTCCAGAGCACGCGCCAGGCGCCGCGCGTCGCGAGCAGCCAGTAGGTCTGGCAGCGGAAGGTGCCCAGGAACTTCTCCTTGAGGCTCTTGCGGCGCAGGTCCACGCGGCGCGGCAGGTACGGGTGCAGATCCTCGATCAGCGCCTGGGTCATGATGCCGCCCACCCACACGGTCAACAGCAGCGAGACCGTCGGAGCGCCCGTCGCCATGTAGAACCAGAAGCGGTGGCCCTCGTGGTGATAGGCCAGGTACCAGCCGAGCCACCCGGTGGCCGGATACACGAGCGCCGCGATGGGCCACTCCACCACCTTGTTGCCCATGTGCCGGACGAGCTGGGCCAGGTTGAACGCGGTCGGCTCCTCCCGCCAGGCGCGCCAGAGATACGGGATGTCGTTCAGCACGCCCAGGTACCAGCGGGCGTTCTGGCGGATCACCTTCTCCGAGGTCTCGGGCAGGTCCGTCACCTCCACCATCGGGATGGCCTGGATCAGGATGCCGCGGCGGCCGAGAGCGTAGCCGAGCGTGGAGTCCTCGGTGGCGCCGGAGGTGGGGAAGCCGCCCACCGCCTGCATCACGTCGAGGCGCACGAACTGGTTGTGGCCGAGGCAGATCTGCGAGCGGCGGAAGCACAGCTCGAAGGCCGGGCGCACGAGCCAGGCCAGTCGCGGGAAGCGCGCGGTCAGGCGGGCCAGCAGCCGCACTCGCTTGACCTCGTTGAGCAGCCGCGCGATCGAGACCCGGATGAAGATCGACGATTGCTGGATCGCGCAGATCTTCCCGCGGATCGGCAGCCGGTCGTAGTTGGCGAGCGAGAGCGGAATGCCCTGGTAGGCCATGCTCCCCTGCCCGCGCAGCTCCTGATTCGCGATCCAGCGATAGGTATCGAGGTCCGGGATCGAATCGGCGTCGCTCACGCCCACGAAGACGCGCCGCGCGTCGGTCTCCTCGCTCAGGACCTCGCGGAGCACCTCGGGTCGCAGCCCCCAGTTGAGCTGGTGGGCCTTGCGGCCGGAGCCCGGCATCACCACGTGCGAGAGGCGCTTCTGCTGATAGGGCGGCAGCGTCTCCCGGAGGCGCCGCACCAGCTCCCCGGTGCTCACGCCCATGGCCGGGTGCGGGGCGTGCTCCTCCTCTTCCTTGGTGATCACCACCACGTGCAGGCGCCCGTGTGGATAGCGAGAGGCGACCAGGGCGCTCACGGTGGTGGCGATGTCCGGCTCCTGGAACGCGGGCACCAGATGCAGGAACACCGGCGTGCCCGGCGCGCGCTCGAGCTGCTCTTCGGTGGGCAGCCGGTCCAGGCGCGCGTAGCCCTCTCGCACGAAGCGGGTGGTCACGAGCATGCCGCGCCAGTCGAGGGCCAGCTTGAAGGAGGCGCGGATGTTGAAGAAGAGGGCGATGAAGAAGAGGAACGGGATGATGTCGGCCACGGGGCTACCGTCCTCCCCGCGGCGAGGACGGCGGCAGCTTCAGCACCTTCTCGCCGGGCTTGACCAGCCCCAGGTCCTCGCGGGCCACCTGCTCGATGTAGTCGGGATCGGTTCGCAGGCGAGTCACCACCTCCATGAGCTTGCCGGTCTCGGCGCGGAGGGTGGCGATCTCCCGCTCCATTCCCTCGACCTCGCGCTTCATCTGCCACACCCGGGCGAGGCTCTGGCCGCCGAAGGCCAGCGTGGTCAGCGTCGCCGCGCCGAAGGCGATGAGGATCAGCCCGCGGCGGCTCACTGGCCGAGGCTCCGGAAGACGGCGCGGCCGGCCCAGACCGCGGCCGTGCCCAGCTCCTCCTCGATGCGCAGCAGCTGGTTGTACTTGGCGGTGCGCTCGCCGCGGGCCAGCGAGCCCGTCTTGATCTGGCCGGCGTTGACGCCGACCGAGAGGTCGGCCACGAAGGCGTCCTCGGTCTCGCCGGACCGGTGGGAGATGACGGTGCCGTACCCGGCGCGCTTGGCCAGCTCCACCGCCTCCAGCGTCTCGGTCAGCGTGCCGATCTGGTTCACCTTGATGAGGATCGCGTTGCCGATGCCCTTGCGGATGCCCTCCTGGAGGATGGCCGGGTTCGTCACGAACACGTCGTCGCCCACCAGCTGGCAGCGCACCCCGATGCGCCGGGTGAGGGCCTGCCAGCCGTCCCAGTCGTCCTCGGCGAGCCCATCCTCGATCGAGCAGATCGGGTAGCGGCTCATCAGCCCCTCGTAGAACGCGATCATCTCCTGGCTCGACTTCTCGGTGCGGTCGGCGCGCAGGCGGTACCGGCCGTGCTCGCCGAACTCGCTCGCCGCGGCGTCGAGGGCCAGCCACACGTCCTCGCCGGGCCGGTAGCCGGTGCGCTCGATGGCGCGCATCAGGAAATCGAGCGCGGGCTCGTTGCCGCCGAGCGCGGGGGCGAAGCCGCCTTCGTCGCCCACGCCGGTGGAGAGCCCCTTGTCCTTGAGCAGCCGCTTCAGGGTGTGGAAGATCTCGACGCCCATGCGCAGAGCATCGCTGAAGGAGCCGGCACCCGCGGGCACCAGCATGAACTCCTGCACGTCGAGGCCGTTGTCGGCGTGGACGCCGCCGTTCAGCACGTTCATCAGCGGCACCGGCAGGATGCGCGCGCCGGGTCCGCCCAGATACTGGTAGAGAGGCAGTCCCGCGTCGTCCGCGGAGGCGCGCGCGGCGGCGAGCGAGACGCCCAGCAGCGCGTTGGCGCCGAGGCCCGACTTGTTCGGGGTGCCGTCCAGCTCGAGCAGGGCGCGGTCGAGCGCGGCCTGTTCCCCCGCCTCGAGCCCTTCGATCTCGGGGGCGATGACCTCGTTGACGTTCTGCACCGCCCGGCGCACCCCCTTGCCGCCGTAGCGATTGTCGTCGCCGTCGCGCAGCTCTACCGCCTCGCGCTTGCCGGTGGAGGCGCCGGAGGGCACGATGGCGCGCCCGAACGCGCCGGACTCGAGCCAGAGCTCGACCTCCACGGTCGGATTGCCGCGGGAGTCGAGCACTTCACGAGCGTGGGTGGCGCGGATCTCGGACATGGCTCAGGCCTTCCGCTCGAGGATGAAGCGCCCGAGGGCGCGAATGGGCTCGGCGCGCGGGCCGAGCGGGGCCAGGGCCTCGTCGGCCTCGCCGATGAGGAACGCGGCCCGCGCCCGCGAGGCCTCGATGCCGTGGATCGCGGGGTAGGTCGCCTTCTGCTGGATCTGGTCCTTGCCCGCGGTCTTGCCGAGCTCCTCGGAGCTCGACACCACGTCGAGGATGTCGTCCACGATCTGGAAGGCCAGGCCCAGGTCGGCGCCGGCCACGCTGAGCGCGCGCACCGCGGAGGGGTCCGCGCCGCACAGCATCGCGCCCACGCGCAGCGAGGTGCGGATGAGCGCGCCGGTCTTGTGGGCGTGGATGTAGTCCACCGTGTCGGCGCCGACCTTCCTGCCCTCCGCCTCCAGATCGGCCACCTGGCCGGCCACCATGCCGTCGTGGCCGGCGGCGTCGGCGATGTCGAGGATGACGTCGCGCAGGGCGCCCGCGTGCGCGTGGCGCGCGTTGTCGGCCACCAGGCGGAAGGCCAGGGTCAGGAGCGCGTCGCCGGCCAGGATCGCGGTGGCCTCGCCGAAGACCTTGTGGTTGGTGGGCATGCCGCGGCGGAAGTCGTCGTTGTCCATCGCGGGCAGGTCGTCGTGGACCAGCGAGTAGGTGTGGATCAGCTCGAGCGCGCAGGCGGTGGGCATCACCCGCTCGGCGCTGCCGCCCACCGCCTCGGCCCCCGCGATCACCAGCACCGGGCGCAGCCGCTTACCGCCCGCGAACACGCTGTAGCGCATCGCCTTGTGCAGGCTCTCCGGCCGGTCGCTCTCGGCGGGGAGGAAGCGGTCCAGCGCGGCGTCAACCGCGGCGGCCCGCTGCTTCATGTAGTCGCCGAGATCGAAGCTCATGCGCGGTCGTCGTCGGACAGGTCGTAGGGCGCGGTCTTGAGCGCGCCGGTCTCGTCCCGCGTCAGGACCTCGATGCGCTTCTCGGCCTCGTCGAGGTACTTGCCGCAGCGGCGGGCCAGCCCCACGCCTTCCTCGAAGACCTGAAGCGACTCCTCGAGCGAGAGGTTTCCCGCCTCGAGCTGATCCACGATCTGCTCGAGGCGCTGCAGCGCCGCTTCAAACTTGAGGTCGGTCATCCCGTTCCTTGAGGCGCTCCACCCGGGCCTCCAGTGCGCCCCGGTGCAGCAGCACCTCGATGGCATCGCCCGGGCGTGCCTGCGTCGCGCTGCGGACGATCACGCCCGACGGCAGCAGGCGGGTCAGGCTGTAGCCTCGCCCGAGCACCGCCAGCGGTGAGAGGCTGTCGAGCTGTCCCACCACCCCGTCGAACCGATGACGGGACGCCTTCGCGCCGTACGCGGCCGCCGCCACGAGCCGGCCGTGGAGCTGCGACAGCAGCACGGCGCCGTTGGCAATCCTAGCCACCGGATTCAGAGAGCGCAAGGCGTTTCTGGCCAGCGACAGCCGATGCTCGGTCTGCCCCGCGCGAGTGCGCACTCCCCGGGCCAGCCGGGCGCCCAGCTCGTCGAGGCGCCGGTGCATGTCGCGCAGGGCGCGCGAGGCGTCGGTAAGCACGCGGCGCTTGGCGGCGTGCTCGAGTCGCTCCCGCTCGCGCTCGAGCCGGCCCGTCATCGCCTGCTTGAGGCCTTCGTAGAGCCCGAGGAGCGCGCGGGCGATCTGGAGCTTCTCCTGCACCACCAGCTCCGCGGCGGCGGAGGGGGTCGGCGCGCGCAGGTCGGCCACGAAATCGGCGATGGTGAAGTCGGTCTCGTGGCCCACCGCCGAGATCACCGGCACCCGGCAGGCCGCGATGGCGCGGGCCACCCGCTCGTCGTTGAATGCCCACAGGTCCTCGATCGAGCCGCCCCCGCGCCCCACGATTACCACGTCGAGATCGGAAACCTCCTCGAGGTCGCGGAGCGCGCGCACGATCTCGCCCGGTGCGTCCTCGCCCTGCACGCGCACCGGGGTGATCAGGATGCGCAGGTCGGCGAAGCGCCGATCGATGACGTGGAGCATGTCGCGGATGGCCGCGCCGGTGGGCGACGTGACGATGCCGATCGTGCGCGGGAACGGCGGCAGCGGGCGCTTGCGGGCGGCGTCGAAGAGCCCCTCGGCGTCCAGCCGGCGCTTGAGCTGCTCGAACGCGAGCTGGAGCGCGCCCACGCCCTTCGGCTCCAGCAGCTCGACGACCAGCTGGTACTCCCCACGGGCGAGGTAGACGTCGAGGCCGCCGAAGGCCAGCACCTGCATGCCGTCCTCCGGCTGGAAGGCCACCCGGCGCCCGCGGCTCCGGAACAGCACGCAACGGAGCTGGGCCCCGTCGTCCTTCAGGGTGAAGTAGGCGTGCCCCGACGACGGCGTGCGGAGGTTGCTGATCTCCCCCTCCACCCACACCGCCGGGAACGAATCCTCGAGCTGCGCCTTGATGCGCGTGGCCAGCTCGCTCACCGTCAACACCGCCCGCTCGCTCATGCCCTCCGACCGTCTACCTCTGACTGGGGGGGGAGAGGATTGAGGAGCTGGCGCTGCGCGGCGCGGTGGGTGTTGCGCATGAGCATCGCGATGGTCATGGGGCCGACGCCGCCGGGCACCGGGGTGATGGCGCGCGCCTTCACGCTCACCGAGTCGAACTGCACGTCGCCGGCGAGCCGGCCGGTGGGTAGGCGGTTCACCCCCACGTCGATGACGACGACCCCCTCGCGGACCATGTCCCCGGTGATCACGCCCGGCTTGCCGGCTGCGACGCACAGGATGTCGGCGCGGCGGCAGTGCGCGGCCAAGTCCCGCGTGCGGGTGTGGCACATGGTCACGGTCGCGTTGCGGGCGAGCAGGAGCTGCGCGAGCGGCTTGCCGACCAGGCGGGAGCGGCCCACCACGACCGCCTCGGCGCCCTCGATCGGGATGCCGTAGTGGTCGAGGATCTCGATGCAGCCGGCCGGCGTGCACGGGATCGCGCCCGGCTTGCCGCCCAGCAGATTGCCCAGGTTCACCGGGTGGAGCCCGTCGACGTCCTTCTCGGGCAGGATGGCGGCCACCGCCTGGTCCTCGTCCATGCCCTTCGGCAGCGGAAGCTGCAGCAAGATTCCGTGGACGGAGCGGTCCCGGTTGATCCCCGCGATGGTCTCGAGCAGCTCGCCCTGGGGGCAACCCTGCGGGAAGAGGAAATCGCGCGTGGAGATGCCCACCTCGTCGGCGGTGCGCTTCTTGTTCCGGATGTAGACCTGCGAGGCGGGGTCTTCGCCGACCAGGATGACGGCCAGCGTGGGCTGCGCGCCGGTCTTCTCGCGGAGAACGGCGACGTTGGCCTTCACGTCGGCCAGGACCTTCGCCGCGACCTCCTTGCCGCTCAGGATCAGCAACGGCACGATTAGCTGGCGAGGGGAACGCGCAGACGCTCGATGGACAGGCCGCGACCGGATTCGGGGTCGATGCGGATCACCGCGCCCTGGAGCATGGCCGGCCCCTTGGCGGGCTCGAAGCGATTCGGCATCTGGGAGAGGAAGCGCCCGAGGGCCAGCTCCGGCTCCACCCCGATCACGGAGTCGACCGGGCCGGTGAGGCCGAGGTCGGTGATGTAGGCGGTGCCCTTGGGCAGGAGCCGCTCGTCCGCGGTCTGCACGTGGCGATGGGTCCCGACCACCGCGCTCACGCGCCCGTCGAGGTGCCAGCCCATCGCCTGCGACTCCGACGTCGCCTCGGCGTGCATGTCGACCACGATGATGGGCGTCTCGGCGCGCAGCCGCTCCAGCTCCTCGTCGGCCTTGCGGAACGGGCAGTCCAGCATGGGCAGGAACACGCGCCCCATCAGGTTCAGCACCGCGACCTTGTGCGGCCCGGCCTTGATCACGATGGAGCCCGCGCCCGGAGTGCCGGGTGGGTAGTTGGCCGGACGCAGGAGGAGGTTCTCCTTGCCGATGTACTCGATGATCTCCTTCTTGTCCCAGATGTGGTTGCCGGAGGTCATCACGTCCACGCCTTGCTCGAGAAAGGTCCGCGCGATCAGCGGCGTGACCCCGAAGCCCGAGGCGGAATTCTCCACGTTGACCACCGCCAGGTCGGCCGCGTGCTGCTTCTTGAGCTTGGGCAGGAGCATCTGGACCGCGCGGCGACCCGGCTCTCCGAACACGTCGCCTACGCAGATGACGGTGAGCGGCTTGGTCACTTGGCAACCTCGACCGCGCGGGTCTCGCGGATCACCACGACCTTGATGTGGCCGGGGTACTGCATCTCGGCCTCGATGCGCTTGGAGATGTCCTTGGCGAGCTGATGCGCGTCGAGGTCGGAGATCTGCTCGGCCTTGGTCATCACGCGTAGCTCGCGTCCGGCCTGGATCGCGTAGCAGAGCTCCACGCCCTTGTAGGACATGGCGATCTCTTCCAGCTTGGCCAGGCGCTTGATGTAGCTCTCCAGGACGTCGCGGCGGGCGCCGGGCCGGGCGGCCGAGATCCCGTCGGCGGCCTCGGTCAGCACCGCCTCGATGGTCTCGGGCTCGACGTTCTCGTGGCCGCAGAGCGCCGCGTTGATCACCTGCGGCGACTCGTTGTACTTGGTGAGCACCTGCAGCGACAGCTCGGGATGGCTCCCCTCCTGCTCGTGGGTGAGCGCCTTGCCGATGTCGTGGAGCAGACCCATCCGCTTGGCCAGCTGCACGTCGGCGCCGATCTCCGCGGCCATCATGCCGGCCAGCCACGCCACTTCCTTGGAGTGCTGCAGACAGTTCTGCCCGTACGAGGTCCGGTATTTCATCCGCCCCACCAGCTTGATCAGCTCGGGATGAAGCCCGTGGACGCCCACCTCGAAGCAGGCCTTGTCACCCTCCTCGCGGATGTGCTGCTCCATCTCCTTCTTGACCTTCTCCACCACCTCCTCGATGCGCGCGGGGTGGATGCGACCGTCGGCGATCAGCTTCTGCAGGGCCAGGCGGGCGATCTCGCGACGGTAGGGATCGTAGGCGGAGATCAGCACCGCCTCCGGGGTGTCGTCCACGATCAGGTCCACGCCGGTGAACCCCTCGAGCGCGCGGATGTTGCGGCCCTCGCGCCCGATGATGCGGCCCTTCATGTCGTCGGAGGGCAGGTCCACGATGGAGACCGCGGTCTCCACGGTGTAGTCCGGGGCCAGCCGCTGGATGGTGGTGGCCAGGACCTCCTTGGCCTTGACGTGCGCGGTCTCCCGCGCCTCTTCCTCCAGGCGCATGCCGAGGAGCTGCGCCTCGCGCCGGGCCTCGATCTCGACCTGGGCCATGAGCTGGCGCTTGCCCTCCTCCGCGGTGAGACCCGCGATGGACTCGAGCTTGCGGCGCTGCTCCTCGAGGGCCGAGCCCAGGCGGGCTTCCTTCTCGGCGAGTCCCCGCTCCCGGTCGGCGAGGCCGCGGTCTCGATTCAGGATCTCGGTTTCCCGGCGGTCGAGCTGGTCGAGCCGCCGGGTGAGCTGCTCTTCCTGGTGGAGCGCGCGGCGCTCCACTTCCTGCATCTCCCGCTGCCGCGCGCGGGATTCCTGATCCAGCTCGGCCCGCACCTTCAGGACCAGCTCTTTCGATTCCAGCTCGGCGGCGCGAATCTTGGCCTCGGCCTCGCGCATCTTGGAATCGGCGTCGCCGCGGGCCTGATCCACCAGGCGCTTGGCGTCGTCCAGGATGCGGGCGGCGCGGGTCTCCGCGTCACCCAGCGTGCGCGCGGTGACCGCGCGCGCGCCGAAGTAGCCGACAAAGATGGCCAGGAGAGCGACGACCGGCAGCAGCACTACCAGCCAGGTCATGGCGTTCATCAATCACTCCATCCCGGGTGGTAACCCGGTCCGGATCACGTGCACTCGAGGCGACGGACGGCAAATAGCCGCTAAAGTTGACGAATTATAGGCCTCGTCGGAGAGGAATGTCAACGAAGCCGGCAGGCCCTACGAGGAAAGAAAGACCCCACCTCTGCCGTGTGCCGACGGTGTTTCGAACCTGGTATGCACCAGGTGGGCGCCAAAATGGAGGGCTTTAGGCTTCCCCTCTGGGAGGGGCATGCGCACCACCCTCGTGAGCGGCTCCCAATCTTTAAACGAGGTTGAAACTTCCCCCCGGCATCACGAACAGTGCAGGGCCCTTAAGGTGTACCCCCGGCCCCGGTGGGTGGTCAAGCGAATCGTTATCTCTCCGGGACCACCGCGTCGAGCAATTGGCGCAGCGCGCCGAGACGAGCGCTCACGTCCTTCTGGTCCACGTCCTGCTCCTTGCGCTCGTCGCGCAGCCGGAACAGCTCGTCCGTGATGTCGAGCGCGGCCAGGGCCAGCACCCGTACCGGGTCCTGCCCCGCGGCGTCTCCCCGGATCTCGCGGGCACGGCGGTCGACGAAGCCGGCGAGCTGCCGGACGTACTCCGGCGCCGCCTCACTGCGGATCGGGTACTTCTGTCCGAGGATCTCGATGTCGACGCGTTGCTTCTCGGCCATGGCGCCCCTCGCGTGTTCTTGCCCTCGCTATTGAATGTCCAGCCGATCCAGCTCTTTGAGGATGCCGTCGACCTGGGTCAGCACTTCCTTCCGCTCCTGTCGCAGGCTCTGCAGCTCGGCCCGCTCGCCTTCGAACGTGGCCATCCTGGCCTCGACCGAGACCACCTTGGCCTGCAGGGTGTCGCGCTCTTTCCGGAGCCGCGTGATGGTCTCGGCGGCCCGGCGCACCGACTTCTCGAGCTGCTCGAGACGTTCCACGAGACCTTCGGCCATCGCCTCCTCCGTCACGCGCCGCGGACTTCGGCCCGGAACCGCTCGACGACCAGGGCCACGATGCGCTCGTGCAGCCGGTTCACCTCGGCGTCGGTGAGGGTCCGGTCGGGCGCCTGGAAGGTGAGACTCCAGGCGAGGCTGCGCCGACCCGCGCCGACCTGGCCGCCAGTGTACACGTCGAAGAGGGTGAGGCGTGTGAGCAGCGGCAGGTTCAGGGTCCGGATCGCCGCCTCCACCTCCCCCGCGGTCACCTCGGTGCCGACCACGATGGCGAGGTCGCGCTGGACGGCGGGGAAGCGGGGTAGCGGCTCGTACCGGGCGACCGGGGGCGGCAGCGCGGCGAGCGCGGTCACCGACAGCTCGGCCACGAAGACGGGCGCCGGGAGATCGAATGACTCGCGGGCCGCGCGCGCCACCTCGCCGAACCACCCCAGCTCGACGCCGTCGCGCACGAGCCGGGCCGCACGGCCCTGCTCGAGGTACGCGGGACCCCGGTCGTCCGGCCAGCGCGCGACTTCCGCGTCGCTCACCCCGGCCGCGGCCAGGGCGAGCTCGGCCATGCCCTTGACGTCGTACACGTCCACGCGATCCCGCGCGCCGGTGAACCAGGCGCGCGGCGCGCGAAGACCGGTCAGGGCGATGCCGAGCCACAGCTCCTCGTGGGCGGGACGGTCGCCGTCCTCCGGGCGGTGCGGCGCGAAGATCGTGCCCACCTCGAAGAGGCGGGCGTCGGGATTCTGGCGGTTTGCGTTGATCGCCAGAGCCTCGAGCAACCCGGGCACGAGCGACGGACGGAGCACCGAGCGCTCGACGGAGAGCGGATTCTGCAGTGTGATGAGGGCGCCGAGGTCGCTCCAGCCCATGCGCTCGAGCCGGTCCGGATCGAGGAAGCTCCAGGTCACGCTCTCGAAGAGCCCGGCCGCGTTCAGCACCCGGCCTATCGCGCGTGACACCCGGAGACCCGCCGGCCGGTTGACCGGGATGATCTCGCCGCCCCCGGCCAGCACGAGGGGGATCTTGTCGTAGCCCCAGATGCGGACGATCTCCTCGACCAGATCGTCTTCCTGGTGGATGTCGCGCCGGAAGCTCGGCACGACCACCTGGACGTCCTCGGACGAGCCGTCCACCGCGAACCCCAGCGCCTGGAGGATCCGCACCGCCTCATCGCGCGGCGGGGCCGCGCCGATCACACGCTCCACCCGGGAGAGACGGAGCCCGAGGCGGCGATGGGGCCGCGGGTCGGGATAGGCGTCGAGCACTCCGCGCGCCACCGTGCCCCCGCCGAGC
>Ga0210384_10007758_pt1 | contig 11289 bp, 9 predicted proteins | sample IncBWH2MmetaG_FD_160574 | JGI IMG/M metagenome (GOLD analysis project Ga0210384, IMG submission 160574) | Forest soil microbial communities from Barre Woods Harvard Forest LTER site, Petersham, Massachusetts, United States - Inc-BW-H-2-M | ecosystem: Environmental > Terrestrial > Soil >...
GATGGCGGCGATCATCTCGTCGACGGCTGCTGCGTCGCGCACGTCGCAGGGATAGGCGTGGATCTTGCCGCCTGTGCGCTCACGCAATTCGTTTTCGGTGGCCGCGAGAATTTCCTGGCGCCGTCCGCAGACGTAAACTTCGGCGCCCAGTTGCAGGAAGCGTTGGGCGCTGGCTTTTCCTAAACCGGTGCCGCCGCCGGTGATTAGAATGCGCTTGCGCTGGAGCAGATCTTTCTGGAACATGGGTCCTCCGCTGAGATGCAGCGACGATTGTAAACGGCAGATTGCGGGTGGAGCGACGGGCGTCTCGCCCGTCCAGCCGGGCGAGGACGCCTGGCCCTCCACCATCTAGCTTGACTCTAGACAGGTGCCGGGTCGAGTGTCTCGACCGCCCAGCGCGCGTGGTCTGCGACAACCGGGTCCGGATCTTCGCAGAGTTTTTTTAGCGTCGGCACAAATTTCTTGTCGCCGCTGTTTCCCATCGCAATCACGGCATTCCGCCGCAGGCCGGAAAGCTTGGCGCGCCGGACTGGAGATCCGCGAAACACCGTCCGGAATTCTTCCTGCTGCATTTCGGCCAGCCAATCGAGCGCGGGATTGACCAGCCCTTCCCGCGCCTCGAATTCCTCGGCGGACGTCACCGGCGCTTTGCGGTTCCACGGGCAAACGTCCTGACAGACGTCGCATCCGAAGACGTGCCGTCCCATGCCGGAGCGCAGCCGGTCTGGAATCTCGCCCCGCTTTTCGATGGTCAGATAGGAGATGCACAGGCGCGCGTCCAATTCGCCAGGCGCGACAATCGCCTGGGTTGGACAGGCCGTGATGCAGCGCGTGCAAGTCCCACAGCGATCGGGCGCAGGGAGGTCGGCGGTGAGATTATCTTCCGTGAGATCATCTTTGGGTTTGGTGAAATCGAGCGAGGTAAGGATTACGCCCAGAAACAGCCACGATCCAAGCTGCTGGCTGATGATGCACGTGTTTTTGCCGATCCATCCGATGCCAGCGTATTTGGCGTACACGCGCTCGATGAGCGGGCCGGTGTCGACATAGCAGCGGAAGTGCAAGTTGCCAGTACCCAGCGGCCAGTTGCCAGTGGTGTCGGTAAGTCCGCGCAATTCATTCTCGACCTGGCGCAGGCGGCGCATCACGGCCTCGTGGTAATCCTCGCGGGCCCAGGCGTAGCGCGAGATCCAGCCCCGGCCGGTCTCTTCCGGCCGTACCTGAGTCGAGTACGGATGCCCGGTGTTGTAGTTGAGGGCGCACACGATCACGCTGCGCGCCCAGGGAGCGACTCGGGCCAGCGCCGCGCGCTTGAGTTCGCCGGACTCATCGCGCGCTTCCATATATTTCATTTCGCCGTGCTTTGCATCCGCGATCCAAACGGGAAAGACTTGCAACTCGGCGAAGTCGCGGACTGGCGCAATGCCGCAGAGATCGAAGCCGGCGTCGCGCGCGCACTGCTTGATGCGGGTTGGAAGGTTGGAGAACAATAGGCTTGGGGCTTGTGGATGCATCCTGCAGAAGAGGCTACCACTTTCGCGGTAAGCGAATCTGGCTGCTGCTTCCCTCGGGGGCTGAGCCCCCATAAGCGCTAACTTAAGGCAGAATTCCTTCCGCTAGCTACGCTATCCAGGGAGCGAGCACGCGCTTAGCTCGCTGCGCGGCCTAAAAAGTTCAGCCTCGAAGCCTCGAAGCAGGACCGCTTGACAAAAGCAACCCCTCAGTCCAATATGGCGTCATACGACATGTCATTCAATGAGCTATGGAAACATTCGCGTTAAGTGAACCGGTATTACTGGTCCTGCTGAGCCTGGCGGAACAGCCGCGGCATGGCTATTCAATCCTGAAAGACATTGAATCGATGAGTGGCGGCGGTGTGCTGCTCAGCACGGGCACTTTGTACGGCGCGCTGCAGCGCCTGCTCGAAAACGGCTGGATCGAACGCGTCGAAGAAGACAGCACCCCACGAGACCGGCGTACCTACAGGCTCACCTCGCGCGGGCGGCGCAATCTACAAATGGAAATTGAGCGCATGCGCCACCTGACCAAGGTGGCTGCCCTGCGCATGGCCCGCAAGGAGGCGTGATCGTGACGCTTACGGTTTACCGCTGGATGTTATGCCTGTATCCGGGGAGCTATCGTGGTGAAATCGCCGAGGAGATGACGTCCGTCTTCCTCGACGCACAAAGCACTCTTCCGCCAGCGCTGGCTGCGAAGATCAGCTTCTACCGGCGCGAATTTTGTGGACTCTTGTCGGGCGCCCTGTATGCGCACTTTGACCGTCTGTTCGGCCCTGCCATTCCATTTCGGAGGTTCGATATGCAATCTCAGTTTCGTTTTCCCCGCTCCACCGTGCTCCTGATGCTCGTGATCTTCGCCGGTACAGTGCTCACTATCGCGAAGGCCAGCAGCATTGCTGGCGCCAGGCCGGGATCGGTCTGGCCGTCATTTGTATCCGTTGGGGCCTTAATGCTGCTGACTATGTGCACTGCTGCCGCAGTTGTCGTGGGCATTCTGCACGCTCTGCGGCGTAGTGGCGTATATCGCCTGGAGAACGTGCAGGGTCGGATGGATTCAGCGGAGTCGAACGGCAAACCGTAGAAGAGGGTCGAGAGCTATTTTTTATGGTTGGGCGCGTCTTCAAATGGCTCATTATGTCAATGGCCTTGATTGTTCTTGCGGGCGCTGTATTTCAATTCTCGATGACGCAATGGGAGAGCCATCGCTATCCTCCCCCGGAAAACTCGTGGACATTGGTGGGTCGCGGCTTCACATCAACTGCACGGGTGCAGGAAGTCCCACCGTCATCATGGAGGCCGGTCCAAACGACTCTTCTGTTATTTGGCAACTGGTTCAACCAGAGATCACTAGATTTACCCGGGCTTGTTCGTACGATCGCGCCGGTTTTGGATGGAGCGACGCGCCCAATGAGGCGCGGACCAGCGTAAATATTGCCAGCGAACTGGAGCGCCTGCTCTCCCGCGCCGCGGTTCCCGGACCTTACGTTCTCGTTGGGCACGACTTCGGCACCCTCGACCTCCGTGTGTTCGCCGCGCGCCATCGTCAGCACGTTGCGGGCATGGTGTTCGTCGATTCCGTCCATCCCGACATACACAATCGAGCACCATTCAACGTCGCTGATCAGTCGACCATCACAAACGTTTATTACCGCGTTATGCCTTGGACGGTGCCGCTAGGAGTGCCCCGTATACTCGGCTGGTGCCGCGAGAATTTCACGTTCCCGAACCCGCCCAGGGAATGGGCTCGGTTGGTGCCCGAAGCAGCCGCTCAATACTGTCGCCTGCAATCCTGGCGCACGGAGCAGGCACAAGTAACAGATGAGGTTGGCTCCTCCCTGGCCGCTATGGCTGGCCCCTTCGGCGATATGCCGCTTGTAGTGCTCTCTCACGACCGCAGGCTAACGATTTCGGAGGCTTTTTTCTCCGGCTGATTTAATCAAGGCAGGGCGCGCGTGGATGGAGATGCAGGACGAATTGCGGGGGCTCTCGTCTCGAAGCCAAAGGATTGTTGTCAAAGGAAGCAACCACTGGGTGCAAATCTATCGCCCTGACTTAGTCGTCGCTACAGTTCGCGAAATCGTCAATGATGCCGGGGGGGGCACGCCATTTCAAGTCGACCCGGAGACGGAATACAAGTAAGCCGACGCCATAAGGAGTGCCATGAAAAGGACGTTCCTTTTGCTAATCGCATTTTTCGCGCTCGCCGCCGGCTTGGTGCTGCACCACGCAAGCTCCGCGGCTGATCGTGCTCCCGTGTTAGGGCAGCCGCAGAAAGCTGAGGACGAAGGCAGTGCGGCTCGCATCGCTCGCATCGAAAACGGCCTGCTTCCGGCAGTTGTCATCAAGGGCCAATCGGCTCGCGCAATGAAACTCAGCGAGCGCATGCAGTTCTACAAAGTTCCGGGCGTAAGCGTCGCGTTCTTCGACCACGGAAGGATTATCTGGACGCGCGCATACGGTCTCGCTGACATAGCCACGAATAAGCCTGTGACGTCGGACACTCTCTTTCAAGCGGCATCGATCGGCAAGCCGGCGGGCGCACTCGCGGCACTGCATCTTGTGCAGGAAGGCAAGCTAAGCCTGGACGGGAACGTGAACGACAAGCTGCGCACGTGGAAAGTTCCCGAAAACCAATTCACTGCGCAGCAAAAGGTCACCGTCCGCCGCATCCTGAGCCACAGCGCCGGAATAAACGCTCAGGGTTTGCCCGGTTACACCTCCGGCGAGCCTATCCCAACCGTGATGCAAATCCTGAATGGCGCGAATCCCGCAAACACTGACCCAATTCGGGTTGATGTTGTGCCCGGAACGATTTGGCGGTATTCGAACGGCGCGTACGTCATCCTGCAAACACTTATAAACGATGTTGCGGGCAAAGCTTTCCCGGAAATTATGAATGAGCTTGTCTTGCGACCCGCAGGAATGAAACACAGCACGTACGAACAGCCGCTGCCGAAAAATCTTTGGCCTTCGGCCTCTACGCCCTATGGTGACGACGGCGAACGTGTAAAGGGCGGCTGGCATATCTATCCGGAGATGGCGCCTGCTGGACTTTGGACTACTCCGTCGGATCTTGCGCACATGGCCATTGAGATCCAGAACGAATACGCCGGGGAATCAAACAAGATCCTTTCGCAGCAGATGGTCCGCGAGATGCTCACCCGACAGAAAGATGATTGGGGACTCGGCGTTGCGCTACCGCCAGGGCACAAGGCGAGATTCGCACATGGCGGACAGAACGCAGGTTACCGTTGCGATCTAGAGGCTTACACCGAAGGGCCTGGTTTGGCAGTGATGACGAACTCAGATGGCGGCGAATTTCTCATCCAGGAACTGCTTCGAGGGGTGGCGAAGGAATACTCGTGGCCCGATTTTCAGCCTATCGAGCGCACGGTCGCGAAAATTGACCCCGCCATACTTCGCGCTTACGCCGGGACCTATGAGAACCCGAACGCCGGCAAGATAACGGTTTCGATGAAGAACAACACTCTGTACGTCCAGGCGGATCCGCTTGGTTCTGAGCCAGAGGAACTTTATCCCGAATCGAGCACGGACTTCTTCATTCTGTCGAACGACGTGACTGACAGTTTCCAAAAAGACGAGAAAGGTAACGTGTCGAAAGTCATTGTCCATGCCTTCGGACACAGTTTCGAAATGAAAAAGACTCGGTGATGAGATCCTTTCGCAGATTTCGGCCTAAGAACCGCGGTCGGTACCAGCTTTCACCGTACAAGGTCAGCAAACGGATAATCCACGTTTTCCATCCAAGCGAAGGCCTTATTCTCTCGACGAGACCGGCGGAGTTCCACTATCGATGAAGGTGTAGAACACAGCAACACGGCCGTCGCGTTCCTCCAGAACGTCCGTACCGGTATAGCGGAACGGTTGGCCAGGAAGTCCGCTCCCCCAACGGCACATCCCGACATTGTGCATCGTGCGAATATCGCCAACCACCTTGTAGCGGTACTCCGGGATACGCTTACGAATTTCCGACGCTGCCTCATTGATCGCCGCAATGCCGACCAGGCGGCCACCCGGGTGTATCCATACGCAATCTTCCGTATAAGCATTGCGTATCATGGCTTCGCGCTTCACTGGATCAAGCTCGATGAAGATCTCATCGAAGTTGTGGTGCATCAGTTCGGCAACTGTCATATTCTCTCCCTTGTTTTCTCTTTGCCAGTGTAACGATCTTTCCTTTGACTTCCCGGCCATTCTTCCTCCTGGCATTTCTCTCAAAATACTTGGAAGGAACAGAGAATGGCTTGTACGAAACGGCTATCATAGTATGAAAACGCCATCGGCGAGAGCCGCAAAAGGAGGACGACAGATGCAGGTTTCTGAGGAATCGGACACATTTGAGTTTCGTTCTCCGCACGGTATGAAGGCGGCGCACAGCAGACTTCGAACCTTCGGGGGCATAGCGGTTCGTCACCTGCAGCATTTCAACCACCCAGGCCGTGCCTGGCACGATCTGTCGGGTCCGCAAGACACTCTCCACAGTTGTGCTCGCGGAGATAGGCGGCAGATGTGAGGCCCGCACAAATCTGCATTGTCCCGCTGCCCCGGAACGTCAACGGCCTAATCACATCAGTTTTGTCCCGGCAGAGATAAGGGTCTGGTGTCTTGGTTCAGCCTGAAATGGAGAAGCGGCGTTCTCCGTTAGTGAGTATTCCGCCCTTCGGGCGGCGATTTTCAAGGCATGGAGTATTTCGATCCGATGGGGGTTTGGGCTGCGCAAGAACGAGTCCTCGCGACACTGTTCATCGTCTCGATGAGCCCACCGGGCGATCCCTCGGCATGGTTGTGTCCCCGCAGTGCCCGCTTCCGTTTCGTCCGGCAAGGTCATTGTAGCTCCGCAACGACCCTGAGCCTGCTATTGGAAAGACGGCCAAAGTCCAAGAGCCCGGAGGGCCGTACGCTGTTCAGAAAGCATCTGAGCGGTTTTTTCGGGCGACCAATGCCTGCCGATCGTGGTTGGATAATCGGCAATCCAAAGACTGCTGAGCGCCAACAGCGCGGAATCGCGTTCGAGAATATCTGCCTCCACCTTGTCGAGCGTGTCAGCTGCCGAATGGCCTATCAGCGTGTAATTCGGAGAATCCTGAAACGGCGTTATACCGGGAATGCCGGCAAAGATGAATGCGTAAGCATCCGTATACGTCAGGTATCCGTCGCCCGTCCGTACTGCGGCCACATCGGCAACGGAGTTGATGAGATCCTGAAGGGGCGCCGCGAACTCGTCGTGGCCACTCAAGAGATATTTTGTGATGGGACCGTTTCCCCAGTCCAGAACGAGTGCGCAAAGAACACTATCTGCCTCGGCCTGGTGCTCCTGGACGTAAGCCCTGGAACCGAGCAGACCTTGCTCCTCTCCGGTGAAGAGAACGAAGCGGATGGTACGGTGGGGTTTCACCCCGGATGCAACAATGGACTTGGCTGCTCCCAGAACGGCGGCGACGCCAAAACCATCGTCAATGGCGCCCGTACCCAGGTCCCACGAGTCCAGGTGAGCGCCGAGAATGACAATTTGTTCCGGTTGTTGCGTCCCTGGAATTTCACCAACAATATTGTTCGAAACTACCGCACCCGGAGTGAAACCGTTCTGAACCTCGACTTTTAATCGAACCGGCTTGCCCTCTTCAAGGATGCGCCTGATGAGAGCCTCATGCTCCGCCGCTATATCGAGGACGGGCAGGATACTGGATCGACCGGGAAAGCCCAAGGGACCAGTGTGCACAAGCATCATGCCGGGCCTTGGATCCCGGTCCAGCACAGCGACGGCGCCGGCTTTCCTCGCAGCGGACAGGAACTCCGGCATTTGGGATATCGTCCCGAGCATATCCCCCTGCTTGGGATCCTTCGGTACAAGGAGCAACACCTTGCCGGCCCATCTGGCCGCACTCCGGCCAACCTCATCGCTCAGAGCATTGCTATTGACCTCGATGACTTCGGCTTCAACGCCGCCCGTCGGCGTGGATCCGGCCCAGCCGTAGGAGGTAACCGTGAGTTCGAGAGGGAACGGGCTCAGGAGCTGGGCGCACGCGAAACCTCTCTTCCAGCCGTGTTCAAGGTGCCAGGGTTCCGCATGTACATACTGAAGCCCGATGGCGTGCATAGTCTGAAGTGCCCATTCGGCTGCTCGCGAGTCTTCGACTGAACCGGTGAGGCGCGGGCCGATGCCGTCGCTTAGCTCTTTCAAGAAGGCATAGGAACTCGGATGCTGCAGGGCTTGCGCTTTCACCACGTTTAGATTCGGGTCGTGATAGGAGTTGGATTGAGGTGCCTGGGCCAGCAAACCGAACGAGAAAAATGAACTAATCAAAACCAACAACGGCCACCGGGACTTCCCCTCAGGTGTCATATATCCAAGTCTTCTGGCGATCATCTCGCAGTTAGCGCCGATTGTCATCCTGCGCAGATTCGGAGTTCATCCGAAGACGCGCAGATTGGAACGCTCACGCGCGGTCGTCTGGCATCCACGCATGCGGACGACCGCACTTTCTTGTTGGTTTTGCCCTTGACTCTCGAGAAAGGTCGCGAGCTGTGAGTGGATCGTCGGCAAACCGGAACTTATCCACTTCACGACTATCCGACATCGCGGCTGCGAGTCACTTCACTCCTCACGCAGCTTGCGATGGCGGCGATTTTGACGTTGCTGTCTGGCGGCTTCTAGCTTGCGGTCGCGCTCAGTTTGAATCTCGACCTATCGGCCTGCAAGCATGTCCTTCGGTGTCACCTAGCCGATCGCACTTGTGCAACCGGACGTTGTTATAGCGATCCACATACTGTTGAATCGGGCGTTTTGCATCTTCCAGTGACAGTGTCAACTCCAGCCCGCCCTGCTTAAGTTAGCGCCTATGTGGGCATTGCCCGGGGCTGAGCCCCGATGCATGTGGGCGCGAAACGGCGCGGCTGAAGCCGCGCCCCTTCATAACAGCACTTAGGTTTTGCGGCTGCGGTCGGCTGCGGTTTTCTTGGCGGCGGGGGTGAAGTGCTCGACCCGGTTGCGGCCGTTCTCCTTGGCCGCATAAAGGCCGGCGTCGGCGTGATTCAACAACGCTTCCGCTTCGTTGTTTCCTTCGCAAGCAGAGACGGCGACTCCCATACTCATGGTGATGAGTCTCTCCTTGCCCGAACAAACCACAGGTGCTCCGGCCACGCTTTCGCGCAATTCGCCGGCGCGGACGAGAGCGTTGGGTAAATCACAGTTGGGCAGAATCAGAAGAAATTCCTCTCCGCCATATCGGCCAACACCGTCGTAGACGCGGAGTTGCTCGCGCAGTCGCCGGCCGACTTCCCGAAGCGCCTCATCGCCAAAAAGATGGCCGAGGGTGTCATTCACGCTCTTGAAATTGTCGATGTCGCCGAGGATCACGCTCACCGGCTTGTGCTCCCGGCGCGCTCGCTCCAATTCCCGCAGAAGCATAGCGAGAATCTCGCCGCGATTCATCAATCCGGTGAGGCTATCGTGGGTGGCGGCGCGGCGCATGGACTCGCGCGCGGAAACCAGTTCCTCCTGCAGGTCGAGAATCCTCTTACCGACCAAGAGGCGCGCCTTCAATTCCAGCTCATCAAAGGGCTTCACCAGATAGTCGTCCGCACCGGCTTGCATGGCGTCGAGCATGTTCTGGCGGCCCTCTTTGCTGGTGAGAAGGATGACGTAAACGTATGGACCGGACGATCCGGCCTGCCGAATGCGCTGGCAAAGCTCAATGCCATCCAGATCGGGCAGCACCCAATCGAGCAGAACGAGCTTGGGGGAGCCCGGCTGCTGGAGGATTCGCCAAGCCTCGGAGCCGGTCTCGGCAAGGGTGACGCCAAAACCCCAGCTGCGCAAATGATCGCCGATCAACTTGCGGTAGACAGCGGAATCATCGACCACCAAGGCCTGCATGAGTCGTAAACCTCCGACCTCCGGTGCGCCTAACTCCGCTGAGCCAAAGAACGAACGGCCGCTCATTCACGCCTCCGTGGCAAGTCAGTGCCACGAAACTTGACCCTACCATCATACGACCAAGAGGCTGCTTGAGGGCTGTCAATCGGCTGGCCCGTACTTCCAGAGATACGTTTTGAAGAACGGGCAAACCGGGCCAGATGCTTTAGCAGGCTGGTAGCGAGGAGGGAAAAGACGCGGATTTCGATATCCAGCCCCTAACCGGTGTCTAATTTCGAAGAACTTACGGTATCGCTATCGAGCGATGCCCGGATACGAAACATCCACGGGAAAGCGCGTGTTTTCATCAGGCGGAGTGTCAAAACATCGCCATGAATGGGATGAATGGGAACAGAGGGTTGACCGGGACTTCGCTCGCGGCCTAACATAGCCGCCGACGGCACTGAGGGCCCGGAATGATCGGCCAGACAGTCTCCCACTACCACATTGTCGGAAAGCTTGGTGGTGGTGGCATGGGCGTGGTGTATGAGGCGGAAGATACGCGCCTGTCCCGTCACGTCGCTCTCAAGTTCATTCCTGAGGAGATGGTCCACGACCGCAAGTCGCTCGACCGCTTCGTGCGCGAAGCCCGCGCCGCTTCACAGTTGAACCATCCCGGCATCTGCACCATCCACGATATCGACGACAACGGCGGACATCCCTTCATTGTCATGGAGAAGCTGGAAGGGGTGAGCCTAAAGGAGCGGATGCGGGGGAAGGCGATGGAACTCGACGAGATCCTGGACATCGGCATCCAGGTGGCGGATGCTTTGGCGGCTTCGCATGCCAAGGGGATCATTCATCGCGACATCAAGCCGGCAAATATTTTTGTGGCACAGAGCGGCCAGACAAAAATCCTCGATTTCGGATTGGCGAAGTCGGCGCGCGACCCGGGATCGAGCGACGCGGCCATGGAAGACTCGCTGACTGCGATGGGCGTGATTCCGGGAACGGCGGTTTACATGTCTCCGGAGCAGGCGCGCGGAGAGGAACTGGATCCGCGGAGCGATCTGTTCTCGTTCGGAGTCGTGCTTTACGAAATGGCAACCGGCAAGAAGCCTTTTGCCACCGGCAACGTGATTACGACGCTGGACGCGGTTCTGAACCAGAAGCCGGTCTCGCCACTTCAACTCAACCCCGCGCTCCCTCGGGACTTCGAGGGCATCGTCGGCCGGGCGATGGAAAAAGACCGGGGACACCGCTACCCCAACGCTCTGGCGATGAAGGGCGATCTCCAGTCGTTGCGCAAGGAAACGGAATCGGGGTTAACCAAGACCGGGGCGCGGCGTCCAGTCTTGCCTTATCGCATTGCCACCAATACATTTCAGGCGTCCACCAGCAAGTTCTCACTTTATCTTCTGGTGGCAGTGAGCGCGGTGCTGCTCATGGTTTTGGTCGCAGTCGGAGCATGGTGGCTCAAGCAGCGGAAGATGGCGGGCAGTGGCGCGCCCAAGAACACGATTGCGGTGCTGCCGTTACAGAACATGAATGGCGACATCAGCGTGGATTTTCTTCGCTTCGCGCTGTCCGATGAGATTGCCAGCACGCTCACGTATACCCGAACGCTTGACGTTCGTCCATCCGCGATCACGCGAAAGTTTGTAGGCAATGATGTCGATCCGCAGCAGGCGGGCAAGGAAGTGCATGTCGCCAACGTTATTACCGGACACTTCCTGAAGCAGGGCAACGGCCTGTTGATTACGCTGGAGGCGATTCAGGTGGAAGGGAACAAGCTTTTATGGCAGACCACCGTGACCGCGCCCGCTCAGGACCTGATCGCATTGCAAGCGCAGATGGCGGCCCAGATGCGTCAGGGGTTGCTGCCGGCGCTCG
>Ga0210384_10007759_pt1 | contig 11289 bp, 9 predicted proteins | sample IncBWH2MmetaG_FD_160574 | JGI IMG/M metagenome (GOLD analysis project Ga0210384, IMG submission 160574) | Forest soil microbial communities from Barre Woods Harvard Forest LTER site, Petersham, Massachusetts, United States - Inc-BW-H-2-M | ecosystem: Environmental > Terrestrial > Soil >...
AATAGACTATTCATATAACTCTTCCTTTTATGTTCGTGGACTCGGCAGGTCGCTTTCCGCGAGGGGGACGAGCCGCGCGGGAATTGACCAAGCCATATCCACTGTCCACCCGCAACAGCGGACGAACGTGCCCGGGGTTTAGTTGATTGCAGCGGCTCCCGACTTGCTGCGCGCTACGCGACCCGCACCTGTTGAGTCAAAAACGAATTCGTAGCAATATTTTCTTTGAACCGTCTGACCAAGAAGGTGGGCGATGATAACTTACTGTGGAATTCAAATCTATTAAAAATAAATTCAGATCTCTAATTTACTGTGATCCCCACATTGGTTGGCGGCGCTGGGGGAGTTGAACTCACTAACAAGATGGGATTGTACCCGACCGTGACGGAGCCGTTCACTGGATTCGTGCCGCCAGCAAGATCGAGATACTGCTGGTACTGGCTACCGGGTGTGTAGCTCGTAGTGGTCGCAGAATTCCAGACAGCGAGTGCACGATAGCCGCCGGGACGCGTCAACGTACAAGTCCATGTGGAATCGGACGACATCGTGCAAGGACTGCTCATGGTTGCACCGACCATCCAGTTGTAGACCTGCTGGTATGCGGTGGCGTCAGGATGCGGTCCAGTTGCGGCATCCCACATGGTCCCATAGGATGGGTTGTCCCACGCATACCAATAAAACCGTGAAACCCCCGTTGACCATTGCAACAGATAATAACGAGCAACAAAACCACCTTGCTGTTGAGCGGCCAGATTGCCGGACCAAGCCCCTTCCGTGTCCCACAGAGGCTTGGAAGAAAGGTTGTACTTGGACATAATCGTCTGTATTTGGCTAACGGTCCTGGTCACATGTTCAGGATCGGGCCAGTACCCATGGAAGGTGATAACATCCACGCCAGTCGGACCCCCTGCGGTGAAATACTGATCCAGATACGCGGCAGGGTTAGCGGAAACATAGGCGGGTGAGGGAGACAGGATCAAAGCTCCTGGGTCGATTGAACGAATGATGTTGTACTCGTTGGTGGTCAAGGTCACCATCTCGGCGACGGTTCCGGTGAAAGTTTTGGCGTTGGGTTCATTCCACAGTTCATAAATCATCTTACCTTTGTAGCGAGTCGCGAGGGCGGTTACGAAGTCATCCCAATCCTGAATGTTCGCAACCATGGACGTGCAGCCTGTCACAGACGAACCTGAGTAAGTGGGCCCGCAGGTGGTTTGATCGGCCGCCGCCCAGGGCGGTACGAGATCGGTGCTATAGAAGAAGGAGACTCCGTGAGTACTGGCGAGGTTGACCCAAGCGTCCAGATTGGTCCAATCAAAGGTTCCCTTCGTCTTTTGCACATACGACCAGTTAACCAATGTTCCTTTCGCCAGAGCACCGACAGAATCCTGAGGCCAATCGTTCTTGTTGATGAGACTCATTCCAAAGAAAGTTGAAGGAATTGAAGTCACAGACTGTGCTGTGGCAACGGTGCAAAGTAGCGCCCCTGCTGTAATAACAATGATCCCCGCTATCGCAAGGATCACGACGACAGCGATTGATCGTAGAAATCCGGCCTTAACATGCGATTTCATGTTCGAGCTAGCAGGCTACGATTTGGACATTTGCGCGCACCATTTAAACTTAGTGTTCGGCTAGTGAATGTCGATACTGTCCCTTGGTACAGATCTCGGACAGGAGGTTTATCAGTGCTGCAACCAGTCACTTAACAGATGCTCATATCGAGCTTGAACAGTTGGTGCGTGGGATTTTCGCCTGTACCCTTCGAAGAGTAACAGGCAACTATCGAAGAAAGATGTTAACAAGGTTGTGGACGAATCAACGCAATAATAAGCAGGAGATATCGATTTCGACTCCATGAAAACTTGGCCGGTCAGGGTTAAAGATCTATTTGAATTCCTTAAGCGGTGCTCGCACTCCTCGCGATCGTTGTGAAACGGGCGGGTTCGCGCGCGAAGCTTGTTCCGCCGCGTTCACGTGCGAGGTATTGATCGTATATCCATGCGTACGTCTTTTCGAGGCCGGTGCGGAGAGAAATTTTAGGCTCCCAACGCAGATATTTCTGTATCAAGGTATTGTCACTGTTGCGGCCATTCACGCCTTTGGGCGCGCTTAAATCATAACGGCGCTTCAACTTGATTCCCGCAATACTCTCCACAATGTCCACCAGTTGGTTGATCGTGACGGCCTCGCTCGAACCGAGATTGATGGGCTCGAGAATTTGCGAGTCGAAGATCATTTGCATCCCCTGGATGCAATCATCGATGTACATAAAACTGCGGGTTTGTTCTCCGCTGCCCCAAATTTCGATTTCGTGATTTCCACTCACGATCGATTGCACGACTTTGCGGCATATGGCGGCCGGCGCTTTTTCCCTGCCTCCATCCCACGTGCCCCAAGGCCCGTAAACATTGTGAAAACGCGCAACCCGCGTATATAAGCCGAAATCCTCTCGGAAATGTCGGCACATCCGCTCGGAAAAAAGTTTTTCCCAGCCATAACCGTCTTCCGCAAGAGCCGGGTAGGCGTCTTCTTCCTTGAGTGATGGGGCGTCGAAGGCCTTCTGCTTGTCGCCGTTGTAAACGCAAGCCGAGGATGAATAGAAAAATCTTTCGACTTTATGTTTGACAGCCGCTTGCAGCATATGTGTGTTAATGAGAACGGAAAGCATGCACAGCGCCTTGTTGTGTTCTATGAAGCCCATGCCACCCATATTTGCGGCGAGATTGTAGATGTCCTGAGCGCCTTTGGCGGCTGTCTCGCAGTTTTTCTTCAAGTTCAGGTCGAGCGACAGGTTCTCGACGTCGTCGAAGCTGCGGTACCACTCCTTTAGGGGTTTGATATCAACAGCCCGAAGGGATCGGTGGCCCTGCTCGCGAAGTGCTGCGACGAGGTTGCCGCCGATGAACCCTCCCGCCCCTGTGACCACTATTGTTTTGTTTTGATCCAAGTTAGCCTCTCCTGTCGATTGAATTTAGCGACGGTGGAAACGTGCCTCGTTCATGGATGTGTACGCAGGACACGCCACGTCAGGGGTCCTGCGCCGTCCGGCGTTCTTCCCGCTCAGCCCGCGGCAGGGCTAAAGGATCGCTCGCACTCGCGCGAAGAAGTCCTTCACGCGTTTTTCTTCTGAAGCTGATAGACGATCATGCCGGATGGAGGTGTGCTCCCCGTTAAGTTAGAGCCTATGTCCTCCTGGTCATTGCCCTGATAGCGAACAATCGTCGTGATCTTTCCGGCGGATCCCTCAGAAAGTCCCCAATAACCGGCTGAAGGTGTGTTCGACTCCACCGTGTGAGACTCAAATCGCAGTCGAAAATGCAGAATGCCGTGACGGAAATTGCACAACACTCCTAGCGTGAGGATGCCAGCGACGCCGACCAAAATAAACTTCTTCATCGGACTCTCCTGGAAAATACAATTGGCCGAACTCGCTCGTTTAATTCGATACGGTAATAGGAGCTGTGCCCAAGAGGGCGAGTACCTTCGAAAAGTAGAATTCAACTTCCTTGATTCGAAGGAGCCGTCCCGAAAGCACCGCCAGCGCCAGTCCGACCGGCGTGACAAGCAATAGAACCTCGAGCGAACCGAGAGTAGTCTGCCAAACGAAGCGCGCCTCGAGCCAGTGAGCCAGGTAGTAGGAACATACCGCGCAAGGGATGCAAGCAAGAACGACTCGGGCTAGGAATCGTGCCAGTTCCCAGGCTGCCGGATTGCCCGTTTTGCGGACCAACAGAATGAAGATGACAATGGTGTAGGCAATGACACTCCAGGAACTCGCGATCGCCAAACCTCGAAATTCCCAGCGATGCGCCAGATACCAATAGAGAGGGATGTTCAGAAATGTAAAGGTGGTTCCGACAATCGCTGGCGTGATCATATCGCGCATCGCGTAAAATCCGCGAGAGATGAGATTTTGCAATCCCCACGCGAACATGCCGATCGAGAAAAACACTAGAGCGGATGCGGTGGAGTGAAGATCAGCCGAACTCATGCGCGTATGCGAAAAAACGAGGTAGATAATCGGGTCGCTCAGAGCAATGGCGAACGCGGAGACCGGCACCAAAAAGAGAAGCAGTCCCCGAATGGCGTGGTTTAGCGTGCGGTTCAACTCTCCCATTTGACCTTGTGCGTAAAGTTCTGTGAGTAGCGGGAACGATGCGACTCCTACAGCGTGCCCGACGATCATTAGCGGGGCGCGCATCAATGTCTTCGAATAGGTGAGCCAAGATATCGAAGCTGGCGCGAGAAAAGACCCAAACCAGCGGAGCAGCCAGTCGACGGTGACAATCACCGAGAGAGCGAGCATGATGGGAAACGCGAGCTTTAGGAATAGCCGGAACCCAGGGTGTCCAAAATGAAGGTTGGGTCGGAAACGTCCGCCGAGGCGCATCACGGCGATCACCTGAAGAAGGAAGAAACCGCAAAAGTTTCCTGCCAGAAGTCCAACGGCGAATCCCGCGATGCCAATGCGCGACGAGAGGAACCAGCCACCCAGAACGACGCCGAGATTCGCGACAATGACGCCGAGGACCGGCATCGCGAAATGTGAGCGCGTGTATTGCACGGCGTTGAGTACCATGCCGAGACACAGGAACAGCTGTGCAGGCAGCATCAACCTCGTAAGGAACACGACTCGCGCCTGATCCGCCGGATTGAAGCCAGGCGCCACCACCCGCCTCACAAGTTGCACAGCAAAGATTTCGCCGAAGCCTATCAGGACGCATAGCAGAAGCCCGACGAAAGTCATAATCGTGGAGAAAACGCGCCACGCTTCCTCTTTTTTGTCGTCGGCAAGATACATCCAAAATACGGGAACGAAAATCACTTCGATCGCTGCCCCAGCGACCAGATAATTTAAAATATCAGGAAGCGAAAATGCCGCGTAATAGGTGTCAGTCAGGGCGTTCGATCCGATCAGATGAGCGACGGTCCACTCACGGAGGAATCCCAGAAAGCGGCTGGCCAGCACTCCCACCATGATTACGCCGACGGACTTGACGATCAGACGATTATGAGCATTAGTAGACATGAGATTCAGCGTCTGCCAAACGTCATCAGGCATGAACAAACACTAAAGTCCACGGGCCGCAAGACGCTGTACTTCTCGTATTTAGTCGTATTCCGTAACATGTATAAGTTCAAGAATGACTTGGCACACCGCACCAGGAATTGCGATCAAGTAACGCCTCCACAACCGGCGCGGCTCAACCGCCAGGCGGTAAAACCACTCGAGCCCGGTACATTGCATCCAGAGGGGCGCTCTCTTGAGCTTGCCCGAGTTCATGTCAAAAGCGGCGCCTACGCCAAGCATCACGGGGACACGGAGGGTGTTCCGATGCGCATGCATCCAGCGCTCCTGCTTCGGAGTGCTCAGCCCTACCCACAAAATGTCGGGGGCCGCTAATTTGACCGCCTCTTCCAGGTTACGTTCCTCGTCTTGCGTTAGCGGACGAAACGGCGGAGCGTATACTCCGGCGACCCCAATCCCGTAGCGTTGCTGAAGGACTCGCGCGAGATCTTCCGCGACTCCTGGCGCGCCACCGTAAAAGAAATGTCTATATTTTGAGCCTGTCTCGCGACAAAACGTTTCCATCAATTCGGATCCTGTGACGCGATGGCGCAGCGGCCTGGTATGCCAGCGAGCGAGCCACACGAGAGGCATTCCGTCGGGTACCACCAGACCTGCCTGCCTCAGAATCTCACGGAAATGGGGATCTTTGAGAGCCACGCTGATTCCGTGCATGCCTGTCACGGCCACATATTCGCTGTGTCGGCCGTCACCGATCCATCCCTTCAATCGAGATATGGCCTCCTGCATGGTCACAGCATCGACACGAACTCCCGTGACATTGAAAGAAGGCCGCCCAATCGCCAGTTCGGGGGTGCTTGTATCCGCCGCGCTCATAATCTCATTCCCAAGTTCGCCAAGAAGGGTTTGCCGCATAGCCCGCGAAGCCGGTACCTGAACAGCAACCTTGCTGTTCACGACCGCATCTCCAACTCAACGCCGGATGTTGCCAAGGGGCTCTGCGCTGCGAGGACCTTCCGAAAGATTCTGAGCAGAACTTCGTAATTGCGTTCACGGGAATACTTTGTTTCCGCGAGCTCGCGCGCCCGCTGGCCCATGCGATGTACCTCCATCGGATGCGCAAATAGATACTGGACTTTGCTGGCTAGGTCCGCCGAGTCGCCCGCCGCGAACAAAAGGCCGGATTCGCCGTCGGCCACAATCGAAGGCAAACTTCCCATTCGCGAGGCAACAATGGGTTTCGCCGCGGAATAATATTCCAGCGCCACAACCGGAAAGTTTTCATGCCACTCCGAAGGAAGGACCGCAAAACTGGCATTTGCGAGCAGCAGCCGTTTGGCTTCGCCGCGGCAAAATCCCACGAGCTCGATGTTTTCGAGTTTCTTTTCAAGGATGTAACGTTTCAAATCTCCCGCCATCGGCCCGTCTCCCGCGATCTTCAGACGCGCGGATCTGATTTGTTCGAACGCCTTGACCAGAGTCCACAATCCTTTCTCCGGTGAAAGGCGCCCCAGGTACACGGCATAATTTTGTGATTCGCCGGGGGACAAAGAGACGATGTTCGAGGAATCAATCGAATTGGGACGTACGAAAATCTTATCGCGCGCCACTCCCACTTCAACAAGCTTGTCGCCATAAAACTCGTTGAGGCAGATGAACGCGGAAATTTTGCCCATCATATTCGCCAGACGATTTGCCCCCAGGGAAAGTGCGTAAAGTCCGCTAAGCCAGTAACTGTCCTTGTAGCACCGGCGAACTACGGCGTTCAGATAGTTGCCGGTCTTGCACCGCTCGCAGCATTTGCCCTGGGTATAGAAAAATCCATTGACGCACAAAGGCCGGAAATCGTGCATGAATTGCACCATGGGAACACCGCACGCATGCAAGGTGTGGTAGATCGAAGGTGAAATCAGAGGGTAAATATTATGAATGTAGGCGATGTCCGGCCGCTGCGCCCGAACCAGTTGACGAAGATCGTGGCTCGTTTGCCCCGACCACACGGTGTTGCTGGCGAAACCGATTTTTGTGGACGGGGTGAAGGATTTGATTTCATCGTTGTGCCGCGAATAAAAAAGTACTTCGTGCCCTTGCCGCTCGAGCACGGCGCGTTCTTCGAGCACGACGGCATCCTGTCCTCCGAATTGCTGAAAGAAGCAGTGCGCCAATAAGATTTTCAAGTTCGTTTCGTCTCCGATTAAGCGTTCAGGAGCGATAGCAGCGACCGCGACTCCAACTTCGGGAGCGGCATAAGCAGCCGCGAAATTGGCGCCAGGCTCGTCGGATACTGAGGTTTGATCTTGCCCAGTTGTTGTTTTTCAATCCTGAAATGAACTTATTCGTGTTTTATGCCCCGGTTCGCCGGGGTCACGGGCGAAACCGGGCTGGTGGCCTGGCTGATATCAAGTATTCGAATCCGAGGAAAAGGTCTCAAGAAACTGAAGTTTGACCGTGAAAATCTTTCTCGATCACGAAACCTACAGGCAGCGAGGAGGCCAGAACGCTGTCTTCGAAGCCGGCCTGAGCTTGTTCATCGGGGCTGGCCGCCCAGTCGAAATATACGAGACGAAAAAACGAATTTATTATCCTGGAAGTTATCTACAGTCTGGCCTGAGCCGTAGCCAGCAGTGTCCCGCCGCGTTCGGGAAGAAGGCGGTAAAATGGAGTTCCAACTCCAAACTTGACGCGCGCTATCCCAGTCTGGGGCGGGTGGTCATAGCAGGTGTACAGCTCACGAATTTGGTATCCGTGCCGCTCAAGCAAGTGGGCAAGGGTTATTTTGGAAAATACAGTCACGTGTTCGGCCCCCTCCCGGTAACTTCCCAACGAGAAACGAATGTTCGCCAGCAACGAGAATTGATTGGGAGTTGATAGGATCAGGCTGCTCTCGGGAGTCATAAACCGCTTCATCCCTTCGAGCATTAGGCCTGGGTTCGTGAGGTGTTCGACAAGGTCACCGCATAAAATAACCTCGAATGTCCCATCAATCGGGCACTTCTCCAGGTGCTCGACGTCGCCGATCACCAGGTTCCCCGTGCCTAGCTGGGAGCGAATGAGTTTGATCGTCTCGGCATCCAAGTCCACTCCTACCACTTCTCGAGCTACTTCCATCAAGCGCGCGTGTAGAACACGCTTCGAGCGAAATGCCTTTACCTTTACGTCCGGGATGTCATCGGTCTCGCCGACACACCCGAGGTGCAAAACGCGGCGCCCAAGGCAATGGTCAAGAATAAAGTCCCAGCGGGACAGATACCCAGCAACTCTCATAACTGTGTAGCCTCCTTCTGCTTAACTTGGCCTTATGCTGATCTCTTCTGGCAGCCCTTTATCCAGACGCGGCAATCGGCCCGGCTTGACTTCCCGATTTGAGGAGACGCCGGATAATCTCGGCAACGCCGATCACAGCCATAAAGTAAAACGCCGGATGGCGGATCAGGTTACTTACGAAGAAGCACCGAACAGTAATTACAGCGAAGACTGCAATGCATTCCGCTGTAAAGCGACGCTGCCTGGAATTGAGCAAGGGGCTGTGCACGCCGCGAAGCAAATACCACCAGGTTCCCGCGAGGGCGAGAAGCAGGAAAAACAGTCCGAACACTCCCGTGTCGAGAAGCGGTTCGAAAATGCTGCTGTCCACGTCTGACAAACCCGGCTGATTCGCCAGCGGAAGGACAATGAACCTGCCACCTGCATGGGCTCCCCAACCTATGAGTGGATGCACTTGGATCATCTTCCACGCAATCGACCACCAATCGGTCCTGCCTGTTAGGGACGTCAATAGCTGCTGCTGCTGACCCCGAACCAAATAATTCTGTACAACGTCTCCAAGCCCGGTGAACAGCGCAACCACGATACCCCCAAGCCCCAGCAGGAACCCGGTGAGGAAGCGGCGGGTCAAAATGAGAAGAAGAATCACCCCGACCAAGAAACCGGCAATCGCAGAGCGACAATCCGCCATAACCATCGTGACCAAACCGAAACCAAGAACCAACTCATACCAGCCACGCGAGGTGCGCTTCTCAGAGTGAAGGAGAAGCCGGGCCAGTGCGACGATGGCGATCAAGGCCCCATAGGTTCCGATTCCATTGGATGATTGGGCGGGCCAGACCCCATTCAGCTGTGGAATTAATAATAGTCCCTCCACGCCGTAAACAAATCCATGCGCGGGGTCGAGAATGGCACTGACCCACGCAACGGCCATCAAAAAGCCTGTAAGCGCCCAGATCCAGTCGAGAAGCCGCTCGTATTCTTGCATCGAAGAAACCGAGAGGAAAACGCTCACGACTAAAATCAGGTCAAAGGCGTACTCGAAGGATTTATAGAGCGTCCACGAAGGATTGACCGACCAGAGCGTCGAAGCCAGGGAAATGATCGCAAAAACGGTCAAGGCACTGAAGAGCCCGCGAAAAAGGTAACGCAACCACGGCGTCTGGTTGTTCATGAGTCGCTTCAGAAGGATGAGAGCTACCGCCACTTCCAGCACGATGCGAAACAAAGCTTGTGGGTCGAGAGGGTTCGCACTCACGTCCTTAACGTCCCGCACTTCGGTGTGGAAGTTCAAACCGCTGATCACCGCAAAAAAGACCAGCCAATGCCACCAAGTGAAGGATTTCAAGAGAGCAGCGGTATTCTGAAAGCCGACGCGTACCGCAGACGAAAGCAAGAAAACAAGAACCAGTGGCAATAGCAGCATTAAACAAATAAGCCAGTTGTTGCGAAATGGCGCTATGGCGTATAAAGCGAGCACGCTTAGCGGCGCGAAGACCATTAACTCCCAAACCCAGCGCATTCTCGTCATGCGTTATGTTTCCTTTCTGGAACCACTCTCGAAATCACCCGGTTCATTGCGAATGAATCATCCGCGTTGATTGCCGTATTCACCGTCGGGGCGACTTCGCGATTCAGCAGGATTGCGCGGTACATCGATTGAATGAAGTCCGCCTTGCAGGTCCAATTGAACTCTTGTTCGACCCGGGCTTGGCTCGCACGGCCCAGTTCAAGCCTCAGCTCGACGTTGTCCGCGAGTCGCGCCAGCGCACACGCTATGTCGTTGACGGCTTGGTTTGGATCTCGTGCGGGGATCTTGACGCCATTTTCGCTGTCCACCTGAAGCGCTAGCCCTCCGAGATCGAGGCAGACGACGGGACGTGCGGCAGCCATCGCTTCGATACTCGCCCATCCACTGGAATCATGAAGGGAGGGATGCAGCAGGACGTCGCAGTCCCGGATGCTCCGTAATGTCTCTGGGCGCGTGAGCTGGCCACAGAACCGCACCTTGTCTTGTACCCCCAGGTCGCGGGCCATGGCAGAGAGCCTTTGCCGCTCCGGCCCGTCTCCGATCAACCAGTACTCGCTTTCAGGATGACTGCGATGGAATTGTGCGAACGCCCGGACGCCTAGGTGAAATCCTTTCCAATGCAGTAGCCGACCGACGCTGAAAACCCGGAAGGGTTCTTCGCGGCGAGGCGAAAGGGAACGGAGCAAAGCGGCCTCTTCATCCGCGATGGCAGCATGAGAAAGGATTGTGGTTTGTGAACAGCCGAGTGCTTGCAATCTTTTCTCGGTTTCCCGAGTTGTTGCGATACCGAAGACCGCGCGTCGCGCCGTGGCGCGAACAAAAGGGTCTATTTCGCCTCTTCGTCTACCGAAATTCCGAAGCAATTCGTAGATCTTCCCTCGTGTACTGAATGAACGCCAAAAGCTCGGAGGGGCCGACTCTCCCCCTCCCACGGGTCCCCACAAGAAGGGCACCGGCAGAAACGCCATGAAAACAGGAAACCAATAGGTACCAAAGGTTAGATGGTGGACAAGGTCGAAAGAGATTTTTCGGTGCATTCTTTTGGCCTTGAAATACGCACCAAGCTGCCACAAGTAATAATAAGCCAGCACGCCGCGCGAACCTTTCTTCCAGAACCGCGCCCAGCGCGGAAGATCGTAGTAAACAAAGCTGGCGTTCGGGATCGGCTCGACACAAAGAGCAGCTTCAATCGCGGCGCGGTTGTTGGCGCGCGTGAACACCCAGATGTGCGCGAACTGGGAAAGCTTGCGTACCCAGTTCCAGCCAATTCCGGGTTCAGAACCCTTGATGGGCTCGCAGGCGTATGCGGTGAGAAGCACCTTGGGACGGCGACCGATTTCTCTCATAATTGCGTGCATTCGGTAACTTGCTGGGGGGTCATTAAGCTGTGATTTTCCGCTCCACGAAAAGCGAGGTCCCCCGACCATCGGGAGACGCGATAGCCATCAATTGCCGTTGCAAT
>Ga0210384_10007760_pt1 | contig 11287 bp, 11 predicted proteins | sample IncBWH2MmetaG_FD_160574 | JGI IMG/M metagenome (GOLD analysis project Ga0210384, IMG submission 160574) | Forest soil microbial communities from Barre Woods Harvard Forest LTER site, Petersham, Massachusetts, United States - Inc-BW-H-2-M | ecosystem: Environmental > Terrestrial > Soil >...
GCATTCGCAGCTCTTCCAGTTGCATATTCAGGTCGAACACCTCTTCCAGCAGATCCGGAGGCACCACTTGCTTCTTCACCTGCCCGCTCGCCCGCGCCTGCTCGGTTGCGGCCTTCGACTGCTCCTCCAGTTCCACGCCTTCCAGTCGCAGCAGATACTCTGTACGCTTGATCGCGTCTTTGAGCGTCCGGTAGGCGTCGTTCAGTTGCGAACTCTGTTCCAGGCTCCATTCCTGCTCCCGCGCATCAGCCCCGGAATAAAGGTCCGGATGCAGCTTGCGGCTCAGCTGATAGAACTCCTTCTCCAGCAACGCCACATCCACATTCAGCTTGCGCGGCAACCCGAAGAAGGTGAAATAGTCCACCGGCACCGGCGGCTGCACCTTTCCGCAAGCACTGCAGAAATGCTCGGCGCGCATCGTCCCGCAAGACCAGCAGGTCGAAGTCACCTCGCCCGGCATGATCAGGGAAGAGGTCGCTTTGGTTTCAGGATTCGCCATAGACAAATTCACCACGACCGCTCATCCGTCGCGCCGCCGAATACCTTCGCCCGGTGCGAGCAAGCTGGCGCCGTGGTGCAAAGAACCTGGAGCTTCTTGTAGCGCCGGCATCCTGCCGGCATCTGTGGTTACGCCAAAGAGCCGGCGAGACGCCGGCGCTACTCACGCGGTGAAAGAACTTCCGCACCCGCACGACTTCGTCGAATTCGGATTCACGAACACGAAGCCCTGCTGCAGCAGCGTCTCCTGGTAGTCCAGGATCATGCCGTGCAAATAGATAAACGACTTCGGATCGACGAACACCCGCACATCGCCGAACTGGAAGATCCGATCGCGCTCGCGGGGCTGCGTGTCGAACCGGATGTTGTAGCTCAACCCCGAACACCCGCCGCCCTGCACACCCAGGCGCAGCCCGCCTTCCTCAGCAGAAATGCCTTCCTTCGCCATCGCGCTGCGAATCTTCGCCACAGCCTTCTCCGTCACCTGGACCCCTTTTGCCGGAGACCCGGTTGCCGGAGGAGCGATCGTCTTGGTCGTTTCTTCTGCCATGATCGTCACAACGTCCGCACCCTTCTCTGTCGCAGCATTCCGAAACGTTCGCTTGGCCGGGCGAGGGCGACACGTCCTCGCGACAGCCTGCGAGACGCCGGCGCTACGATCTTAGTGGCCTGCCTGGCTCGTCGCCGGCACTGGCGCCTTCTCATCGGCCGCGCCGTTCTTCTTCTTCCAGTCATGAATCGCTGCGCGGATGGCGTCTTCCGCCAGCACCGAGCAGTGAATCTTCACCGGAGGAAGCGAGAGCTCCTTCACGATCTCGGTGTTCTTGATCTGCAGCGCCTCGTCCACCGTCTTGCCCTTCACCCACTCGGTCGCGAGCGAAGACGAGGCAATCGCCGAGCCGCATCCGAACGTCTTGAATTTCGCGTCCTCGATGACCTGCGTCTGCGGATTCACCTTGATCTGCAGCTTCATCACGTCACCGCACTCGGGGGCGCCCACCAGACCAGTGCCCACTTCCTGGCTGCTCTTGTCGAGCGATCCCACGTTGCGGGGATTCGAATAGTGATCGAGAACCTTATCGCTGTATGCCATGAAAAAAGCTCCTTACGTTTCAAAGTTTCAAGGTTTCAAGGTTTCAAGGTTTCAAAGTCTAAAACGAAAACTTTTACCGTTTCAAAGTGGCGACCCTCTCGCCGGGTTTCCCTTGAAACTTTGAAACCCTGAAACTTTGAAACCTGCTTCCTTACTCCGCCGCCCACTTCACATCTTTTAAATTAACCCCTTCCTTCGCCATCTCGTACAGCGGAGAAAGTTCGCGCAGGCGCTCGACCGTCTCACACACCCGGTCGGCCACATAGTCGACTTCCGCCTCGGTGTTGAAGCGTCCAATGCCGAACCGGATCGAGCTATGCGCCAGATCGTCGCCCGTGCCCAGAGCCTTCAATACATAAGATGGTTCCAGCGTCGCCGAGGTGCAAGCCGATCCGCTCGACACCGCCACGTCATTGATCCCCATCAGCAGCGACTCGCCCTCGACATAGGCAAAGCTGATGTTCAGATTTCCCGGCAGCCGGTGCTCCATCGAGCCATTGATGTAGACCTCATCCAGGCGGCCCATGATCCGGTCTTTCAATCGGTCGCGCAGCGCCGCCAGATGAGCGCCTTCCTTGGCCATCTCTTCGCGAGCCAGTTCACACGCCTTGCCCAGTCCTACAATCCCCGGAACGTTCAGCGTCCCCGACCGCATGCCGCGCTCGTGTCCGCCGCCGTCGATAATCGCCGAAATCTGCACCCGCGGATTCTTGCGCCGCACATACAGCGCGCCCACGCCCTTCGGCCCATAAATCTTGTGCGCCGTAATCGACATCAGGTCGATATTGTCCTTGTTCACATCAACCGGAACCTTGCCGATCGCCTGCACCCCATCGGTGTGGAACAGCACGCCACGCTCGCGGCAGATCTTCCCGATCTCGCGGACGGGCTGCAACACGCCAATCTCATTGTTTGCGGCCATGATCGTGACCAGGATCGTCTTGTCGTCGATCGCCCGCTTCAGATCTTCCAGATCGACCAGCCCGTCCTTCTGCACCGGCAGGTACGTCACGCGATAGCCGTACTTCTCCAGCCGCTTGCAGGTGTCGAGCACCGCCTTGTGCTCGGTGACCGCCGTGATGATGTGGTTGCCCTTCTCCCGGTACATCTCGGCTACACCCTTGATCGCGAGGTTGTCGCTCTCGGTTGCGCCCGAAGTGAAGATGATTTCCTTCGCCGTCGCGCCCACCAGCTTCGCTACCTGCTCACGCGCGATCTCCACCGCCTCTTCTGCGGTCCATCCGAACGGGTGGTTGCGGCTCGCCGCATTCCCGAATTTCTCCATGAAGTAGGGCAGCATGGCCTCGAGCACACGCGGATCCATGGGGGTGGTGGCATGATTGTCCATGTAAATGGGCAGCTTGATGCCGTCGGGAGCAGGCGTGCGCTGCTCCTGGGTCGCTGTATTCAAATCGATACTCATGTTGCTCTCTCCTACCTCGCTCTCAAAAACCTGGTCTCTCAAATGTCTCGATCAGCCCAGCGTGATCAGCTCCGCCAGCGCCTTCTTCGGCTCGGCTGCGGGCTCGCTCTCGGCCATGTCTGCAATCTTGATGTTCTTCAGCACTTCCTCGATGCTCTGATTCACCTTGCGCAACGGCTCGCGGATCGTGCAGCGCTCGGTCTGATCGCACTCGCCGCGCACCGTGATGCACGACGTAATGAACAGCGGTCCGTCGATCGCCCGAATCACTTCGTAGGCGGAAATCTCAGTCGCCGCTCGCGCCAGCGTGTAGCCCCCGTTGATCCCATGCTGCGAATGCAGCAATCCGGCCCGGGCCAGCCGCTGCAAAATCTTCGCCAGCACCTCGGGCGGAATCCCATACGACTCGGCCACATCCTTGGCGCTGCACGAACCCTCGTGCGCATGCTCGGCCAGATGCTTCATGGCCATCAGCCCGTAATCCGCCTTCTTGGACAGTTTCAGCATGCTGACGAAAGTAATCCGACCAATTTGATCGGATTAAAATCCGACTATTTAGGTCGCCTTTTATTGTAGTCCCGACCTTCTACACCGCGCAACCCGGCGCAGGGAACTGCGAAAATCCTTCATTGAACTGTAACTGGCAGGGACCCAACGGCTTAGCAGATGGCGACTTTATTAGTCGGATTTCTCAAAACCACCCCTGCGCCTCCCCTCATCTCAGCACCGGAGGCGTTACCGAAGAGGACTTGACTTCCTTTCGGGCCGGTCTACAATACCCCAAATTTCCGGCAATATCGGTTCCCGAACCCCTCGCGGGCGAAGGACGCCTTCCGGAGTTATGAAGCCAACCGCCGTCGCAACCCCCCTCGCAGAGAAGGAACATGAATCCGTGTAAGCACCCCCGCGTGCAGATTGTCAGCCGCGATGAGGACACCGAATACGTCGAGTGTCTGGAATGCGGAGAAGTCTTTGAATCCAGTGAATTCAAGGACATGGCCATTGAAGAAAGCACGCAATCCGACGAAGCCTGATCCCATCAAAGCGCCCAATGCACCGTCAATGCGACACCTGGGGATTTCTTTATCTGCTCGCATGACGGAGGTAATCCCCATCCACGGTTTGTGTTTGTTGAGTCCAGAAACGCTCTGCTCTAATACCGGGCACGGAGATTCTTGTCCGTGTAAGGGGGCCAATGCCAGTTCTGGCTTTGGTGGTCGACGATTCCATGGTGATTCGGCACACCGTCTCCCGCTTCCTTGAGGAGCGTGGCTTCACGGTCGAATCCGCCTCCGATGGTCAGGAGGCCCTCGAGATTATCCACCGCTCCCATCCCGGTCTGGTCATCACCGACATGCAGATGCCCGCCATGGGTGGCAGCGAATTCATCACCGCCCTCAAAAGCAATCCCGCCACCGCCAGCATCCCCATCGTCATCCTGACCGGACGCTCCAGCGGATTCGACAGCTCCGAAACTCGCGCCGAGTTCATCATCTTTAAAGACATCGACATCCAAGAACAACTCGAAACCGCCCTAGCCGCCATCTGCCCCCGCTCCAAATCCCAAGCCTCCGGCAACTAACTCCCTGCAGACACCCCAGCCTTTCGTCTTTCTTCAGAGATGGCTAGATTATTCGGAGATGGCCAGATTATTCAGAGATGGCCAGATTCGGAGACAGCTAACCCTCACCTCACCTAAACTCAGTAATCCTCAACTCAGTAATCCTCGCTGTCATCTAATGCGCGCTACATCGTTAACGAAGTCAGGCGCCCAGCCGAACGCAGTCGAACGACCCCATGCCCCTCGATTCCGCCACCGCTCCCATCCAACTTCTTCTCCACGGCCGTGATTCGTTGCTTCTAATTGATTCACTACTCCTAGGATCGAATCCACAACGTCGTCATTCCTCTTCACTGTCATCGTGAGCGAAGTGAGGCGCCCAGCCGAACGCAGTCGAACGACCCCATGCCCCTCGATTCCGCCACCGGCCTGCCCAACTTTTTCTCCACGTCGCCCAATAAACCAGGCCCTGCGTTGACCCTCGAGATCTAGCCCCCAACCAACGCCACAACCCAGCCCCACAGGGGCGGCATATTGAAGCCCCGGGCGTAAGCCCGGGGAACGCTACGAGATCAAGCCCGAGTCCCGTTAGGGACGACACACCACGATGCGGGCGTCAGCCCGCGAGCCGTCCCCGCAACGGCAGATTCGCTTCCGCCGAAAAATCCATCGCCGCAAAATCCTTCGCCACCCACTTCGGATACGCTGCCGCCGCAATCATCGCCGCGTTATCCGTCGACAACGGCCGCGACGGAAAGAACACCGGCAACCCCTCGCGCGACGCTTCCTGCTCAAAACGACTGCGCAGCTCGCTATTCGCCGCCACTCCACCAGTTACAAATAAGGTCGCGACATCAAACGCCCGCGCCGCCGCCAGCGTCTTTTCCACCAGGTCCATCACCATCGTTCGCTGAAACGACGCCACCAGGTTCAGCGTCTCCGGGTCGCACACTCGGAGATAATCTTCCAGCGTCGGCTTCTCCATCCCGGCCAGCGCCTTGCGCCGCGCTTCAATCCCCGACCCCAGTTTGTGCGTCTCTACGTACCGGAGCATCGCGGTCTTGATCCCGCTATAAGAAAAATCGAACTGCGGACGCCCATCCCGCGCCTGGCCCCGCTCATTGCGGTCGGCATGCTTGATCTGCGATGTCGCAAACTTTACTGCCGTCGCGTCGCCGTGCGGCGACAAGCGATCAATGACCGGTCCTCCTGGATACCCCAGCGCCAAAAGCTTCGCCACTTTGTCGAACGCTTCCCCGGCCGCATCGTCGCGCGTGTGCCCCACGTTCTCGTACGACCAGCTCTCGCCCCGCTGCTCGGCAAGATAGAGATGCGTGTGCCCGCCCGAAACGACCAGTGCCAGGACCGGGAAATTCACCTCGCGATTTCCCTTCTGCCTCTCCTCGAGCAGCACCGCATGAATATGTCCCTCCAGATGATTTACCGCAATCAGCGGCTTCTCCAGCGCAAACGCGAGCGCCTTGGCGTAACTCAATCCGACCAGCAACGCTCCGGCCAGCCCGGGCCCTTGCGTCACCGCAATCGCATCCACCGACTGATACGTCTGCCCCGCATCGGCCAGCGCCTTGCGTACCACCGGCACGATTGCCCGCAGATGCTCCCGCGAAGCCAACTCCGGCACGACCCCACCGTACGGCATGTGCGTCGCGATCTGCGAGAAGACCACGTTCGAAAGAATCTGCTCCCCCGACCGCACCACCGCCGCCCCCGTCTCATCGCACGAGCTCTCAATCCCGAGAATGTAGGCGTCTGGCATAATCCCCTAATAGCTTTGTAACACTTTCTCGCAACCAGAGTTGGAAACGGCACGCCCGCGATGATGAGAATCTGGAAACAACGCTTCAACAGTCACGAAGAATCCGGAAATGAAACAGCTTCAGACCCCGGGGGAAAAAGACAGTAGCGCCGGCGTCCCGCCGGCTGGCGCGAGGGCATCTTGCCCTCGCCCGTCTCGGAGCTGAGGAGGGCACGGCTTCACTCGCGCCACAAATTGTTTTGGAAGGGGACGGCTTCAGCCGTGCCCTTAACGCACTCCACCATGTCCGCCGCTCAACAATTCGCCGTCTCCGTCATCCGGACCCTCCGCGACCGCGGCCATCAGGCCTACCTTTGCGGCGGATGTGTTCGCGACCTCTTGCTCCACCGCCAGCCAGCCGACTACGACGTCACCACCGACGCCACTCCCGACCAGGTCATGCGCATTTTTCCCGAAACCTACGCCGTCGGCGCGCAATTCGGCGTCGTCCTTGTGCCCCTCCCCAAAACCGACGAACCCGCCCCCGACGCCCCAGCCTCCTCAAAATCCAACGCCATCGAGGTCGCCACCTTCCGGTCCGACGTCAGCTACAGCGATGGCCGCCATCCCGACGCCGTGCGCTTCAGCCGCGACCCCCGCGAAGACGTCGAGCGCCGCGACTTCACCATCAACGGCCTGCTCATGGATCCCATCTCCGGCGAAGTCCTCGATTTCGTCGGCGGCCGCGCCGACCTCGACGCGCGCCTCATCCGCACCATCGGCGAGCCCAGACAGCGCTTCACCGAAGACAAGCTCCGCATGCTGCGCGCTGTCCGCTTCGCCGCCCGTTTCGATTACCAGATCGATCCCGCAACCTTCACCGCGATCCAGCACATGGCCCGTCTCATCCACCAGGTTAGCTGCGAACGCGTCCGCGATGAGTTGACGAAAATGCTTACCGAAGGCCACGCGCGCCGTGCCTTCCTTCTGCTCGACGCATCGAACCTGCTGCACGAAGTCCTTCCCGAAATCTCGGGTATGAAGGCTGTGGAGCAGCCTCCGCAATTCCATCCCGAAGGCGATGTCTTCGTTCACACCCTTCTTCTGCTCCAGAACCTCCCCCACCCTTGCCCCGCGACACTTGCCTGGGGCGCGCTCCTCCACGATGTCGGCAAGCCTCCCACCTTCCGCGTCGCTCCCGACCGCATCCGTTTCGACGGCCACGTCGAAGTCGGGATGAAAATGGCCGAAGGGATCTGCCGTCGCCTGCGCTTCTCCAACGACGACACCGAGCAAATTCTCGCCCTCGTGCAGCACCACATGCGCTTTGGCCAGATCACCCTCATGAAGGAATCCACGCTCAAGAAATTCCTCCGCATGCCGAAGTTCGAAGAACACCTCGACCTGCATCGCATGGATTGCCAATCGAGCCACGGCGACCTGAGCTCTTACCGCTTTGCCCAGGAAAGACTCGCTGCCATTCCGCCCGAGAACATGCGACCCGCACCATTAGTCACCGGCGACGACCTGATCGCGGCCGGTTACACGCCCGGCCCTCGTTTCAAGGAAATTCTTTCTGCCGTCGAAGACGCCCAGCTCGAAGGCCGCCTCCAGTCCACACACGACGCCCTCGAGTGGATCGCCCACGAATTCCCCAGATAGCGCGTCCGCAACATCGTTCTTTTTGAGTTATCCAGCAGGAGAGAAGATCTACGGGCTTCTTCGCCGTACGCACTCCAGTCGCGGAGCGACGGCGGAATTTAGCCCAGCGCGTAAGCGCTGGATAAATGCAGAAATACGAGCACAGGTCTCGTAGGGACGGCAGATAGAGAACCAGCACCGCAACCGTAGGATTTTGCACTAGGGCGTAAGCCCAGGTGGACGCTTCGCCGCCGTCTCAGTGACCCGTGCCGTGTCTCTTCTTCGAAGACCGGTGCATGGCGCGAAAGGTTGGCGGTGTGCTCACTGGAAGATCAAATGTGAGCCCTTTTTCCGCTTCCGTTGACTTACTTCGGTACCGGTCTCGCAGGCACACCGCGTGCAGAACGGTCACTTCCAGGTCGAGCCAGCTGATCGCGTCCAGTAAAGAAGGAAATACCGCGAACTGCTCGCTCTCCACGATCGACTTGTAGGTCGTCACTACTCCAAACGTGTTCTCATCGGTTGCCACGAACGCCCGTCTTGACTCTTGTGCGAACGGATCGTAGGTCAGCCGAATCGACGTCAGCTGTTCTGGCTGTAGTTCAAGGCGCGAGACCTTCGAAAGGTCCGCCAGTTGTCGATAGCTTGGACGAAAGTCATGGTCATGGCGCAGCTTCGTGCACGCTGCCGCTATTTCGTCAACTGTGACTTGCCCGGAGAAGGTTGTGACTACAAGTTGTGACTACAAGATGATGCGGACGGTCTACTAAATGAAGGACTGCCATGAGCAACCACCTTCCGGATGGCGAATAGCAGCTGCGCCTGAATTTTCGATCCGGAGCCTCTACTGTGAAAATCGAATATTGCCCACTAAGTCAGTTGATCACCAATAGGGACAGGCCTGCTCGACGAACATATTGATTGAATGACATCACTTTTCCGCTCTAGATGCAAGATGATTTGCCACTAACCTACTGGAAACCTTCCGGTTCCCCCCAAGGCTGTCATCCGGACCGAGTGAGCTGTCAGCCGAACGAGTGGAAAGCCTGCCCTGAGCCTTGCGAAGGGGAATCGTATCGACTGCGCGCCACCTTAGATCTTTTTCACGGCAGCTCATCTTGACTTGCCAATCTTCTCGTAGCCAGCTTCATTTTGCGTTTCGACAGTCTTCGAACAACGATCACCACTCTATCTTCAATGTTCCCCCCCCGAACCGCGTGCATAACTCGGTGGAAAACATTCCGCCCGCAAGATGCTAGAATCTCGTCTCCTGAATTCGATTACCCCGGTCATGGCGCAATCCAAAATCCCCATGCAGCCGGCCGCGGCCGGCCTCGACAAAGTTGTCGCCCGTGCTTTGCGAAAGGCTCCTCCAGAGCAGACGCCACTGCTGGCCTGGCCACTCGCCTGCGGCAGCGCCGTAGCGGCGCGCACCCATGCACTCGATTTCTCCGACGGTATTCTCCGCGTCGAAGTCCCCGACACCGGCTGGCGCCGCGAACTGCAGGCTCTCGCCCCGCGCTACATCGCCACTCTCAACCGCTATGCCGCCCACAACGTCAGACGCGTGGAGTTCGTGGTCGCCGAGCGCAAGCCCGCCACGGGTGCTTCTTCCAATACTTCTTCCAATAAGAGGACACGCTCCAAGCGCGCCTAGCCCCATGAAAGTCACCGACCAGGACGTCCACTACGTCGCCGACCTCGCCAACCTCGAACTCACCGACGAAGAGCGCGCTCACATGGTGCGCGACCTCAACTCCATCCTCGACTATGTCAACATGCTCGGCCGCCTCGACACGGAAAAGGTCGAACCCATGGCGCAGGTCTCTGATCGCTACGGTGTCGACAATTCGAAATCTGGCAGCGAGCGCTTCGCTTACGCCAGCCGCCAGGACGTTCTCTTCGGTCTGCGCCCGTCGCTCCCGCAAAACCTTGCGCTCGCCAACGCGCCTGATGCCGATGAGACCTTCTTTAAAGTCCCCAAAGTCATCGAGCGCTGAAAGGTATGCCATGCCCGAAGAACTTCACATTCCCTTGAACGTTGCCGATGATCGCAATGCCTGCGAATTAATCCGTGCCTGGACCGCGCACGGTGGCCTCGTCTGCAGCCTGAACCCCGGAGCCTGGCCCGCGAGCGACGCTGCCATCGCGTGGGGAATTCTCCTCAGCGACATCGCCCGCCACGTCGCCGACGCGCTTCATCAGAGCTACGGGTTGGAGAGGACCGAAGTCCTTTCCCGTGTCCGCGCCGTCTTCGATTCCGAACTCGATCGCCCTACCGCCCCGGTCAAGGGAAAATTCGTCTGACCATGGACCCGCGCTCACTCACCATCGACGCCGCTCGCACCGCCATTCAGGAACGCAAAACCACTTCCATGGCGCTGGTCGAGTCGCATTACGAGAGAATTCAGAAAGAAGACTCGGCGATCGGCGCCTATCTCACGCTTACCCGCGAGCGCGCCCTCGAGCAGGCGGAACGCATCGACCGCCTGGCCGCCGAAGGCAAGCCGCTGCCTCCCCTTGGAGGCGTGCCCGTCGCGATCAAAGATGTCATGTGCACCCGCGGCGTCCGCACCACCGCCGGTTCGAAGATCCTCGGCAACTTCATCCCGCCGTTCGACTCGACGGCCGTCGCGAAACTCGAAGCCGCGGGAGCAGTCGTGCTCGGCAAGCTGAATTGCGATGAGTTCGCTATGGGCTCCTCCAACGAGAATTCTGCGTTCCATCCCGTGCGCAACCCGCGCGATACCAGCCGCGTTCCTGGAGGCTCATCCGGCGGTTCGGCCGCTGCCGTCGCGGCTGACATGGCGGTTGCCACGCTCGGCTCCGACACCGGAGGCTCCATCCGCCAGCCCGCATCGTTCTGCGGCGTGGTCGGCCTCATGCCCACTTACGGGCGCGTTTCGCGCTACGGCCTCATCGCCTTCGCTTCATCGCTCGACCACATCGGCCCGCTCACCAAGACCGTGAAAGACGCTGCACGCATTCTCCACATCATCGCCGGACGCGATCCCATGGACTCGACTTCCGCCGACGTGCCCGTCCCTGACTACGTCGCGGAACTCGAAAAACCTGTCGGCGGTCTCAAAATCGGTGTCGCCAAAGAATATTTTGGGGAAGGCCTCGACAGTGAAGTCCGCAAGGCCGTCGAAGATGCGATCCAGTCATTGGCGAAACTCGGTTGCGAGGTCGTTCCTGTCTCGCTGCCCCACACCGAGTACGCCATTCCGACTTACTACATCGTCGCTACCGCAGAAGCTTCGTCCAATCTCGCGCGCTTCGATGCCGTCCGCTACGGCTATCGCGCTAAAAATG